>Ga0308162_1000182_pt1 | contig 79005 bp, 67 predicted proteins | sample PhySR2_FD_201370 | JGI IMG/M metagenome (GOLD analysis project Ga0308162, IMG submission 201370) | Phyllosphere microbial communities from UC Gill Tract Community Farm, Albany, California, United States - DLSLS.R2 | ecosystem: Host-associated > Plants > Phyllosphere > Unclassified | place: USA... | reverse complement strand
CTTGCTGTCCACCCTGCCCTTGACCTTGATTCGGCGTTTGGCAAAGTGGTGAATTCATGAAAGGTGAGCCTTGCTGGCAAAAGGGAGTCATGTCGCCAAAAAACTGCTGAAACTGCTGGTTAGCTTGATTTTTTACGGTAGTCGAGCCTTCGACACTAATGCTCACCACGGAAGGCATAATTTTTTGCAGCATCGGCGCGAGACTAGGCATTTGTTGGCTATCGGCCGATGCAGTTTGTGCCGCACTGACACTGGCTGAACCCAATGCTAAACTGAGGCTGAGTGCAACCATACTGAGTGATAAAATATTTTTTTTCATAGTCGGATTCTCTTATTTTTACTTTCCTGCATCATTGCTGTGATGACTCACTTAAGAATGAATGTATACCAATTAGTTCCTTCTCAACTCCCTGTAAAAACGTAAAAAAATATTTGAATTCTTGACACTCTTTAGACGAAATCGACAGCCATCAAACGGCGATATTCTTCCCAAGCATAGAGGTCCGTCATACCGCTTACATAATCTTGAATCAAACGATACCGGTAGTAGCGCTCCCACAGCATTAAGGTCGAATGGGGAAGATGTTGACACTGCTGTAGATGGTGACAATAGGCTTTGCAATGCTTATCCGATAAGCGGTGAAAAAGTCGGGTTTCAATCGGGTAACCGGGTAATTCGTCTTCGGTAATCAGTCGATGAAAATTATCATAAGAGAGCAGCATCATCGGCTGATAGATATCTAACAGCCCTCGAATCACTCGGTAACCCTGTAGCTCTAATTGCTCCACTTCCGAGTGCCGAAAAACATGTTTACGCGCCACTCTCTTAAACATCGCTAATAATCGCCCAGCATCTCCTTGGTCTTCGAGCAGGGCATGATTAAAGCTTCCTGCAAATATCTCAGGAAGATGATCAATAAAGCGCTGTACGGCATGTTTGACAAGCTCTCGCTGCACATGCACACGTAAGGACATAAAAAATTGATCGCCTTTACTTCGCCGTTTCTTCGTTTTCGCTTCACTCCAAGCTTCTTCTACCGTGCGCGAAAATAAATCATTAGGCTGTACAGCCCCCCACTCCGTGGCTAAATACCCAAAAAGTGCGTCGACATTGAAAATGGCTTTCTCCACGGCATCATCTAAATCGGCGATACAGTAAGAAATATCGTCTGCGGCTTCCATAATGTAAGTCAAAGGAAAGCGATGAAACTCAGCAAGTTGCGTTTCTTTTCTTAGTTTCTCGATATAGGGTTCTTCTGATAGGTAGAACCCCGGTTTTTTCATCAATGTTGAATAGGCTTCTGGTTTTTCACCTTGCCACCAAGCCGGGGCGGTGTACTTCATAATACAAGCGACTTGGGCATAGCTAAGATTAAGCTGTAAAATAGTATGCACTAAGCGAATACCCTGTGCATTACCCTCAAAATGGCTGAGATCGGTGCGGATCTTGGCAATCAACGAGGTAAGTTGGGGATCCTCGTTATTAACACCGGGAATGCCTACCGCCAAGTGCTCCTGAAACCAATCTTTCAGAGCCGCTTCCCCAAAGTGTCCAAAAGGCGGATTCCCCACATCGTGCAGTAAGCAGGCCATCTCAACTAAGCTCTCAAAACTGCGTGCAAAATTTTCAAGACCGAAGTGTTCAAGTCCAGATTGCCGCTGCAGTTTCAATAAGATTTCGCGGGCGATATAGCGTCCTGCCTGCTGGACTTCAAGAGAGTGCGTCAGCCGCGAGCGAACAGAGGCATTACGTTCTAAAGGGAAGACTTGGGTTTTTTGCTGTAAACGCCGTAAAGCTGCGGAATGGATGATACGCCCGCGATCGCTTTCAAAAACCCGACTAATTTGTTCTTCTGTCTCAGGAATACGTCCATTATTAAAAGGTCTTTTAACGCTAATCTTGTCTTTAAAATTAATCCTCACCCTCTCCTCCCCTCAGACGACATTAATTCCTTCTTACACCGTGATAGACTATGCTAACTCACATAATTGAATCCACCGTTTTAGTAGGAAATACCATGAAGATAGGCATTATTGGAGCGATGGAGCAAGAAGTTACGCTGCTCCGCGATAAAATCGAACAACGCCAAACGATCAGTTTAGCAGGTTGTGAGATCTATACCGGCACACTGCATGGCGTCGACATTGCACTATTGAAATCAGGGATTGGTAAAACATCTGCCGCATTAGGGACGACATTGTTACTTCAACTCTGCAAACCTGATGTGATCATCAATACTGGCTCAGCAGGTGGCTTAGAGAGTAGCCTTAAAATTGGTGATATCGTGGTCTCAAGTGAAGTGCGCTATCACGATGCGGACGTCACCGCATTCGGTTACGAGCCTGGTCAAATGGCTGGCTGTCCCGCAGCTTTCCAAGCAGACGAAAAGCTTATCTCGACAGTAAAAACGTGCGCGGCTGACTTAGCGCTACACACTGTCACTGGGTTAGTCGTCAGTGGTGATGCATTCGTTAATGGGGCTGAAACCTTGTCTCGTATTCGCACGACTTTCCCGCAAGCCATTGCGGTGGAAATGGAAGCGACGGCGATAGGCCATGTCTGCCATCAATTTAAGACACCTTTCGTGGTTGTGCGCTCGATCTCCGATGTGGCCGATCAGGCCTCTCATTTAAGTTTCGACGAATTCCTGACCATTGCCGCCCAACAGTCATCGTTATTGGTCGAAGTGATTGTTAAGAAACTCGGCTAGTGTCGAAAAAAAATCCCGCTCTACGCGGGGTTTATCAATTATAAAACTTTACACTAACTCACAAATTAGCCGTAAAAAATTCACATTAGCCCGACGTATTTTTAAAATCGGGAATAATCTTTTTATCAATTAGTTGATCGAATAATCGATAGAAACTTTGCTCGGTGGATTGATAATCCATAAACCCAGCTAACCGGCTCTTCGTCATATCAGTGAAAGCCTCGAAAGGTCGGCCAAGATCCGCGTCGGTGTGCCACCATGATGCAAGCTTATCCACCTGTTTCGTCTGCAACTGATATTTCTCCGCGATCGCTGCCCACAACTGCGGGGCATCAGCCTGCTGCATTGTTGTATCAAGTGGCGTTGCGTGACCTGGATAAACACCAGACTCAATGCCAAAATAATTCGCTAGCCGCGGCCACAACCATTTCCAGCGAAAATGCTCGCCATTAACGATGTTGAACGCTTCATTCTGTGCATCGACGGCGTCTGTCGCCCAGACTAATTGACGGGCTAAAATTCCTGCATCCGTAACATCTGAAACGCCCTGCCACTGTTCAGGAGAGCCTGGGAAAACAAAAGGCCATCCTTGTTCACGGCAGAGTGCCGCGTACACCGCGAGAGTCTGCCCCATATTCATCGCATTACCTTGAGCAGCCCCAATAACTGTGTGTGGGCGATGCACGCTCCAGCGATAGCCATAACGCTCAGCCCCGGCAAAGATCTCATCCTCCTGCGCATAGTAAAAATTATCCACAGGTTGGCGTGGTTGCTCTTCTCTAAACGGCGTAATAACAGTTTCCGCTGCGCCGTAAGCCTCGAAAGGTCCCAGATAATGCTTAAGCCCAGTGACCAGTGCCACATGACTGCTGGATAAGCGATCGCCTAGTGCATCGATAACATGCCGTACGATTGCCCCGTTGACTCGGATATTTGCTTTCTCATTTTCTTGGCGGGACCACACAGTAAAAAATACCGCATCCGGTCGCTGATCACTTAGCGCGGCAGTCACCTGCTCCGCGGAGGTGAGATCGGCAGTGAGCCCATGCACACCTTCAGGTAAAGGTGACTGCCCGCGAGAGAGACCCGTCACCTCCCACCCTTGTTGCATTAGCTCAAAAGCGAGAGCGCTACCTGTAATACCACTGCAACCAATAATAAGTGCTTTTTTTTGCATGGAACCTCCAAAAGTAAGTTTATCTTATTAGCTTAGCCGAGAATTAAATGCTTATCTGAGGTAAGATTTCACATTACTTTTGAATAGAATTCACAAATATGCATGATCAGCGTTTTAAAAACATCCATCAATTTATTGCTTGTGTTCAAACGGGCAGTTTTACTGAAGCAGGGAAACGGCTACATCTCTCTCCTTCTGCCATCAGTAAAGCAATTCAAGCGTTGGAGCTACGACTTGATTGCCGATTATTCGATCGCACAACACGAACGTTACAGCTAACCGATGCAGGCAATACGTATTACGAAACCTGTTTACAGATCCTCCGCCAGTTAACCGAAACCGAGACCGCGTTACAACTCAGTCAAGACCTACCCACCGGAAAAGTTGCCCTCGCCCTACCGGAGACTTTTGGAAAAGTGGTGGTGCTACCGATACTTTGTTCGTTAATGCAACGCTATCCGGAATTACGCCTGACCTTACATTTCTCGGATACATTGCTCGATTTAGATCAAGAGAAGATCGATATCGCTGTACGGATAGGGGGGGATATACCGCTCGATACACAGGAGGGATTTCAGCATTTTGGCTACGAAAAAATGGTCTTTTGCGCAAGCCCAGACTTTATCGAAGAGTACGGTATGCCGAATACGCTAAGCGAACTTTGTGCCCAACATATCATCGGCTATCAAGCGCAAAACGGGAAAATGAAACCGTGGATTATCCCCACGAATAACCATCCACAAGCTTGGCATCCTTCCCACTATCGCTTGATTGTAAACCACACTGAAGCACACCTAATGGCGGTCTGCCAAGGGATTGGCGTGGCACAATTGCCTTATTGGTTAATCAAAGAAAGGCTAGAGCAAGGGGAGCTAGTGATGATTCTGCCGGAGGTCAAACTGGATGGATTACCCTTAACTTTGCGTTGTAAAGCCGCGCAACAGTCATCCCCGAAAATTCAAGCCGTGCTTAACACATTACGCTCATTAAGCTTGGTAAATTGACGGGGAGAAAGCAAGCTTAGACGCTGAAAGAGGAGCCGCATCCGCAAGTGGTTTTTGCATTAGGGTTGGTAACGATAAAGCGAGCGCCTTCAAGACCTTCAGTATAATCGACTGAACCGCCGACGAGATATTGCAGGCTCATTGGGTCGACCACTAATGCCACACCTTGTTTCTCAATGGTCATATCGCCATCGTTGACTTTATCATCAAAGGTGAATCCGTATTGGAAACCACTGCAGCCCCCGCCCGTGATGTATACCCGTAATTTTAATTCTGGGTTCTCTTCATCGGCAACTAAGGTTTTGACCTTATTCGCCGCTGCATCAGTAAATTGTAACGGCACATTGGCCACGTCATCGCTCATTATTCTGCTCCAAAAAGAGAGGGTCAACTTACAACCTTATCCCTCTATTATCAGTCAGCATAGCTTCTCAATCAAGCCTACAACTAAACCAACCGTGCCGTGAGACGCTCCATCCTTCATCCTGCCATTAACAGCATGGGGCATTTTCCATTACACTGTAGGGTATTCTTTCTCTGTTATGCAGGAATTTGTCATGAATAAGTCTGAAACACTGTTTCAAGAAGCGCAATCCGTTATCCCAGGCGGCGTAAACTCACCGGTCCGTGCGTTTTCAGGGGTGGGCGGTACCCCTCTGTTTATTGAGCGCGCAGAAGGAGCCTATATCTATGATGCCGACGGTAAAGCCTATATCGACTATATCGGTTCGTGGGGTCCTATGGTACTGGGCCACAATAACGCGGAAATCCGTAATGCCGTGATCGAAGCGGCTGAACGGGGCTTAAGTTTCGGTGCCCCTACTGAGATGGAAGTCAAAATGGCAGAACTGGTCTGCGAGCTGGTTCCTTCGATGGATATGGTGCGTATGGTGAACTCTGGAACAGAGGCCACGATGAGTGCCATCCGTTTAGCACGTGGCTTTACTCATCGCGATAAACTTATTAAATTCGAAGGTTGCTACCATGGCCATGCCGACCACTTGCTTGTTAAAGCGGGTTCCGGCGCCCTGACCCTTGGACAGCCTAACTCTCCGGGCGTCCCGGCGGATGTGGTACGTCATACCCTGACTTGTACTTATAACGATCTTGATTCCGTTCGCCAGGCTTTCGAGCAATACCCTGACGATATCGCTTGTGTGATTGTAGAACCTGTTGCAGGCAATATGAACTGTATCCCTCCACAACCTGGATTCCTACAAGGCCTGCGTGATTTATGTGATGAATTCGGTGCGCTATTTATTATTGATGAAGTGATGACCGGTTTCCGCGTTGCTTTAGGCGGTGCTCAAGCGTACTACAATGTCACACCAGACCTTACCTGCCTTGGAAAAATTATCGGCGGCGGTATGCCTGTCGGTGCCTTCGGGGGCCGTAAAGACGTGATGGAAGCGCTTGCGCCATTAGGGCCAGTTTATCAGGCGGGTACGCTTTCAGGTAACCCTATCGCCATGGCAGCGGGCTATGCATGTTTAAAACAGCTTTCTCAGCCAGGTGTTCATAGCACACTGACTTCTCTGACCGAACGCCTCTGCTCAGGACTCCAGCGAGTGGCTGAACAATACGCGATTCCATTAGTGACCAATCAGGTGGGTGCGATGTTCGGTTTATTCTTTACCGAAGATAAAGAAGTCACCTGTTACGCGGATGTGACGCGTTGCGATACCGAGCGCTTTAAGCAATTTTTCCATCTGATGTTAGAAGAAGGCGTCTACTTTGCCCCTTCAGCCTTTGAAGCGGGCTTCATGTCTCTGGCTCACAGTGAAGAAGATATCGATCGTACTATCGAAGCGGCTCGCCGCTGCTTTGCAAAGTTAGCGTAATCTGCCATCAAGATAAAAAAAGCGCTGCCATGGCAGCGCTTTTTTAATGTCTCTCCACTTAGTTTAGTGGCCAAACATATCTTTTATCCAACCCGCAACACCATTACTTTGGCTGCCTTGTTGCTCTTGCTGTTGTTGTTGCTGCAACTGTTGCTGTTGCTGCTCAACTTGTTGCTGCTGCTGTTGACACAGCGCGGTCGGATCAGCAGTCCAGACGGGCAGGCTACGCCAAGTGCTACTGCCAGTATTACAGACAAAGTTCCCCGCTGAGTCGACAGGCATCATCGACACATCATCGGGAGGCGTCAGCTGTAAAGGCGTTGGCGGCTGACTGGCCAGATAACGACGGTAAATTTGCATCGCACCACTCGCCCCATAGAGACGGGTCGATTGGTTATTATCGCGACCAATCCAAGTGATGGCGACTTCCTTACCATCGATCCCCGCAAACCAGCTGTCGACCAAGTTATTGGTCGTACCCGTTTTACCGGCCAGATGCATGCTATTGTACTGGCTTCCTAATGCATGGGCGGTCCCGTGGTCCACCACTTGCTGCATCGAGTAAAGCGTCAGATAAGCAGCTTCTGGCGGCTCGACCTGCTGTGCTTGTGGGTAGCTCTGATACAACACTTTATTGTCTTCAGAGATCACCGAACGTACCGCCGACAATGTCGCCCGGTTGCCGCCGCTAGCAATGGTTTGGAAGGCCTGTGCAACCTCGACCGGCGTCAAGTTCAGCGCGCCCAGTAACATTGCCGGAACCGGCGATAACTGGTCTTGGCTGACACCCAGCTTGGTCCAAGTATCCACCACGTTTTTAAGCCCCAATGACATCCCCAAGTTAACGGTCGGCACGTTCATCGAATGGGTTAATGCATCGACGAGCATGACCTTACCACTAAACTGATGATCATCATTCTCCGGACGCCACACTTGACCGTTCGGTTGTTTTAACGCCAACGGTTGGTCAGCAATCCAGCTATTCAAACGATACTGCTGTGGCTGGCTTAACGCGGTAAGATAAGTCGCAGGCTTGGCTAAAGAACCAATAGAACGACGCGCCTGCATGGCACGGTTATAACCGGCAAATTGAGGATTTGCGCCGCCAACCATTGCACGAACTTCACCGCTGAAACGGTCCACCACTACCATTGCCGTTTCTAAATCGGCAAGGCGACGTTGTTTTCGTAGGACTGGGATCCCTTCTTCGACCGCTTTTTCTGCCGCGTCTTGTGAGATCGGATCAAGCGTCGTAAAGATTTTTACCCCCGAGAGGTCCTGCATTTTATCGCCCAGCTTTTGCTGCAGTTCATTACGAACCATTTGCATAAACGCAGGCTGTGGAGTAATCACTCCGCCCTTAGGTTGAACCCCTAATGGCCGTGCAGACAGCATATCGTAAAGTTCTTGGTTGATGACTTTTTGCTGTTGTAGCAGACGCAGCACTAAGTTACGACGCTCTAACGCTAATTTCGGGTTGTGCCAAGGGTTGTACAGCGAAGCCCCTTTTACCATTCCGACTAATAGCGCTTGCTGATCGAGACTGAGTTCATCAACCGGACGACCGAAGTAGTACAAACTGGCGAGTGGGAAGCCACGAATCTGGTCATTACCCGCTTGGCCTAAATATACCTCATTAAGGTAGAGTTCCAAGATGCGATCTTTGCTATAGCGCGCGTCAACGATCACCGCCATATAGGCTTCGCGCACTTTACGCCACAGCGAACGCTGATTAGTTAAGAATAAGTTTTTAACCAATTGCTGAGTCAGGGTACTTCCCCCTTGCACAGCACGCCCTGCAGTAAGGTTCGCGACGAAAGCCCGTCCAATAGAGTAGAGGCTAATTCCATCGTGCTCATAGAAATGGCGGTCTTCTGTCGCGACTAAGGTATCGACAAGGAGATCAGGGAATCCAGCACGAGGAACAAATAGACGTTGCTCACCATTAGGGGATTGCATCATGGTGATGAGGCGCGGGTCGAGACGGAAATAGCCAAAATCACGACCCGTATCGAGGTTTTTGATCTCGCTAAGCTCACCGTCTTCGAAATTCAGCTGAGTATGAATCTGGCCTTCTTTACCATCTGGGAAGTCGAAAGGTCGGCGGAGTAACTCAATACTGTTGCCTTTAACAGAGAACTCACCCGGACGAGTAATTTTCGTTACTTGACGGTATTGTGTTCCTTCAAGCAAGGCGATCATATCTTTACGATCGAACGGCATGCCGGGTTCAAGACTGACCATACGCCCATATACCGTCGCTGGAAGGTCCCATACTCGCCCATCAATCCGATGGCGGATCTCAGAATCTAGGTAGACACCCCATGCTGCAACGATAACAGCAATGACTAAGATGATTTTCAGTAGTAGACCTAGCCAACTTCTCTTATGGCTTTTTCGCGGGGTTTTTCCGCGCTTTTTAGTTGCAGGCAATGACGTATTCTCCTCATCATCATAGCTATCCGGATCGTCTTGATATTTCTTATTGCGTGGTGAAGCCGGGGGGCTTTTCCCCTTTGGCGTGGATTTTCCTTTACGCCCTATGGGTTCGCGATCATTCCCAGACATGGATTCTCTCTCCAGGCTTTGCCTCAATCGGCGACATACTTTATCTTTATTTTAGGTCCAAAAACACAGAACCTTCCGAAAGATTCGTTACTAAATTTCACGTGGACGACTTTCTGGTTTTCGTCGTCGGTAAGGTGTTGGCCGGATCGTCAGGCCATAGATGTTTAGGATAGCGCCCTTTCATCTCTTTTTGTACTTCACGCCAGCTGCCTTGCCAAAAACCTGCTAAGTCTTGGGTGATTTGGATGGGCCGCTGTGCCGGTGACAATAATTCTATCACCACATTTACCCGCCGACGTGCGACGGTAAGCGGACGTTGCTGCCCATACATCTCTTGCACTTTTATCGAGAGTAGAGGCGCGCGTGGGGAAAGATAATCGATCGCGACTTTCCTGCCCGTAGGGACCTCAATATGGCTGGGGACCTCGGTCTCCAGACACTGCCACTGTTCCCACGATAACTGAGATTTTAATGCCTGATAGAGATTAATACGTGAAAAATTCCCTAATGAAGGCAAGCGAGTCAGTTCTGGTCCTAACCATCCCTCAAGATTATTCATCAGATCGGTATCGGTTATTGCTGGCCAGTCGCATTCAGGCAGCCACTGTTGCGCATAACTAAGCCGCTGTTTCAGTTCAAGTGCAGGTTGATCCCAAGGTAAAGCCGCCAAGCCCTTATCTTTTATCCAGGCTAAGTACGCCGCGATCAACTGTTCTGGATTGGGTTTGTCTCCTGGTCGCGAGCTAACAACAATCTCGCCTATAACCTCATGTTGCCAGACCTTAAATTGCGCCTGGCTCTCATCCCACTCTAGCGCGTGCCGATGGGTAAGTAGCTGCGGCGCCTGACGCCGAATATCGTCTAGCGATAGGGGGAAAGCTAACTGAATATGGGCTTCATGCCGATCAGCCGGCAACTGTAATTGCACCGCAATCAGCCAATCATAACGGGTCAAAGGATGATCTAAGGTTAACGTCGCGCCGCGACCATCGGCGAGTTGATAACGATGGGTCGTTCCACGTCGGTAGGCTATACGGTCGGCAAACGCCGACAATAATGGCGCGAGAGCGTCATCGAGAGGATTGAGCGAAAATTTTTCCCCCAGCATCCGGCAGACTTGCTTAGCTCGGGTCATCCATACTGCACTTGGCGCGGAGAGATTATCGCGTAAGTCCCCCTCGCCGCGTCGTTCCGGTTGCTCGATGATGGCTGTTAACATTGCTGCGGTCGATACGCTATTGCTTCCCTCACTTGCGATCAACATTGCCGCAAGACGTGGCGTAATTCCAAGTCCAGCCATTTTTCGTCCCTTTGCCGTCAACGTGCCCGTCGCATCAATGGCACCAAATTGGCGAAGTTGCGCCGTAGCGTAGGCTAGCGCAGGTCGAGAAGGCTGGTCTAGCCACTGTAACGCAGAGACCTCTTGGCAGCCCCAAGCCAATACATTGAGTAACAGACCGGTTAAATCACTGCGTAGAATCTCAGGCGTCGCTTGTTCGACCAAACGTTCAGCTTGCTCAGGCGCAATTAAATGCCAACATTTTCCTGGCATTAAACGACCGGCTCGCCCAGCCCGTTGGGTTAATGACGACTGGCTGATATACTGTGTTTTAAGTCGGTGAGCACCCGACCGTAAATCAAATAGCGACATACGTTCTAATACCGAGTCGATAATTAAGCTTACGCCTTCAATCGTTAAGCTAGTCTCGGCTATATTGGTGGCGAAGACGACTTTTCGTTGCCTTGGGGCAGAGGGACTGATCGCGAGTTGTTGTTGCGCAATGGGTAGCGCGCCGTATAAAGGCCTCAATTCCACCCCAGCTGGACATCGTGCCGTGACCTCACCTATTACTTGATGGATTTCACGTTCGCCAGGTAAGAAAACTAGCATATCTCCCTGTTCTTGCCGCAGCACCTCAAGAATTTTATTCGCGAGGTGCACGGAAAACAGCCCCTGAGATGGGAGCCCGTGATAGAAGCGTTCAACCGGATAATGTCGACCTGCCGAGGTGATGAGCGGTGCTTGATCCAATACCTCCCCTAACCGACGATTGTCGAGAGTCGCCGACATAATTAACAGTTTAAGATCGTCACGTAATCCTTGCTGAATATCTAACAGAAAGGCTAACGCTAGATCAGTGTGGACACTGCGCTCATGAAACTCATCGATGATCACCAGTGAGACATCGTCTAACATGGGATCTTGCTGTAACCACCGAGTCAGTACCCCTTCGGTAACGACCTCAAGCCGTGTCGTTTTACCTATACATTGCTCCGCACGCATTCGGTAACCGACCGTCTCACCGGGGGCTTCCCCTAAATAGTGGGCAAGGCGAAGCGCCACATTTTTGGCGGCGAGCCGTCTTGGCTCTACCATAATAATTTTGCCGCGTAGTGTAAGACGTTGCAGTAACTGTATAGGAAGCCAAGTCGATTTGCCGGCACCAGGGGGGGCCTGAAGAATAACTTGAGGTGAATGAGTGAGGGCTAGCACTAACTCATCCAGCACATCGTGAATCGGGAGGGCGCTCAATCTTCGCTCCGTTTAGGGATTATGATACTATGGCCACTATAGCATTAATTGGTAGGTGATACTTGCCTCCTATCGTCTTAAGGAACTCTGTGGTTTCCCTTACAACTACGACTGATAATTACTTTCTCGCCTTAACTCTCCCCAGTCACACCACTGAGCAACTGATTCAATGGCGCGCCACCGCTCTGCCAGCGGACACCGGCACCCCAGTTCCTCGAGAGCAACTCTATATGGTGCTGGCATGGATGAACGCCCCGACGGTGTCACAGCTCACTCAACTACAGTCTATGATTAGCGGGCTGCGTTCACCGTCATTCACTTTTACCCTGAACGATGCTGGGTACTGGCCTCGTTCTGGACAGCTATGGGTAGGATGCCGCCCCGCACCGCGTGAACTCTTACAGTTAGCCGATCTGCTGCGCTCAAGAGCCGCCCGTGTAGGCTGTCCGCAGCCGACTTTTCCTTTTCATCCCCATGTCACGCTTCTCAGACAGGTACCCACCTCAATTCGTTTGCCGAAACGCGATTTCTCATGGCCCGTCACCTGCCAAGAGGTATCGTTAATAAGAAGCCGCTATCAGCGTCGCAGAATTATTCTTAACACCGAACAGCACTATCCCCTGTTTGACAGAGAACAAGATTAATGGAATTCACCACCCCCCTACAGCCCGCCACCTTGATTAAACGCTACAAACGCTTTCTCGCTGATGTCCGCCTCCCCAGCGGAGAAATTACTACTATCCACTGCGCAAACACCGGTGCAATGACTGGGTGTGCGACGCCGGGTGATACGATCTGGTACTCCACGTCCACCTCAACAACACGTAAATATCCTTATAGCTGGGAACTGACCCAAACCGCCGACCAGCATTGGATCGGTATTAATACGCTACGCGCGAACCAACTCGTGGAAGAACTCCTACTCCGACAGGGCATTCCTGCACTCGCGCAGTTTACGCATTGGCAACGAGAAGTGGCGTTCGGCGATGAGAAAAGTCGGATTGACTTCGTTCTCACTGATGACAAAACACAAAAATATTACCTTGAAGTGAAATCAGTCACATTATTGCTCAATGGAAAAGGCTATTTTCCCGATACCGTCACGCTACGTGGGCAAAAGCACCTCCGAGAATTAACGTCGATCGTAAAGCAAGGCCATCGTGCCGGGCTATTGTTTGCCGTATTACATTCGGGGATTAATCAAGTGAGTGCGGCCGAACATCTCGATCCCACCTATGCGCAACTTTTAGGTGAAGCCATAGCGGCAGGTGTCGAGGTCATTGTCTATCGTGCACAGATGAGTCGCCATCAACTGTTACTCGTGGACCCGATACCATTCGTCGAATAACAGGCTAAATGTTTTCTTTTAGGACTTTTTCCTCTTTAATTAGAAACATATTATCAATAACGCGAAACTCATCGTTATCAGCAATTGCCAACCCACGAGGTTTCTGATATTTATAGCGCCCTGTTTTTTTTCCCTTAGTGGGAATCAGGAATCGATAGTGCGTGTTATCCAGGAGAAGCAACATGCAAGAAGGGCAAAACCGTAAAACATCGTCTCTAAGTATCCTCGCCATCGCTGGGGTGGCGCCGTATCAGGAGAAACCGGGCGAAGAGTATATGAACGAAGCCCAGCTCGAACACTTCAAGAAAATTCTTGTTGCTTGGCGCAATCAACTCAGGGATGAAGTAGACCGTACCGTTAGTCATATGCAAGACGAAGCGGCTAACTTTCCTGACCCGGCCGATCGCGCAACACAGGAAGAAGAGTTCAGTCTGGAACTGCGTAACCGAGATCGTGAACGTAAGTTGATCAAGAAAATAGAAAAAACGCTGAAAAAAGTTGAAGATGACGACTTCGGTTTTTGTGAAGCTTGTGGTGTAGAAATCGGCATTCGCCGTCTTGAAGCGCGTCCTACCGCCGATATGTGTATCGACTGTAAAACGCTAGCTGAGATTCGCGAAAAACAGATGGCAGGCTAACCCTACCGCTGATCGAGGATATACCTAATTGCACGGCCGCGGCGCCCTATTGCGAGAGGCTGTGCGATTACTTCTATTATGACGCACTCTACACCTATCATTGGACGCTTTGCGCCCTCCCCCTCAGGTGACCTCCACTTTGGTTCGTTAATGGCCGCGCTAGGCAGTTATCTGGATACCAAATCGCAAAACGGCCTGTGGCGCGTTCGCATCGAAGATATCGATCCTCCCAGAGAGATAGCGGGAGCCTCCCAACGTATCCTTCAACAACTCGAACACTATGGGTTAACTTGGGATGGTCGGGTCATTTGGCAGTCACAGCATCATGCTCGTTATCGAGAAATACTTGACTGGCTGATTACGCATCGACGCAGTTACTTCTGTACCTGTAGCCGTAAAGCGATTCAGCAATCGGGTGGATACTATATCGGTACCTGTCGTAATGCCCAGCACAACGCAGAAGGTGCAGCACTACGCTTGTTCCAACATTCTCCCGTCACCCAGTTCACTGACCTGTTACGAGGAACCGTCCACTGCCATCCTCAGTTAGCGCAAGAGGATTTTATTATACATCGACGAGATGGGTTATTTGCCTATAATCTTGCCGTAACGGTGGATGATCATGACCAAGGCATTACGCAAGTGGTACGGGGAGCGGACTTGATTGAGCCCACGGTGCGGCAAATTACGTTATTTCAGCAATTAGGATGGGATGCCCCCGATTACCTGCACCTGCCGCTCGCATTGAATCAGGAAGGTAGTAAGCTTTCAAAACAAAATCATGCTCCCCCGCTTCCACGGGAAGCGCCACAGCGAATACTGATATTGGCCTTGGCAGCGCTAGGACAAGAGGTCGACGATGCGTGGCAAGATTTCAGTGTTGAGCAACTCATTCAGCAGGCAACACAACAGTGGCAGAGAGCAAAAATCCCAATTAATAGCACTTTCATTACTACAGATGTGTTATCAACATTCTAAAATGATTCACAACAGGCTATGATGAGCCTTTCATTTTAGAACCGTATCTACTTTTTATTGTTGAGGTGTATTATTTTTACCCGAGTCGCTAATTTTTGCCGAAAAATCCTTACGCGTGACGAGGAGAGCACCTCTGCAGAAAACGTCCCACCACCAATAACGATCATTCCACGCGATCAACATACTATCTCTCGCCGAAATATTAGTGATAATGCATTGAAGGTACTGCATCGTCTTAATAAGTCTGGCTTTGAGGCCTACTTGGTCGGTGGAGGGGTTCGTGACCTTCTTCTGGGTAAAAAACCTAAAGATTTCGATATTACGACCAATGCCACCCCAGAGCAGATGCGTAAATTATTCCGTAACTGCCGATTAGTTGGCCGACGTTTTCGCTTGGCACATGTTATGTTTGGCCCAGAAGTGATTGAGGTTGCCACCTTTCGCGGTCATCATGAACAAGAAGAAAGCGTCGATCGCAATACGTCGCAACAAGGCCAAAACGGCATGCTGTTGCGCGACAATATTTTCGGCAGTATCGAAGACGACGCCCAACGCCGTGATTTAACCATTAACAGTCTCTATTACAGCGCTGCAGACTTCACCGTACGCGATTATGTTAATGGATTAAGCGACCTAGAACAGGGAATTATTCGCCTCATTGGCCACCCTGAAACCCGTTATCGTGAAGACCCGGTACGGATGCTACGAGTGATCCGCTTTAGTGCGAAACTCGGGATGACTATCGCTCCTGAGACCGCAGCGCCTATTAGCGAACTTGCCGGGCTGTTAAAGAATATTCCACCTGCGCGTCTCTTCGAAGAAATATTGAAGTTGCTGCAATCTGGTTACGGTGAACAGACCTACCCATTATTACGTGAATACCATCTTTTTGAGCCGCTCTTCCCGTTAGTTCATCAGTACTTCACTGAGGGGGGGGACAGCCCAATGGAGCGCATCCTAGTACAGGTGCTTAAAAATACCGATAACCGTATCCAAAATGATAGACGCGTCAACCCTGCGTTTCTGTTTGCGGTAATGTACTGGTATCCACTGCAAGAAAAAGCGCAGCAAATTGCTCAAGAGAGTGGCCTGCCTTTCTTTGAGGCCTTCTCACTGGCGATGAACGATACGTTAGATGAAGCCTGCCGAGCGATAGCGATACCTAAACGTTTCACCACCATGATTCGTGATATCTGGACGCTGCAACTTCGGATCTCTCGCCGTCACGGTAAACGCGCTTGGAAATTGATGGAACACCCTAAATTCCGCGCAGCCTATGACCTATTGGTTCTGCGTGCGGCAGTGGAATCCTCCGCAGAGCTTCAACGGTTGAGCGAATGGTGGACCGAGTTCCAGACTAAGAATGCGAACGACCAAGCTGCTATGTTACAAGATTTAGGCAGCGATCCGGCTCAGCGACGCCGCTACAATAGACCGCGTAAGCGTGCGCCGAAAGGCAATACCTCGCGTCGAAACGAGAGCTGATATGACGCGTGTCTATATTGCTCTCGGTAGCAATTTACGGGACCCACTCGATCAGTGCCAGAGGGCGATTGCCGCCCTCGCGGCCCTGCCTGAGACAACGCTTATCAATACCTCCTCTCTCTATCGGACGCCACCTTACGGCCCACAAGATCAGCCTGACTTTTTGAATGCCGTGGTGGTATTAGAGACAGCGTTATCACCCTTAGCGCTGCTAGACCATACCCAACGAATCGAATTGGAACAAGGACGGGAACGCAAAGATGAACGTTGGGGGCCACGTACGCTCGACCTTGATCTGCTGTTGTTCGGCGAACAGTTCATGACGAGCGAGCGATTGATACTGCCTCACTATGACATGCATAATCGTGCCTTTATGCTCGTCCCATTAGCCGAAGTGGCGGGCGACCTTCCCCTTGGTGACAAGGGCAGTGTAGCAAGCTGCTTGGCCTCGTTAGACACCTCAACCATCACCCTGTGGTAACGCCTAAAGTCGGATAGGGATTCCCGTCTAGTAGGAGTTACTGTAAACTCCGCGTCATGTTTATCCTTGACAAGAGTTTATAATGACACCCATCACCCTGAAAAATTTACGTCAGTGGAAACTTGAAGGTAAAAAATTCGCCTCGCTCACGGCATACGATTATAGCTTCGCGCGGCTGTTTGCTGAGCAAGATATTCCGGTATTACTGGTCGGCGACTCCTTAGGGATGACGATGCAAGGCCATGACTCGACGGTTCCGGTGACTGTCGATGATATGGTTTACCACACGCGCCATGTGCGTCGAGGTGCACCAAACGTCTTACTGCTTACTGACTTACCTTTCATGAGCTACCCGACGCTTGAACAAGCGGGCCACAATGCCGCACGCGTAATGCAGGCCGGTGCGAATATGGTCAAGATCGAAGGCGGTGCGTGGTTGGCGGATACTATTCGTTATCTCACTGAGCGCGCAGTCCCCGTCTGCGGTCATATTGGATTAACCCCGCAATCGGTCAATATCTTCGGTGGCTATCAGGTTCAAGGTAAAACCGAAGCGCAAGCGGAACAGCTACTTAATGATGCGCTCACCCTCGAAGCCGCCGGAATGCAACTGCTGGTGCTCGAGTGCGTGCCTATTTCTCTGGCAAAACGCATTACCGAGGCGCTGTCAATTCCGGTTATCGGCATTGGTGCAGGAGCGCATACCGATGGTCAAATTCTTGTAATGCAGGATGTTATCGGTATTACTTCAGGCTATGTGCCTAAATTTGCGAAAAACTTCTTAGCGGATACCGGCTCGATCGCGCTTGCCGTTGCACAGTATCAACGCCATGTGCAAGACGGTACTTTCCCTGAGTTAGCCCACAGTTTTAAAGGATAGAACGCTTTCCATGCAGACATTTCATGAAGTCCCTGCTTTACAACAGCAATTGCGCGATTTACGCCGCCAAGGTAAAACCATTGCATTTGTCCCGACCATGGGAAATCTCCATCAGGGACATATTACGCTGGTGGAGCGAGCGAAGCAGTTAGCTGATTATGTTGTGGTCTCGATTTTTGTTAACCCGATGCAGTTTGATCGGCCTGATGATTTAGCGCGCTATCCGCGTACCCTCGAACAAGATCAGCAATTACTCTCGGATAAGGCGGATCTGTTATTTGCCCCTGCGGCCAATACGCTCTACCCGACAGGGCTCACTGAGCAATCCTTCGTTCATGTACCTGGGCTTTCTGAACTACTTGAGGGGGCTAGCCGTCCCGGTCATTTTCGCGGTGTCAGTACGGTGGTCAGTAAATTATTTAATGTCGTCCAGCCGGATGTGGCGTGTTTTGGCGAGAAAGATTTTCAACAATTAGCCATTATTCGCAAAATGGTGCTCGACCTGAATTACCCCATCACTATTGTTGGCGTACCGACCGTTCGAGCTGAAGATGGCCTTGCCCTCAGTTCACGCAATGGCTACCTCACCGCCGCTGAGCGTTTGCAAGCGGTTGAGTTGAGTCAAACGATGAAGTCGATGGCCGAGCGTTTACAACAAGGGGAGCAAGCGTATACCGCTATCGTCGATAGTGCTGTCGCGAGCCTGACGAAAATGGGCTGGCAGCCGGATGGTATTGCTATCTGTGATGCGCAGACCCTGATGCCACTGACCGCACACAGCCGTAAAGCCGTTATTCTTATGGCAGCATGGTTGGGGAAAGCCCGTCTGATCGATAATCAGCAGGTCATTCTCCCATAGTGTGAAGCGTTTCCCCCTCACACTATGGGTATCGGGTAGGAGGGGGTTAGCTGCGTAACCCTTTACCCCGCTCGATTAACGCCCAGACAATCGCATAAAACACCGCTACAAATACCACAAGTATTGCTAATGTCAAAGGCACCGGTACATCTTGGATCCCCAGAAAACCATAGCGAAAACCACTAATCATATAAACGATAGGGTTTAACTTGGATACCGCTTGCCAAAAAGGTGGCAGCAGCGAGAGAGAATAAAAGACGCCGCCCAAATAGGTGAGAGGTGTCAAGACAAAGGTCGGGATCAGACTAATATCGTCAAAGCTACGGGCAAAGACAGCATTCAATAGTCCAGCCAAAGAGAAGACGATAGCGGTCAGTAAAATGGTTAATGCCACCATTGGCCAATAGAAGACATGGAAAGGCACAAAGAGTAGCGAAATAGCCGTCACCAGCGCACCGACACAAATCCCCCGCGCAACGCCCCCGCCGACATAGCCAGCAATGATCACGTGAGTGGGAACCGGCGCGACCAATAACTCCTCGATGTTGTGTTGGAACTTAGCACTAAAGAATGAGGACGCCACATTGGCGTAAGAATTAGTGATTACCGACATCATAATCAGTCCGGGGACGATAAATTGCATGTAGGTAAAGCCATGCATATCACCAATTCGCGAGCCAATTAAATTACCGAAAATAATAAAGTAGAGCGTCATGGTAATAACAGGAGGGACTAAGGTCTGGATCCAAATCCGTCCGAAACGATGGATTTCCTTCGCCCATAGCCGCTTAAGTGCTACCCAATATAAGTGTGCCATTAATTCTCTTTCCCCGTATTACTGACTAAATCGACAAATAGCTCTTCTAGGCGGTTTGCCTTATTTCGCATGCTCAATACTTGAATATTTTGCGCAGAGAGTTGGCTAAAGACTTGGTTAATCCCCTGCTCTCGCAGCACTTCAACCTCTAAGGTTGTGCCATCAATCACCTCATACTGAAAGCCTTCTAATACGGCAGGGGCCGAGTGGGGGGCGAGATCAAAGATAAAGGTTTCGGAAACCACTTTAGCGAGCAATGCCTTCATACTGGTATTTTCAACCAATTCACCACGTTGAATGATACCGATATTTCGACATAGCATCTCTGCTTCTTCCAGATAGTGCGTGGTCAGAATGATGGTGGTACCGGCCTCATTAAGCTGCTTAAGAAATCCCCACATTGAACGGCGTAATTCAATATCCACCCCGGCGGTCGGTTCATCAAGAATCAATAGCTTAGGTTCGTGCATTAAGGCACGCGCAATCATTAAGCGGCGCTTCATGCCACCGGATAGCATCCGTGATTTTTGATGACGTTTTTCCCATAAATCGAGCTGCCGCAGGTATTTCTCGGCTCTCACCAAGGCCAGCTTTTTCTCTACACCATAATACCCTGCTTGGTTGGTCACAACCTGTAAGACGCTTTCGAAAGGGTTAAAATTAAACTCTTGCGGGACCAAGCCAAGCTGGAGTTTGGCGCGTACCTTATCAGTGTCGAGGTCATGACCAAACACGCGCACGGTTCCTGAGGATTTATTCACTAACGAACTGATAATCCCAATGGTCGTCGACTTTCCTGCCCCATTTGGGCCGAGTAGTGCGTAGAAATCCCCGTCCTCTACCGTTAAATCGATCCCTTTTAACGCTTGAACTTGGTTACCATAGGTTTTTGTTAGCCCGGAAATTTCCAGTGCATAATTCATATCAACTCCACGCCTGTTTATGACAGATGAGTATTTAAAAATAGTCCTCATTCGACCTTATGGTGAAGGAAGGGAATGAAGGGATCTGAACGACGGCTCTCAAACAGTCTCCAAGAAAAATATTGGTCTTTACTACCACAGCCAATGCCCGTGCGTCCGCTCTTCGCTGAGACGTAGATCAACCTGACCACGACTCGCTATAAACCTATCAATATCCTAATCAGACTTAAGCATTGATTACCCTCGGTATCAGTGGCAGAGAACGCGAACGGTGCACAGAGAGGAATATCTTTAGGAATCTCGTGTCATCACAAGATGAAGTGAAAACTGATGTGCCGCCGTCGTCGGGCCAATCCCCTGACGAACAATGCTTGAACATGCCGAGGTCATCTCAGCCTCGTCCATTATAGAACAGGCCAGCAAGGCTGGCCTGAAACTTTGTGCTATTTACCCATTACTCAGGGACAACACGTCCAACGTAAGGCAGATGACGATAACGTTGAGCATAATCGATTCCGTAACCGACGACGAACTCATCAGGGATTGAGAAACCGACGTATTCCACGGTAACGTCAACTTCACGACGCTCGGGTTTATCCAATAAAGTACAGATCGCTACAGAGGCAGGTTCACGCAATTGTAAGATTTCGCGGACTTTGCTCAAGGTATTACCTGAATCGATAATATCTTCCACGATCAAGACATCTTTTCCGCGGATATCTTCATCTAAATCTTTCAGTATTTTCACATCTCGCGTTGAAGACATGCCATTTCCGTAACTTGAGGCAGTGATAAAATCAACTTCGTGAGAAACGTCAATCGCTCTACAAAGGTCCGCCATAAACATAAATGAACCACGCAGCAAGCCGACTAACACCATCTCTCTACCACGATCTTGGTAAGCGGTGGTGATCTGTTGCCCTAATTCTGTAACACGGTTCTTTATTTCCTGCTCGGAAATCATCACTTCAACGGTATGTTTCATAATCTCTATCTCACTGAGAGTACTCAGTTTTCATTGTGCGGCCAAGCGTAAATATCCTGTAGGAATGAGGACATAACCCCAGATATTTACAGCTTAAATTCAGGGGGGGCAGTATAACAGGGAATTTAATCGAGATAAAAACCCTGTGTGGGGCTTAATGCAGCTTACTTACCGACAGTGAAACTCATCATCATACCGGTATCTTCGTGTTCTAATAGGTGACAGTGGGCCATGTACGGGGCCTGTTTATCGGCTATGTGGGGGAATGAGACCAGAACTTGACTCACGCCGCCCTCAACACGAACAGTGTCTTTCAAACCTTGGCGATGCATCGCGACAGGCTGATCATTTTCACTCAGAATCCGGTACTGCGTACCGTGGATATGGAAAGGATGTAACATCATGTCACCTTCGCCACTAATTTCCCAAATCTCATGCTGACCCTGAGGGCTTTGCCAAGCAATATCGCCAATTTGGTAAGCCTTACCATTGATCTTATTGCCCTGATGGAAATCATAGCCTTTTGTGGCTCTCGACATTCCCGGCATCGTTGACATCGCGTGGTCATGTTGCTGGGAGGCACTATGGTTATTATCCGCCATCGCCATAGAAGAATGCATCGGCATTCCCGCCATGGCTTGATGACCGTAGCGCTTCATCAATTGCTGCATCCCGAGGGTATCCAGCTGTTTATCCATCGACAGCCCGATGCGACGACGGGTCAGCCCTTCGGTACTGGGCATTGAAGGTAACGTGGCGAGATGATCGGGCAATTCTGCCGCGCCGCCAATACGCAGAGGGAGAATTTTTAATAGCGGTAAAGGTTGGTCAAAAGGAGGAAGGGTCATCCCCATTTGCGTGACCGGTAGCGTCACCAGGTCAAACGGCTTGGTGTCGGTTAACTCTATCATCACCTCAAAACGCTCACCGGGTAACATCGCGAGTTGCTCAACCTTTACCGGCTCAGCCAATAACCCCCCATCACTGGCAATCACATAAAAGGGGCGGTTATGGCTAAGTGCCAAATTGATCGAGCGAGCATTACAGCCATTAAGTAGCCGTAAACGCACCCAGCCATTCGGCAACGCAACTTGCGGATATTGGCTGCCATTAGTCAACATCATGTCGCCAAACCATCCTACCGCAGCATGCATAATATCAAGCTGGTAATCGATATCCGTGCCCGTATCCGTCAATTTTTTGTCTTGAAATACTAAGGGGATATCGTCAACGCCCCATTGCGAGGGAATGCGTAATGTTTTGATATGTTCATCTTCTATGACCAACATACCGGCAAGCCCTTTGGCCACCTGAAAACCCGAGGTCATATGCGGATGAGGGTGGTACCAACAGGTTGCTGCAGGTTGATCTGGGGTGAAGGTGACCTCTCGCTGTGCTCCCGCGCGGATCACCTCTTGTGGCCCGCCATCAACCTCACCGCCTACCACGAGTCCGTGCCAGTGTACCGTCGTATCAACCGGAAGGTGATTATGTACACGGAGGGAAACGGGCTGGTTACGTCGCAATTTAATCGTCGGTCCTAAATAGCTTCCATTGTAACCCCAGGTCGATACCGAATGATTATTCCATGTGCTAGTACCAGCCATCGCGGTTAAATCGATGCGCTGATGCAAGTCGGCTTCAAGTAACGTCGGGGTGGTAAGAAGTGGTCGCTGTCCTGACAGGGCCTCTCTGCTCCATGCCGGCAGTGCACCTGCACCAAGCAATAAAGAGCTGAGCTTAATAAAATCTCGACGTTGCATACGGATCCCCTCTAATGATTTAACCTATGACGGTACGCTATCCCCTTATGGGAAGGTCAAGCGTTCTCTGCGTAAACCTGTCGTCTTTCTTCCCAATTCTGTGCTAACGTTGATTGATACTTGCAGTGATGAGAATTTTCATGAAAACCTTAGTCAAAATACTCTTTATTCCACTATTTCTACTGCTATCGAGTAATTGCTATGCCTTAGACGATTCGCAAGCGGATGATATGGCCGACCTTACCGCCGTCTTTATCTATCTTAAAAACGATTGCGGCTATCAAGACTTACCCGATCCACAAATCCGTAATGCACTCATCTATTTTGCGCGCAACAATGGCTGGAATTTAAGTAATTATAATAGCTTCAATATGCAACAGCGTGGTGAAAGTAGCTATGAGGACCTACGCGGTATCCGGGTTGATAGCAAACAAAAATGCCATCTGTTAGCAGAGAAAACCTTAGGGCTATTAGCTTTTGTGAATAAACAATCTCACTGACCACGAAATTGGCGATAGGCGTCAACTAACGCAAAGAAATCCTCGAAACCGCAAAATGCGAGGGATTCTTGGTCGTAGTAACTCATTCCTTCATCCAGTTCGTCGACACTTATCGCCAGTAAGTTTGCTTGGATCATGATTTCATCGTCGCTCAATCCAATCGTGTATTCGCGCCCTACATGTTGCCATTGTTGCTCTGTGCCTTTGATCTGCGTTGCGGCCGTCATCACCGCATCAAGGAGCGTCGGATCGGCAGTGACTTCTTCGTTAAACCATTGCCCGATAACTTCATGATCCATCGACATCTGCACACGGACGCCGCCCTCTATATCTTTAACAAACTGATAATCCATAATGATTTCTCTCTTCGTCTGGATTGGGGGATGCCATCCCTACAACGATAAAAAGGGGAGCCAATGGCTCCCCTTTTCGGTTGGATTATTATTTCATAGCCGGGAATTAATTACACCGCGCTTTGAAAAATAACTTCGTCCGCTTTCGATGTATATTGATTGAGGCGGTCAAAGTTGAGATAACGATAAGTATCGTCGGCACTCTTATCCACTTCATTCATATACGCTTGGTACTCATCTGCCGTCGGTAATTTACCCAATAATGCCGATACCGCTGCAAGCTCAGCCGAAGCTAAGAATACATTAGCCCCTTGACCTAGACGGTTAGGGAAGTTACGGGTCGATGTTGACACGACGGTAGCGCCTTCCGCGACGCGCGCTTGGTTACCCATACAGAGTGAACAACCTGGAATCTCAACTCGCGCTCCGCTCTTACCAAAGATGCTGTAATAGCCCTCTTCTGTAAGTTGTGCCGCATCCATTTTGGTAGGAGGGGCGACCCACAGACGCGTTGGCAGTTGTCCTTTAAACTTATCCAGCAGTTTACCTGCCGCACGGAAGTGACCAATATTAGTCATACAAGAACCGATAAAGACTTCATCAATCTTCTCCCCCTGAACATCAGAGAGCGAGCGTGCATCATCAGGATCGTTCGGTGCACAAAGAATCGGTTCTTTGATCTCAGACAGGTCAATCTCAATGATTGCCGCATACTCAGCGTCAGCATCGCCTTCCATCAATTGTGGATCAGCCAGCCATTTCTCCATGTTCTGGATACGACGCTCGATCGTACGGCGATCACCGTACCCCTCAGCGATCATCCACTTGAGCAGTACGACGTTCGAGTTCAGGTACTCAATGATTGGTGCTTGATCTAACTTGATCGTACAGCCGGCAGCCGAACGCTCAGCTGAAGCATCTGAAAGTTCAAAAGCTTGCTCAACTTTTAAATCAGGTAACCCTTCGATTTCTAAGATACGTCCAGAGAAAACGTTCTTCTTACCCTTCTTCTCAACGGTGAGTAAGCCCTGCTTAATCGCATAAAGCGGAATGGCATGTACCAAATCACGTAACGTAATACCTGGTTGGCGTTCACCTTTAAAGCGTACCAGAACCGACTCCGGCATATCGAGAGGCATCACACCTGTTGCGGCCGCGAAGGCGACAAGGCCTGATCCCGCAGGGAACGAAATACCGATAGGGAAACGAGTATGTGAATCCCCCCCCGTCCCGACTGTGTCCGGTAACAGCATACGGTTTAACCAGCTATGGATAATCCCATCGCCTGGACGTAGTGAGACTCCGCCACGGTTCATAATGAAATCCGGTAGCGTATGGTGGGTCTGTACATCGACGGGCTTAGGATAAGCTGCAGTATGGCAGAAGGATTGCATCACGAGGTCGGCGGAGAAACCTAAACATGCGAGGTCTTTAAGTTCATCACGCGTCATCGGTCCAGTGGTATCTTGAGAACCTACCGAGGTCATTTTCGGTTCGCAATATTCTCCTGGACGAATACCGTCAACGCCGCATGCACGACCGACCATTTTTTGTGCTAGAGAGTAGCCACGAGTACTGGTCTCTACAGGTTTGGCACTACGGAACACGTCGCTAACCGGTAAATTTAATGACTCGCGAGCTTTGGTCGTCAGTCCACGCCCAATAATCAATGGAATACGCCCACCAGCACGGACTTCGTCCAATAATACTTCTGTTTTCAGTTCGAAACGAACGAGGACATCGTCCGTGTCGTGACGACAAATTTCGCCCTTGTAAGGGTAGATATCAATCACATCGCCCATATTCAGGTCGCTAACATCAACCTCAATCGGCAATGCGCCCGCATCTTCCATAGTATTGAAGAAAATCGGCGCGATTTTACTCCCTAATACTACCCCACCGCCCTTCTTGTTCGGTACATGGGGGATGTCGTCACCCATAAACCACAGGACAGAGTTTGTCGCAGATTTACGAGACGAACCGGTTCCCACAACATCCCCAACATAGGCTAGAGGATAACCTTGGGTAGCGAGTTGCTCGATTTGTTTTATTGGACCAACATTCCCCGGCTCATCCGGCACTATCCCTTCCCGTTCGTTTTTCAGCATCGCCAAAGCGTGCAGAGGAATATCAGGGCGGGACCAAGCATCTGGAGCGGGTGACAGGTCATCCGTATTCGTTTCACCCGTCACTTTGAAGACGGTTACGGTAATTTTTTCTGCTAATTGAGGGCGCGCTTTAAACCATTCAGCTTCCGCCCACGATTTAAGGATCTGCTCGGCGTACGCGTTACCTGCTTTCGCTTTTTCCTCAACGTCGTAGAAATTATCAAACATTAGCAGGGTATGGGATAAGGCTTTGGCGGCAAGAGGGGCCAGAGAGTCATCGTCCAACAGCTCGATTAACGGATGGATGTTATAGCCACCTTGCATCGTTCCTAACAGTTCCGTCGCTTTTTCACGAGAGACTAATGGCGATGCCGTTTCGCCTTTTGCTACAGCTGCAAGAAAACCAGCTTTAACATAGGCCGCTTCATCAACACCCGGCGGAACTCGATTCACTAATAAGTCGACCAGAAACTCTTCTTCACCTTGAGGTGGATTTTTGAGTAATTCTACTAGGCCAGCCATTTGGGTCGCATCTAAAGGCTTAGGTACAATCCCTTGGGCAGCACGTTCAGCAACGTGCTCACGGTATTCTTCTAGCACGACGTTCTCCTCGCTCACATTGTTATAGCTTTTCAACCCTCTACTACCGATAAATTATCATCTTTTTATAGGTTTTTGATGGTCGGTTTAGCCCACTGAGAATAGCAGTATTTTTATTCTTTGTTAATCTGTTTACAAAAACACAACATAATCACTACTAAATTAAACGCAGTGCCATGATAAAAATAACCCTTTGTACCAAGGTGTTAGCGAATCATGCTACCGAGTTGTTTACGCGAATCCCTCAATGTAGCCCTTAACGATAACAGTAATACTAGGTTTATCTCATGGCGTTAATCACATTTCTAACATCGATAAGCTGAAATCTTTATCTTACTTAACGCCTATTTTCGAACGCTGTCGAGCATTTTAATTAAGCTTCGCCCTGCTCGTTCAATCGCTTAAGGAAAAAAAAACCGCGATAATAATCGCGGTTTTGTAGCAAAGCTTCGTTAACTAACGCTTACTTTTTCTTCGCTTTAGGGTTAGGTAAATCGGTAATGCTTCCTTCGAAGATTTCCGCTGCCAGACCGATTGATTCGTGTAACGTTGGGTGAGCATGGATGGTCAACGCGATGTCTTCTGCATCACAACCCATCTCAATCGCTAGACCAATTTCGCCTAACAGTTCACCACCATTGGTGCCGACGATGGCACCACCGATTACACGGTGTGTCTCTTTATCAAAAATCAGCTTCGTCATACCCTCTGCACAATCTGAAGCGATTGCACGGCCTGACGCTGCCCAAGGGAATGTCGCAGTTTCGTAACTGATACCTTGTTCTTTAGCTTCTTTCTCGGTTAAACCGACCCAAGCGACTTCTGGCTCAGTGTAGGCAATAGATGGGATCACTTTCGGATCGAAGTAATGTTTTTTACCCGCAATAACTTCAGCGGCAACATGGCCTTCATGTACGCCTTTATGGGCCAGCATCGGTTGGCCGACAATATCACCAATGGCATAGATATTCGGTACGTTGGTACGCAGTTGCTTATCAACACGGATAAAGCCACGTTCATCAACGTTCACCCCTGCTTTCTCAGCATCAAGGTTTTTACCATTTGGCACACGACCAATTGCCACTAACACTGCATCGTAACGTTGCGGTTCAGAAGGCGCTTTTTTACCTTCCATCGTCACATAGATACCGTCTTCCTTCGCTTCAACTGCGGTCACTTTCGTTTCAAGCATTAAGTTAAATTGCTTACTGATACGCTTAGTGAAGACTTTGATGACATCTTTATCCGCGGCAGGAATCACTTGGTCGAACATCTCGACCACGTCAATCGATGAGCCTAGGGCATGGTAAACAGTCCCCATCTCAAGCCCGATGATCCCACCTCCCATAACTAATAGGCGCTCAGGTACGGTAGTCAGGGCAAGTGCGTCCGTTGAGTCCCAAACACGCGGATCATCGTGTGGGATAAAAGGTAAAGTAATGGGACGAGAACCCGCCGCAATGATCGCGTTATCAAAGTTAACGGTGGTGGTTCCGTTTTCGCCTTCAACCGCCAGCGTATTCGCACCGGTGAATTTACCCAGTCCATTGACTACGGTAACTTTACGGCCTTTGGCCATCCCCGCAAGACCGCCGGTTAATTGACCGATAACTTTATCTTTCCACGCGCGAACTTTATCGATATCAGTTTCAGGTTTGCCGAAAACGATTCCGTGTGCTTCCAATGCTTTCGCTTCTTCGATCACTTTGGCGACATGTAATAATGCTTTAGATGGAATACAACCGACATTCAAACAGACTCCACCTAGAGTGCTGTAACGCTCAACCAGTACGGTTTCTAAGCCTAAATCGGCGCAGCGAAATGCTGCAGAATAACCTGCAGGACCGGCTCCAAGTACCACAACTTGGGCTTTAATCTCTGTACTCATCATGACCTCTTATTCGATTCTCCGGGGTAATAGTGCAATCACCATTTATACACCTATTTTCCCGGAACCTATGTAATGCAAGAGTTTACATAATTGTTAAAATTGTGCAAACGAGATTGCGTAAAGGTGAGTTTTTTTGGGGATTAGCGCATTATTTCTCAATGAAACCCTGTCCGAATCCCAAATAAGATTGAGGCCGGCAAGCGCCGACCTCAAGATATTACATAACGAGACGACGAATATCGCCCAGTACTTGACCCAAGTAGGAGATAAAACGTGCGCCTTCTGCGCCATCAATCACTCGGTGGTCAAACGAGAGTGAGAGTGGCAACATCAGGCGTGGCGTAAACTCTTTACCATTCCAAACAGGTTTCATCGACGACTTAGATACACCTAATATCGCAACTTCAGGGGCGTTAACGATTGGCGTGAACGAGGTCGTTCCTAAACCGCCTAAGCTTGAAATCGTGAAGCAGCCGCCTTGCATATCGGAGGCAGTCAGTTTACCTGCACGAGCCTTCTTGGATATTTCCATCAGTTCACGAGAAAGTTCGATAATCCCTTTCTTATTCACATCACGGAATACCGGTACGACTAGCCCGTTTGGCGTATCGACCGCAACACCAATGTTGATGTATTTCTTCAACGTTAAGCGCTGTGCATCCTCTGATAAAGAACTATTGAAACGAGGGTAAGCTTCCAGCGCCTTCGCCACCGCTTTCATAATAAACACGACTGGCGTAATTTTAACGTCCAGTTTTTGTTTATCGGCTTCCACATTCTGTTGCTTACGGAAGGCTTCCAGTTCAGTAATATCGGACTCATCGAAGTGAGTCACGTGTGGAATGACCATCCAGTTACGGCTGAGGTTAGCACCAGAGATTTTCTGAATACGACCGAGCTCGACTTCTTCCACTTCACCAAACTTACTGAAATCGACTTTCGGCCAAGGCAACATTCCTGGAAGGCCACTCGCCGCCGCAGGAGCAGCGTCGGCACGTTTTAATGCCTCTTTGATATACGCTTGGACGTCTTCTTTAACGATACGCCCTTTACGGCCTGACGCTTTCACTTTAGCTAAGTTCACACCAAATTCGCGAGCAAGACGACGAATAACCGGCGTCGCATGCACATAAGCGCTATTTTCTGCAAACTCATCCTTCGCCGTCGGGGCAGCGGAAGGTGCAGCCGCGGGTGCGGCCTTCGCTGGGGCTGGAGCAGCTGGTTTCTCTGGCGCAGGTGCAGGCGCTTTTTCAGCGGCTGGCGCATCGCTGCTGAAGACCATGATGGCAGAACCTGTACTGATTTTGTCGCCTACAGCAACTTGGATCTCAGTAACCGTACCGGCGAAAGGTGCTGGAACTTCCATTGAGGCTTTATCACCTTCAACGGTAATCAATGACTGTTCCAGTGAGACCTTATCACCCACTTTCACGAGAATTTCCGTGACTTCGACTTCGTCACCACCGATATCAGGCACATTAACGACTTGGTTGGCAGAGGCTTTGGACGCCGCCGCTGGCGCGGGCTCTTCTTGCGCAGAAGGAGCGCTAGCAGGTACTGCCGCGTCACCCGCGACCTCAAACGTCATAATCAATGAACCGGTATTTACTTTATCGCCGGTATTCACTTTGATCTCTTTCACTTTTCCAGCAAAAGGCGCAGGCACTTCCATTGACGCTTTATCGCCTTCAACGGTGAGTAGCGACTGTTCAAGTTCAACGGTATCGCCGACCTTAACCAAGATCTCGGTGACCTCCACTTCATCACCACCGATATCTGGCACCATCACGTCTTTTGCCGAAGCAGAAGCCGCCGCCGCAGCGGGAGCTTTTTCTGCGGCAGGTTGAGCAGCCTCTGGGGCTGCTGCTGCGTTGTCTTCCTCTTCGAAAATCATGATCAGTGATCCCGTCTCGACTTTATCGCCGGTCGCAACGCTGATCGCTTTCACCACGCCTGCTTGAGGTGAAGGCACTTCCATTGAGGCTTTATCGCCTTCAACAGTAAGCAGAGACTGTTCGACTTCAACCTTGTCTCCGACCTTAACCAAGATCTCGGTGACTTCAACTTCGTCTGAACCGATATCCGGAACTTTGATCTCAATTGACATCTACTTTTACCTCTTACGCCAGACGTGGATTGACTTTGTCTGCGTCAATATTGAATTTCTTAATCGCGTCGACAACTACTTGTTTGTCAACTTCACCACGTTTTGCTAGTTCACCCAGTGCCGCGACGACGACATAGGATGCATCAACTTCGAAGTGATGACGTAAGTTTTCACGGCTATCCGAACGACCAAAGCCATCGGTACCCAATACGCGATAGTCGCTGGCAGGTACATAGGTACGTACTTGTTCAGCAAATAGCTTCATGTAATCGGTTGATGCAACCGCTGGCGCATCACTCAAAACTTGAGAGATGTACGGTATGCGAGGCTCTTCCGCTGGGTGTAACATATTCCAACGCTCACAATCTTGACCGTCACGCGCCAACTCGGTGAAGGAAGTCACGCTATACACATCAGAACCGACGCCATAGTCTTCAGACAAGATTTTCGCCGCTTCACGTACATGGCGAAGGATTGCGCCTGAACCCAGTAACTGAACTTTACCTTTATTCCCTTCCAGCGTATCAAGCTTGTAGATACCTTTACGGATACCTTCTTCAGCACCTTCTGGCATGGCTGGCATATGGTAGTTTTCGTTCAGGGTCGTGATGTAGTAATACACGTTCTCTTGTGATTGGCCATACATACGCTCTAAGCCGTCTTGCATAATGACTGCGACTTCATAAGCATAAGCAGGATCATAAGAGATACAGTTAGGAATTGTCAGCGATTGAATATGGCTATGGCCATCTTCATGCTGTAAACCTTCACCGTTCAACGTCGTACGACCTGATGTTCCGCCGATTAAGAAACCACGTGCCTGTTGGTCACCCGCCGCCCAGCAAAGATCGCCGATACGTTGGAAGCCAAACATCGAATAGTAAATATAGAACGGAATCATCGGTAAGTTGTTGGTGCTATAAGAGGTCGCTGCAGCTAACCACGATGCGCCCGCACCCAACTCATTGATACCTTCTTGCAGGATCTGCCCTTTTTCGTCTTCTTTGTAGTACGCCACTTGCTCACGGTCTTGCGGAGTATACTGCTGACCATTCGGGCTGTAGATACCAATCTGACGGAAGAGGCCTTCCATACCAAAAGTACGCGCTTCATCTGCAAGAATTGGCACAAGACGTTCTTTGATCGATTTATTTTTCAACATCACGTTTAACGCACGAACGAAGGCGATAGTGGTTGAAATCTCTTTATTCTGCTCTTCCAACAAGGATTGGAATTCGCTTAAGGCTGGCATCTGCAGCGCTTCAGTGAACTCTGCTTGGCGTGTTGGCAGGTAGCCGCCTAAGTTTTCACGCTGTTTATGCAGATATTTGTACTCTTCAGAATCTTCAGAGAACGTCACATAAGGAAGCTTTTCCAAGTTCTCATCGGTGACAGGAACATTGAAGCGGTCACGGATGTAACGCACGCCTTCCATGTTCATTTTCTTCACTTGGTGAGCGATATTTTTACCTTCAGCAGTTTCACCCATCCCATAACCTTTCACGGTATGAGCAAGGATCACAACAGGCTTATCTTTGGTATCTTGCGCTTTCTTGAAGGCTGCATAGATTTTCTTCGGATCGTGGCCACCACGGTTTAGAGACCAGATCTCTTCATCCGACATATCTTTTACTAGTGCAGCGGTTTCTGGATAACGACCGAAGAAGTGCTCGCGGACATATGCGCCATCACGAGATTTAAAGGTTTGGTAATCGCCATCGACGGTTTCGTTCATCAGTTGAATCAATTTACCGCTAGTATCTTTACGCAGCAGTTCATCCCAACGACCGCCCCAGATCACCTTGATCACTTCCCAGCCTGCGCCGCCGAAGATCCCTTCTAATTCATTGATGATCTTACCGTTACCTGTAACCGGCCCATCAAGACGCTGCAAGTTACAGTTAATCACAAAGACTAAGTTATCTAACTTTTCGCGAGTCGCGATGGTGATTGCACCTTTAGATTCAGGTTCATCCATCTCGCCATCACCTAAGAAGGCATATACGGTTTGCGCCGAGGTCTCTTTTAAGCCGCGGTGTTCAAGATATTTTAAGAACTTAGCTTGATAGATCGCGCCTAGCGGTCCCAGACCCATTGATACCGTTGGGAACTGCCAAAAATCAGGCATTAATTTAGGGTGCGGGTAGGAAGAAAGACCTTTACCGTCAACTTCTTGACGGAAATTGTTCATTTGCTCTTCGGTCAGACGACCTTCAAGGAAGGCGCGAGCATAGACACCCGGAGAGATGTGTCCTTGGAAGTAAACTAAGTCACCGCCATCTTTTTCGGTACGCGCACGGAAGAAGTGGTTGAAGCAGACTTCATAAATGGTGGCGGAGGATTGGAATGAGGCCATGTGTCCACCCAATTCCAAATCTTTCTTAGACGCGCGTAGTACGGTCATGATCGCATTCCAGCGAATAGCTGAACGGATACGGCGTTCTAAACTCGTATTCCCTGGATAGGTAGGCTCTTCTTCCGTTGGGATAGTGTTAATGTAGTCTTTGATTGCGGAACCAGAAGCTACGTTTACACCACCATTGCGAGCCGCATTCAATACTTGATCAATCAAATATTGCGCGCGTTCAACACCTTCTTCACGGATGACCGATTCAATCGCCTGTAGCCAGTCGCGAGTTTCAATCGGATCCACGTCATTATGTAGACGGTCTGACATGGGGTATTCCTTATCTGTGTCTGTACATTGAAATTGATAACGTTGCTGAGTAAAGGTCATGACGCATCATGATGCCGATCTCCGCTCTTTATAACTAGGTGACTCAATCTTTTCGTTGCTGTAAGCGCCGTAATGAACGCTCACGGCGGGATTGCTCCCGGTTTCTCTCCAATAAAATCTCTTCAAGAAAAGCCAAGTGCGAGTTAGATTCTTCACGGGCTTTTTCTGGCTGTCGTGCAATAATTGCTTCATAAATCCTTGCACGATGCGCACTTACTTTCGCCAGCATATCGCGGCGGGAGTAAAGTAATTCAAAGTTTGAACGCACATTTTGCTTGAGTATTGGCCCCATTGCTCGGACTAAATGCAGCAGAACCACATTATGCGCCGCTTCAGTGACGGTAATTTGATAATCAATTACCGCATCGGCTTCCGCGTCTAAATCACCGCTATCTTGCGCCTTTTGGATCGCCAAGTGATAGCGGTTGATTCTTAATAGGTCGTCTTCTGTTCCACGCAGTGCTGCATAATACGCTGCAATACCTTCCAATGCATGGCGCATTTCGAGTAAATCGAACTGGGACTCGCCGTGCTGTGCCAATAAGCCTATTAAGGGATCGCTAACGCTCTGCCAAAGGCAATCTTGAACGTAGGTGCCTCCTCCATGGCGTCGATGCAATAATCCCTTTGCTTCCAAACGCAAAATAGCCTCTCGCACCGAAGGACGAGAAACATCAAATTGTCGAGCAAGTTCGCGTTCTGGTGGAAGCTTCTCACCAGGACGGAGTGTCCCTTCCATAATGAGGGACTCTAGCTGTTGCTCTATTACATCAGAAAGCTTGGGCTGCCTGATTTTACTGTAAGCCATCATACTCGTAGTCATTGCTGCTCTTTTAAATTGGTCATACCAATTTCCCACAAGATGGGCTAAGCTAACAAAACATTTACCTACTGTCTATCTTGCGTTCACCAAAGTAGGCTTTAGATCAAAATTTTCTTCGCTAATTTTGCCAGATGCTTCAGTTTATCCATGGGGAAAAAATCATTATTCTTCTCCTCCCTCCCCCTTATCAAATAACTCCTGATGAAGATCGGATAAAATAACCCACCATAAATTAATCTTCTGGCACGATATTATCCATATTAAGCGCCCAAAATGAAGAATATTGTAACCCTGTAATCTGCTGATTCTCCAAGGCTGCCTCACAAATATCTGATATTTCCTCACATTCAGCGTAGTAATTCACTGCCATAACCCCGTAAAATAAATGACACAGTCTGTCACATTCTCCTTACAGCCTGAAATAAGGGTCGAGAACACTACGCGAGAGGAATTTATGAGCGAGCAACAAACAGGTTCGTTGAAACGGGGGCTGAAAAATAGGCATATTCAGTTAATCGCCCTAGGAGGAGCCGTCGGAACTGGACTCTTTTTGGGGTTAGCACAGACCATCAAAATGGCGGGCCCTTCTGTACTGTTGGGATATGCCATCGGCGGTTTTATCGCCTTTATGATCATGCGTCAGTTAGGTGAAATGATTGTTGAAGAGCCGGTAGCGGGTTCTTTTAGCCACTTCGCCTACAAATATTGGGGAAGCTTCGCCGGCTTTGCATCAGGCTGGAACTATTGGGTACTGTATGTCTTAGTCGCAATGGCTGAGCTTTCTGCTGTGGGTCTTTATATTCAATACTGGTGGCCAGAAATCCCTACATGGGTTTCCGCTGCAGTATTTTTTGTGCTGATCAATGCTATCAATCTTGCCAATGTGAAGATTTACGGTGAACTGGAATTCTGGTTCTCGATTATTAAAGTTACAGCAGTCATCGGAATGATTGCTTTCGGCGCTTGGTTACTCTTCAGTGGACACGGCGGCCCTCAAGCCTCAGTCACCAACATTTGGGCACAAGGTGGTTTCTTCCCACACGGTGCTGGCGGCTTAATTACGGCAATGGTCATCATCATGTTTTCATTTGGTGGATTAGAACTGGTCGGTATTACCGCTGCTGAAGCCGCAGACCCGCAACAAAGTATTCCTAAAGCGACCAACCAAGTTATCTATCGTATCTTAATCTTTTATATGGGATCCCTCGCGATACTTCTGTCACTTTATCCTTGGACGAAAGTCATTGAGGGGACTAGCCCCTTCGTACTGATTTTCCATGAGTTGGGGGATAAATTAGTCGCGAATACATTGAATGTCGTCATCCTCACCGCCGCGTTATCCGTTTATAACAGCTGTGTGTATTCAAATAGCCGTATGTTATATGGTTTAGCAAAACAAGGTAATGGCCCTAAAGCGTTACTGAATGTCGATAAGCGTGGTGTACCCTATGTTGCGTTAGGCTTTTCAGCACTGGCGACGGCTTTGGTTGTCTTGCTCAACTATCTTATGCCAGGTGAGGCCTTTGGCTTACTCATGGCGTTAGTTGTTTCGGCACTGGTCATCAACTGGGCAATGATCAGTATGGCGCATATGCGTTTTCGTAAAGCCAAGATCAAACAAGGCGTCACACCACGTTTTCCTGCTTTATTTTATCCACTCGGTAACTGGGTTTGCCTGGTATTTATGATTGCCATTTTGAGCATTATGCTGACCATTCCAGGAATGGCCATTTCTGTATGGCTCATCCCCGTCTGGGTGGCGATTCTAGGGATTGGCTACCTAGTCAAAAATAAAGCAGCACGCTAAAACTAAGGGGGACGTTGTCCCCTTTTTTTACAAAATAACGCCTGCCAGTGTCAGGACTGCGGTGATGAGAACAATAACTAGAGTAATCCTTTTTGCTAGCGCTACCGCAACCCGTGGCATTTCAACCTTATCCTGACATGGATCACGTTCCAATGAGAATTGCGCTAACACCGATAATACATGATAGGGCTTATGCCTGAAGTCGGTCATAAAACGCCACCACGCAGGTAATGCTTTTTCACCATGCCCCAAGAATGCATAAGCTAAGCCAACAATTCTGACCGGGATCCAATCAATCCAGAATAATAAGATATCGACCCCAGACTGTTCGCGATGCTGACGATTTTGCTTAGCCAACCATCCCTGCCATGCGCGAAGAAAAGCATAACCCAATAAGAAAACCGGCCCATAGTGCGCCCCGACGATAAACCAAAACAAAGGGGCTAGATAGAAGCGGTAATTAATCCATAACAGTGCATTTTGTAGCTCACGCAAATAGAGCTTATCGCTAATGTTATTGGACATTGGGTGTATCGCACTCAACTCTTCCGCCATTGCTTGGTGCCCGGTCACATCCTGCTGATTCGCAGAATGTAAGTAGTCACGGTAATGCTGGCGACTTTGACCTGCACCAATACAAAGAACACCGACGAGGATCCAGACCACCAGCGATACAACACCGAAGAGAAGTCCTTCGATAGCATGAAGAATTAAGGTAAAAAGCAGCATCACAAGCACTACTAATCCTACTGTACGAGTAAGCGAAAAGTGATGTTGCTTGCGAAACAGGGGAACAAGTCGATGTTCTAGCTGCCAATGCTCCCCCCACTTGAATAACCGCTCGCAAATGAGAACGAGTAATAGCGTAAATAACGTCATGACTTAACTCTACTCCCTAGATGATCAGTGTGCTGCAATAAGTGAATGATAATAATCCCAATTGAAAGAGGGTCCTGGATCTGTTTTACGACCTGGCGCAATATCACTGTGCCCAGTAATATTTTCTTCCGCTAAAGCATAAGCCTTAATAAGCGATAGAGTAATGGCGGATAAAGCCTGGTATTGCTGCTCGGTATAAGGGAGTTCGTCAGTCCCTTCAAGCTCTATCCCGATAGAATAATCATTACAGTTTTCAATGCCTTGGTAACTCGATTGGCCAGCATGCCAAGCACGCTTATCGAAAGGAACGTATTGCACTATCTCACCTTCTCGGCGAATAAGGCAATGCGCCGCGACATGCAAGTCTGCAATCTGAGCAAAATAAGGATGTTCTTGGGCGCACAATGTTCCGGTAAAGAGTTGATCAATATAGGGGCCACCGAACTCACCAGGAGGTAAGCTAATATTATGGACCACCAGTAAACGCGGCACCTCCCCTTCAGGACGTTCATTGTAATGTGTCGAAGGGACTCGGCGCGCATCGGCCAACCAATGATCTTTTATCGTCAACATATCAGTGTCATTACCACTTATCTAAGCGGTCCTTGTGATTAAACGAGGGTGTCCGACAATAAGCCAGACTTTATTCAAGATTACCATAGGTATTCCGCGATACCTCACAAGCTTTAAGAAACTGCCTGAGAAAGAATATAAACATTGTGCAGCTAAATCCTAGATCGATCATACATCCTTCCTAACAACGTGATTCCGCTTTAAAAAGGCATTTTTACTGCGAAGGAAGGATATTATGGAACAAGGATTTACATTGATCGAATTAATGATCGTTATCGCGATCATTGCTATTTTAAGCTCCTTAGGTATCCCAGCTTATCAAGGGTATCTGCAAAAAGCCGCGCTGACCGATCTACTCCAAGTCTTACAGCCCTATAAAACCGCGGTAGAGCTCTGCGCACTTGAAAAGGGAGAGCTTAACACTTGCCACAGTGGCCAAGAAGGCATCCCCCTTCCCCGGACGACTCGCTACACCACCGAATTAACTGTTAATAACGGCGTTATACGTGCGCAGGGAGCTAACACCTTAACCGGGCTTACTGCAGAACTTATCCCTACGCTACAACCAGAAATCGGAGCGTTAAGTTGGCAACGCCGGTGTACTGCGGCCAATCAGACCTTACAGGATAACTGTGAACGTCAGCTTCGCTATGACGATGTGGGGACTAAACCATGAGTACAGGAACCACACAGCTTAAAGTATTTTGCGAAAACCATCCGGCACTTATCCTGTATGAAGATAAAGAGTCACTGTGCTTAGTCGTCATGTCTCCCCCCTCGCCGGAGGATATAAATCAACTCACCTTTACCTGCCAAAAAAAAATCGCCATCAAATCGGTGTCTAGAGAAGCATTCCTGACCTCTCAGCAAGCTGCCACAATACCACACCCTTTACAGACCGAATATAAAGGGGAGGATAATCCGACGACTATAGACTACTGCCAAACTATTCTTCGCCATGCGGTACAACAAAAGGCCTCTGATATTCATATTGACCCTCATGCCCAAGGCGCAAAAATTCGTCTAAGAGTGGACGGCGTATTATATGTTTACGGTGAACTCACGTCCGTCGAGACCACTGCCATCAGTAGCCGATTTAAATTACTCGCCGGTGTCGATATTGCCGAAAATCGCCGCCCGCAAGATGGTCAACTCAGCCTCCTAGACCAAGAGATAAACTACTCTTTCCGCCTCGCGACCCTCCCCACCAAATTTGGTGAAAAAGTCGTTTTACGACTGCTCGAAACATTTAGGGGGGATCTACAACTGGAAAATATTGGTATGCCCCCGGCGCAGTTAGCTATTTTTAAGACGGCATTAGCGGCTCCCCAAGGATTGATTATTGTTACAGGCCCGACTGGCAGTGGTAAAACCGCTACGCTGTATAGCGCCCTCAACTCCCTGAATAGGGAGGAACGTAACCTCTGCAGTGTAGAAGATCCGATTGAATTGGTTATTCCGGGCATTAATCAAACCCAAATTAACCTTAAAGCAGGTCTCGATTTTCCAACGATCCTACGCGCATTACTCCGTCAAGATCCCGATATCTTGATGATTGGTGAAATTAGAGATAACCAAACAGCGGATATTGCGATTAAAGCAGCGCAAACCGGCCATTTAGTCCTCAGTACATTACACACTAACTCTCCTCTCGACACGCTGAGCCGCTTAACACAAATGGGCGTTGCCGAATACCTCACTGCCAGCGCAGTAAAACTTATTGTTGCTCAACGCCTCGTAAGACGTTTATGCCAGCAGTGTCGACTCTCGTCCCCCGATCCCTTACCTGCACACTTAGCGTTACCCTCACATCAACATTGGCTGGCGGTAGGCTGCCAATATTGCCTTTATGGCTATATGGGCCGTCATGCCCTCTTTGAATTACTCCCTGTCGATGCAGCGATCAAAGAGGCCATTATCAAAAAGACCTCCACGCAAAATATTCGTGCACGGTTACAAGAAAGCAACCTAGACACTCTCTTTAAAGCGGGTCTATACGCGGTGATGAAAGGGATCACCACTTATCAAGAACTGCTCCGTGTAGTAGGAACGGATAATGAAGCCGCTTAGACTCTATTCCTGGCAGGGTGTCTCGTTTAAGGGGGACAAGTGTTCCGGTTATCAACTCTGTACTCATCGAGAGCAAGGCGAGCAACAATTGATGGCCGAGGGAATTATTGCTTATCATTTTAAGCTGAAACACCATCGCTTAATCCAGAGCTGGCAACTCAACACGCTCATCGTCTTCTTTCAACAATTGGAATCTATGCTCAACGCGGGGCTCACCTTATCGGTAAGCCTCAATTTATTGATGAGTAACCAGCCTTCGCTACCTTGGCGAATCGTTATTGAGTTATTACTGAAAAAAATTTCCGCTGGGGAAAAGCTCTCGGCAGCGCTCAGCCAATGGCCACAAATTTTTCCCCCTACGCTTTCCGCACTCATCAGCGCTGGAGAACTTACCGGCCATTTGCCCAATAGTTGCTTACAGGTGGTAAAGCTATTAGAACAGCGAAAGGCCATGCGAGAGGAACTCGTTGCTGCATTACGCTACCCTTGCATCACCCTATTTTTTTTAGTGTTCACTACTGCTGGGCTGCTCGCTTTTGTGCTGCCAGAATTTGCATTGATGTATCAATCGTTAAATGCACCCTTGCCCTACCTTACGCAATTATTGATTAGCGCCTCACAGTCTATCAATGCCATATTGCCCTTACTCTGCGTACTCACCGCACTGATACTGCCCATTCTCCACTATGGCGATCGGCGTTATCCAAAGTGGAAACTGATGCGCCACCGACTGTTACTGACTACACCACTCGTGGGAGAAGTCTGGCGGAGTAGGCAGCTCTCATTACTCTTCTCAACCCTTGCCAGCACGCAGCAATCAGGGCTTACTCTGCTGAATGGACTACGACTTGTCGCCAGTATTTTCACCTCACCGTTGTGGAAACAAAGTATCGAAACGGTTTATCAACGGCTCCATACTGGAGAAAAACTGTCGCAAGCGCTGGCCTATGAGGATCACTATCCTTCATTACCCCTACTCCTTATTCGATCAGCTGAAGAAACCGGACAGCTTGATAATGCCTTTTCTCAATTAGCCACTTGGTATTCCGACCAAGCCTCAACCCTTAGTCGACGTCTTACCCAACGCATTGAACCTTTGATGCTTGCAGTCAGCGGAGGGTTGGTGGGTGGTGTGGTCATCGCCTTGTACTTACCCATATTCTATTTGGGAGAGGCATTAGGTTAGCGATTCCGGAATTGACAAGGTTTACAGCCCAGCCTATCCGCTTCATACTGACTCCATGACTGAGAATAGTGCGCAAAAGCGATACTAAAGAGTGAGGTTGGGTTAACACTATGACTTATATCGTAGCGCTTACTGGTGGCATTGCGAGTGGTAAATCAACAGTTGCCGAACTCTTTGCGGCAAGTCACATAGAGATTATCGACGCAGACCTGATCGCTCGGGAGGTCGTTGAACCTGGCCAGCCCGCCTTAGCGACGATGACAGACTACTTTGGTCAGCACATTCTGATGGATAACGGGCAACTCGACCGAAAAAAATTACGCGAGATTATTTTCTCTACCCCTGAGCATAAACAATGGCTGAATAACTTATTACACCCATTGATTCAACAAAGAACCCAGCAAAAAATCGCGCAATGTTCCGGACAATGGTGTCTCTGGGTCGTGCCGCTCTTAGTTGAAAACCAGTTACAGCATCTTGCCCAGCGAGTGATTGTGGTGGACAGCGATGAAAAGAAACAAATTAAGCGAGTCTGTGAACGAGACAGTATTCCTCGCTCCCAGGCTTTGGCTATCATTCACGCTCAAGCCACGCGGCAACAGCGGTTAGCCATCGCCGATGATGTCATCGATAATAACTTGTCGAAAAGCGCTTTAGCCGAGAAAGTCTCTCAGCTTATTTTGACCTACAACCGATTAGCTTCAGGATATAAGGGGCGCGATCAATGACCCAGTCACCCATCATCTTCGAATACCCACTCAACGAAAAAATGCGGAGCTGGTTGCGCGTTGAATATTTACTGCGGCAACTGACGGCCTCGAACAATGCCGACTCACCTGAGGCTTGCTTACTTTTTTTGCGTACCCTGACAGAGCTGCTTGATATCTTCGAGCGTAGTGAGTTACGCGCCGACTTGCTAAAAGAGTTAGAAAAGCAGCAAGGGAAGCTACATCAATGGTTAGCAGTGCCGGATATCGACGTACAAGCCGTCAATCAATTGATAAGTGAACTTAGCGCTCATAGCCATGCTATTAATACAGCGCCCAAGTTTGGTACGACGTTTAAAGAAGACCGTTTTATCGGCCAATTACGTCAACGCCTGTCGATCCCTGGCGGCTATTGTAACTTTGACACGCCGACCTTACATCTCTGGCTTCATCTACCTTTGGAAAAGCGTCAAGCTCAGCTCGATCAATGGTATTCAGGTTTGGCGGCACTACACCTCAGTTTACAGGCGATTCTCCATTTAATCAGACAGAGTGGACGGTTTATCGAGGCTGAAACTCACCAAGGTTTTTACCAAAATTCGGCGGAAGATAAAGATCTTATTCGGATCCAATTAGCGAGCGAAGATGAAATTTACCCACAAGTTTCGGGTCACAAAGCGCGATTTTCAATTCGCTTTTTTCCATTGGAAAACGATGGTAGAGTCCCAGAAAATTTATTGTTTCAACTCGCTTGCTGCTAAGAGGCCTTATGCAACCCGAACCCACCACTGTTAACTGCCCACAATGCCAAAAAGAGGTCATTTGGGATGAGTTGAGCGCTTGGCGCCCCTTCTGCTCTAAGCGTTGCCAAATGATTGACCTTGGCGAATGGGCAGCAGAGGAGAAATCTATTCCAGGTCAACCCTCGCACTTTGACCATGAGGCATGGAGCGAGGAAGACCCGGAATAACGCGAAAAGATAGGCGACTACAGTTCGCCTTTCACTAAGCGTTCAACCATCTCACTATTCGCTGGCGGAAACTCATCAGCCTGTAAGTCAGCTTGCGCGACCCAACGTTGCGGTTGCCCTTCTTTCCCCCAAGGTTGGCCCTGCCACTGCTCCACCAAGAAGAAATGCAGTGTAACGCTTACCTCCTGATAAGTGTGACTTGCAGTACCAATAGGCTGAGCCCCGGTAACAGTGATTCCCGTTTCTTCCATCAGTTCGCGAGTTAAGCCTTCCAACGCTGTCTCGCCCGCTTCGATTTTCCCACCTGGGAACTCCCACTTATTTGCCATATGAGAGGTCGATGCGCGTTGAGTCAGGAAAATTTGTTTCTCAGCGTTACGAATAATGCCGACTGCAACCTGTAGATTTTTCATTATTGATGCCCCACTAGACAGTAAAAAGGCCCATGTTTCCATGGACCTTTCCAGATATCAGCTACTTACCAGAACGAGTTATGCTAAACGTCCATGGCACTGTTTATATTTTTTACCGGAACCGCATGGGCATAAATCATTACGACCGACTTTACGCTCCGCTGCTTGGTTAGCCATTTCATTCGCTGCCGCAGTGTCGTCATCGACATGGCTGAGCTGTTGCTGTTCCGCTAAACGCTCAGCTTCGTCACGGAACTGCTGCTCCATGGCCTCAACCTCTTCAGGCATACGAACTTGGACTTTACTTAAGGTGCTGACAACTTCATATTTCAGCCCTTCAAGCATACTTGCGAACATTGAGAAGGATTCACGCTTATACTCTTGCTTTGGATCTTTCTGAGCGTAACCACGTAAATGGATACCCTGACGTAAGTAATCCATCGCAGCAAGGTGTTCTTTCCATAGTGTATCCAACGTCTGCAGCATGATCCCTTTTTCAAAGCTGCGCATGGTGTCTACACCCACCGCGGCTTCTTTATCGGCATACTGTTGCAGCGAGTGCTGCAGAATACGTTCACGTAAAACTTCTTCGTGTAATTCTGGCTCTTTATCCAACCACTCGGTAAGCGGAAGATGAAGCTCGAAATCTGTACGTAAGCGCTCTTCTAAACCTGCCACATCCCACATCTCTTCAAGAGATTGCGGTGGAATAAATTGACTGATGGTCGAGGTCAAGACATCTTCACGAATACTGTTAATAGTTTCGCTCACGTCCGACACGTCCAGTAACTCATTACGCTGCGAGTAGATGGCTTTACGTTGATCGTTTGCCACGTCATCGTATTCTAGCAATTGCTTACGGATATCGAAGTTACGGCTCTCAACTTTACGCTGCGCATTGGCAATCGCTTTGGTCACCCATGGGTGCTCGATCGCTTCACCAGGTTTCATCCCCAGTTTACGCATCATGCCTGACACGCGGTCTGAGGCGAAAATACGCATCAAGGCATCTTCCATTGAAAGATAGAAGCGTGATGACCCTTTGTCGCCCTGACGGCCGGCACGACCACGAAGCTGGTTATCAATACGACGTGATTCATGGCGCTCTGTACCGATAATATGTAGACCACCGGCTTCAAGTACCGCATCGTGACGCACTTGCCATGCTTCTTTAATCGCTGCAATCTCTGCCTCAGTCGGCTCGGTCAACGCTTCAACTTCGGCGTGCCAGCTTCCACCTAACATAATGTCCGTACCACGTCCGGCCATGTTAGTCGCAATGGTCACGGCACCGGGCTGTCCTGCCTGCGCAATGATATCCGCTTCACTGGCGTGGAACTTAGCATTCAGTACGCTATGCTTGATACCCGCGCGAGTTAACGCATCCGCAACGACTTCGGATTTTTCAATCGAGATAGTACCGACCAACACGGGTTGTCCGCGAGAAGTACAGTCTTTGATATCTTCGATAATTGCATCAATTTTTTCTTTCTCGGTCATATAGACCAAGTCAGCATTATCTTTACGTACCATCGGACGGTTAGTCGGTACGACAATGGTATCTAACTTATAGATACTGCTGAATTCGAAGGCTTCGGTATCGGCAGTACCGGTCATCCCCGCAAGCTTTTCGTAGATACGGAAGTAATTCTGGAAAGTGATGGAAGCCAGCGTTTGGTTCTCGTTCTGAATTTCAACGCCTTCTTTTGCTTCAACCGCTTGGTGCAGACCCTCGGACCAGCGACGGCCTTGCATGGTACGGCCTGTATGTTCATCGACGATGATAACTTCACCGTCTTTAACGATGTAATCAACATCGCGCGTGAACAGTGCATGCGCACGTAAGGCTGCCGTGACATGGTGCATCAGCATAATATTAGTCGGTGAGTAAAGTGACTCACCTTCTTCCATAATATTCTGTGCCACCAGTAACTGCTCAATTTTTACTAAGCCGCGTTCGGTTAAATGTACCTGACGCGCTTTTTCATCCACCGAGAAGTCACCTTCACCTTGGAAAGTGTCGGAGTCTTCTTTATCTTGGCGAACCAAATGCGGGATGATTTTATTGACTTGAATATAGAGCTCAGAACTGTCTTCTGCAGGCCCTGAAATAATTAACGGCGTACGCGCTTCATCGATCAGAATGGAGTCAACTTCATCGACTAACGCATAATGCAGTTTACGCTGAACACGCTCTTCAGGGCTGAACGCCATGTTATCGCGTAAGTAGTCGAATCCATATTCGTTATTGGTACCGTAGGTGATATCTGCTGCATAAGCTTCACGCTTAGCAGGGGCTTGCATACCGGGTAAGTTGATACCGATGGTTAAGCCTAAAAACTCAAATAATGGGCGGTTATTTTCAGCATCACGTTGCGCAAGATAGTCGTTTACGGTTACGACGTGAACACCTTTACCACTTAACGCATTAAGATAGGCGGGAAGTGTTGCCGTTAAGGTTTTACCCTCACCAGTACGCATTTCTGCGATACAGCGCTCGTTGAGCACCATACCACCTAATAATTGCACATCAAAATGGCGCATGTTGAACACACGCTTACTGGCTTCACGCACGGTAGCAAAAGCTTCTGGAATAAGGCTTTCAAGACTTTCACCTTTTTCCAAACGCTGACGAAACTCACCGGTTTTCGCCTTTAATTGCTCATCACTGAGCGCGACGTAGTCCGGTTCCATCTTATTGATGACATCAACCACCTTACGCATACGGCGCAACGTACGGTCATTACTGCTACCAAAAATCTTTGTTAATAACTTCATTACCATGATTATAAATTCTCTTTATTGACAACAAATTCACGAGTTGTGACGACATAATATTCATAGTTAATCATGAAGCGGCCCGGCCCGTATCCCTTGAACTTGAGCAACCCAGCGACCGGTTGAAAACACAATAGGTGTTCGAATCACTGGCTGCTGACGACTAAGACGGCGAGCTTTTAATGCCGCGGCCGACGTCAAAAGGGTGATTAATGAATAGAGGGCTACGAGGCTTTTAACCGTCAACTGTGAATAAGCAGGCTCTCGACTCTGAGTTCTGGGTAACGAAAAAGAGAGGTGACGAATAACCGTGCGTAGCGTTTGTTGATGCCAAAAATTTTGTACGTAGGTAGGACGTAATACGCGTTCGTGCAAACGTATAAGGTGGTAGATACGTGCTTGGGGAGAAATAGAAAGCTTATTGGATAACGCTGTATCGTTACTATTGGTTAACAGACCGTTGGTGAAAGGCAACCCTAGACCTGCCGCGACTATCCCTAATAAGAGATGCGGCCATAGATAGCGTCTACCTAGTTGTCCCCAGCGCGAAATCAAACCAATCACAATTCATCCATTAATATTGAACAATAGCATCTATTATCGTTATAGAGGATAGGTGAAGTCTTTCCTGATTGTCCTGCCTACCGAATAACGTAGATAGTAGCATCAATCGCCCCATGCCACACTAATGATTACGCTGCGTCACTGAAAAAGCCATCAACCGCATAGATTTCATACAAAAAAAAACGAGCCAGCTGAACGGAGAGTAATCAGCATGGCCCGTCTGTTATTACGGCGTTAGCCGTAATAATGATATTACGCGAGAACGAAATTTTTCAGTCTAAATGCCTGAGGGATCTCAGCTTCATTTTCGAAGGTCGCCCATTCGTAAGCTTCCTGATTAGCTAAGACCGCTTGCAGCAGTTGGTTGTTTAAGCCGTGACCCGATTTGTATGCAGAGAATGCACCAATCATATTGTGACCACACATAAACAAGTCGCCGATTGCGTCTAACATTTTATGACGAACAAACTCGTCATCAAAACGTAAACCTTCTTCGTTCAAGACACGGAAGTCGTCTAATCCAATCGCACAGTCAAGACTTCCACCCAGGCACAGGCCACGAGACTGTAATTGTTCGATGTCACGCATAAACCCAAAGGTCCGCGCGCGACTGATCTGACGGATAAACGCTTCTGTCGAGAAATTTAAGCGATAGTTCTGAGAACTTGCGTCAATCGCTGGATGCTTAAAGTCGATAGTAAAGTCCAGAGAGAAACCATTATAAGGCTTCACTTCGGCCCACTTATCGCCATCTTCAACGCGTACGGTTTGCTTAACGCGCAGGAACCTCTTCGCGCTGTTGAGCTCTTCAACCCCAGCGTCTAACAGAAGATAAACGAAAGGTGCTGCGCTGCCATCCATGATAGGGATCTCTGGCGCATCGACTTCGACAATGATGTTATCAATCCCTAATCCAGCAAGCGCTGAGTTAAGGTGTTCGACCGTAGAGATACGGATACCTTGGTCGTTGATAAGGCAAGTACTTAGCATCGTGTCGCGCACAAATTTAGCATCTGCCGGGAAATCAACCGGTGGATTTAAGTCAGTGCGGCGATAGATGACCCCAGTATTTGCTGGTGCAGGCCGCAGGTTCAACGTCACTTTCTTGCCGGTATGTAAACCGACACCAGTGGCCTGAACAATACGTTTTAATGTCCTTTGTTTGATCATCGTATCAATCTCGCAAAATTACTGTTTCCAGACGGGAATATAACCCATAAACGGACGCACACTTTAGCACAAAAAGCGATTACCGACAATTTTCAGTAATATCTTAATCTGCTTGCTTACGTAAGAACGCAGGAATATCGAGATAATCTGGCTCTTTATTCGGCTGTGAACTTGGTTCGTTAACCACTTTCGCCGCAGGTTTATTCTCTTGAGGTAACGGCGTCAACCCATGTTGCTGATAGCGATGATCGACCACAGGCTGAGAGGTATTTTTATTGGTGACTAGCGTAATTTCAGGACGCTTGTCCATGCCAATACCGGTAGCAACAACTGTTACACGCAGCTCATCATTCATTTCAGGGTCAAGAGACGTACCAATTACCACTGTTGCGTTATCTGAAGCAAACGCACGGATGGTATTACCGACCGTTTCAAACTCATCTAAACGCAGATCGAAGCCAGCTGTAATGTTGACCAAGACGCCACGCGCACCAGAAAGATCGATATCTTCTAACAGTGGGCTAGAAATTGCCATTTCGGCAGCTTCTTCAGCACGGTCTTCACCGCAAGCAATCCCGGATCCCATCATCGCGTAGCCCATTTCGGACATTACAGTACGGACGTCAGCAAAGTCGACGTTCATCAGGCCTGGGCGAGTAATCAGCTCGGCAATACCCTGTACCGCACCTTTCAGTACGTCGTTAGCAGCACCGAAAGCGTCAAGCAGGGAGATGCCACGGCCTAGAACTTTAAGTAGCTTGTCATTTGGAATGGTGATGAGAGAATCAACATGCTTGGAGAGTTCAGCGATACCTTGCTCAGCAAAAGCCATACGCTTTTTGCCTTCAAAGTTAAAGGGCTTAGTGACCACCGCAACCGTTAAGATACCCAGATCTTTTGCCACTTCCGCGACAACAGGTGCTGCACCCGTACCTGTACCGCCGCCCATACCGGCTGCGATAAACACCATATCAGCGCCATCCAGTGCGGCACGTAATGCTTCGCGGTCTTCTTCCGCTGAATTACGTCCAACTTCTGGGTTCGCGCCCGCCCCTAATCCTTTAGTAATGTTATTACCAATTTGGATTGTTTGTCCGACTGCTGTTTTACGTAATGCTTGCGCATCTGTGTTCACTGCGAAGAACTCAACACCTTCGATACGCTCACGTACCATGTGTTCGACAGCATTACCACCGCCACCCCCGACGCCGATGACTTTAATCACCGCATCGTTGGTTAATTCCATAGGTTCAAACATGATTACTCTCCGTTATGTGCCTGTTGCCAGAGGATCACTCAGTAGGCTTAGGATGATCCTCTTTAATCAAAATTAAAACTCTTTTTTTAACCAACTGTTAAATTTTTTGAACCACGTACTGACAGGTGAGTGTTTTGACGACTCAGCCTCGTCTCCCAAATGGGATTCTTTACCATAATGTAAGAGACCCACCACCGTAGAGTAATACGCTTCTTGCGCGTAGTCCGTTAATCCAGTGATGTTTAACGGCTGGCCAATTCTTACTTGAGTATGGAACACCCGCTGTGCACACGCGGCCAAACCTTCGATTTGCGCCGCACCGCCAGTCAGTACGATTCCCGCCGCTAAATGGTGCTTAACCCCTTGCTGGCGTAATTGTTCTTGTAATTCTAGAATCTCGTCGTTGACCAGATTCAGTAATTCCGTATAACGTGGCTCAATCACTTCGGCTAACGTCTGGCGTTGTAAGCTACGAGGCGGTCTTCCCCCAACACTCGGGACTTCTACATTTTCATCTTTACCGACGATAGATCCTAAAGCGCAACCGTGACGAACTTTAATCGCCTCGGCATCGGTTGGTGGCGTACCAAATGCGTAAGCAATATCGCTAGTGACCACGTTCCCTGCATAAGGTATCACTTTAGTATGACGTAACGCACCGCCAGTATAGACCGCCATATCCATAGTGCCACCGCCAATATCGACGACACAGACGCCAAGCTCGCGTTCGTCTTCAGTGAGCACGGCATAACTTGAAGCCAAACCGGCGAAAATTAGTTGGTCTACTTTCAGCCCACAGCGCTCAACTGCTTTAACAATATTTTTTGCCATATCGTTATGGCAAGTGATGAGGTGTACTTTAGCATGCATCCTCACCCCAGATAAACCGACAGGGTTCTTAATCCCTTCTTGGTAATCGATGGCATATTCTTGCGGGATAACGTGCAGTATGCGATGTTCGTCTCGAACCCGTACCGACTTCGCGGTATGGACGACGTTTTCCACATCATCCTGTGTTACTTCTTCTTCCGAAATCGGAACCATCCCGATTTCGTTCTGGCAACTAATATGTTTGCCGGATAACGAAAGGTAAACAGATGAGATCTGGCAATCTGCCATCAACTCAGCTTGGTCAATTGCGCGTTGAACGCATTTTACAACTGACTCAAGATCATTAACACCGCCCTTATCCATTCCACGAGAAGGACAGCTACCAACCCCAATAATATTGACCATACCATCGGGCAGAATTTCCCCTACCAGGGCAGCAACCTTGGCGGTGCCAATTTCTAGTCCTACTACCAGTTTTCTGTCCGTTGCCTTGATCATTGTTGTTTAGCCTGTGCCTGATTTTGTTGCTGATTACCTGTTTGCGTGTCTACGGGTGCGGGGCCCCATCCAACTGCGGCGCCCGAATCGTAACGAAGATCGACATAGCTGATAGTTTTATTATCCGCTTGTGCCTGTTTAACGAGTTCTGGATAAAGAGTAATAAAACGCTGTAAACGTTTATCATCCTCCCCTCTTCCTAACTCAATTCTCATACCATCACTTGTAATAAGCTGCCAAGAGTGACGCGCGGTCATCGCAGTGGCTTTCAACGTTAAGTGTACCGTATGCAATTTTGTTGCCATTTGGTAGAAAGCCGCCATCACCTCTTTTTCACTTCCTTCGGGGCCGTAAAGTAAGGGCATATCTTGTTTAGGCGCGCCTTGATGGAAAGGCAGTGTAAATGAAACCCCTGACGCATCGACGACATGCTGCTCATTCCACCTTGCTACGGGTACATATTCAACCAGATGAATCTTTAATTCGTCTGGCCACTGTTTCCGTACACTCACTTGTTTAATCCAAGGTAACCTTTCGAGTTGTTGCTGAATAATGTCGACATTTTGCGACATAAAGGTTCCTGGCGGCCCCAATGAGAGTATCGCTTGGCGTACATCATCATTCGAGGTATAGCGTTTCTCTCCAGTCACAACGAGCTTCGAAAGCGGTAACCGCGAGACATCATCCATCCAATTTACGACCGCTATCCCACCAAACACGATGGTACCGACAACCATCAGAAGAAAAACCACGCCAAAAAGACGAGTGCCATTACTCCGACCAGAGCGTAAACGTTTTTGCGTTTCTTTATTTTTCGTATTCAGTGCAGCCTGAGACATATCAGTCTGTTTACTCCAGAATCTGTTGGACAAGCAGCGTGATCTGATTTTCTGCTTGCTTGGCTGCCAATGGGATTAAGTTGTACTCGTTTAAAATAGGTACGGTTTTCCCTTCATCCAGCTGAAATTGACCTTTGCTATCGCGCTGAGTAGTCATATTTACCTTCCTTGGCAGCCTAGGGCTGGTCAGTCTGACCATGCATAATGACGCTAATTGTACACTTCACCAACAATCTGCTGTGAAGGAAAAAATATCGTTTCTCATCAGAAAGATATTTTGCATTATAATCATAAAATTCATTAATAGTCTGAATCTGTATTGATGGCAATATTTTGTCACTAATTATTGCAACCAAGCTTCATTGTCGCCTAAAAAACCACCAAACATTGATCAATCATCTTTCCGCTGTCGAAAACGATGAATCACGTTAATCATTTGCCGATAAGTTATCGCTTTCTTCATAAACGGCATAAATCAATAAAGACCTGAACCCGGATCAACTAAGCCAAGGGGCATAATAATGTGCTCGGTATCGATTCCAGCATGACAACTCATCATTCGAAGTCGTGTAATACATTCTAGGAGGCCACTAAACGTCAGATAAGGCCTCCTAAATGTTCGATCCTGTTAGCCCTTAACCTGTTCCGCGGTCACTTCCCAGTTTTCCGCCAACTGACGGGCAATACGCCCCACCGTACCAGCACCTTGTAAAAGCACAAGATCATTACCGCTTAAGGTCGGTGCCAAGAATTCCAGTAACGCGTCTTGATCCGTCACCAAAATTGGATCGACTTTTCCGCGAGAGCGAACTGAACGACACAGTGCTCGACTATCCGCCCCAGCAATCGGCGACTCGCCGGCAGAATAAACATCCAGCATCAACAATACATCAACATTTGAGAGAACATTGGCAAAATCGTCAAATAAGTCGCGAGTTCGGGTGTAACGATGGGGTTGAAACACCATCACTAATTTCTTATCTGGCCAGCCTGCTCGTGCAGCTTTGATTGTGGCATCCACTTCTGTTGGATGGTGTCCATAATCATCCACCAGCATAGCGCTACCGCTGATATCGCTGACCTTATCGGTAGCATAATCGCCCAACACATCAAAGCGGCGCCCAGTGCCTTGGAAGCTCTCCAAGGCGGCTAAGATATCGCAGTCCTCAATTCCCTCTTCCGTGGCCACCGCAATGGCGGCAGCGGCGTTAAGGGCATTATGGCGCCCCGGGGCATTTAACGTCACGACCATCTCAGGTTTATCCTGACGATAGACGGTAAAACGTCCTGTCGCACCCTGTTGCTGATAGTCTGCCAGGCGAACATCTGCATCATCACTGAAGCCATAAGTCGTCACTTGACGGCCGACATCCGGCAGTAATTCACGGATCACCTCATCATCAACACACAACACAGCACGACCATAGAAAGGCAGATTGTGTAAGAAGTTAATAAAGGTCTGTTTTAAATTTTCGAAGTCACCTTGGTAAGTATCCATATGGTCGGCTTCAATATTCGTCACTATCGCGACCATCGGTTGGAGATGTAAGAAGGAGGCATCGCTCTCATCCGCTTCGGCAATCAAATAGCGACTACTTCCTAGTCGCGCATGCGTTCCGGCTGCTTTCACTAAGCCACCGTTTACAAACGTGGGATCCAATCCGCCTTCAGCGTAAATACTGGAAACCATGGCGGTCGTTGTCGTTTTACCGTGTGTCCCAGCAATCGCGATGCCATGACGAAAACGCATCAATTCCGCAAGCATCTCCGCACGGCGGATAACCGGAATACGGGAATCTCTTGCCGCCACTAACTCTGGGTTATCTTCAGCAATCGCGCTAGATACCACAACCACACTGACCCCTTGAATATTTTCTGGGCTATGGTTGAAGTAGATCGTCGCGCCAAGACCTGTCAGGTGTTTCGTTACCGCGTTAGGTGCCAAATCAGAACCACTAATTTGATACCCTTCATTGGCCAACACTTCAGCAATGCCGCCCATACCTGCGCCACCAATACCCACAAAATGGATGTGCTTTACACGTCTCATTTCTGGCACGATAGAGCGTAACTTTGCTAATTGTTGAGTATTCATGAATAACTTCTTACCTATACCTTACGGGGGATGAAAACTTCACCCCTAAATTAATGAGCAACGATATCTTTAATGGCTTGTGCGACACGCTGGGTTGAGTCCGGAACAGCTGTCTTCTGTGCGTTTTCGGCGTAACCCAGTAACGTTTCACGGTCCCACTTTTGCAAGCACTCAATTACCGCTTGAGCGGTAAACTGCGGCTGCTCTAAAATGACAGCCGCCCCCGCTTTCTCTAGCGATAACGCATTCCAATACTGTTGACGGTCTTTATGCGGGAAAGGCACAAAGATTGCCGCGACTCCCGCTGACGCAATTTCGCTGACCGTTAACGCACCGGAACGGCACACCACCACATCCGCCCAGGCATAGGCCTTAGCCACATCATCGATAAATTCTGTAATGTTATGATGACCGACACCGCGCTGACGATAATCTTGTTCAACCTCTGCTTGGTTACCCTTACCGGTCTGGTGCCAAATCGTTACTTTTTCCCCTAGCGCTTGTGCGACTTCGGGCAATTGCTGATTCAGGATACGCGCGCCTTGGCTCCCCCCCATCACCAGCACTCTGAGTGGCCCTTCCCTTTCTTGGAATCGGCGGTCCGGTGCAGGCAGTGCCAAAACATCTTTACGCACTGGGTTACCCACCACCTCCGCATTGGGGAACGCCCCAGGGAAGGCTTGCATAACCTTGCGAGCAATTTTAGACAGCCATTGGTTTGTAAGGCCTGCTATTCCGTTTTGCTCGTGCAGGACAACAGGTACACCACAACTCCACGCGGCTAACCCGCCGGGGCCGGAAACATAGCCCCCCATCCCTAACACAATATCAGGCTGCCACTGGTTAATAATTTTTCTAGCTTGACGCCAAGCTGAGAAGATACGCCAAGGGGCTTGTAAAAGCGCTTTAACACCTTTACCACGCAATCCATTAATTTTGATGAAGTCGATCGCAATGCCATGCTTAGGCACTAAATCAGCTTCCATCCTGTCAGCGGTGCCGAGCCAACGGACTTCCCACCCTTCTTCCATCAATTGATGGGCCACTGCTAAACCAGGGAAAACATGTCCTCCCGTTCCACCCGCCATGACCATCAGTTTTTTACTACTCATCGATTACCTCGGGTTACCGCATGGGCTTTCGCTAAGCGCGTTTCAAAATCTATACGCAGCAGCAGGACTATCGCTGTGGACATAATAATTAAGCTCGATCCACCGTAGCTGATAAGCGGTAAGGTCAGACCTTTGGTCGGTAGCATACCCGCTGCCGCACCAACGTTAACTAAGGCTTGGAAACTGAACCAAACACCAATGGCACAGGCTAAAAAGCCAGCGAAACGCTGATCAAGTTCTAGCGCCCTGCGTCCTATCGACATCGCACGAAATGCCACAAAGAATACCATCAATAGCGCGAGAACCACACCAAAATAGCCAAGTTCTTCACCGATGATCGCAAAGATAAAGTCGGTATGCGCCTCAGGCAGGTATTCCAATTTCTGTACGGAATTACCAAGCCCTTGTCCCCAGAACTCACCGCGGCCAAATGCCATTAAAGATTGCGTTAACTGGTAACCGCTTCCAAAAGGATCGGCCCAAGGGTTCCAGAAAGAAGTGACGCGTCGCATCCGGTATGGCTCAACCATGATCAGCAAGACAACTGAGAACAATCCACAGCCGATAATCGCCAAGAACTGCCACAGCTTAGCACCGGCCAGAAATAACATCGCCAACGTTGTCACGAACAGTACAATAACCGTCCCTAAATCGGGCTGTGCCAAGAGCAGTACCGCGAGAATAACCATTACCCCCATGGGTTTTAAAAAGCCCCATAGGTTGCTTCGTACTTCGTCCACCTTTCTGACTAAATAACTGGCGAGGTAACAAAAGAGCGAGAGTTTAGAGAATTCTGCAGGCTGAATACGTAATGGTCCTAAGGCAATCCACCGCGAAGCACCGTTTACCGAGCTTCCCACCACTAAGACCACTAACAACATGACAACAGAAAGGAGTAGCATTACATTGCTGTATTTCTGCCAGAATGACATGGGCAAACGTAAAGTAATCAGTGAAATGGCGAAACCCAGCCCCAAATAGAAGGCGTCGCGTTTAGCGAAATAGAACGGGTCATCGTTCATCCGCTGTCCGACCGGAACTGATGCCGAGGTCACCATCACAAAACCGATGATCGCTAACCCAAAGGTTAACCATAATAACGTCCGGTCATACAGCACCACAGAAGACGTATCACTCTCCCGTGATCCCATTACCCAATCTTGTATCCGTTCTGAAAGCGCAGCAATACCGCGCCCTAAGAGCCTCAGACCCGGGATATGCATTAGCCCAACTCCTTCGCTAGCGCCGCAAATCGTTCGCCGCGCTGTTCATAGTTTTTAAATTGATCGAGACTGGCGCAGGCGGGTGAAAGTAACACAACATCCCCTTTTTTCACCTGCGGACTGATCGCATGCATAGCATCCTCAAGCGTGTCGACGTGGACAGAAATTTCAGGACGTAGCGCGTACAACAATTCCGCATCTCGGCCAAAACAGTAAACCTTTATATTGTTACCTTGTATTAACCGCTCTAAAGGTGAAAAGTCAGCAGACTTACCATCGCCCCCAAGAAGTAACCATAATATGCCTTGGCACTGGAGGCCCTTAAGAGCCGCCTCGGTACTGCCAACGTTGGTCGCTTTCGAGTCGTTGATCCACTCAACACCCGCATTTCGATGGACCAACTGGTAGCGGTGCGGCAATCCCGTAAAGGTCGTTAAGGCCTTCAAACAGCTCGCACGCGGTACGCCAACTGCTTCCGCCAGCGCTAACGCGGCTAACGCGTTAGTGAGGTTATGCTGGCCAGTCAGGTGCATTTCATCGCTATTGAGGACTTTCTCGCCCTTGGCACGCAACCAGGTCTGACCCTGTTGCTGATTAAGGTGGTAGTCGCCAAAGGTTACACCGAAGCTGATACAACGGCGGTCGACGCCACGGACCGGCATCGTCATCGCATCGTCAACATTGACGATACAGTGCTTAGCCTGCTCGTAAATACGCAGCTTCGCCGCACGATATTGTTGAAAACCAAGTGGATAGCGATCCATATGGTCTTCTGTCACATTTAAAATAGTGGCTGCGCTAGCTTTTAAACTTTGAGTGGTCTCCAATTGAAAACTGGATAACTCAAGGACATAGAGCTGAACCTGAGGATTCAATAAGGAGAGTGCAGGAAGACCAATATTTCCGCCGACTGCTGTTTGCCATCCTGCCGCACGAGACATTTCACCCACTAAGCTAGTGACTGTGCTTTTTCCATTCGAGCCGGTGATCGCCACGATAGGGGCCTGCGCTTCGCGACAGAATAATTCGATATCCCCCACAATCTCGATCCCTTCTGCCGCAGCGTCGCTAATAGCGGGATGTGATAGCGCTATGCCGGGACTGAGTACGATGAGGTCAGCCTCGACTAACCACTCTTTATTTATGTCACCTATCCAACGCTCAACCTTTTCAGGCAGTTTATCGATACCAGGAGGATTGCTACGCGAATCGATCACCTTGGGCACTACGCCGCGCGCCAAGAAAAACTCAACACAAGACAGGCCAGTAATGCCTAAGCCGACGATAACAATCTTTCTACCTTGGTAATCTGCCATAACTAACGTACCTTCAGGGTGGCGAGACCGATCAACACTAACATTAATGAAATGATCCAGAAACGTACAATGACGCGCGGCTCAGGCCAGCCTTTTAACTCGTAATGGTGGTGGATAGGTGCCATACGGAAGATACGCTGCCCACGTAATTTGAACGAGCCTACCTGTAAAATTACCGACAGCGTCTCGACCACGAATACGCCGCCCATAATAACCAGTAAGAACTCTTGACGCAGTAAGACGGCAATGGTGCCTAATGCACCACCGAGCGCCAATGAACCGACATCACCCATAAACACTTGTGCTGGGTAAGTGTTGAACCATAAGAAGCCGAGTCCCGCACCGACAATCGCCGTACAGACAATCACTAACTCACCCGCATGACGCAGATAAGGGATATGCAGATAGTCCGCAAAGTTCACGTTACCTGTTGCCCAAGCGACTAGCCCGAATCCGGCTGCGACAAATACAGTTGGCATAATCGCCAAGCCGTCCAGTCCATCGGTCAAATTGACAGCATTACTGGTGCCAACGATCACAAAGTAGGTCAGGAATAGATAGAGCAGACCTAACTGCGGCATAATATCTTTAAAGAAAGGGACCACTAATTGTGTCGCGGGCGTATCTTTGCCAATTGCGTAAAGGGCAAAAGCTACCCCTAGAGCAATCACTGATTGCCAGAAATACTTCCAACGGGCGATCAGGCCTTTGGTATCTTTACGGACAACTTTACGATAATCATCGACAAAGCCCACGATTCCGTAGCCAATGAGTACCACTAGCACACACCATACGTAGGGGTTAGAAGGGTACGCCCATAACAACACCGAAATGGTAATGGAGGTCAGGATCATTATCCCCCCCATGGTCGGCGTCCCACGCTTACTGAAGTGTGACTCGGGGCCATCGTTGCGAACAACTTGGCCGATCTGTAATTTCTGCAGCCAAGCAATGAGCCGTGGCCCCATCCATAACGAGATAAATAAAGCCGTTAATAAACTGACAATGGCGCGAAACGTCAAATACGAGAAGACGTTAAATCCTGAATAAAATTTAGCCAGATGCTCGGCTAGCCAAACTAACATGCGTCTTTCTCCTGTAATGACATAACGATTTCTTCCATTGCAGCACTGCGTGATCCTTTCACTAATAGCGTTACAACCTGATGTTCCTGAATTAATTCACGCGCCCGCTCTGTTAGCGCCAACTTGCTGGCGAAGATTTCTCCGATTTGGCTCTCTTGCGCGATCCACTGGCTATATTGCCCCACGGTCAACACTTTATCGACGCCAGCGTCATGCAGTGCTTTACCGACTTGACGGTGACAAGATTCGGTATCACTCCCTAGTTCCCCCATATCTCCCGCAATCATGATCCGGTAGCCCGGCATCGAAGCCAACACCTGCGCCGCTGCAGTCATTGATCCCACGTTTGCGTTATAGGAGTCATCGAGTAACAGTACCGATTGCGATAATTTGATCGGATAGAGACGACCAGGCACGGCGGTTAATGTCGCAAGACCCTGTTTGATTGCGTCCAACGATGCACCGACGGATTGCGACAGTGCCGCAGCAGCGAGTGCGTTAGCAATATTGTGCTGCCCAGGGAGCGGCAGAAGCACCTGACAATCGCCCTGAGGCGTATGTAAACAGAAGCGAGTTCCCTCTAACGTAAAGTCGACGTCTGTGGCGTAATAGTCATCTCTCCCCTGCTCTGCAGCAGAAAAGGTAAGAACGCGTTTGTCCGCCAATACGGGTTGCCAATTAGCGCGGTCATTACTCTCTGCATTAAGAATCGCAATACCTTGCGGTGCTAAGCCTTGGAAGATTTCACCTTTGGCTTTCGCTACACCTTCTATTGATCCGAAACCTTCTAAGTGTGCGGCGGCAAGGTTATTGACTAGCGCTACCTCTGGCTTCACTAAATGCGTGGTGTAGGCAATTTCACCTTGATGGTTTGCCCCCATCTCGATCACCGCAAAGCGGTGCTCCGGCGTGAGGCGCAAAAGGGTCATCGGTACACCGAAATCATTATTAAGATTTCCTGCGGTGTAGAGCGTTTCGCCACACTGTTTCAAGATCGCGGCGGTCATCTCTTTAACCGACGTTTTCCCGGATGAGCCGGTCAGACCAACGACTCTCGCCGGGACGTTTTCGCGTACCCAGCCACCGATTTTACCGAAGGCGATTCGTGTATCCTCTACCACAATTTGCGTAGCGGCAATATCTAATCGACGGCTTACCAGAAGCGCACTGGCCCCCGCGTTGATGGCTTGCTCCGCAAACTGGTGTGCATCAAATCGTTCACCGATTAATGCCACGAATAAGCTACCTTCGACAATCTCACGCGTATCGGTGGTGATATGACTCAGCGTAACGTCTCTACCCACCTGCTCACCTGTAGTGATCAGCGCGAGTTGTTCACTCGTTACTGGGATCATGCCATCGTTCCTAATAAAGTTGCGACCGTTGCACGGTCTGAGTAATCAAGTCGCTGATGACCAATAATCTGATAATCTTCATGGCCTTTTCCAGCAATCAATACGATGTCTTGTTCTGTAGCCTGTTGAAAGACGTTGGCGATGGCCTGAGCACGGCCGGCAATCACTTGTGCATGGCTCGCATCTATCAGTCCAGACAGAATGTCTTGAGTGATCGCGGCAGGATTTTCGCTGCGTGGATTATCATCCGTGATGACGACACGGTCGGCGAATTCTTCGGCGATCGCCCCCATCAGTGGACGTTTGCCTCGATCACGGTCTCCGCCGCAACCGAAGATGCACCAGAGTTGACCTTGGCAGTGGCGGCGTGCCGCTTCTAAGGCCTTTTGCAAAGCATCGGGGGTATGAGCATAATCCACCACGGCAACAGCATGTCCAGGCTGTTTAAACACTTCCATCCGCCCGCAGACCGGTGAAAGTCGAGACGCCGAGGCAAGTAATTGCGCTAAGGGATATCCCAATGCCAACAGCGTAGCCAAGGCTAATAATACATTACTGACATTGAACTCGCCGATTAACGCACTGACACATTCGCCCGAACCCCATGCGGAGTCGAATTGAATCGCTACACCCTCTTCATGATAGGTAATTGCCGTGGCCGTTAGCCACAGACCATGGCGTTGCGATAGGCTGAGTCCACGCGCACTCACGGCAACCGCGTCCGTCAGATGAGTTAGCCATTGCTGGCCTATCTCATCATCAGCATTAATAACGCTGACGCCAACCTGATGCTCCGTAAAGAGCGATAATTTTGCGGCTGCGTAGCTTTCCATATCGCCGTGGTAATCAAGGTGATCACGACTTAGGTTAGTGAAGATTGCTGCGGAAAAAGGAAGCGCCGCAACACGATGCTGCACTAAGCCATGAGATGAAATTTCCATCGCGGTTAAGTTGACATGCTGCGCGGAAAATTCTGCCAGCGTTCTCTGTATATCGATCGCTGAACCAGTGGTATTTTCGCTCTCGACCAACTGCCCATACAGGCCATTTCCGACGGTTCCCATTACCGCGCTGGATTCCCCCAGTAAGGTTACCCACTGTGCCAGTAGCTGCGTAATAGTGGTTTTACCATTCGTTCCCGTCACGCCAACAATTCGCATCGCGTCGACAGGTCGACAATAAAAGCGCCCCGCTAGCGCGGATAAGCGCTCCGATAATTGGGCGAGATAGATAACCGGAACACCCTCGACTTCACGGATTTCGCCATCTTTCGCAACATCTTGTGCATCGGCGACCACCGCTGCAGCGCCTTGAGCAATTGCTTGGGAAATATATTTTCGTCCATCCACACTGTGACCGACGACAGCGACAAAAAGGTCGCTAGCCGTAACATTACGACTATCAAGCGTCATCGCCTTAAGCATTAGTGCAGGAGCGTTAGGTACCCAAGGTGCTAACACCTCTTGTAGGTTACGATCGGTCACTTGATCCCTCGCTGGTCAATTCTTTATTTTCTGTTGCCAGGGCATCTGGCTCAATATTCATTGTGCGTAATACTCCCCCCATGATGGCACCGAACACCGGTGCCGAGACAGCCCCGCCGTAATATTTTCCACCTTGCGGATCGTTAATGACCACGACTAAGGCGAATCGAGGGCGGCTGGCCGGAGCAACCCCGGCGGTATACGCAATATACTTGTTCACATAATGGCCATCTGGGCCAACTTTTTTGGCGGTACCTGTCTTAATCGCAATCCGATAGCCTTTAATGGCTGCTTTGACGCCACCGCCACCGGGGAGTGCCACACTTTCCATCATATGAACCACTGTCTTAACGGTCGCCTCATCGAAGGCACGTGTTCCAGCAACGGGAGGGGAAACTTTGGTAATCGATAGCGGGCGAGCAATACCATAACTGCCGATAGTGGCATAGACGCGAGCCAGTTGTAGCGGCGTCACCATCAATCCATAGCCGAAGGAAAACGTCGCACGTTCGATATCAGACCAACGCTGTTTATGCGGATAAATACCTTTACTTTCGCCCACTAATCCAAGATTGGTCGGCTGCCCTAATCCGAAATGGGAATAGGTTTCGACCAGTGCAGACGATGGCATGGCCAAGGCCAAACGGGATACCCCAACGTTACTCGACTTCTGTAGCACACCCGTCAAGGTTAATTCATTATAACGAGCAACATCTTTGATTTCATGGCCATTAATCCGATAGGGTACAGTATTTAATACACTGCTAGGATGCACCACTCCCCGCTTGAGGGCTGTCATCACTACCATCGGTTTTACAGTTGATCCTGGCTCAAAAATATCGGTAATCGCACGGTTACGGATGGTTTCACGCGGGGTATTACTGAGATTATTCGGGTTGTAGGCTGGGCTGTTCGCCATTGCGAGCACTTCCCCCGTGTTTACGTCGACCAGAACAGCCGTTCCTGATTCCGCCTTGTTAAACGCTACGGCATTGTTCAGCTCGCGATAGACTTGTGCCTGCAGTCGCTCATCAATACTCAGGGTCAGGTTATGCGCCACACGGCTATCGGTCGACGAGATATCTTCAATCACTCGACCTTGGCGATCTTTGCGCACAATACGTGCGCCAGGCGTACCCGTTAGCCATTTATCAAAGCTTTTTTCGACGCCTTCGATCCCTTGACCATCAATATTGGTAAAGCCAATCAAATGCGCAGCCACCTGCCCTGCTGGATAGTAGCGGCGGGACTCCTCACGTAAGTTAATCCCCGGTAACTTCAATTTCTGAATATAGCTACTGACCGCTGGGTTCACTTGTCGGGCAAGATACACAAAGCGCCCTTTCGGGTTGGCATTTATCCGTGAGGAGAGTTGATCAAGAGACAGCGACAGGGCGTCAGCCAGCGCTTTCCAGCGATTATCGTAACCAATACCGCCGTGGGCATTAACCTCTTTTGGATCGGCCCAAATTGCACTGACGGGTACACTCACCGCGAGCGGTCGACCATTACGGTCGCTAATCATGCCGCGTGAACTCGGAACAGATTGCACGCGCAACGAGCGCATGTCGCCCTCTTTCACCAAGCGCTCAGGTTTAACCACTTGCAGCCATGCGACACGAGAAAGCAGGCCGACCAACGCCAGCAGAATTCCGCCGCATAACAATGCAAAACGCCAACGAATGAAGTTGGCTTTGATTTCTTGCTTTTTTGTTTTCAGCGTTTTCTTTGCGCCGGCCATCAGTTTTCTATCCCTATGGTTGAACCACTATATGTTCCTGAGAAGGGTCAACGTGCTGCATATGTAGTTTTTCGACTGCTAAACGCTCGACACGGCTGTGATCCCCTAAGGCATTCTCTTCAAGGATCAAATTTCGCCATTCGATATCTAGCGAGTCTTTCTCTAACACCATCTGTTCGCGTTGTGCCGTCAGTAGACGTGTTTTTTGTGTCGTAATCACCACCATAATGGAGGTCACTAATACTGCGACAAGAAGGATAATGGGGAGTTTTCCATGCCGTAACAGATCCCCGCCAATAACGGCGGGTAAGCTATGACGCTCATTATTAATCACGCTTCACTCCTTTCTGCGATGCGTAAAACCGAGCTACGTGCACGAGGGTTCTCGGCCACTTCTGCCGGGCCTGGTACCGATTTACCCAGCGAGCGAAGTTCCCTTCCCCCCAGCGCCTGTATTTGCGCCTCAGTCATGGGTACCCCTGCTGGCACTTGTACGCCGCGGCTATGGGTACGCATAAAGCGCTTAACCAAACGGTCTTCAAGAGAGTGGAAACTGATGATCGACAGTCGCCCTTTTGGGGCTAGCGCTTTGATAGAAGAAGCTAGGGCTCGCTCGATCTCTTCTAACTCGCTATTAATCCAGATGCGTATCGCTTGAAAACTTCGGGTCGCAGGATGCTTATGCTTGTCTTTAACCGGCATCGCCGCCGCAATGACCTCGGCTAACTCTTTGGTCCGTGTCATCGGCGCTAAGCGATTACGCTCGACGATAGCGCGCGCAATACGTTTACCGAATTTCTCTTCACCATAAGTTTTGATAACAAAGGCAATATCTTCTTCGGCGGCACGCATTAACCATTGTGCCGCAGACTCTCCCTGTGAAGGGTCCATTCGCATGTCCAATGGTCCGTCACGCATAAAGGAGAATCCACGTTCAGCGTCATCAAGTTGTGGGGATGAGACACCAAGATCGAGCAAAATCCCATCGATTTTTCCCACCAGCCCTAAAGACTCTACGTAGTCACCCAACTGCGAGAAAGGACCGTGAATAATAGAGAAGCGTGGGTCGTCGATTTGCTCGGCTGCCGCGATAGCTTGTGGATCGCGATCGATAGCGATTAAACGCCCCTTTTCACCCAGCTGAGAAAGGATTAATCGGGAGTGTCCTCCGCGACCAAAGGTACCATCAATATAGATACCTTCTGGCTGAATATTTAACCCGCTGACGGCATCGTCGAGCAGTACGGTAGTATGTTTAAAATTGTCAGACGTCATTATAACGATAAGTCCTGCAAACGCTCAGATAATACACCCTGAGCATGTTGCTCAGCCTCAATGTCTTGCTTGACTTGGTCATACAAAGTCTGTTCGTCCCAAAGCTCAAATTTATTGTATTGGCCGACCAACATAATGTGTTTGGTTAATGTGGCGTGAGTGCGTAAGGGAGCGGTTAATAGCAACCGTCCCGCAGCATCAAGCTGCCCTTCTGTCGCATGCCCCAGCAGTAACCGTTGTATACGTCGTTCGGCTGGATTCATCGAAGAGAGATTCGCTAATTTACGCTCAATCCGTTCCCATTCCGGTAAGGGATAAAGCAGTAAACAAGGTTGATGAATATCAATCGTGCAGACCATATTCCCTTCAGACAGTGCATGGAGTTGCTCACGATAGCGCACGGGCATCGCAAAGCGTCCTTTACTGTCTAGATTTACAGGGTTGGCCCCACGGAACATGATAAGCCCTTATATTTGGAAAAAAACACCACTTTGCCCCACATTTTCCCACAAAGCGAGTTTACGGAGCGGAGGAAAAGCTTGTCAAGCGGCTTTGACTGTTGCCACGGAATATTTCCTGTTATCTCTGGCTTTTTTTGTAGTGAAAAATCGTATTTCTAGGCAGGGATTCAGCTAACTCAATGATTTATAGCGCAAGACATATCAATGATACGGAATAATCCATATTTGAAGAGATGTTTTGTAAAAACTAGGATCTCAGCCACTTCGGCCGATGATTATACAATAATTTTAACCATTATACTGGGATTCACTGTGAATGCGTCGTACGGACCAATGCTCCCCGAGCATGCAGATGCCGAGAAATGGTGGTAATCCCTAATTCTCGATCCTCATTCTGTTCAAGAGTTTTTAAGACTAATGCTAGTACGCACTCAGCAATATCTTGATGACGCTGACCTGCAGACAGCACAGGGCAAGCAAGAAAGTCTAAAAGCTCATGATCCCCGAAGGTAGCGATTGAGAGAGTCGAGGGAAGCTCGCCAAGTGTCGATAAGCAGGCATCCATAACGCCTTGGAGTAACGCAAACGATGTGGTGAAGATCGCGGCGGGTAAGCGATGTTGTTGCAAATAGGTGGTAAATTGTTGTGCTGCACGTTGACGGTCAAAGCTATCACTGTACAAAAATTGCGGTTGGCGAGCGTCCTCGTTCCACGCCTCACGGAAACCCTGCTCCCGTAGAAAACTCACCGACAGCTCGGGAAGCGCACCAAAGAAAAGAATATTATCAATCGATTGCTGACGTTGCGCTTGGGCTAAAGCAAAGGCGTCTTCCCGATCTGCGCCAACCACGCTACTAAATAATCGCTGATCTAAAGGCCGGTCTAACGCAATCACGGGTAATTGGCGTTCAGCGCAACGTTGATAAAAGGGATGCTGGGCAGGGAGCGATGTTGAAACAATAAGAGCATCGATCTTGCGTTGTAGAAGATGTTCAATACAGCGCATCTCGTTGTCCGGTTGATCCTCCGAACAGGCGATAAGCAATTGGTAGCCTTGTTGACGAGCGTGGCGTTCAAGATGTTTCGCAATACGCGTGTAACTGGTGTTTTCAAGATCAGGAATGACCAGCCCGATGGAACGTGTTTTTCCTGCTCGCAGGCCGGCAGCCACAGCATTGGGATGATAGTTATGCTCCCGCACAACCGCCATAACTTTTTCAACGGTCTTATCGCTGACGCGATACTGTTTAGCCTTACCATTAATAACGTAACTCGCAGTGGTTCTAGAAACCCCCGCCAGTCGTGCAATTTCGTCTAGTTTCACCCTGCCCTCGCTCTTCACTACCCACTTAGGAAACTCGTATTAAGTCCCTAAGACTATATACCTTATCCAGTTGGTAACAGGCAACAGGTGTGACAGGGAAAGACCTTATCAGTCTTTCCCTTAACGAGGATTAATTGAGGGTTTTATCACCGCGTGAAATACCGATAACGCCCGAACGGACAACTTCTGCAATCTCAGTCACCGCGCGTACCGCAGTTAGGAATGCATCCAGTTTTTCTGCACTCCCTACTAACTGTACGGTATAGAAACGTGGGCTGACATCGACAATTTGGCCACGGAAAATATCGGCACAACGTTTGATCTCTTCACGCGCAGCGCCTTCCGCGATAATTTTGACCAGCATAACTTCACGCTCGACGAACGCTGACTGACCCAGCTCGTTGACCCGTAACACATCAACCAGTTTATGGAGTTGCTTCTCGATCTGCTCCAACACTTTCTCATCGCCGATGGTTTGGATCGTAATGCGCGATAGCGTTGGATCTTCGGTAGGTGCCACGGCTAAGCTTTCGATGTTATAGCCGCGTTGAGAGAAAAGGCCGACCACTCTCGATAACGCCCCAGACTCATTTTCAAGTAACACTGACAATATCCGGCGCATTATTCACTCCTTTCCGTCTTGCTTAACCACATCTCGTTCATTCCAGCGCCGCGAACCAACATCGGGTACACGTGCTCACTCCCATCTACCATCACATCAACAAACACCAAACGGCCTTTTGCTACCAAGTCTAAAGCTTGTTGCAGCTTAGCTTCCAGCTCATCAGGAGAGTTAATCGCGATCCCTACATGGCCATATGCTTCGGCAATTTTGACGAAGTTCGGTAAAGATTCCATGTAAGAGTGTGAGTGACGCCCAGAGTAGATCATATCCTGCCACTGCTTAACCATGCCCAAATAACGGTTATTCAGGTTCAGAACTAAAATAGGTAATTCATACTGTAACGCGGTAGACAACTCCTGGATATTCATCTGAATACTGCCATCCCCCGTCACACAAACGACCGTCTCATCGGGTAAGCACAACTTCACGCCCAATGCCGCAGGTAGGCCAAAGCCCATCGTGCCAAGGCCGCCGGAATTGATCCAACGCCGTGAGTGGTCGAACGGATAATGTAATGCGGTAAACATCTGGTGTTGACCCACATCCGACGCGACGTAGGCTTGCCCTTTGGTCAACTTCCATAAGGTGCGAATAGCCGCTTGCGGTTTGATTTTTTCGCCTTCCGTGGAGTAAGCAAGGCAATTACGCGCACGCCACTGATCGACCTTCGCCCACCATTCAGCGCTCAGTGTGGCAGAAGGCGGCGGTGTTTTATCGAGTAATTCGACCATCTGTTCCAGTACCTGACGGGCATCGCCGACAACAGGAACATCCGCATTAACGGTTTTCGAAATCGATGCTGGATCGATATCGATATGGATCACCGTGGCATCCGGACAATACTTGGCAATATTATTGGTCGTCCGATCATCGAAACGCACACCTACCGCAAAGATGACGTCTGCATTGTGCATGGTCATATTTGCCTCGTAGGTCCCATGCATTCCCAACATGCCGACACTTTGTGGATGTGTTCCAGGGAAACAGCCTAATCCCATTAGTGTCGTAGTAACCGGTAATTGCAATCTTTCCGCCAGCGTTTTTAACGCCGATTCTGCGTGAGCGGTAATCACCCCGCCACCGGCATAAATCACGGCCTGCTTCGCCGCCAGCAGCGTGCTTAGCGCACGTTTGATCTGCCCTTTGTGCCCTTGTACCGTAGGATTATAAGAGCGTAGGCTCACGCTTTCTGGCCAGTGATAGGGGAGTTTCACTGCAGGATTCAAGATATCTTTAGGGAGATCGATGACCACCGGTCCCGGACGCCCGGTTGAGGCTAGCCAGAACGCTTTTTTGATCATCTCAGGAATATCTTCGGTACGTTTGACCAGGAAGCTGTGTTTAACGATCGGTCTTGAAATACCAATCATGTCGCACTCTTGAAACGCATCGCTGCCGATTAAGGAGGACGCGACTTGTCCGGAGAGGACAACCATCGGAATGGAGTCCATATAGGCCGTCGCAATTCCGGTAATAGCATTGGTTGCGCCAGGGCCAGATGTGACGAGCACCACCCCAGGTTCGCCTGTTGCACGCGCTACGGCATCAGCCATATGCACCGCAGCTTGCTCATGACGCACTAATATATGGTCGACGCCACCCACTGTTTGAATCGCATCATAAATATCCAGTACCGCTCCACCGGGATAACCGAACACCTGTTTTACGCCTTGATCAATCAGTGACTGAATGACCATTTCTGCTCCTGACAACATCTGCATTACTGCCTCCGGCTTCACACTCATACAACTGATTACTGTCACAGTGATAAGAAAATCTACGCTTGCCACTTCCACTCCCCAGAAGGGTCGATCATTTTATTTTTTACTGAATGGAAGATTTCTTACGTTAACATACCGCTTAAATTCCCGGCAGGGAAAATAAGTGAAAAAAATTTACCCGCGAAATGAATAGAGAATTATTCTAGGATTTCCGTTATCGACCTAATAAAAAAACTAAACAATTAATCAGATAGAGTTTGATACACGCCACTTAGCGAAAAATAAAGAAAATATCTCAACTGAGAAATCTTCAAATAAGTTAAGTCAGCTATATCGCATAAGATTATTACAGCAAACTAAATCCCCATATATGAACATCAACGCAGAATAATCATCTATCATAAAATCGTTTATATGGAATTAATATATAAAAATCATAAACTTAAAATTGACGATGAAAGATTGATATTTCGCTAACTTAACGGTGACTCGCCTATTCGCGACCGAGTTAATTTTTCGTTGACATGCCCCGCCAATTCACGTACCAATATAAGGACACACAGATTCTATAGGCTTTAATAATGATTCGTTTCACTGCACTCACAGAACTCCTCCTCCTCGCTAAATATCAGCGCGGTTGTTCTGTGGGCGAAAACGAATAAAGATTAAAGCCTGAAAGAACTGAAAAACCCGCGCCGAACAGCGCGGGTTTTTTTATGCGCTAAGGCCATCAAATATAAGAATTTAAGGAAGCAAATTATGAGCCAGCAAGTCATTATCTTCGACACAACATTACGCGACGGTGAGCAAGCATTACAGGCGAGTTTAAGCGTTAAAGATAAATTACAGATCGCGCTGGCTTTAGAGCGGATGAAAATCGATGTAATGGAAGTCGGTTTCCCTGTCTCCTCTCCCGGTGACTTCGAATCGGTCCAAACTATTGCCCGTACCATCAAAAATAGCCGAGTTTGCGCCTTAGCCCGTTGTGTCGAGAAAGACATCGACGCGGCATACGAATCCTTAAAAGTGGCTGACGCTTTCCGTATTCACACATTTTTAGCCACCTCCCCGATGCACATTGAAACCAAATTGCGCTCGACCCTGCCAGAAGTGATTGAGCGTGCGGAATATATGATTCGCCGTGCACGCAACTATACTGATGATGTCGAGTTTTCCTGTGAAGATGGTGGTCGTACCCCAATTGACGATTTATGTCGTGTCGTCGAAGCCGCAATCAATGCCGGTGCCCGCACCATTAATATTCCTGATACCGTCGGCTACACCCTGCCGCACGAATACGCCAACATCATCTCTTCATTAATCCAACGTGTCCCGAACATCGATAAGGCCATCTTATCTGTTCACACTCACGATGACTTAGGTATGGCCGTCGGCAACGCAATGGCCGCCGTAACGGCTGGTGCGCGTCAGGTTGAAGGGACCTTAAATGGCTTAGGCGAACGCGCAGGTAACTGTGCCTTAGAAGAAGTGATTATGGCGATTAAAACGCGTCATGCCATGATGAACGTCCATACCGGCATTAATCACCAAGAAATTTACCGTACCAGCCAAATTGTTAGCCAGATTTGTAATATGCCTATCCCTGCGAATAAAGCCGTGGTGGGTAGCAACGCCTTTGCTCACTCCTCAGGGATCCACCAAGATGGCGTGTTGAAAAACCGTGAAAACTACGAAATCTTAACGCCAGAATCGATCGGCTTACACCAAGTTCAATTGAACCTGACTTCACGTTCTGGCCGCGCGGCAGTAAAACACCGTATGGCTGAAATGGGTTATCAAGAACAAGATTACAATTTAGATACCTTATATGAGGCATTCTTAAAATTAGCCGATAAGAAAGGCCAAGTATTCGATTACGATTTGGAGGCGTTAGCTTTCATTAATAATCAAGCCGATGAGAGCGATCACTTTGTACTGCATGACTTCACGGTACAGTCTGGGGCAAGTATCACGGCGACCGCATCAGTAAAATTAGCGATAGGCGCTGAAATCAAAGAAGAAGCTGCCACCGGTAACGGCCCTGTTGATGCAGTTTACCAAGCAATCAACCGCATCTCGGGATTAGAGATCGAGTTAGTTAATTATAAATTAACCGCCAAAGGCCAAGGTGAGAATGCGCTGGGCCAAGTGGATATCGTCGTGAAATATAACGACCGTAAATTCCATGGCGTTGGCTTAGCTACCGATATCGTCGAGTCTTCCGCGAAGGCGATGGTGAATGCATTAAACACGATTTGGCGTGCACGTCAGGTCGAGCAAGAATTAAAGCGTAAGTCTCAGACTGAAATTAAGGAAACAGTGTAATTATGTCGACTCAGTATAATGTTGCGGTTTTACCCGGTGATGGCATCGGTCCAGAAGTGATGGCCCAGGCTGAAAAAGTCTTGGCTGCGGTCAGCCAGCGTTTTGGCTTTCAGATCAACACTCAGCATTTTGATGTCGGCGGTATTGCCATCGATAACCATGGTTCTCCGCTTCCTGCTGCAACCGTAGCAGGCTGCGAACAAGCAGATGCCATTCTGTTTGGTTCTGTCGGAGGGCCTAAATGGGAACACTTACCGCCGAGCGATCAACCTGAACGTGGCGCCCTGCTTCCTTTACGTAAACACTTTAAACTGTTCAGTAACTTGCGCCCTGCGGCCCTGTATAAAGGGCTAGAGGCTTATTGCCCTCTGCGCAGCGATATTGCCGCACGGGGATTCGATATTTTATGTGTGCGTGAATTAACAGGTGGTATCTACTTCGGTCAACCAAAAGGCCGTGAAGGCAGCGGCGATCAGCTACGCGCTTTCGATACCGAAATTTATCACCGCTATGAGATTGAGCGTATTGCTCGCTTAGCGTTCGAGTCAGCGCGTAAACGTCGCCATAAAGTGACCTCCGTCGACAAAGCGAACGTACTGCAATCGTCGATTTTATGGCGTGAAACGGTCACTGAAATTGCGAAAGAGTATCCAGACGTCGAGTTATCACATATCTATATCGATAACGCCACGATGCAGCTGATCAAGGATCCTTCTCAATTCGACGTACTGTTATGTTCCAACTTATTCGGCGATATCCTGTCGGATGAGTGTGCGATGATTACCGGTTCGATGGGTATGCTGCCTTCTGCCAGTCTGAATGAAGAAGGATTCGGACTATACGAACCCGCAGGCGGATCGGCCCCCGATATCGCCGGAAAAAATATCGCTAACCCGATTGCACAAATCTTATCACTAGCATTATTACTGCGTTATAGCTTACAACAAGATGACGCGGCAGAAGCGATCGAAAACGCGATCAGCAAGGCGCTGGCTGCGGGACACCGTACTCGTGACTTAGCCGGTGACGGTCAAGCAGTCAGTACTGATGAGATGGGTAATATCATTGCCCGGTATATTGCCGAGGAAAAATAATAAAATGAGCAAAACCTTATACCAGAAGTTATTTGATGCACATGTCGTTTACGAGGCGCCACAAGAGACGCCTATCCTGTACATTGACCGTCACTTAGTTCACGAAGTGACCTCACCACAAGCCTTTGACGGGCTACGCGCCCACGGCCGTCAATTGCGTCAGCCATCAAAAACTTTCGCGACGATGGACCATAACGTCTCGACAGAAACACGTGATATTAACGCATCCGGTGAGATGGCACGTATCCAGATGCAAGAGCTGATCAAGAACTGTGCCGAGTTTGGGGTCAGTCTGTACGACTTAAATCACCCCTTCCAAGGTATCGTTCACGTTATCGGCCCAGAACAAGGAATTACCTTACCGGGGATGACCATTGTCTGCGGTGACTCGCATACCGCCACCCACGGAGCCTTTGGTGCCTTAGCATTCGGTATTGGTACATCAGAAGTTGAGCACGTGATGGCGACCCAAACCTTGAAACAAGGTCGGGCAAAAACGATGAAGATCGAAGTCACGGGTTCTTCCATTGGCGGTATCTCAGCGAAAGACATCGTGCTAGCCATCATCGGCAAAACCGGCAGCGCCGGAGGCACCGGTTATGTTGTGGAATTCTGTGGTGCAGCAATCGAAGCGCTAAGCATGGAAGGTCGTATGACGCTGTGTAATATGGCCATTGAGTTAGGAGCTAAAGCGGGCTTGGTCGCACCGGATGAGACAACCTTTGAATACTTAAAAGGCCGTCAGTTTGCGCCGAAAGGCGAGCAATGGGATGAAGCCGTTGCTTACTGGAAAACCTTAAAATCTGATGATAACGCCGAGTTTGACGCTGTCGTCACCTTGGATGCGGCAGAGATCGCTCCACAAGTCACTTGGGGCACCAACCCAGGGCAAGTTATCGCTGTTGATCAGCCTATCCCACGTCCAGAAGAGTTCAGTGACCCAGTCGAACGCGCTTCAGCGGAGAAAGCGTTAGCCTATATGGGCCTTGAGGGAGGCATTCGCTTAACGGATGTCGCAATCGACAAAGTCTTTATCGGTTCTTGCACTAACTCGCGAATTGAAGACTTACGCGCCGCGGCTGCAATTGCCAAAGGGCGTAAAGTGGCACCGGGTATCGTTGCTATGGTGGTCCCAGGCTCTGGACCGGTTAAAGCGCAGGCTGAAGAAGAAGGCTTAGATAAAATCTTCCTAGAAGCGGGATTTGAATGGCGTTTACCGGGCTGTTCAATGTGTTTAGCCATGAACAACGACCGCCTGAATGCAGGAGAACGTTGTGCATCCACCAGTAACCGTAACTTTGAAGGGCGTCAAGGACGTGGTGGACGGACTCACTTAGTCAGTCCCGCCATGGCAGCCGCAGCCGCCGTTACCGGTCGCTTCACTGACATCCGTACCTTGAACTGAGGATCTGCATCATGGCAATTAAATTTACTCAACATACCGGACTGGTTGCGCCTTTAGATGCGGCCAATGTCGATACGGATGCGATCATTCCAAAACAGTTTCTACAGAAAGTTACCCGAACAGGTTTTGGTCAGCATCTGTTTAATGATTGGCGCTTTATCGATGATGCGGGCAAAATCCCTAATCCAGATTTCGTCCTGAATAAGCCTCTGTATAAGGGCACCAGTATTTTACTGACCCGTGAAAACTTCGGCTGTGGCTCATCGCGTGAGCATGCACCGTGGGCCTTAACCGACTTCGGTTTTCGTGTGGTGATCGCGCCCTCTTTCGCTGATATTTTCTACAGCAATAGCTTTAATAACCAACTGCTTTTGGTCAAATTAAGCGAAGCACAGATTGACGAGCTGTTCCAACTTGTTGAGCAACATCCTGGTATTAATTTTACCGTTGATTTAGAAGCGATGACGATTCAGGCAGGCGATAAGGTTTATACTTTCGAACTGGATAGCTTCCGTCGTCACTGCATGTTAAACGGTTTAGACAGTATTGGCCTTACGCTGCAGCATGAAGCATCGATAGGGGATTACGAAGCGAAGCAGCCTGCTTTTCTGCAGTAATTCATTTAGCGTTTAGCATAAAAAAAGGGACATTTTCATGTCCCTTTTTTATTGCCGCGATTTCTACTGAATGCGTGGCTGGTCTGCCCCTTCTTTCTCGACTTTCTGCACTAACATATGTTCGCGCTTCATACCGAGTTTCAACGCCAACGCTGACGCGACGTAGATAGAAGAGATAGTACCGATGGCGACACCAATTAACATCGTCAGTGAGAAGCCACGTAACAGCTCACCACCAAAGATAAACAGCATCAATACCACCACCAAGGTGGTTGCCGAGGTCATCAATGTCCGGCTCAGTGTCTGAGTCAGAGAAATATTGACGATATCGTAAGGCGTGCCACGACGGATCTTGCGGAAGTTTTCACGGATCCGGTCAGAAACAACGATGCTATCGTTTAGCGAGTAACCGATCACTGACATCAATGATGCGATGATCGTTAAATCGACCTCAATATGGAACAGTGATAACACACCCATCGTAATGACTACATCGTGCGCCAAGGCTAATACTGCCCCCAGAGCAAGACGCCATTCAAAACGAAAGCCCACATAGATCAAGATACAGATCAAGGCAGCCAGCAGTGCGAGTGCCCCAGCCTGTGCCAGGTCACTACCCACGCTCGGTCCAACGAATTCAATACGTTTAACCACTGCGGTCTGCTGGGTCGCTTGATTGATCTCGCTAACAACTTTGGTTCCTAGCTCTTGTCCTGCATTACCATCATGCGGGGATAAGCGCACCATCACGTCACGGCTGCTACCGAAGTTTTGGACTTGAGGATCGCTGAAGCCGGCATGTTGTAAGGCTGAACGCATTACATCCAATTCACCAGGTTTTTCTAGCGTAATCTCAATGACCGTCCCGCCGGTAAAATCCAGTCCCCAGTTAAAGCCACGCACACCAATAATGATGGCAGAAGCAATCAACAGTAGTGCTGACAGGGTAAAAGCTAACTTGTCCCAGCGCATGAAGTCATGCACCTTACGGCCATAGTTAAGTTGTTCAATACTATATTCTTGTGCCACAACAGGCTCCTTATATCGACAGCTTGTTGATACGTTTGCCGCCGTAAAGCAGGTTCACAATCGCTCGTGTTCCTACAATGGCCGTAAACATGGAGGTTGCCACCCCAATCGCTGTCGTAATCGCAAACCCTTTAATAGAGCCAGTACCCACAGCATAGAGAATGATAGCTGTAATAAGCGTTGTCACGTTAGCATCGACAATACTGGAGAACGCGCCACGATAACCTTCGTGAATCGCCTGTTGTACTGTCCGCCCGTTACGTAGCTCTTCCTTAATCCGTTCGTTAATCAACACGTTGGCATCAACCGCTACGGCTAGGGTCAAGACAATCCCGGCAATACCCGGCATAGTCAAGGTCGCACCCGGCAACAGAGACATGATTCCGATGATTAAGATTAAGTTTGCAATCAGCGCTGTGGTCGCAATGACACCGAATTTCTTATAGAAGACCAGCATAAACAGAATCGACACCGCAATACCCCACAAGCATGCATGTAAGCCTTGTTGGATATTCTGTTGCCCCATGGTTGGACCAATGGTGCGTTCTTCAACAATCTGAATCGGCGCGATAAGTGCGCCAGCGCGTAATAGTAGGGAAAGCTGATGCGCTTCATTTGGATTGTTAATGCCAGTGATACGGAAGCTATTAGCAAGACGAGATTGAATGTTCGCCACGTTAATGACTTCTTCTTGTTTCGCTAAAATCGCACGACCGTTGGCATCTTTTTTACCGCTGTCTTTATATTCAACAAACAATGTCGCCATGGGTTTGCCGATATTATTCCGAGTAAAATCAGACATCGTGTTACCCCCCGCACTATCTAGCGAGATGTTAACTTGTGGCTGGTTGTACTCATCCATCGTTGAGGTCGAGTCGGTAATGTGATCGCCGGTTAAGACAACACGCTTGTAAAGAACAACAGGTTGTCCATCACGCATGCTCTTCACTTCGGAATCCCCTGGGACGCGTCCTGCGGCAATAGCGGCTGGATCGACCGTGGTATTCACTAAGCGGAATTCCAGTGTCGCGGTTGCGCCCAGAATCTCTTTAGCCCGTGCGGTATCTTGAATTCCCGGTAATTCGACCACAATACGGTCCGAACCTTGACGCTGAACCAGTGGCTCAGAAACGCCTAATTGGTTAACACGATTACGGAGAATAGTGATGTTTTGCTGTACTGCGTATTCACGGGCTTCGCTTAAGCGCGCATCGGTCATGGCCGCGGTAAGTTGGTTACTGCCACGGCTTCTAATCACCAAGTCACGATGGCGCGGGCTTAAGTAGCTTACTGCTGCATCACGCGCTTGGGCATTAGGGAACTGGATCTGAATACCGTAATTATCGACTTTACCGACAGAGGTATAACCGAGTTTCGCGGTACGCAGGTCGCCCCGTAGCGTTTCAGCATTTTGCTCTTGCAGTTTGCCTAAAGCCGTATCCATGTCCACTTCCATTAAGAAGTGCACACCACCACGCAGGTCTAAACCAAGTTTCATCGGCTCGGCCGAGAGCGCGGCTAACCAACGCGGGGTCGCAGGAGCAAGGTTTAACGCCACCACATAATTGTTACCTAACGCGTTAACCAGTGCTTCACGCGCACGCAACTGAATATCGGTATTAGCGAAACGCGCCATGATTGCGCCATTTTCTAATGCGATAGAGCGGGAATCGATATGTTGTTGTTTAAGTACTGTCTGGATCTGATCCATTGTCTGCTCACTGGCGGCGGCGCCCCGCTCACCAGTGATTTGAACAGCCGGATCCTCACCATAGAGGTTTGGAAGTGCATACAACAGGCCGACCAGTAACACGACGATCAGCATGATGTACTTCCATAAAGGATAACGATTTAGCACGGCAGTTCCCTAAGGAAGAGTTCAATTATAATGCTTTCATTGTGCCTTTAGGCAGAACGGCAGCGACGAAATCACGCTTAACAACGACTTCATTGGTTTCATTCAGCGCGATAGCAACATAACCCGTTTCAGAGATTTTAGTTACACGACCGACGAAACCTGAAGTGGTCATCACTTCATCCCCTTTCGCGATAGATTCCATCAGTTTCTTATGCTCTTTCGCACGTTTTTGCTGTGGACGCAAAATCATAAAGAAAAAGATCAGGCCGAACACGACCAACATGATGACCATAGAAAAACTGCTATTTTGTGCTGGTGCGCCAGCCGCTGCCGCGGCATCAGAAATGAAAAAGCTCATAAACTATCCCTCATTAATTAAAATCAAAATGGTAAAGCTGGCACTTCTTTGCCAATCTTCGTATAAAAGTCAGCAACGAATTCTTCTAACCTATCGTCTTCAATCGCTTGGCGTAATCCTGCCATTAAACGCTGATAATAGCGTAAGTTATGGATGGTATTGAGCCGCGCGCCTAAGATTTCATTACAACGGTCTAAATGATACAGGTAGGCACGAGTGTAGTGCTTACAGGTGTAACAATCACATTCAGCGTCTAACGGTGACGTATCACTTTTATGCTTAGCATTACGGATTTTTACTACACCGTCAGTCACAAATAAATGTCCGTTACGCGCGTTTCGTGTTGGCATCACACAGTCGAACATATCGATGCCGCGACGGACGCCTTCCACTAAATCTTCGGGTTTCCCCACCCCCATTAAATAGCGAGGTTTCTCTTCAGGTAACTGCGGGCAGACATGCTCAAGAATACGATGCATATCGGCTTTAGGTTCCCCAACTGCCAGGCCGCCGACAGCGTACCCATCAAAACCAATCTCTACCAGTCCTTTGACGGAGATATCACGTAAATCTTCGTAAACACCACCCTGTACAATACCGAATAGCGCATTCTTATTGCCTAGCTCATCAAAGCGGTCACGGCTGCGCTGCGCCCAGCGTAAGGACATCTCCATCGAGCGTTTGGCATAATCCCAATCCGCCGGGTAAGGCGTACATTCGTCGAAAATCATCACGATGTCCGACCCGAGATCATGCTGGATCTCCATCGATTTTTCAGGATCGAGGAAAATGGGATCACCGTTGATAGGATTTCGGAAATGAACACCTTTTTCGGTAATTTTACGGATGTCTCCCAAGCTGAATACTTGGAATCCACCAGAGTCGGTTAAGATAGGGCCTTGCCATTGCATAAAATCATGCAAATCGCCATGCAATTTCATGATTTCTTGACCTGGGCGTAACCAGAGGTGGAAAGTGTTACCGAGCAAGATGTGTGCGCCGGTCTCTTTCACTTCTTCGGGGGTCATCCCTTTTACGGTGCCATAGGTGCCAACGGGCATAAAGGCAGGTGTTTCGACGACTCCGCGATCAAACACTAAGCGACCACGGCGTGCGCGACCATCGCGCTTAATATATTCAAATTTCACAAAACTTCTCCATCAGAGAAACAGTCTGATTAGATGCAAATAAATACGAAGTAAAAACCCAGTTAAACCCGCGACTTAGCCAGCCTACTCTAAATCGCCTTTGCAGATTTTTGCATTTTTGTGCCGATTTGTGTCTCTCGTTTGACACAAAATTGACACACCTAAAATCAAAGCAAAGGATGCTACCATAATCAGAAAGATTTCCCTATTCGACAATCTCTTGATCAGTCCATTTCACGGTGTATTTCTACCCCATAAATCAGCAACCAGAGATCCTAGCTATCCCTTTGAAGCTATACTATTAGGTAACAATCTAATCAAATTTCTAGCTAATTTCATTGATGGCTTTTCAATCAATAAATTGAGTAAATAAGCAACCGCTATACTGACGGAGCAAGACATAACAAATAATAATGAATGTGGGACGATATGAAACAAAACGCCGTCTTCTCTGGTTAAAAAAATCATTATAGGGAAATGAACCAGATATACGGAGTATGAAATATCACCAATGAAAGATAAAAACTTGATGTTAGGTAATGCATGGAAATATTCAGATAATACTAAAAAGGAAACGATAATCATTGCTAATAACATACCACCGCTGACTCCAAAAACTTGCGGACCTTTAAGCAAAGCTACGACTGAACTTATAAAAAACCCACTTAAGCATAGAATAGATAAACGTCTAGATTTTGTTAACTTCATTGAATTCAAAAGTTCATACAGTGACATACCTATTATAAATTCAATAAATATAGAGTTACTTAATATTTTTAGAATAGGCCCCCACCAACTCCCTCCTATCAAATGCAATGAAACCTGAGAGGATAATGAGAAACTTTCATTGAAAAAAAGCTGTAAAGTAATCATTAACCAAAATATTATTATTGAAGAGATTAAAACCCTGTATCTATAGCTTATTATCATTGAAAACATGAATATAGTATAAAAAGCTATCTCATATGTAAGTGTCCACGGCGGACCTAGCGGGCTGAAACCAAAGCTCGGACCAACGGAGTTGAAATTTTTGAGGCAGAAGTACAATGTACAAACAGTATCATCTATGCTGTTCCACTTATAAACAATCGTTGTAGCGAGTAGCCAGACAACGAATAAACACGGCCATATTCTAAAGAATCTTTTTATAGCAAAGGCTAAGGGTGGCTCATAGCGCTGGCTTGTGATAAATGCTATTATAAATCCGCTAATGATAAAAAAAATATCAACACCCAATGCTCCTGGGATGCTTTTTGCTAACCCTCCTATCAGGAAAGAGTTATGGGACATGAGAACCAACATCGCCGCTAACCCTCTAAGGTATTGTATTGAGTGTATTTTCATGTACAGCATTCCTTTAGAATAAAGTTCATAAACACTCTAATGCATAAATCACGAACATTCCAATTTTTAAAGAAATAACCAAATATTGACACACATCTGTTGGAATACACGACATCGAAAAATCATCTTCAAGGCGAAAATTTTTTTAAAGCTATGAGTTAGTGTTTCAGTGAAAGGCGCTTTTTAAACAACGCTTAGATTATTCCCCCTCACCTCTCGGCAATTCCTTCACCATAAATGTCACCACTCCTAACACTCTGGCATCATCAAGAGCATCACCCTCGATAATGCCATCGTTAGTCTTAAACTTCCCATCCCCCACTTCGGCAAACATCAGCTTACCGTTTACGTCTAGTA
>Ga0308162_1000179_pt1 | contig 79725 bp, 72 predicted proteins | sample PhySR2_FD_201370 | JGI IMG/M metagenome (GOLD analysis project Ga0308162, IMG submission 201370) | Phyllosphere microbial communities from UC Gill Tract Community Farm, Albany, California, United States - DLSLS.R2 | ecosystem: Host-associated > Plants > Phyllosphere > Unclassified | place: USA... | reverse complement strand
TGACCTGCCCCCAAGATTAGATACAACCTTCAGTTAGTAATGTCGGTTGGTTTTTCTTCATATTTCCCGTTTCGCCAGTCCGCTGCAAATTCAGCTGGCGTCTGGTAATCCAGCGATGAATGTGGACGGCACTCGTTATAATCCTGCCGCCAGTCGTTAATGATTTTCCTGGCGTGAACGATATCGCTGAACCAGTGCTCGTTCAGGCATTCATCTCTGAATCGGCCGTTAAAGCTCTCAATAAATCCGTTCTGTGTCGGCTTGCCCGGCTGGATAAGCCGTAGTTCCACACCATGCTCAAAAGCCCATTGATCGAGCGCGCGGCAGGTAAATTCCGGGCCCTGATCGGTTCTTATCGTAGCCGGATAACCGCGAAACAACGCGATACTGTCCAGAATACGCGTGACCTGAACGCCTGAAATACCGAAAGCAGCGGTGATCGTCAGACACTCCTTCGTGAAATCATCCACACAGGTCAGGCACTTGAGCCTGCGACCGTTGGCCAGTGCGTCCATAACGAAATCCATCGACCATGTCAGGTTCGGCGCATCCGGACGTAGAAGCGGAAACCGTTCGGTCGCCAGCCCTTTACGGCGTCGTCTGCGTTTTACGCTCAGTCCATTAAGGTGGTAAATACGGTATACCCGCTTGTGATTGACGTGAAGGCCCTCCCGACGCAGTAGCTGCCAGATGCGCCGGTAACCAAAACGTCTGCGTTCAAGCGCCAGTTCAGTGATACGCCCTGATAAATGTGCATCAGCAGATGGACGCTGAGCGTCATAACGGCAGGTCGACAGGGACAAACCTGTAAGCCTGCAGGCACGACGTTGCGACAGACCGGTCGCATCACACATAAACTCAACGGCTTCCCGCTTCTGGCCTGTCGTCAGTACTTTCGCCCCAGAGCCACCTGAAGCGCCTCCTTATCCAGCATGGCTTCGGCAAGTAGCTTCTTGAGGCGGGCGTTCTCCTCTTCAAGAGATTTAAGCCGCTTCACCTCAGGGACTTCCATGCCACCAAACTTCTTGCGCCAGGTGTAGAAAGTGGCATCGGAAATGGCGTGCTTACGGCAGAGCTCACGGGCAGAAACCCCGGCTTCCGCTTCGCGAAGAATACTGATGATCTGTTCGTCGGAAAAACGCTTCTTCATGGGGATGTCCTCATGTGGCTTATGAAGACATTACTAACATCGGGGTGTGTTAATCAACGGGGAGCAGGTCAGTGGAATGATGCGGGTCTGAATTCGCAGGGCTACTTTAACTATGACCGTGCCGCTAAAAGTATCAATGCTCTGGGGTTTGCCAGTGCAACAGAGAATAAAGACTGGAATAACTCATCCATTGGTGAGGCTGGATGGATGCTTAATGGCGCGGGTGAAAAAGTAACATGGTTCAACAACGGTCTCTTTATGGCTTTCCAGATCGGCTGATGTGAAGCAGCTAACACGGTTACTTCGCCGGACGTAACGGTGATCGATAAAAGGTTTCTGAAAGTATCCTGATTCAGAAACCTTTTTTATCTTTAATACTCACCTGTGAGGGACTATCAGACCAGCTGGTTGTCATGTAAAACATGTCTCAGTTTACAGAGCGGCTTCAGAGTTCAGGTATGACAAACATATCATAACGACATTGTGTACAATAGTACCTGCCTGAGCGAATCCGGGTGTAAAGTATCTGCCTCTCATTTCATCCAGGCGCTATGGTCCCCCATTTTGAAATTCCGAAAAGAAGATAACGAAGAATTTTAGTTACATCATTCAGGTTTACTATAAAGAACAATTACGGCCCTTCGGGCCGTGCCCGACGGCTTGTCAATGAGCACTCGGGCTTTCAGAACGGCTCGCTTAGATTTGGCCAAAAACATGCACATTTCATAGGAAGATCGCCTGTTCAGATATCCGCAAACAAGTGTGTTGTAACTAATCTATATCTGCTTCAGGACTGATTCAGTACCATTTTTATAAGTTGTGAATGCACCGTCTCATCCGATGTTAAACCTTGACGTTTTTGTCATCGCTATCCTGCCGGACAGGCTTCGTGAATATTTATTGCTTACTCTGGAATACCCAACCGGGAACGTGCATATAAAAATGACAGTGGCCCGGCTTCAGGTCACTGCCATATCAGTGGTAAATACAGGTTACTTCAGAACACGGACCGTTTTCACATCAATTTCAACGCTGTTCCAGTCTTTATCGACTTCGCCTTCTATGCGGACTTTGTCAGCGGGTGACAATGATTGTCCCATCCAGCGCTTGTCGTCGATATCGACGTAAATCGTTCCAGTGGCATCTTTAAATTCATAAAGTTCATGACCAACCTGTCGGATGATATTGCCTTCAAGAACGACCCATGCGTCGTCACGTAGTGTTTTAGCCTGTGCCACTGAAGCGACACCCGGAGTCGGGCCTTTAAAGCCGCCCTGTGAAGACCCCTGCCCTGCCGGATTAATAAATCCTTCCTGCGCAGAAACACCCAGACTCATTCCTGCTAATAACACCGCCAACATAATCTTTTTCATATTTTTATCTCCGTTAAATTTCCAGGGTAATTTACATCCCAGATCTTAACGGGATCTTAAGAAGTTTTATTGTCTGCACGTGTTTTGAAAATGTCATCAGTAAGGCGCTCGCACCATAAAACCATTAAAAAAATAATCAAAGTTGAATCTATGTTAACAATCAACAAAGTATAACAATAAATTAAAACCCTCTTGTTGGAAATAACCTCTTTAACACTGTTTTCAATATGGCAATACTGATAATTAATATCTACCTATTTCCGCACAAATTACTTAGCTCGCCTGCAGGTTGATAGTTATCATTTTCTGGCATAGATATATCCCGGTATTAAATTATTCTGTATCGCAGCTTTGCTCATGAAGTATTTTGTAATGTTTATAACCACTCGATTGAGTGGTTTTTTTTATGTCTTATTTCAGCTAGTTAACTTAAACCTGTAACGCTGATTATACACGCCCCGATTGCAGGGAGGGATTTTCTGGTGCCACGGAGATAGGGAGTGGCGACAGGTACTGACTGCTCATCTGAACAAGCAGCTAACTGTCTTTTATAGCATTGCGACACTTATAAAAACGGTGTTGTGACTAATAACGAAAGAGGCAGAGATCATCAAAACGTTTTCAGGCTCACATAGTGAGCCTGAAAATAGTGGGATATCAGTTCAGTCTCTGAGCATCTGCCTCAGCTTCTTTTAAATCCATTTTTGCAGATTCAAGCTTCAGCTTCTTCTCTTCTACCTTTGTCATTTTTTTTCTGATTTTATCACTACGTCCATCGACTCTGGCCTCAGCCAGTTCCTGCTGTGCTTCCTGAAGTTCAAGTTCCGCTTTTTTGACTTTCATCTCACGTTTACTGACATCATGAGAGGCACGCGTTGCCTGACGCTCATCAGTACAATAGGTTTCAATTTTTTTACGCGCAATATTGAGCCGTGCAATTTCTGCACTATTTCCATGTATTTTAGCGATTTCGCTTTTAGCTGAAATATCTGCGAGTTGATCTTTGCAGGAATCAGTTGCAGCGAACACGGTTAATGGTGAAGCAACCAGAACAAAAGCGATAATTGTTTTTTTCATAGCTATATTAAATCCTTGTTAAATTACACTAATCAGAATGATATTGCCGGTTCAATATAGCGAAAAGGAAAATAGCCACAACATAAAATTTGAAACATTAAATTATCATGTCATTAAGTCGCTATTGTTAAATTATTGGTTAGCACTTGATAGGATTCTTCATGCATATCACTTTTGGGAACCAGAAAAGTGCAATGCGTTTATTTAAACACCTTAGTTTTTAAACAATGTGCAATAATTAATCCTCTTCTGAGCAAACTATGGAAATGATCCAGATCATTTTTTTGAGCATTCGGGTCGGTACTCTTTGATTGTTATCATGTCGTTTAACAAACACAGCTAATAATGCCGCATCTTCTTAAAGAACAACGAGTGGAAAGTAAAATGACATCTTTCAATTATGGCAGAAAATTTGCCTTCGCTTTCGTGATGATGGTTTCAGTTATGTCCATTTCCGCCTGCTCAGGCAATTATGTCATCTCCACCAATGACGGCCACATGATAACCACCCATGGTAAACCCGTCAGAGATAAAGAAACGGGCATGCTCTCCTATAAAGATGCGGACGGAAACATGCATCAGTTGCAGCAGCATGATGTTAAAGAAATGGTGCAAAAGTAAATCGCTTTAAACAACGATATTGATTGATTCCCTGAAAACTCCTGATGTGGAAAAAATGAGCAATGAAAATTTCCCTAATTAGCCTTGGTTTGCTGCTGTGTGTTTCTTCATCTGCAATGGCCATTGGCCTGAATGCTGAACAAGGTAAAAACACCTCTGCGCTGGATGCTGAAATTGGCCGTTCTTCCGGCGGACTCTATATGGACAGCCAGTGGATCAAAAATACGGCAGATGGTGTGCAGATTGGTCAGGCGGGTACCGGCTATAACCTGGAAATGGGTCCGGTGATGCTGACTGCTGGCGTTAAAGCTACCTACATCGGTGGCAAAAAAGGGGATAACGGCGTCGCATTTCCTGTCGGCGGCGGTGTGAAAATCAATCTGCCTGCCGATTTTGCGATTTATGGTGAGGGGTATTCCGCACCGGAACAGCTGACCAACAGCGTTAAGAATTTTGTGGAAGCAAACGCTGGCGTCAGCTGGTCACCTTTGGGCCCACTGGTCTTAAAAGTGGGCTACCGCTACGCGGGTGTCGATGGCAAAGATGGACGTCCAGGTCATGCGCTGATCGATGGACCGTACATTGGTGGCGGTCTGACATTTTAATGTCGGCTGAAAATTTATTTTTGCAGGTGAGGAAGCACGTTCAGTTGACCAGACTGGCTTCCTTACTGAATAACTCGCCTCAAGGCTGGCGGGTGTCGCTGAGGAACAGATGATGAAACCTTTGATGCTGATGTTGTTCACTCTTTGTCTGACCGGATGTGTGCAATATAAATGGGTCAAACCCGATGCATCTGAGCAGCAGGAAACCATCGCAGAAACAGCCTGTCAGGCTCAGGCGCTGCGGGATTTACCGCCTGATAATATCGTCAGTGGTAAATACACCTCGAAAGACAGTAAAGATAAGACGACTGATACCGACTACTCCACCAGTGACGCCAATGAAAGTCAGCGCGAGATACTGGTGAAAGATTGCATGTTTAAAAAAGGCTGGCAACAGATTGAGGTTCAGCAATAGAGGTCTGTGAGGCCAGGTCAAAACCTGGCCTGTTCCTTTGAGTTTTACTTGTTCCGCTCAGCGTTTATTTCTGCATCATCTTTATGCTGCGCAGAACGCTGACGCCGGCAACGCTCTGAGCAATACAAAACCTCATTCCAGCACTTCTCCCACTTTTTACGCCATGACATCGGTTTGTTACACGTTTTACAGTAACGAACCGGTAATGATTTTTTATTGCCCTTAAACACTTCAGACCTCTGCAGAAGTAATCATCGCGCTGACGTTAACGCATCTGTTGTTCAGTGTAGCTTACTGAGGTTATTCCTCCCCATGTTTGCATTAGCAACATGTATACCGCGTTCAGATCAGATGATGCTGATGCCTGACCTTACCCGCTCAGCCCCAGAACGGATTGATAGTGCGAACTTATCATTAGCAACTATTTAAACTTGCGTTACTCTCTGTAACCTAAGAATGAACCCTGCTTAAATGAGAATCCACAGGGTTAATTACACCAGGCAACAGTACAGCGTCGTTCATACACGCACTCACCGGGCCGATTATTACTCTGTTCTGCTATACGTTACGTGGTGGACTTGAGACGAGAACACGTTGTCAAACCACTTATCAATCCTGGTCGAAGTTGTTCAACCAGGCGCTGAGTTTAATGCGTCTTAAGCAATAATCCTGGATAAAATGGCACACAGGCCTGAATCCACAGTATGCCATGAGGTTATTAGTTGCAGACTCTGAATGAACAAAGGGTAATTATTACCGTAAATAATCAGTTTAATGGTAAGGGACAGGCAATGATTCTGCTCAACCGCTACCCAGCAGTTTGAGTGCACAGCACATTTCACGCATATTTAAACCAACCGGCAGACAATTTTGCAGCGCTGTTATGCGTTATGTTACGTTTCTGAAAACAGAGAGATTCATAGGAAAATTAAATTATTATCATGAACTTACCACTGTGAGGCTGAATCAGCTTTTCAGTAAATAAACGAGCGAAATAATTTATAGCGGGATCTTTACAGCGAAATTATGCACAGCAGCATTGCCCTGTACGGTAACTTCGTGTGAGCTTTGCAGCTAACGTTATCCTCTTTATCAGGACGAGCATGCGAATAGCGAAGCGACTCCGCTGCCACTACAGAAAAATCAGCACGATTAATCCATAGCCCCGCTAAATTACTCTGCTTCTCAGATGATACGGGTTTTAGCCATTTTGAGTGAAGTAAGTAAAAAAATGGCGTAAATTTACTTTTGTTTAACGAGCATGCGTTCAATAGAGTTTCAACTCTCTCAGAAACAGATTAATATGTTAAAGTTGAACTATTGGTTCTGTATTATGATTCTTCGAAGGCAAGCATTTTAAAAAAGCAGGTCTGACGAAAAGCATCAGCGTGAACCCGCTCTGTATTTTTATTATCTGAACATGACTATGGTGACTTTGATGAGTGACACTCTCAACAGCTTGAATAATATCCGTACCCTCCGCGCAAATGCTCGCGAGCTTGACCTTGCTGCCCTGGAAGAAATGCTGGAAAAACTGTCTGTTGTGGTCAGTGAGCGACGTGAAGAAGCTCAGGCTTCTGAAGCGGCTAATCGTGAAAAAGCTGAGAAACTGGCAAAATATCGTGAATTATTGTTGCAGGAAGGTATCGATCCTAACGAACTGTTAAATGGTATGCCCACTGCGCCTGCTGAGAAGAAAAAACGTGCGCCTCGTCCGGCTAAATATCAGTATACCGACGAGAATGGTGACGTTAAGCAGTGGACAGGTCAGGGCCGTACCCCATCGGCTATTAAATCAGCCATCGATTCAGGTAAATCGCTGGACGATTTTCTGATCTAATTCAGAATGCCTGGATGATAACCGCCTGGCATTACCCAGGCGGTTTTTTATCATCAACAGACAGAAACATATCAATCAACAACACCTACTTTTCCTGCCTTTCATGCGCTGCAATCCTCCTTCATACACAATCATGCACAGACACTATCCTGAATGTAATAACCGAAATGCTCTGCGTAATCGCGTTGCAGATAAAAGGCTTTATTCACTTACCTGAGCCGTTTTATCTATTCACAACCGACGGGGACTTACGGGCCCTGATGATTGCCAACCCGATCTGCTGACCAAATGAAAGTTCAAGCGTATTACCATCAGGATCGGCAAAAAATGCCCAGTAACCAACGGGTATTTCAGATTGCTGCGCATCGCGTCGCAATACACCTTCGCGCCGCGCAATTGCCACTTTTTCATCTATCTCTTCGCGACTGCCGCAGGCTACGCCAATATGACCAAAAGGCCCCAGTGGCGTATCGTTACTGTTATCAGATTGCACCAGTACCAGAGCAAAAGGTCGGGTCAGGTCAGACAGCCATGCGACTTTTTGCGCTTCCGCAATACCCGGTGCTCGCTGATGTATTACCTGCATCCCGGCATAACGATGATAAAAATCTACGCTTTTTTCTAAATCACATACCTGTAAAGCAAGATGAGTGAAACCGGTATCGTCTGACATGATCGCTCCCTGTTGAGGTTGAGCGATTACCGTGCCACAGGTGCAGTTCAGAATTTGATCACGCGTGCTGAGCCGGGCGCTTTTCACACATCACCCGGTTGCGCCCTGCCCGTTTCGCACGATACAAGGCCTCATCCGCACGCTCTATCAGCGCCTGTTTCCCCTGCTGTGAATCAGTAGCCAGATACATGGCACAGCCTGCACTCAGGGTAATGTGCTTTTGCGGCAGCTCAGTGGTCATATGCGGAATAGTGAGCAGATTGACGGCTGCGATGATGGACTCCGCCAGGTCCAGCGCAGCGGACAGCGGTTGTTCAGACAAAATGATGGCAAACTCTTCGCCGCCATAGCGGGCTGTGAGTTCGTTTTTGCGCCGGGCGGCGTGTTTCAGAACGGTGGCCACTTTTTTCAGACAGTCGTCACCGGCTACATGACCGTAAGTGTCGTTGTAACGTTTAAAATAGTCGATATCAAACAGAATCAGTGACACGGGCATGCCACTCAGCTCCGCATTCAGCAGGCTTTCTGTCAGCATGTGGTCGAAATGGCGACGGTTAGCAACCCCTGTCAGCCCGTCACTCTGTGCCTGATTTTCCAGGGAGCGATTCGCTGCTGTCAGTTCATCGCGTAATCGTGTCAGCTCACGCTGATAACGCAGCGTATGGCGCACCTGACGCAGCACAAACGCACCCAGTAAAAGAATAACAAGTAGCAGAGCCAGACTCAGAATCAGATCCTGTACCCAGCTCTTAAGCCAGTAGTTAAAGAGGGCACGCTTATCGTAGCCCGCGGCTACCACCAGCGGATATCGCTGTGAGCGGACAAAACCGAAGATGCGCTTTTTACCATCAAGCGCAGCCGTCCACTGACCGCTTCCTTTATCCGAATTGGCCAGGATCTTCAGGAACAGCGGACTCACTGAAAGATTTTTGCCGATGTAGCTATCGGGCATCGGCCGGGCGTAAAGCATCGTACTGTCTGCCAGCATCAGCACCAGCACATCGCCATCACTGAGTTCGTAGTAGCTGTAGAAACGGCGAAAGTAGTCCACTTTAACGGTGGCGAGCAATACACCCTTAAAACCGTTGTAAGCATCGTTGACCCGCAGGGTAACCGGAATTACCAGTTCGTGCGTGGTGCGGCTGCGAATGACCGGGCCGATATGCAGGTTATTGCGCGGGCTGGCACGATGATAATCGAAATACTCACGATCGGAATTATCAACACCTGGCGGTATCCTGCTCATCGAGGTCGCTATCCACCGGCCGCGCTCATCATAGTAGAACAGACCGTGAAGTTGCGGCAGATGGCTCTGCAAGAGATGCATCGTCTGACTCAATGCCTTACCCTCTGCACCGGTGGTGGCGAGCTGCTTTTCAAGCTCACGTTGTACTTCGCGCAATGAAAGTTCGGTTTGCAGAAACGTATCGTCAGCCTGCCGCGCCTGCGAAAGTGAGAGATTCACGGCCGTATCCTCAGCTTTACGGACGGTTTCATTCCAGTCTTCCCGCAGCGTCCACACATTTAATCCAATTACCGCCACAGTGAGTAATACACCTGAAAGCATTATGCTTCTCAGCAGCGGTGAAATTTCTGGCGCAGGACCATCGTTTTTACGGCGAAACTTCATGCCTGTCCTTAATAAACCCGGTTGACTGATTTAAGCACAGTTAATCAAAAGCAAAAATGCAAATCCTGCAATCCCGCTTCGATAATGACAATCTGCATTAAAACAGCAGAATTCGCTTAAATCCTCACCTTAACTGGCTCAATCAGTGTTCATAGTGCAGCATTACTAGCGAATAAATCCACATTTAAGCTTCAATTCGCAGGCACGTAAATGTTACCCTTGCTGGCTGAATAATTTGCACTTTATTGATTAGCCTGGATATTTGAGGAAATTTATGAATAAGAACCTGAGCAGCCTGAATAATATCCGCACGCTTCGTGCAGAGGCGCGCAATATGGCTCTGGATATGCTCGAAGAGTTGCGCCAGAAATTAGAGACCGTAGTAAATGAGCGTCGTGATGAGGAAAACGCGCGGGCAGCAGAAGCCCGTGAAAAAGCGGAGAAGCTGGCGTTTTACCAGGAGCTGTTGCTGGAAGAAGGCATTAACCCAGCGGAGCTGGTAAATAGCGCATCGCCTTCCGAAACCGGTACAAAGAAACGCGCGAAACGTCCGGCCAAATACCGTTACACCGATGAAAATGGCCTGGTCCGTTACTGGACCGGTCAGGGTCGAACGCCCTCCGTCATTAAAGCGGCGATTGAAAATGGTCAGTCGCTGGATGATTTCCTGCTTTAATCGCAACATTTCTGCCGGAATAGTGACCGCTACTGTGTGACACTATTCCGGCATTAAAATCCCGGAATGCCGATAGCCATCCCGACTTGATCATGCGTTATCTTTTGCCACTTTCTCGTCGTTCACCCTCTTCTGTGGACCACGAAACGTCCGGCGCCACTCGCTGGGAGAGACGCCAAACCGGGATTTGAAACGCTGCCGGAATGAGACAGGTGAATCAAAGCCTGCCTTTGCTGCTACACATTCAATGCTGATGCCGGTGGTTTCCAGTAACTGCTGGCTACGCTGCAGACGCTCAGCCGTCAGCCAATCGCCCAGTGACATCCCCGTCGCCTTATGAAAATGGCGCGTCAGCGTTCGCCGGCTCATGCTGAGTGTGTGCGCGAGTGAGTCCAGATCCTGCGGCTGATGCAGATTCTCTCGCAGGAATGCCAGCAGTGCATTGATCTTACCGTCTCGCGTGGACGCCGGAACTGGCCGCTCAATAAATTGCGCCTGTCCGCCTTCACGGTAAGGCGGCACCACCATACGTCTGGCCACCCGATTCGCTACGGCGCTGCCATAGTGCTGACGGATGATGTCCAGACAGCAGTCGATACCCGCCGCAGTGCCGGCAGAGGTGATAAGACGATCGTCCCGGGTATAAAGGGCATTGCTGTCGAGCAGAACCTGCGGAAAGCGTTCGCTGAAGTCACGCTCAAATTCCCAGTGGGTAGCAGCCCGATGCTGATCAAGCAGGCCTGCATAAGCCAGTACGTAAGTCCCCAGACAAAGTCCGACGACCTCCGCGCCACGCTGCCAGGTAGCCATCAGCTTATCAAGCAGCGCCTGTGACGGTTTTTCGTCCGGATTGTGCCAGTATGGCACGATAACGATATCTGCCTGATCAAGCAGGGTTAGCCCATGCGCCACCATGATTGACAGCCCCATCTCTGAGATCACCGGGCCTGATTTTTCTGCACAGATATCAATATGAAACAGATCCTGCTGCGGCAGAGCAGAGCCGAACAGAATGCAGGGAACTGAAAAATGAAATGGACTAAAACCGGCTGTTGCCAGCACAGCAACTCTCAGAGCAGCCATCTTCCCCCCCTTATTGTGTGAAAATGTATGATTAAGAATGAACCGCGCAACTGGGCCGGTTTAATGCCACGATGCTCAGAACATCATCGTTTCACCATCTTCCGGGATCACTACCTGGTCAGCAATATCCTGTTCCTGGGTGTAAGCTCGCAGTTCAGCGCGTGTCAGCAGACAATGGTTGATCGCTTCCATGTGCGAAGTTACCAGTGTCGCTTCAGGCAGAATATTGAGCGTACGCAGCGTATCCTCTTTTCCCATGATAATCGGGCCATAGAGATCGTTAGTCGCATTGCCGGCATTGATTACCACGACCTGCGGCTGAAAACGTTGCAGCGTTCTGACATAAGGCTTAACCCAGACGGTATCCCCGGCAATGTAGAGCGTTTTTTCTGACGGATGGGTAAACACCAGACCACAGGCATCACCCAGAATATCGCCCATTGTTTTGTCGGCGTACAACGCATTGCTGCCATGCTGACCCTCTGTTTTGTGGATTGTCAGGCCGTCGACAAACGAATTTTCATCCTGCAGCACCCGAACATGTGCAAAACCCTGCGAACGAATCAGCGCTGCATCACTTTCATTCTGGCTATAGATCATCATCGTCTTCGGTATAAGCTGCTGCGCAGCCTCGTCCCAATGGTCCATATGTGTGTGGGTGACAATCACTGCATCTACCTCCAGCAGCGCCTCAACCGGGAGAGGCAGCTCAACCATGGGATTGCGCAGATGGGGACGGGCGTTACCGGTAAAGCCTGGCCACGCTTCTTTATCAGCCAGCATCGGATCGATCATGAATTTATTGCCTGCATACTCCAGCAGCAGTGTGGCATTACGAATCTGGGTCAGCTTCATTGTGTGCTCCATAAACGGTCTGTTTTGATATCAGCCAGGCTTACAGGCTGCGATAAGTTCACTTTACCGCATGCTCTGACCTGCCCGTGACAGGCTCACAGGACAGTGTTCGATGGATTCGGGCCAGTTTTGAATGTATCGCTGACGGGAGTCCGAGCTTGATGGAAGAAAGGGCATGACCTGATTGTGAAACAAATTATCAGGAGCAGGGCTGACAACATGAGGACAAAAAAAATGCCGCAGCAGGCTGCGGCATATTCATTTCAGATTCGCATCAGAAATCGGCTTTAAGAACCACGCGGTAATTGGCTTTACCGGCGCGGACGTGATCCAGCGCTTTATTGATGTCTGACATCGGGAAGAATTCAACCTGTGGCGCAATATCCGCACGCGATGCGAGTCGCAACAGCGAGCGCAGCTGGCCTGGTGAGCCGGTTGATGAACCGGTTACCGCTTTGTCGCCCAGGATCAGATCAAAAGCACTGACTTCAATCGGCTTCATTACGGCACCCACAGTGTGGAATTTACCCTGAGGTGCCAGCGCGGCGAAATAAGGTTTCCAGTCCAGGTCGACTGCCACGGTGCTCAGGATCAGATCAAAACGACCCGCCTGCTTCTTCAGGGCTTCAGGATCACGGCTGTTAACCACTTCATCCGCACCCATATCCAGAATCGACTGCTTCTTATCCGGCGTTGAGCTGAAGGCCACGACTTCGGCACCCATCGCGTGCAGGAGTTTAATCGCGATATGGCCCAGACCGCCAATACCAATCACGCCAACACGGCTGGTCGCAGTGATGTTGCTCATCAGCAGGGGTTTAAATACGGTAATACCGCCGCACAGCAGCGGACCGGCGCTGGCCGCATCCAGTTTTTCCGGCAGCGGGATAACCCATTGCCAGTCGGCGCGCAGCTTCTCGGCAAAACCACCCTTGTTCATGATGGTCGGGATGCTGCCCTGCTGACAGTTAACCTGCTCGCCGTTGATACAGGCATCGCAGTGCTGACAGCTTTTGGCTGTCCAGCCAATTCCTACACGCTGGCCGATTGAGAGACCTTTGCTTTTAGCCGCTTCGCCCAGGGCTGAAACCCGGCCAATCACTTCATGTCCTGCAATCACCGGGAACTGAGAGATGCCCCATTCGTTATCGATCATCGACAGATCTGAGTGGCAGACGCCACAATATTCCACCTGGACTTCGACTTCTTCGGCTGCCAGCTCGGCGGCATCGTACTCATAGAGTTCAAGGGCCTGGCCAGCCTGCATGGCTGCATAACTTTTGATTTTCATTAGTACCTCTGCGTGGTTAATCACCGACAAGTGTAACAACTGAAAGCCTGCCTTGCCTGGCCGTTACGCTTACACCGCACTTTTTTGTCTTTTATGTTGATAAATCAGCCTTTAACCTGCGCCCCGGAAAGCGTTTGTAACACTTTGAGCTGCGCGACCGCTTCCTGCATCGCGTCCATTCCCTGCGTTAGTTCACGCAGGCTGCCGAGATGCTTCGCAATGTCGGCGCGCTCATGTCGGGTCTGCTGATTCATGGCTGCCAGCGTATCGGCCGCGCTGATGCTGCGCTCAGCCATCTGTGCCGCCGTCTGTGCCGAGTCATTGGCCACCAGCCGGATCCGTGAGATGGTGGTAACCGCCTCGCCGATGTTACTCGCCGTGGCTTCAGCCTGCTCTTTCGACGAATGTGCCAGACGACGAACTTCGCCTGCTACTACGGCGAAGCCGCGGCCAGCCTCGCCTGCACGTGCTGCTTCGACAGCGGCATTCAGCGCCAGAATGTTAGTCTGGAAAGCTATATTGCTGATGCCATGCGTAATCTCATTGATGCCATTCGATATTTTTTCCAGATCGTCAAGCCCTTCATCCAGCCGGCCCTGCGCCTGCTGACTCTCAGTGGCGATGTTGCTGATGTTACGGATACTGCTTTCTGCCAGACTCAGCGTTTCGCCCTGGCTGTGAGTCGCCGTTTCCAGTACCGGTAGCGCCTCCATCAGCGGCGTCAGCGCCTGCTGATAGTTGATCACCCGATCCAGCACCCGTGTCTGAATGCTGTTCAGCGCTTCCCAGCGGCGCAACGCGCGCTGCGCGTAATGGGCAGCGTAACCGGCATACTCCACCGGAAACTGGCTCATCGCTTTGACGTCATGATTGAAAAACACCAGCGCCGAAAGCGTCTGATTGATTGGCACGCCCAGGATTTCACCAAAGCTGGAAAAGCCGGCCGCGGCAATCCCTTTGAAGAAGTGGGCATTGTGCAGTTTGTCAGCATTACCTACACGACGCAGGATACAGTCGTTCATGAGTATTGCGGCCGGTTTGCCATGCCGGGCAGTAAAAGCCTGCCACTCCTGCTGTGTCGCCTGTTTAAAGTCTTTTTCTTCCATCAGGAACAGCCGATCGCCAAACTCAAGGTCACAGAAAAAGTGCACGCCACCCGATTCAATTTTGGCGATCGAGCGAATGAAGTACTCCCCACCGACTTTAACGCCGAAAGTTAACCCCTTTAGCCGCTCGGTCAACTGCGCTTCGGTGCAGTTGAGATGTTCACACAGCGACGCGACAAACGGCTGCTGCTGACCCTGACGGTTAAATACAGAAGTGACGGTGCGCGCAATCGGATCGGCTTCAGCAATCAGCCAGCTCTGCTCGCGTGGCGTGAAGTTCTGGCTTTTAAACGGCGCAAAGGATTTTCCTGCTGCCATCTGGCAGAACACGATGACAGCCTTGCCCTGGAGTACCCTCCCACCCGCACCAATCCAGGTGCCATCAAAGGTGATTTTGCCGCCCGCTGAACCACCAATCGCCAGGCAGGGAAAACGCCCACAGTTGTACCAGGCCTGCATCAGAAAGCCTTCTGACGCTGACAATCCATCGCAGTAAATCATGGCGAAAGTACTATCCGCCGAAAGCGGCATCCGCACCTGCAACCGTGCCAGCTCCTGCTGGATGGCGGTGATACGCTGGCTGGCGGTCTGTGTGTCGGCGACATGCAGGTCGACAATGTGTGTCTCATGACTGGCGATCAGCGTGTCGGGCAGCCAGAGATAGCTTCCTTCCGGGCCATTCCCCTCACAGTAGGTACTTTGTGATCGACTGCTGCTCAGCGCACCGTTGGAAGAGAGCGTCAGCACCGTCAGATCGGGGGTGTTAAAGCTCTGCCAGGCCTGACTGACCCGCTGAAAATCGGCTTCTGGTGGAACAAACGTCATCAGGATCCCGCCCGCGCGCGAGCTTAAACCAATGGAAGAGAGTGAATCTGGCAACGCACGACAATCCCAGGTGCCATTCGCTGGCTGGCTGCTACGCCTAAGACGGGCAACAGGCAGGCGTCTTTTGATCGTCTTAATGATCGACATATTATTATTTTCGCTTTTATGTGAGTAACTTGCGCTTAATTCGCATTGTCTGATGTGTATAAAAGGAGGGCTAAATGCAGGTCCGTTCGCGTTCAGAACTCGTCGCTGAGTGCCGGATTCATCATTGACTGGCGCGCTCAACGCCATTGAGTTATCGCCACCAGCGGGAAAACCTTTAACGATTGCTGCAGTTGGTTTAATGGATGAGTTTGTTACATTTTCGTAGCATAAAATAATACAGGACGAGAGTCTGGCGGGCAGATGTAAAGCTGTGCTGGTAACTGATGTCTGCTGTTTGCGATGCAGACTCACCAATACGCTAACTGTAATGTCAAATGTAAATACAAAAGGGCTGACCCTGGGCACAATTAACATTCGAATCGATGATGATCTGAAAACACCATCCTATGCTGCGCCCGAAAAAATGGGTGTAACGCCATCTGATGCGCTGCGCCTCATGGCTGAATATATCGCAGATAATGAACGTCTTCCCTTTAAGCAGACGTTACTCAGTGACGAAGATGCAATGTTAGCAGACAGCGTTAAAGAACGCCTGAGGAACCCTGAGCCTGTACGGGTCACACTGGATGATCGTTAATGCGCTGGTCGGTTATATGGTGGCTGTCGGAAAAAGAGAGCACTCAGAGGTTTATTCTGCGGCCTCCTGGCGTCTCTCTTAATCGGACGCCTTCACTGCTAAAAATGAGCAGCTCTCTGCTCATTATGCACTCTGCTCCTGCCAGTGCCGTTCGCAACGCTCCCGCGCTTCGGCAGTCAAATCGCGTAGATCGGGCAGCGTATCGCCGGAGCCGTAGCCCATTGATCCCATCGCTTCCTGCTGTTCATCCTGCGCAGCAAAAGTGATTTTCTCCTCCAGTTTCTGCCAGCTATCGCCCTGCTGTCGTGAGATCACAGCAAAAGTGGGCGTCTGTGCATCATCGCCGTAGATTTCATATTTCTGCTTCTGCTCGTCAGAACCAAACTCAAGCGTGTCGATTAATGTCGCGTCGCTCATAGCATTCTCCTTTTTCGTCAGGCCTTTAAGCGTAGCTCATCAGTCATTGCCCTGCTGTGGCTAACCGGCAGAAGAAATTTAATCTCTGCCTTATCAAGGCCTTGACGCTGTGCATTTGCATAAACGAAGCGGGCGACTATGCTTCCTGGTGTGACTAGCTAGTCCTTTTTATCTAATGGAACATTGATATGAGGTCTTCCTATGACACAACAGAAATACAGAGGTGGTGCCGGTAATTTTGCCAACGATCCGGAACGTGCGAGTGAAGCTGGCAGTGCAGGAGGCAAAGTCAGTGGGGGCAATTTCAAAAATGATCATGAGAAAGCCAGGGAAGCCGGTCGGAAAGGAGGCAAGATTAGTCGCCGTCCTTCTAAGTAATTCTGAATAAAGCGCTTTAGGACGTTTTACGCCATGGAGTGGCATCTCTCCTGAGTGAACCCACGACGATTTTCGCCCCTCATCTGTCTCTGCCATAAAATACTTTTACGCTTTTTCACCTCTCTGGCATGCGCGACCCGGATAGCGGATCTGACGGCACGTTTTACCGGAGGAGCCGTGATTTCAGCCCGCCAGTCCTGTCGGACAGACGAGCTGAGAGCATTATTTTGCGTCACGATGCCGGGTCAGATAGTGCTTCACCAGCACAAAGAATAGCGGAACGAAGAATAATGCCAGCACGGTACCTGCCAGCGTGCCGCCAATGATACCGGTGCCGATGGCGATGCGGCTGTTAGCACCGGCACCGGTCGCCAACGCCAGCGGTATCACCCCGGCGATAAAGGCCAGTGAGGTCATCATAATCGGTCGCAGACGGGTGCGTGCCGCCAGTAACGCTGCAGCACTCAGCGAACTGCCCCGACGCACTGCATCCTCGGCAAATTCGATAATCAATATCGCGTTCTTGGAAGTCAGCCCGACCGTAGTCAGCAACGCCACCTGGAAGTAGATATCGTTGCTTAATCCGCGCAGCGCCACGGCAAGCACCGTACCCAATACACCGAGTGGCACCGCTAACAGTACGGAGAATGGCACCGACCAGCTTTCATACAGCGCAGCCAGGCAGAGGAAAACCACCAGAATCGAGATCGCATAAAGCGTGGTCGACTGCCCGCCCGCCTGCTTCTCCTGCAGCGAGAGTCCGCTCCACGCGCCCGTCGTGCCTGCCGGTAGTTCATTGGCCAGCCGCTCAATGGTGTTCATGGCATCACCGGAGCTGAACCCTTCGGCGTTCTGACCCTGAATTTCATACGAGGCAGAGCCGTTGTAGCGGTTAAGACTTTCCGGTCCCATGGTCCAGCGGGTCGAAGCAAACGCTGAGAACGGCGTCATGCTGCCTTCACTGTTACGGATGTACCACTTATCCAGATCCGACGGCGCGGAGCGATACTGACCATCGCCCTGCAGATAAACGCGTTTCACCCGGCCACGATCAATAAAGTCATTGATGTAAGCTCCGCCCCAGGCGCTGGTCAGCGTGTCGGTCACATCATCCAGCTGAAGTCCCAGCGCCACCGCTTTACTGGTATCGATATCAATCTGCAGCTGCGGAGTCTGTGGCAGGATATTCGCCCGCACGCCGATCAGTTCCGGGCTTTGCGCGGCGCTCTGCAACAGCTGATCGCGGAGGTTACCCAGTTGCTCACGCGTGGTGCCACCGCTGGCCAGCAGCTCATAGGTGAAGCCATTATTCTGTCCCAGCCCCGGCACCGACGGCGGTGTCAGTGCAAAGATCTGCGCATCCCGAATCGACGCAAGCGCATAGGTGGCGCGTCCGGCAATCGCTTCGGCAGAGTTCTCACTGCCGGGTCGCTGGTCCCAGTTTTTAAGTTTGATAAACGCCATACCGGCATTCTGCGCCGCACCGCTGAAGTTAAAGCCGTTGATGGTGAAGACCACATCAATGTTCTGTTTCTCTTCCGTCAGGAACCAGTCAACAATCTGCTGATTAACGGCCTCTGTGCGGCTGGCGGTTGCGCCCGCAGGCAACGTCGCCTGAAGCATAATGCTGCCCTGATCTTCGGTCGGCAGGAAGCTGCCTGGCAGTCGGGTGAACATCACAAACAGCACCACGCCCATTGCGGCGTAGAGTGACACCATGATTAGCGGACGACGCAACGTTTTCACCACTTTATGACGATACTGACGCTCGGTGGCAGCATAAAAGCGGTTAAATCCGCCAAAGAAGCCTTTGCGATGGGGTGCTGTTGGCCGCAGCAGCATGCCACACAGCGCAGGCGTCAGGGTTAGCGCCACCACCACAGAGAAGGTCATGGCGGCTATGATAGTGACGGAGAACTGCCGATAGATCACGCCGGTTGATCCGGCAAAAAAGGCCATAGGCAGAAAGACAGCGGAAAGCACCAGCGCGATAGCCACCAGCGCACCGGAGATCTCCTTCATCGACTTTTCCGTTGCCTCACGCGCCGGCAAACCTTCGTCATGCATAATGCGCTCGACGTTTTCCACAACCACGATCGCATCATCCACCAGTAGCCCGATAGCCAGTACCATCGCAAACAGCGTCAGGGTATTGATGGTATAGCCGCACAGCGCCAGTACACCAAAGGTGCCGAGCAGCACGACCGGCACCGCCAGCGCCGGGATCAGCGTCGCGCGGATGTTTTGCAGGAACAGGTACATCACCACCACCACCAGCGCGATGGCTTCAATCAGGGTGATCACCACATCCTCAACGGAGATTTTGATGAAGTCGGTGCTGTCGAGCGCATAGGCCACTTCGTAGCCCTGCGGCATCGAGTGGCGATACTCTTCAACTTTGTTTTTGACCAGCGTCGCCGTGGCCAGCGCATTCGCACCCGGTGCCAGCATTACGCCGACACCCGCCGCAGGATGCCCGTTGAGTCGGGTGGTCATGTCATAAGATTCGCCGCCCAGCTCTACCCGCGCCACATCCCCTACCCGCACGATGGCGCCGCTTTTATCACTTTTAACAATGATGTTGCGAAATTGTTCCGGCGTCTGCAGCCGTGACTGCGCTCTGACCGTGGCCGTGAGTTGTTGATTGTCAGGTGATGGAAGGCCGCCGATTTTACCGGCTGAAACCTGAATGTTCTGCGAGCGTATTGCTGCCGACACGTCAGAGGGCTGCAACGCATAAGAGTTTAGCTTGTAGGGATCGAGCCAGATGCGCATCGCATACTGGCCGCCAAACACCTGGATGTCACCGACGCCTTCAGTCCTGGCCAGCGGCTCCTGCATATTACTGACCAGCCAGTCGCCGATATCGGTGCTGTTGCTTTTACCTGTCGTGTCATACAGCCCCATCACCAGCAGGAAGTTCGACTGTGATTTGGTCACGGTGACGCCAAGCTGCTGCACCTCGCTGGGCAGACGCGAGAGCGCCTGCTGTACCTTGTTCTGCACCTGCACCTGCGCGGTATCCGGATCGGTGCCCTGACTGAAAGTGACGGTGACCGACACATTCCCCTGCGAGCTGCTGCTGGAGGTAAAATAGAGCAGATTATCCAGCCCGGTCAGCTGCTGCTCAATCACCTGAGTGACGCTGTTCTCCAGCGTCTCCGCAGAGGCACCGGTGTAAGTCGCACTGATATTTACCGAGGGCGGTGCAACATCAGGATATTGTTCAACCGGCAACAGGGTGATGGAAAGCGCACCAAGCAGCATAATTAAAATGGCAACAACCCATGCGAACACGGGACGATAAATAAAAAAGCGAGAAAACATCAGCGGGATCTCATCCTGTGGGGCGGGAGTAAAACCTGCATTCCTGCAGGTCAACAAACTGCGTTGATTATAGGTTGTCACATCCGGTTAAACATCCTGACATGATCTTTTCCTCAACCGGGCTGATCGCGACGCGGTGCCGCCAGTTTATTTTGTAGCGGCCTGATCGGGTCATATCCGGTGTGATTGCTAAAAACATCGGTGTAGAACGAATCTGATGATGAACTGAGCAAAATAGTCATCCCTGACTATCCTGAAAAAAGGATATCAATCAGGAGAGAACAATGAAATTTTTCTACTTCGTTTCGCTTATCGCCTCTGCACTCTATTTACTGATCTTTCTGCCCAAACTCCGTACCCGACGCGAACCCATTGCCTACTGGGGGTGCTGGATTTATCTGGGAGCCAACGCGATTTTCTGGGCAGTTTATGGCATCCGGCATTACATTTAGCGCGGAATTTTAAGCAAAGCGGTAAATCTTCATGTTTCTGGCGTTATCCTGCTGATAGGCAGGGCTAGCGCTGGCAACAGGTTAAGTTTTTAGTAGCGGGTAGCTGCCGGTTATCGCTTTGAGCTTGTCAGCCTGCCTTCCCGCGTAACAGGATGATTTTTCCTCTGGTTCCGTTGTGGGATATAGTGTCTGCACTATCGTGAACACCTCTGCAAAACAGGTAATCAATGCCATGGCTCTGATCCCTAAAAACTATTCGCGGCTGGAAAGCGGCTACCGTGAGAAAGCACTTAAAATCTATCCGTGGGTGTGTGGGCGCTGCTCACGCGAATTTGTTTATTCAAATCTGCGCGAGCTGACGGTTCACCATATTGATCATGACCACACCAATAATCCGGAAGATGGCAGCAACTGGGAGTTGTTGTGTCTCTATTGTCACGACCATGAGCACTCGAAGTACACCGAAGCTGACCAGTATGGCACCCGCGTGGTCGCAGGCGAGGATGCACAAAAAGATGTTGGTGAGGCGACCTACAATCCCTTTGCCGATCTGAAGTCGATGCTGAATAAGAAGAAGTAACCACTTAATTTTTGAGCCTGTCAGGACAACAATGCGCTGACAGGCTCAGCCTCGTTACGAACCTGCCGCATAAAAATCACCCTGCAACTGACAGGCCCACTGCGCGCTATTCAGATCCAGACAGAGATCGACATCCTCCTGAAATCCGCGCTGTTGAAGTTCCAGCGCTGAAGCGCATTCGCGAAGAGATAATAGATTCAGCTGCTGCCAGGCGGCAACCGCGCCTGCTGCTTCCGGGGAGCAACGGTCATGCCCTATTGCCGCAATAATGCCACCGGCTGCAGCATAGTCCTCTATGGCCGGCCGAAGCGTGCCATCGGGCCAGCGCTCCCCACAGGGGATAACCAGAATGCGTTTAAAGTCCCGGCAGGCCATTGCAGTCTGCGAGAGGTTCCTGAAGCAACCGCTGAATACGGTGACGTCCGTATCCACATCCCGGGCCAGGAATGAAATCGCTGATCCATTGGGAGACGGCAGTACCAGTTTCTCGCCCTCTGCTATTTTCCTGATCGACGCAGGCGAGAGACTAAAACTGTCCCTGTCAGATAACCTGTCGAAGCTGGCGAGCCGTGCGCCGATGTTGTTTGCAAAACCGATGGCAGATGCATCCTTCCAGGGGTAAGGATAAACCTGTGCGCCATTATCGACCGCCATGCTGACACAGGTGGAGAAAGACATCACATCGACGATCACGATACACTCCACATTCTTTGCCGCGTAACGGACTGCTGCTGTCCCCCACTCAAGGCGAACGTCAAATCTGTCCTGATTAAACCAGTGCATATCTCATCCTCCGTTACAGCCTGTCAGGCGTGCACCGCTCAATCTATGACACGCCATTGGCGGGTCATGATCGATTAGGTTACCACCACAGCCAAAAATCTATTGAGGTTATTACCAACACTAAAATTTGAGCGTCAACAACCTGGCCTTGTATAGTTAGCCGGGGTTTGAATCCTTACAACAACAATCAGGGCGCAGGACGATGATTTCAAAAGAGAATGCAGAACATTATGTCTGGGGAGACGGGTGCGATGGCTGGTATCTGATAAACCGCAAAGATATGTTAGTCATTCATGAAAAAATGCCGCCCGCCACCCGTGAGAAAAGACACTATCATGCTTCCTCCCGGCAGTTTTTCTTTGTTCTTCAGGGCGTACTGTCGATGGAGCTGGAGGGCGAAGTGCATGATATCAGTGCGCAACAGGGAATCGAAATTCCGCCACACGCTAAACACCAGGCCAGAAATAACAGCGATGCGCCAGTGGAGTTTATTGTGATTTCTCATCCGACAACACGAGGCGATCGTACAGACCTCTCCTGATCGGCCAACAACGCCCGGCAACGGTGCTGTCTCATGATGTGAACAGATACCTGCAGAACGATACTTTAAATACCAGAGCGGGTTGTTAATTTGTGCGGTAATAACGATCTGTTATATTTTCCTGTGCCCGGATCCCGTTACACCAACACTGCCGTTGTGAATATTTTTTCCGCTTTAGTGTACAGGTAGAAATATTAACCGTAATGACTTTCCCCCTAAGAAATTAAACACTTCAGGCTCGCTATCAGATTATCAGCCTTCTATAACAACCATTTACCTGCCATCGTTTTATTACCAGTCATAGTAACCTTTCAGTCTCTGATAAATTACCCTGATGATAACGCAGTACCGTCTCGTTTATTATTACCTGACCCTCCCTCTTATTTCATACCAGAAAAACAGAGCGCAGGATCCCTGCCGAAACATTTTGAGAAAAAATTTTGCTGAATAATAGCCACAATCCACGTTGCTGTTCCTTTTTATGTACCAGGCTTAGCCGATAACAATAGAGACAATGTGGAGCATTATGAAAGAGCAAAATCGCACAAATGGCATCGCCCCTTATGGGGGTGCTGCCGGTGGTTGGGGCGCACTAAAGGCGGTTGCCGATGCTATCCGCGGCCAGATGTCAGTAAAGCAGGATGTGATTGCCCTGTTTAAAGTCAACCAGCCGCAGGGCTTTGACTGTCCGGGCTGTGCCTGGCCAGACCCGCAACACGCCTCATCTTTTGAATTCTGCGAAAACGGGGCGAAAGCCGTCTCGTGGGAAGCCACCAGCAAGCGCACCACGCCAGACTTTTTTGCTGCGCATACCGTGACTGAATTGTGGGAGCGCAGCGCACTGCATCTGGAGGGAGAAGGACGGCTGACCCATCCCATGAAGTACGATGCCACTACCGACACCTATCAGCCCATTGAGTGGGAAACGGCGTTCCAGGAGATTGGTGAGCATCTGCGCAGCTATGACGATCCCGATAGCGTGGAGTTCTATACGTCGGGCCGCGCCTCCAATGAAGCGGCGTTCCTGTGGCAGCTGTTCGCCCGCGAATATGGCACCAACAACTTCCCTGACTGTTCAAACATGTGCCACGAACCGACCAGCGTCGGGCTACCAGAGTCGATTGGCGTTGGTAAAGGTACGGTAGAGCTGGAGGATTTTGACCACTGCGATCTGGTGCTCTGTATCGGTCATAACCCTGGCACCAACCATCCGCGCATGCTCGGCACGCTGCGTGAAGTCTCTAAACGCGGGGCCACTATCGTGGCGATAAACCCACTGCGTGAGCGCGGGCTGGAACGCTTTACCTCGCCGCAAAGTCCGATTGAAATGCTGTCAATGAGCTCTACTGAGCTGGCGTCGACCTATTACAAAGTGCGGGTTGGCGGCGACGCGGCAATGCTCAAAGGCGTGATGAAGATCCTGCTCACTATGCACGAGGAGGCATTGAGCCAGGGCAAACCCGGCGTCATTGATGACGCATTTATCAGGGAGCACACAGAAGGTTTTGATGCCCTCAAGGCCGACCTGGAGAGCACCGACTGGGAGCATATCCTGAAAGTCTCTGGCATGGCGCGCGAGGAGATCCAGCATATCGCCCGGCTGTATGCCAGCGCCGAACGGACCATCATCTGTTATGGCATGGGGATTACCCAGCACCAGTATGGCACCCAGAACGTGCAGCAAATCGCCAACCTGCTGCTGATGCGCGGCAATATCGGTAAGCCGGGCGCAGGTATCTGTCCGTTACGTGGACACTCCAATGTGCAGGGCGACCGCACTGTAGGCATCACTGAGATTCCGCCGCAGTCGCTACTGGATGGTATTGAGAAGGTGTTTGGTTTCAGGCCGCCGCAAAAGCATGGTCATGGCGCAGTGGAGGCGATAAAGGCCATGCGCGATGGCAAAGCTAAAGCGCTGCTCTGTCTGGGGGGTAACCTGGCAGAAGCAATCTCCGATCCCCAGGTGACGTTCCCGGCCATGCGTAATTTAGATCTGGTCGTGCATATGGCCACCAAACTCAACCGCTCACACCTGTTACTCGGCAGGCACAACTATCTGCTGCCGGTGCTGGGCCGGACTGAGACCGATGTTCAGGCTACCGGCGCGCAGAGCGTAACCGTTGAAGATTCCATGTCGATGGTACATGCCTCGCGCGGTTCGCTGAACCCGGCTTCACCTCATCTTAAATCTGAACCCGCGCTGGTCGCCTCACTGGCTAAGGCAACCCTGCCAGACAGCGTGGTTGACTGGTCAGCCATGGTCGCCGATTACAGCCGCATCCGTGATGCCATTGAAGCGGTGTTCCCGGCGTTCGAAAACTTTAACGAGCGGATTAAGCATCCGGGAGGTTTCAGGCTCCATAACGCCGCATCAGAACGGGTCTGGCTCACGCCTTCCGGTCGTGCGCAGTTTAAAGTGATGCAGGGCATTAACGAAGATCCCCGCTCGCTGAAATGCCATGATCTGGTCCTCACCACCCTGCGCAGTCACGACCAGTACAACACCACGCTGTACGGACTAAATGACCGCTATCGGGGCGTGACAGGCCGCCGCGATGTGCTGTTTATCAATGCCGAAGAGGCAGAGAAACGAGGACTGCGGGTGGGTGACCGTGTCGATCTTATGGCACTGGATCCGGAGGGTAATCCCACCTCGCGTCAGATGAAAAACCTGACCATCGTGATTATTGATATGGCACCAGGTTCAGTCGGCGCTTACTACCCGGAAGCCAATGTGATGGTTCCGCTCGACAGCCACGATACGAAAAGCGGCATTCCCGCCTATAAAAGTATTCCGATCGCTATGACGCGGGTAACCGACGAGACGCACACCACCTCAGGTATGCTTCGCTAGTCTGACCTGCCAGACAGTGAATGTTGTCAGCGTGGCCAGTGTTCCGGTCACGCTGTTTTTACATTTTCGGCCCTCAGCTTCTTTTATCACCGGTAAAGCACCCCGCGCGAAGTAACCCGAACGGCAGCATCGTATACACTGATGTGCGAAAAACAGTTCTATAAACGATTGTCTCATATTTGCCTGCGCTGACGTTTAGCGCCCTACCGGAAGACTGCCATGTTTCACCTGATTTTCAGCTTACCCAGCTGGTATGTTATTGCGCGCGTAATCATTCCCTTATCCCTGCCACTGGCCATCAAGGTCCTGCTCTCAGCACTGGTGCTGCTGGCCTCACAATATCTGCTGGTAAGCCGCTTTACGTCAGGCGGCATTTTCTCGGCAGAAATGCCCCGCATTATCATCATCCTGTTTAACTGGGCGTACAGCACCGTGCTGCTGCTGGCGCTGCTGCAGATGCTGATGGATGCAGTCATGCTGATCGCGCTGCTGTTGCGGCATCCGCTGGAGCTGGTGCCTGGTGTTCGCTATCTGGCTGCGGTGCTGGCGATGGTGCTGGCTGCTGTTGGGGTGCAGCAGGCGATTCGGGTGCCGCCGGTCAAAGAAGTGACGCTGGTCCTGCCCAATCTTCCGGCTGAGTTCGAGGGCTATCAGCTGCTGCAGCTGACCGACCTGCATATCACCCGGTTGTTTAATGCGGCCTGGACCGCCGCGATGGTTCAGCGAGCGATGTCTCTTAACGCCGATCTGATTGTGATAACGGGCGATGTGATCGATGGCAGCCTGGAACACAGGCGTCATGACGTCGCACCACTGCGCGCGCTGACCGCCCCTGATGGCGTATGGGCGATTACCGGGAACCACGAATATTTCTTCCATCAGGCAATCTGGACAGCACATCTGGCCTCACTAGGGCTGCAGCCGCTGCTCAACAGCCACACCGTTATTCAGCGCGGAACCGCAAAGCTGGTGATTGCCGGCCTGCCAGACGCCTCCGCACCCGGCAGAAATGCGACCGGCCCCGATCTGGCCCGCGCGCTGGCACAGGCACCTGAAAACGCACCGGTGATCCTGCTGGATCATCAGCCGCGCAATGCCCGCCAGAACGCGGCGCAGGGCGTGGATGTGCAGCTTTCAGGACATACGCATGGCGGTCTGATTATCGGACTGGACCGGCTGTTTGCTAAACCCAATGCCGGATTTGTGTCCGGGCTTTATCAGGTTGGCGGAATGCAGCTCTATGTGAATAACGGCACGGCACTCTGGCCCGGCATGGCGGTCAGACTGGGCCGTCCATCGGAACTGACGCGGATTACTTTACGCCGCCAGCGGTGATCGTGTGACGAAACTGCGTCAGGAAAGTGCGGTTTTTGCAGGTGTGCATAAGCTTGAGTAAGACAAAGGAGATCACCATGACGATGTTATGTACCGCCTGCGGCACCGCTTATCCGCCCCAGTCTTCTCATCAGCATTGCAAAATCTGCGAGGATGAACGTCAGTACGTTCCTGCCACGGGTCAGGGCTGGATCGCGTTTGACGCGCTGCGCGCCAGCCACGCGAATAAGTGGACGGCCCACAGCGATGCGCTGTTAAGCCTTAAAACCGTGCCTGAATTTGCCATTAATCAGCGTGCCTTTCTGCTGCGTACGCCACACGGCAACGTGCTCTGGGACTGTATTGCTAACCTCGATGACGCCACTTTTACGCTGATCACGGCGCTGGGCGGCATTGATGCTATCGCGATTTCACATCCGCACTATTACACCACCATGCAGGAGTGGGCAGAGGCGTTTAACGCGCCCCTGCATCTGCACGCCCGCGATCGGCAATGGATTGTCCGGGATAGCCCGCATATCCGGTTCTGGGAGGGTGAATCCCTGGCGCTGATGCCATCGGTGACACTGTTACGGCTGGGCGGCCACTTTCCTGGTGGCAGCGTGCTGCACTGGGACGAGGGCGGAGGCGTAATGCTGGCGGGGGATATCATGCAGGTCACGCCGGGTGCGCATGGCGTGTCATTTATGTGGAGCTACCCGAATATGCTGCCACTGTCGGCCGCCACAGTAGGCGACATTCTGCATCGGCTTGATGACGTGACATTCGGGGAGCTTTATGGCGCGTTTGAAGGTCAGGATATTCTTGAGCAGGCGAAAGAGAAAGTGATTCGATCGGGAGAGACCTATCTGGCCTGTCTGCGGGATCATCAGGCGTAGCAGGCGTTGAGAAAAAACAGCCGCCCACAGGTGGCGGCTGCTTTAACACTATTATGCCGTCTGGAACACCGCAACCATAGTACGCAACTGGCCTGCGCGTGCGGCAAGCTCATCAGCAGAGGAGGCCGATTCTTCTACCAGCACGGCGTTCTGCTGCGTCACCTGATCCATCTGGTTCACTGCAATATTGACCTGCGAAATACCACTGCTCTGCTCCTCAGATGAAGAAGAGATATCACGCATCAGCTGAGAGGTCTGTTCAATAGCACTGACGCTCTGCTTCACTTTGTCGCCTGCGTTCTGCGCCATCGCAATCCCTTCCTGCGCATGACCGACCGACTGCTCAATCAGGCTCTTGATCTCTTTTGCTGCACTGGCGGAGCGTTGTGCCAGCGCACGCACTTCGGATGCGACAACCGCAAAACCTTTGCCCTGCTCACCGGCGCGCGCCGCTTCAACCGCGGCGTTCAGTGCCAGAATATTGGTCTGGAAGGCAATGCTGTCGATCACAGAGGTGATCTCTTCAATCTGACCCGAACTGCCGCGGATTTTGTGCATGGTCTGCATCACGGAATCCATCGCCGCGCCGCTTAACAGTGCCGCCTGCGTCGCTGATTCTGCGCGATCAGAGGCAAAGCGGGTGTTATCCGCATTCTGCTGAATAATTGATGCCAGCTGTTCCATGCTGGCCGCTGTTTCAGCCAATGAAGCCGCCTGCTGTTCGGTGCGAGACGAAAGGTCGCCATTGCCACGGGCAATCTCTTCCGAAGAGTTAGCAATGGTGGCGGCGTTACCTTTGATATCCGAAACCAGCTGGGCAAGACGCTGCTGCATCCGCATTAACGCATTCAGCAGTTCAGCCATTTCATTACTACCGGAAATCGTCAGCTGTGCTGTCAGATCGCCTGCCGCGACGCGACTGGCCACTTCGACCGCTTCTTTGACCGGACGGGTCACCGAGCGGGTGATCATCACCGCCACCAAAATGGCCAGCAGAGCGACGGCCAGCAGACCTGCCAGCAGCAGATACTGCGCCTGACGCCTTTTATCAATCTGTACTTCCATCAGCTGTTGCAGGCGGGTACTGGTTTGCTCGCCCAGCTCCGCATAGCGGTTAATCGCCTGAGTAAACACCCGTACATATTCAACCGGCGCCACACTGGCGTGCCCGCTCACAAATATACTATCAGCCAGTTGCAGTGCGCCTTGTGCCTGCTGATTCGCATCCTCTGCCAGACCGGAGAACGTGGTTTTCAGATCCGGCTCAATGAAGAATACCTTGTCCATATTTTTGCTGAACTGTGCCAGCGCGGTTCTGCCATTATCAAGCTGGAATGCCAGACGACTGCGATCGGCCTCAGAAATATTTCCACTGGCAATCAGCGACGTACCATTGGCTCGGATCTGACCCAGAGTTTCAGTCAGCAGCGGCAGGCGACTATAGATGCTGACGATCAGCTGGTAGGTATTTAAATCTGCATCCAGCGAAAGCTGATAAAAATCCAGCACATCCTGATTGGTGTCCAGTAAGACCTGAATCAGATGGGCGTGACGCGTCAGGCTGGTTGCCAGCGTGAGTTTGCCAGCGTTGATATCATCCTGCAGCTGACCCCACTCCTGATTAACCCGCTGCAGCGATTTCAGCGGTTGTGCCTGCTCGTCTTCCTTGCGCAGATCGTCAGCAATCGTTCCGGATAACGTATTGATTTGCGAGACCAGCGCCAGACGTGGTGCGTTATCAGGCTTGTTAAGGGAGATGGCGATAGCGCTCTCTGCACGATGACGCTGTAACAGGTTAAGGAGTTTCAGGACTTTTTTCTCAACCGGTATGCCAGATAGCTCTACATTCTTGGTATCGATAAGCTGATTACCTGTCTGAATAAACAGAAAGGTAGGTAAAATAAACAACACCAGTGCAAAGGTGCCCAGTAACAGGAATTTTGCTGGCAAATTAATCCGGTCGAGTATTTTTTTCATTCTTTTCCGCTCTGATGTGTGAGGCGTGCTGGTGAGTAGTGCACAAAATTGCTCGTGTAATATTATTTTTACCCTTTCTTTTGCATAGCCAGAGGCGCCTCATTCAGCACAATATTGCTATAAAGGAAGGGGTTTCGTATAAAATATCAGAAATGTATATCGCAACAGAAAGGAGTATAGATTGTGATACGTTATTTTACAGTGAATAAAATGACGATATTTACTGCAACATTCACCTAAGCCAAATCTATAAATAGCTATAAATATCAATAACATAAAATAAAATTACACATGCCTGCCTTTTTAGCCGTAAGCCTGACTTCAGCATCAACGTTATGAAAATAAAGAAATTCAAGTTAATGTTATTGTCGCCGATAACAGTCATCCGCACTGTATCGAATTAACTTTCATTATCCTATTAACCCTGGCGAGACCTTCCCCCCTGAATATCGATATAGTCTCACCTCACTCGAAAGAGTTAATCCCAGCAGGTTATTTTAATAATGAAATCGATTTCATTAAAAGTTTATTTTGCTTAGCACTGTTTTCATTTAGCTAATTAAGGATATAAAAAAGCCCCCACAGTATGGAGGCTATCATTTTACTGCTCAGCTATCAGAAACTTTCCCAGTTCGCCTGAGTCAGGTCGATAGTGTGGCGCTCAGGCTGCTTCGCCGGCAATCCTGGACGACGTACACCAGCGGGCTGTTGCGACGACGCAACACGCTGGTTACTCTCCAGCGTAAAGGTCGCCACCAGCCCTGACAGCGTCTCTGCCTGCTCCTGCAGGGACTTAGAGGCGGATGAAGCCTCTTCTACCAGCGAGGCGTTCTGTTGCGTCACCTCATCCATCTGGCCAATCGCCTGATGAACCTGCTCAATGCCCTTGCTCTGCTCAGACGTCGCCGCGGCAATTTCGTTGACCAGATCGGCTACCTGCTGAATCGCCTGACGGACATTTTCACTGTTTGATCCCACGCCGCTGGCCTGCTCTAAACCGTGTTCAACCTGTGAAACCGACGTTGAGATAAGGTCTTTGATTTCACGTGCGGCAGACGAGGAGCGCTGCGCCAGATTACGCACTTCAGACGCGACCACAGCAAAGCCGCGACCATGTTCACCTGCACGTGCTGCTTCGACTGCCGCATTCAGTGCCAGGATATTGGTCTGGAAGGCGATGCCTTCAATCAGCCCGGTGATTTCAGAAATTTTGGCGGAGCTGGCGCGGATTTCATCCATGGTGTTGAGCATCTGCTTCACTGACGTGCCATTCTGGATCGACATGTGATTGGCGTTATTCGCCAGGCTGCTGGCCTGATGCGCGCCTTCTGAGTTCTGACGAACCGTTTCGCTCAGGGTCGCCATGCTGGCTGCTGTCTGCTCAAGAGATGCCGCCTGCTCTTCAGTACGCGCGGAAAGATCTTCGTTACCTGCAGCAATTTGCGTGGATCCGGCACTGACCGACTGTGCGGCGTGACTGACCGAAAGCAGCGTGCCGGAAACGCGTGACAGCAACTGGTTAAACGCCATCGCCGTTTTGCCGATCTCATCTTTACGGCTGACTTCAGCGGTATGGGTCAGGTCAAGCGTATGGCTCACCTGCGTCATGGTGTTGACGATGCCTGACAGGCTCCTTTTAATGCCGAGGATCACTTTAGCGGAGAAACCGGCCAGCAGCAGAACAAGCAGCAGCGAACCGCCAGACATCATCCACAGCGTCTGTGTATAAATGCGCTAGTTCTCAACCCTGAGCTGTTCGCCAATATCAATATTCAGCTGAATCTGGCGGGTAAAATCTGCTTCCATTTTACGGGCTGCAGCACCTACTCCATTATCACTCTGCAGTAACGGAAGCGTAACAGCATCATTCTGAGCGCGTGACGCGGCAAGAAAAGCTGGCAATGCGCTGCGTACATCATCCAGATTTTTATAAGCCTGCTCGGTCATGGCTTTATCTTCATCGTTTGAGATGTCGTTAGCCATATAATAATCATTCAATGACTTAACCTGCTGAAGCAGATTTTCAATACGTTCCTCTGCCGCAGGAAATTTGGTCGCATCGGTAATGCTTTGGTATCGATAGAGAGCGATCCCTAACTGATTGGTGACACTAATCGATTTATTAAGGTCACGAATGCTGGGTATCGCGTTCATCTGTACATATTCAAAACGGGATTGAAAGCCCGAAATCACTGATAAGGAAATAATCACCAACGCAATCAGTGACATTGCAAGCAGTGAGAAAATCAATACCAGACGCTGCGTAATAGTCATAAACGTCCCCTGGAGAGAAAATAAGTGTGATCCTGGTTTGAACTGGATTATTTTTATCGGCTTTGGTCTGCGGGGCTTTAATCAATCGTGGAGGATATATTTTTTTATTTTTCCTTGCATCTGTAACAGAGTGAACTATCTCCCGACGTTCTCAGTTAATAATCCATTTCATCTTTCCCCTTTAACAACGTATCCCAACGTAAAGTTTTGCCAGCCTGCTTACACAATCCGATGGTCAGGATCAGGCTTCAGATGCTGTCCGTTGGAATCTGATGATTAGCCTGCTAATTCAACAGGATCGCTGACGATAATGGTTGTTGAGAGGCACGTTAACACCACGGGAGAGGGCTACAGATCCTGCAACATCAGTGTTGCGAATAGCAGGCGTTACCGGGGACGAAAATTCGAAGTGTGGGCGTGACATCAGATTAACTGATACGTGTAAACATGGCGGGATATACGCTGGGGGTACTACTCTGAGTTTTTAACCATTTGTGTCAGGGCCAGATTAAATCAGGGAATTCACTGGCGGAATGCTGATTCTGGTCTATGCTCACTGGCCCGACCAGGCTTAAGCCTGTCGCGCAGCAATAACGCTTACAATAAAAAAGGTAGTTCTCATGGATTTAGCCACATTTGAAACCAGAACCGGTCTTTGGCCACACATGCAGTTTACGGATGTTGAATATGAAGAGTGCAGTGCTGGCTTTGAAATCTACGCCATTGATGTCAGCCGCCAGACGAAGAGCAAGCTGTTTATCTGTCGCGTCGCAACTGAACAGCAGGCAGCGTCGCTGACGGCACAGTTCAAAGAGTGGCTGCCAAAGTTAAAGCTTAAAAAACGTAAAGTTGCGCTCAACCTGGCACGTATGGCCTGCGACAAGAGCTATCCTGCAAATCCTAACTTCCAGGATCGGCCGGATAGGCGTCGTCATTCGTCCAGGCTCTGAAGCTATTCAGTCAGCATCTGCCAGAGCAGAGTGGCTGAGATGCCTGCACTATCGTGTTATTTTCAGTTCTGCGGCGCGTATTAATCGTGCGCCGCAGGCATCTGAAACAGCCGGCACTCTCCAGGCTCAACAGAGATATCACTGAAGGTCGTGATATGCATCTCTATCCAGGTATTTGCGGCTCGCAGTGTATGAGGTGCGTTGCGCTGTTGCAGCTCCGCCACAAAATCCTGGGTGCTGACGGTAAACTGACCGGCATCATCCTGTCTAATCGCCTCTCTGAATGCATACCAAATCTCATCATCCTGTGACATCACATTGACTCCACAACGGCTTCTGTTTGAAATAATGCTGTATGCATGAACAGTATAATTAATCCGTCAGGCGGTCAAGTTTGCTCTCACATTGGTGCACGATGCCTGAATTATGGCCATTTGTAGCCGTAGCCGCAGGCAGATCAGGACTTTAATCCTAATCTTAGTAATCGTTTTCATACCTGATTAAATGATTGATCATACTCATTATTTTACATTGTAAGCATTTTAATTGTTTGATATCTAACTAAAAAAATAGTAACCGCAGCGGAAATAACAGCGGTTTTGCCCTATCTTTAAATGGCTCTGCAACGAAATCCACTTCTGTTTCAGAGTGATCTGACTCCTACCCTTGCCCCCTTCGAAAGGGGGCACTTTTTCCGATACCGCCGATGTCGAGACGGAGTAAATCTGCAGAACGGTAATGTTTACGCGTACCGGTTAAACCTGCAGAAGACGTCAAGACTGTGACTGGAAAAAGGAGAATTTGTAATCTGGTAATTTAATGGTTGCCCTGATGTTATCAAAAGCCTAAACCAGTTGATTGAATATCATGACAATTTTCTGACATATCAGAGAAACTGATTTTACCCGCTTAATAATTCCGCCAGTTCAGCATGGTAAGGAGAACATAAAGCGCGCAATAATCAGGCACAAACCGAATGACCGGCGCCTCACCAGGGATGTCGTTGCGTGATAATAATATGCTATGTCCGCTCTTCGCCCCCGCTTTTGCGGGGGCTATTCTTTTATCTCTGCTTATTCGCCGGTTTATTATTGAAACACCATCGGACATGCGTACGCTTAATTCCTGATGTGCTGCCCTGCCCTATGCCCGGTTTGATGCCGCAAGCAGAACGATATATTGGCCGCAGTTATGCCCTTAACCCTCAATATTTCTGTGATATGGTTAATCAGTAACTTCCTGCCATATGAGGCTGCTTATGCTCTCCACCCTGATTTACCGTAGCCAGCTTGCGGGTTTGGTCTCGCCAGAGAAGCTCAAAGCGCTGGTGGAGCGCGCCAGTATCAAAAACGCTGAAGCTGAAGTCACCGGGATACTGCTCTATGACGGGCTGCACTTTTTTCAGGTGCTTGAAGGGAGCGTTGAGAACGTCCATACGGTTTTCCAGCGTATCAGCCAGGATGATCGGCATTTTAATCTGATTGAACTGATGCGAGATTACGCCCCTGCGCGTCGCTTTGGTCATGCCGGCATGGCCTTATTTGATTTACGTGACTATCAGAAACATACCGTCGTGGAAGCCCTGCTTAAACGGGTCACCCTGACTGATGAGCGAATCAGACATGACCGGGTAGTGAAGTTCCTGCGTTCTTTTGTCGAGGGTAGGGACAAAGAGACGTTTATCGGGATTGCCCCTGCCAGCGAGTGGACACTGACTACGCCCCTTGCCGTCAGTGCCCAGCCACCTCTGCAGCCTGCAGCGGATCAGCGCTGTGAATTCGCGCTTCAGCCTATCGTAGACGTAGCGAATCGCCGGATTGTCTCCTGCGAAGCCCTGATACGCGGTCTTCAGGGCGCATCCCCTGCAGACTACTTTTTACAGCTGCCGGAAGGCGAGCGTTACCAGGCGGATCTCCATTCCAAAACCTACGCGTTTCAGCTGGCCAGACATCTCGGCTTGCGGGAGCAGACCCTTTCCGTCAACCTGCTTCCCATGTCGCTGGTCGTGATCGACGATGCGGTTGACCATCTCATTCAGCAGATCAGGCAACAGGGATTGCGCCCTGAGCAGGTGGTGGTTGAGGTGACTGAAGATGAGGTCATCTCCCGCTTCGATGCCTTTCAGTTTGCTGTACGGCAGCTGAAAGCAGCCGGAATCAGCCTGGCCCTTGATGATTTTGGTGCCGGTTTCGCAGGCCTGTCGCTGCTGGCCGATTTCCAGCCCGACAAAGTTAAGATCGATCGCAAGCTCATTACCGATATTCACCGTAGCGGCCCGCGTCAGGCGATTGTGCTGGCCATCCTTAAATGCTGCCATGCGCTGGAAATCACGGTCATTGCGGAAGGCGTCGAGAAAATGGAAGAGTGGCTCTGGCTGGAAGGTGCCGGGGTCCGCTATTACCAGGGCTTTCTGTTTGCCCGCCCTGCCCTTAATGCCCTGCCTGCCGTGAGCTGGCCTGCACGACGTCCGTAATTTTACCGGCAAAATATTCCCCTGCCTGCGCTTTTGCTCATAGTTTGAAGCGGCTCACACCGCTTCGCTGCAAAAAGCAAAAGCTGTGCCATGCTTAATTCATCTGACAGCCTTCTGGCAAGACAGATATTCATCAGGTCCCTGGATAACAACCGGAATTGGGAGATTCACCATGAACGAAGATCGCATTGGCGGCAACTGGAAGCAGTTCAAAGGTAAGGTCAAGGAAAAATGGGGTGATCTTACGGATGATGATATGACCGTTGTAGAAGGGAAGCGCGATCAGCTGGTCGGTAAAATTCAGGAACGCTACGGCTACGAGAAAGACCGTGCCGAAAAAGAAGTGAAAGAGTGGGAAGATTCCAACAAGTACCACTGGTAAAGCGTTCTTCATCGCCGGGCGTCTCTGCGCCCGGCACCTGCCCATCAGCGCTCTTCTCCGTATGTGCGTTTACTCCACGCCATCTCCGCACCAGTCGCGGGCACAGATTATGGAAATGATTGTTTCTTTATTTATTTCTGGCGTGCATACTGCGGCCATCTTCCCCGATCGGGGGGCGTTACGCTTCACGGATATCAACTATGCCTCAGCACTCTACCGACACCGTATGTGGTCTCGTCGGTGTTCTTCCTGAAACTCTGCGTCGCTGGCGCCGTGCCGGGCTGCTCACACCGCCTGGCCCTGCTGGCTACTCAGATCAGCAGCTTACGCGCGCCCTCTGCGTTCGTGAAATGACATCAGGAGGCCATACGCTGTTTGATATCCATGCTGCCCTTAACTGTCCCAACGTCACGCTGCCTGGCGGCTGGGCCTGCCGGGAAGAGGATATGTTGCAACTGCTGGCGAACAATCCGGACGCAGATGTTGAACGTGAACTACAGATGATGAATACCGACTACTGTGGCGATGATTATGTTAACCGCTATCTGCGGCCGCTCAACCTCTGGCTGCGTTCTGACCTCAGTAAAGGAGCAGCCCAGCGTCAGCAGCGCTTTCATACTGCCGTAATCCGCCAGTGGGAGAGCCTGTCGCTGGCCGCACGGCGACGCAACACCATACCGCTGTTTCTTGAAGCGGTCAGCGTGACGGATGAAACCGAGATCTGGATGGAAGCGATACGGCTCAACGGACAGGGCTTTCGGGTTGAAGTCGCCGCGGCCACACGCGGTGTTCCCGCCGTGGCGCATCGCCGTTTTGAGCATCATCTGATGTGGTGTGGCGATGGTATCAGTGTATCGATGAAGGCGGCATTTCACTCCCGTCTTGAGGCGGGTGAGCCCATTATGCTGACCGGAACAAATACTGGCGTGCACTCATCCGTTTGCCCGATGTCTGCCAGCGCCTGACGCGGTTGATCTTCTGCCCTGCCGGCAGTTAAAAAAGGCGGAAACAGCCTGAGCCGCTTCCGCCCTGTTCACATTACTGATGTTCCAGCGTTCGTGGTCCGCCGATTGCAATCGGGATGCGGCGCGGTTTCTCGCTCTCCGGTATCTCCTGGATCAAATCAATGCTGAGTAAACCGTCCGCCAGACTGGCGCCGGTCACCTTCATGTGCTCCGGAATAGTAAAGCTCATCTGAAAATCATGCCGGGAAATGCCGCGATGGATCCAGCTGCTGTTCTCCTGCCGGGTCTCGCCAGACGATTCCTCTGATGCATCATTCCGGTGACCTGCTACGGAAAGCCGTCCGCCACGCAGTTCTATTTCCAGCTCATGCTCTTTCCAGCCGGGTACGCTGACGGTCAGCGCGTAACGGTTATCCTCAACCCGCTGCAGATCATAAGCGGGAACTGACGTCACCGGATTGTCGCCAGTCAGCTGGCTGAACAATTTATCGATACGGCTAAAACGGTCTGAAAAGACAGAATCAGCCAGCGAAGGGAAAACAGAAAACTGTTGCACTGACATGGTGATAATCTCCTGAACAGGTTCATCCAAAAGTTCATCTGACCGGTATCATATTTCCGATCACCGTTAAAATAGGGATCGGTTGTCAGCTTTCAAGTGGCTAAATAGAATTTTTTTACGTGACGGTACGGCCTGTTATCACAGAAACAAATTTAAGGATATTAACTGAGCCGTTACTTTTTGCTCTGAGGCGCAAGAACAAAATGGGGATGACAACCCGCCAGTAACAACAGTAGTTCATATTCGCCCTGGCTAAGTAGCGTCGGATTACCTGCAGCTTCTTTGGTTTGCCAGACTCTCAGGCTCAGGTCAAAACGCTCAGCGGCGCTCTGCTGTGAGAGGCCAGCGGCAAGACGAAGTTCACGCACATTACTCTGGACAACCACAGGCGGCTTGGGGGGACGATTAACCAAACAAAGACTCCTTAAACATGATAAAAACCGCTAAAGCACAGCGCTTCGCCAGCAATTAAAGCGAAGCGACCCGAAAGCGCTCAGAGCGAAAAGACCAGAGAATAATTGACTATTTTGCTTAAATGTCAAATTTCAGAATCAACAATTAAGCGAAATTTTTCTGTAAGCGAAACGGCATATTTCGTCCTGACAGCGCTTTTCCTATTTCCTTAGAATGCTTTATTTCTTCCGCCAGGAATTATCCTGTTATTTGACTTAAGGACCATTCAGGGATTAATCCGCTACCTCAATGCCCCTTTCTTCATCAGGATGGATGTTTAGCCTGAGGTCCCTGTTCAGGCTGCATCATTGAAACCAGAGGAGGATAATGAATGAAAAATCCCATCCAACGTCGCTCACCCGACGATCTGTCGCATGTGGAAATTCGAGAACAGTGGCAAATCACCTACTGGACTCAGGAGCTGAGGACAACCCAGGAAAGACTGACACGCGCGATCCGTGAAAGCGGCGCACGAACCGAACAGGTTCGTGACTGGCTGGAACAGAACCCACCCCCACGTCGCCCGGCTCAATCTCTGAATGGCATCAAACGTTAAGCTGATTGCTGTCAGAAACGCTGTGTTAACGCCGGCATTACGGTGGATTGGCCTGCATCAGCCGGGAGCACGCTGACAGGTCACCTCTGCCGGTCTGGGTTCCTTCCCGGCTTTTACGTTGTGTTTGAAGAGGTTATCCCGCAGAGTAGCCTGTGCATAACGATCCTGCCTCCGTCATCTGGGCTGTTTCCCATGAAAACCGACTTAGAAATAATATTAACCATCCTGAATGCTTGTTGATTTTCTGCCCGTAAATGAAGCTTAAACGTGCTGAAGTGGCTGGCTGAAAATATAAAAGGTAAATAATCAGACACCGCTTCGATTAAATTTTCGAATCGTTAATATTCCCTTTATGCGTTAAAGAAAATATTAAGAGACACCCGCCGCATACTCCCTTATTATCAGGCTGACAATAAAAAATACGCTATATTTCCTGCCGCCCGAATCAGATTTCGCTCCGGACAGTTTTCTTTTTTCGCTCCGTAATCAGCCGGTGCGGAGGTTACACACACATGCTCAAGAATCTAGACGGCGACAATGAGCGCCGAAGTCGTGCTTTGCAGGCACTGCGCAACCCTGACGAAAGTCGCGATGACGTTCTGCGAAAATTTGTCCGGTTAGCCAGTCAGGCCCTGGGTATCCCGGGAAGCTTTATCTCGGTGCTGGATGACGAATTCCAGACCGTACGCGCGTCACATAACTTTGATCTGCAACGCTCGACGCGTGGGGATTCACTCTGCCGTCATGTGGTAGACAGCGACAGCGCAGTGATCGTGCCGGATACCTATCACGATGCGCGCTTTGTCACGCATCCGCTGATCACTGGCTCACCTTTTATTCGTTTTTATGCCGGTGTGCCCCTGAAAACCCGCGACGGCATTATTCTGGGCACGCTCTGTGTTACCGACACCGAGCCGCATGCATTTGCCGTTGAGCAGGTGACGACATTAACGCTGCTCTCCACACTGGTCATGTCCTTTCTTGAAGCCTGGCATTCGGCTGGTTTTTGCGATCCGGTGACCGGATTGCCTAATCGCCAGCGCCTGATACGTGATTTGCAATATCTGGCCGTAGCCGGCGACACCACGCCACGCCGTCTGGTGCTGATTGATTGCATCGACATGTCACGTGCTTATGAACTGGCCCGCACCATGGGAATGAATCCGGTTGAAAGCCTGCTGAAGGATATGGCTACCCTGCTGCCGCTGCGCCTGCGTCCGGCGGTAGGTGAAATGATCTACACTGTGGCCACAGGGCGGTTTGCCATCTTGACTCGTGCCGATAGCCGGCTAAGTGCAGCCTGGGTCGCCGATCGCCTGGAGGGTATCAGTGCAGACATGGATGAGGGGCTGTCAGTTGCACTGACGCCTCATACCGGTGAGGCCGGCTTTGTTGCCGGCAGCATGTCAGCGTCGGAAGTGTTGCGCCGCGCGGTGAGCGCGCTGAATGAAGCGGTCGGGCGCGGGCTGCCTTCTCAGCGTTTTGATATTGAGGCGGAGACACAGCGCTCAGAAGATTTCCTGCTGATGACCGATCTGAAAACAGCTCTGCGCGATAACATCGGGCTCTATATGGTCTATCAGCCTAAGATTTGCCTGCAGAGTGGTAAACCGGTGGGCCTGGAAGCGCTCATCCGCTGGCGACATCCCAGCAGAGGGGAACTTTCACCGGCTGCCTTTATTCCGCTGGCCGAGCAGACCGATCTGCTCTCGGTGCTGACCGCCTGGATTATCGACCAGGCCGTTGAACGTCTCAGACGACTGCGTAATAACTGTATTCAATTGCCATTAACCATAAACGTCAGCGTGCGCGATTTTGCATGCGAGGGATTTGCTTCCTCGCTGGAAAGCAAAATGCTGAAGTCTAAGCTTCCGACCTCGCTGCTGGGCATCGAATGTCTGGAGACAGAGCGCATCCTTGAAAGCCCCACCGCTCTTCGCGGACTGGAGATGCTCAGAGAACGGGGATTCACGATTTCACTCGATGATTTTGGCACAGGCTACAGCAATATCAGCTATCTGCGTCGTATGCCGCTGGATGTTATCAAGCTGGATCGCTCTCTGATCAGTGAGCTCTCTTCAGATACGGCTTCACGCATTATTGCCCGTAGCATCATCGCCATGCTCAAAGAGCTGGACTATACGGTGGTGGCAGAGGGCGTTGAGTGTCCTGACGCCGTGACATCCCTGACAGAATATGGCTGCGATCAGGCCCAGGGCTATTTCTATTCGAAGCCATTAAACGAAGAAGCGCTGGATCACTGGCTTCACTGGAAACTGCGTGGTGAGTGCCATTAAACCTGCGCGCTAAAAAATCATCGATGCCTGTATTGAACATTACGCTTATGTCACTGCTGAGCCGATGATTACGTTTCCGCGAGAACCACAAGGCCGCCCCGATGGCTGCCTTATTTATGATGCACTGACATGATTTCATCGGCACAGATCCAGCAGCGTCATTACGGTTACGTTAACTGAATTAAGATCTGCCGATTTGCCGTTTCGCTTAGTGCCACCTGCTCTGTTGCAGTCCGTGCGACAGCAATCAAGTATAGATGAAACATTTTTTGATCAGTGTTAGCGTGTCCGCAACAATTACGTAAAACGGAGCTGCACATGCTAACTACCATAATCTATCGCAGCCATATTTCAGATGACTTTCCGGTCAGAACCCTTCCGGAGATGGTCGATAACGCCTGCAAAATCAACAGCACGCACGATGTAACCGGTATCCTGTTATTCAACGGCACCCATTTCTTCCAGTTACTCGAAGGTCCTGAAGCGGGCATTCAGGCGGTTTATCAGCGAATCTGTGCCGATCGGCGGCATCATAATGTCGTCGAACTGATGCGTGACTATGCGCCTTCCCGACGTTTTGGTAATGCGGGCATGTCGCTGTTTGACCTGCGCGAACACGATCGCTCATCACTGCTACAGGCGGTGCTGGACAAAGGTACGTCTAAATATCGCCTGACCTATGATGATCGGGCACTGCAATTCCTGCGTACTTTTGTAGAGTCACGTGAGAAAGAAAACTACTACGAGGTTCTTCCGCCAGGTTACTGGGAGTTTATTTCAGAGCACACTCATGTGCCGGACTCCCGCCCGGAGACAGAAGGCGTGAGCTTCCGTCCGGTGGTCGATCCGCTGGCGCGTCAGGTGACCGCCATTGAAGCTGTTACCCTTCGTCCGGCGCTTACCGATGAAATTTCCGGCGACAGGCTTTATGTTGACGACCTGGAAACCGTGAAGAAAACCTTTTCCCAGGCTGGTCTGGTTTGTCCCGATGGTATGACGCTCTACGTGAGTCTGCTGCCAATGACGCTGGTTGTCATACCCGACGCCGTCGAGCACATTGTGGCAGCAATTCAGCAGGCGGGGCTGGTACCGGAGCAGGTCGTTATTGGTGTGAGTGAAACCGGCGTGATTTCACAACTGGACGCGTTCTCTGAAGCCGTACGCGCACTGAAAGCGTTCGGGATCAGCCTGTCTATCGACAATTTTGGAGACGGCTCCGCAGGATTATCATTGCTGACTCATATTCAGCCCGACCGTATCCGTATTGATGCCGGTATTACCCGCGACGTTCATCGCAGTGGGCCAAAGCAGGCGGTTGTGCAGGCGATCATCAAGTGCTGCTCAGCGCTGGAGATCACCGTCATCGCGGCGGGGATCGTACAGGCAGAAGAGTGGATGTGGCTGGAAGCAGCAGGTGTAATCAATTTCCAGGGTACGCTGTTCGCCGCTGCGGGCCGATATGAGGCGCAAGCTGTCGCCTGGCCGGAATATCGCGAGGCCATGTAACGTACGCAGTCCTAATAATCCTAAAGCGGTGCGCCAGCGAGCGGCCGCTTTCTTCATTTATGGCCCTGCCAGCTCTCAGGAACAGGTGTCATTGACAGCCATGCCCTGCGTCCCCGTATTTATCCACGCATTCAGCACTTCTTTTGCAATCATTCTGAACGCCATACTGACACTTTTGAATGAGCTGATGACGCGTATCCGGCATGCATTTCCGGATAACCACTATAGCGAGTAACTCTGACAGGTTAACCACTATAGGAAGTAAATCGGAGACCGAACTGCGCTATCCGGCCAGGGAATGTGACAAATATCCACTATAGCGAGTAAACGTGCGCCAGAAGCGTTACTGTTAACCACTGTAGCCAGTAAGTTGCGCAATAATCATCCGAATCATAACGATAACTAACTCGCGCAGAGAATAAGCGCAAAGATAACCACTGTAGCGAGTGCCTGCTCACCTCTCTCCTAAGAGGATAACCACTATATCGAGTAAGTCATTCAGACAGAGGAGCCTGAAAATATCCGTGCTTAGCAGGGCACCTCGCACGATTCACCTGCGGGGTAACCACTATAGCGAGTAAAAAGGTCGTGTGAAGATGTGCATGTAGCAGGAACAGAATCATAGCCCTGCCCTGCTCTATGCTGTTATTCAGTAAAATAACTTTGTTTTGTTAGCGAAACCATTCTGCTCATCCTGTAACGCAACCACTGTAGCGAGTGCCTGCCTGATCTCTCCTGTCGCGCTGGTTTTTTATCCTCATGATACGGTGAGAGACATATAATGATAGTAAGCACTCACTTTAAATTACTGAATATTAGTAACAAACAGTATAAAACGATACCGCTAACCACTATAGCGAGTGATCTCCTCCCTTCTATCCCAAAAAATAACCACTGTAGCGAGAATGTTGTAACAGCCAGGTCTGTCATCTGATCATTATCTGAACGTATTAGCCAATAAATCATCAGAAAACCACTATAGCGTGTAAATCTTATGGGCAGAATGAGGTAAACAAAGATGAGATGGTCATTTCAGAATGGCCATAACCACTGTAGCGAGTAAGGCCGAAGAGCTGAATATCGCCAGCGAAACACGACATATGGCGTCGGGAGGTAAATCCGTATGCTGTTAACCAGACCAGACTAACCACTATAGCGAGTGCTGACACGCTAAAGCGTTAACGCAACGTTTGCAGAGATACCGCGGGACGAACTGGCTAACTACTGCAGGAAGTCGATCTTTTGCGAAGCTTAATGCACCCTCCTGATCAGAGAGGCGCAATGGAAAACCAGAGCAAATAGCAGGATGTTTTTCAGGCAGGCGATTCAGGATGTAGATGCTCCGTCGGGAAAAGATTAACCACTATAGCGAGTAATCTTACTCGCTATAGTGGTTAGCAGGATCCATCAGCCATGAGCGGTGTGGTGAACAGGTAACTAACGGTTTTTCTGTTTCCTGATTTTATTAAGTAACTCTTTTTCCTCACGCGATACCATGACAAGCTCACTGCTATCATCCTCACTCACCGGTTCGGGCAGATTGACATCAATCATAGTGGAGTCGCTGTCCAGATCGTCAAACTCGTCCATCTCATCATCGATTAAGCCTGCCTTACTGAGCGGCAGTTCGGCAGGGCGCAGCTTGGGATGACGATAATGGACCCAGAAGTACACAGAAGAGCCGCGGCGGGTCTCGGTATAGTCGAGATAACCAATCTCTTTTAGCTGCTCCATCGCCTTTCTGACCGTCGCATTCTGGGTGATCACGCGCGACGTAAGGTTGAGCCGTGCACGCAGGCGCGCCATAGATATTGGCGCAGGTTTGGGCGGAAGGCTTTCAATAAACGTATAAAGTGCCTGAGCGGACTCTTTGCGTGCCAGCTCATTAATAGCCTTAAGCTGCAGCAGAACCTTTCTGTCGAACTGATAAAGCTCAAAGATCTTAGGATCGGCCTGTAAGGTCACCGTGTCCTTTTTAACGCTGTATTTGGCGGACTGCACCAGATGCGTTGTGTAGTTCTCTCCGCCCTTGCTGGTAAAAGTCAGGGTGTTAGACGCAATCCGCGTCAGCGAAGCGTCCAGACGGCTCCTGAGCTTCGATGAGAGGCGCGCAGAAGGTATGCCGCAGAGTTTTGCAAATTCTACGAACGAGAGCGTTACCGTGTCTCCCAGACACTCATGCGTGGCGAATGCGCGAATGATCCCAACCCAGGTCTTAAAATCATTATCCATATCCAGTCGGGCACCCAAAATCTTGATGTTGTCATACCCTTCCGATCTGACCAGGGATAACTGTTTCAGATCCTGAGTCACATCCATCGCATTCATCTGGTTTTTCTGACTGCGCGCTGTGGATTTCAGCGTTGGAACAAACAAGCCGAGTCGCATTAACGCGACCGGCTGCACGGTGTTATTACTGTTGGGCGTCAGAGTAACAACTTCGCCTGTACGCTTGTCTGTTTCGCTAAACGCATCAGCTATGTTCAGGATATCTGGTTCTTTTCTTGGCATTAGGAAGATCCGTGATGTGAACAGGCGAGAGCCGCTGTTACTCAATACAGTGGATACTAGCACTCACTATAGCGGTTAATCTACTTGCCATAGTGGTTATTTATCTCGATACAGTGGTTGTTTTACTCGCTATAGTGGTTAGCCATCCTTCTTTATCGCAGTGATACCAAGGGCTAAGGCGGCATGGGGATCTTTCAGGACCTTTAAAGGGATCTAATGTGGATCTGTTATGGGATCTATTCAGTGGAAAACTTGCCCAAAAAAATCAGCAGGTCCGTCAGTTAACACCTTAGCCTTCTCAGATAACGTACTGTTTTATTACCCAGGATAAGAAAAATGACAGCGGCCGGGCTTATACACATCATAAAGCACGCTCTACTCGCTACAGTGGTTATTGCGTACTCGCCAGCGCGGTTGGTTTACTCGCTATAGTGGTTATTGTACTCTCTCCAGTGGTTATTCTTCTCGCTACAGTGGTTACCAACACCCTTTCAGACCTTGTGCTACGTGGCTTCAGAGCCTGCAGGGATCTGTTAAGGATCTCAATTTGATCTATTGAGGATCGACCAATTGGATCTGGCCTGTGAATAACGGGGATAAAACATACCTGATTCAGAAATCATCGAGGCTGACATCAGACAGATTTTCAGTTGCGGATATGAAATAGAGAATCGCTATAAGCAGGTTATTACCTGTTAACGCAACCGGTTACTGGCAAGACAAAACAAAACATGAAACCAGACATCCGCTGATAACCTTGTAGGTGTAAAGGTTTTTAGCCCTGAGGTAATAATTTGGCGCTATTCAGATAATAATCCGGGAGGGGAGCGCAATTTTCACCATGAATTAAATTACTTATGTATCTGATAGTAAAGATATTTTTTTAAATTTTCACTGTGAAAACACCAGCAGTATAACGCCAGATTCAGCTTTTCTGAGGCTTAAACATCGTTTTATTATGTCCGATGAGCTCTCTCCTTACTGCATTAAAGTAGCCATAAATTAGTTTGAAATAAGGTACTCTTTTACCCGGCATAATCAACACGGCTCATAAAGGAACTCGTTATGCATAATCACATTATTATCTGAAAGCAAGTAATCCTTGATAAGGAGGGGGAAAGAAAGTGGATGGGCCTACTAGTGCGCAAATGATTTAAAAGATTAAATTATGCAGATTTCTTTTTGCTGCTTATGCGAGGTTTTATTGCTTATTATTATCTCGCGTGACGCTCTCAATCCCCTGCTCCGTTCAAAGGTATCAATATGTCATGGTAGTAATTCATAACGCGACTAAACCGATTGATTGAAAGACCGCTTTTTTATGAGAAAAATAATTAGTCAGAAATAACAAAAGAATCTCTATCAGATGTAATGAAAAATGCTGCTGAACCAGGCTGGAAAACACTCATGCAGACTCTAAACAAATCGTAATCGAGTAATGTAAAGGTATGAACTACTGGCAGGGCTAACAAGGGTTTACTGACAGTATGGCTACTTATCAATTTCATCAACGTTTAATTCACTATGGTTGATCAGAACCCATGCTCTGGTAATGTCTGATGAAACAAATTTACAAATAATAGTAAGCTTGATAAAAACACGTTTTCAATACGCATTTTCACCAAGCTTATATTCATTTAAGTTTATGATTTTAATAGAGATATCTGATATTTTCATGATGAAAACACCATGTGGAGCGTCTGTAATATGGGTCAGCGTTGCTGGCCGATCATTTCTGCCTTACCAAAAAACAGATATCGAGTGCTGACATCCGCCATCCATTATCAAACTTAACTCTGATGTCTGTTCAACATACTCAAACTGAATGAACAAAAGTCATAGAGCTTAAGCAAACCTCTTTTACAGCCAACCATAAATCTCAGATCATCATTCCACTACCTGAGACAAAAAATCCAGGTTTTTGGCATTTTCCTAAAAAATTGGCAGATATTCGCTTTTTGTGTAGTATGCAAAAAACATTAACGCAGAGGGGCTTATGAAGCGTGATTATGGTGGAGTGCTGGAGATGGCAACACGTGCCAACTCCATGTTACATGGACTTAGTGACCACATTGAGCAGCAGCGTCAGGAATTTAACCAGACAGGGTTTTACCAGACTTTCTCTCGCAATGCTGTAGCAAATATGCCACTGCTGAGTAAGCACGCTGTCGTCGCAGCGATTAGTGATATGGAAGCAGCAGGATACCAGTTTGGTAAAAAGCAAACCGGCAGTACATCGCAATATGCCCTGACCATTCAGAACGTCGTCGACATTTATCAGCATCGTAAAGTGCCTAAATATCGCGATCGGCATGCTGGCCCCTTTGTCGTGTTTGTTGTCAGTCTTAAAGGCGGCGTCTCTAAAACCGTCAGCACCGTGACGCTGGCTCACGGTATGCGCGCCCATCCTTCTATGCTGCACAATGACCTGCGTATACTGGTTATCGATCTGGATCCACAGGCATCGAGCACGATGTTCCTGAGCCATACCAACAGTGTCGGTTCCGTACTGGAAACAGCAGCGCAGGCTATGCTCAACGATCTGGATGCAGATCAGCTTCGTGAGCAGTTTATTAAGCCTACCGTTATGCCCGGCGTTGACGTTATTCCGGCCTCAATCGATGATGGCTTCGTTGCCAGCGACTGGGAAGAGCTGGTTGCTGAACATCTGCCCGGTGTTGCGCCTTCAGAGGTCCTTCGCCGTAATGTGATCGATCGTCTGGCAGGTGACTATGATTTTATCTTCCTTGATACCGGTCCTCATCTTGATTCCTTTATGCTGAATGCCATCGCGGCCAGCGATGTGCTGTTGACACCGACGCCACCGGCACAGGTCGATTTCCATTCCACCATGAAGTATCTGACGCGCCTGCCAGAAATGCTGGAGCGTATCGAGTCCGAAGGTATCGAACCGCGGCTCAAAGCTAATATCGGCTTTATGTCTAAGATGACATCCAAGCATGATCACCTGACGTCGCAAAGTTATGCACGTGAGGTGTTTACTAAATCGATGCTGGACTGTGGCTTACCTCGTCTTGATGGATTCGAGCGTTGTGGCGAATCCTTTGACACGGTAATCAGTGCTAATCCCGCTTCCTATCCCGGCAGTGCAGACGCCCTGCGTAAAGCCAAATATGAAGCTGAGCAGTTCTCAAGGGCTGTGTTTGATCGCATCGAATATATCAGGAGTACCCTGTGAGCAAACCTATACAGCGCATTGGCCGCAAGTTCGGCGATTCTGCTATTGCGAACATGATCGACAGCAGCAGCCAGTCGCGCACCTTTACGCTGAAGTCAGGTGCGAAGGCAACTTTTGTGCGCCAGCTGGTCCTGCATGATGATATAGAAACCCGAACCAGTGTTGACCCGAAGATCAACGGACGTGATCAGAGCACGCTGACGCCGGAATCGCTGCAGGAAATCACCCGTACGATTACACTGCAGCAGTTTTTCCCGGCCATTGGTCGCGTAAACGGCGACCGGATTGAGATTATGGATGGTTCGCGCCGTCGTGCTGCCTGCATTCTTTCCGGGGCCAGTCTGGAAGTGCTGGTTACTGCAGATGAACTGAGCCTCAGCGATGCGCGTCAGCTGGCTGCTGATATTCAGACGGCTAAAGAGCATAACCTGCGTGAATTAGGTCTGCGCTTTATGCTTATGAACGAAAGTGGCATGAGCAAATCAGAAATTGCTAAAGCGGAAGGCATCTCAAACGCTAAGGTCTCACGTGCATTTCAGGCCGCATCTGTGCCCGCTGAGTTTATCGAACTCTTCCCGGTCGTTTCTGAGCTGACCCTTCAGGATTATCAGTTACTGCTTGATGTCTGGGAGGAGGCGAAAGCGGAAGCGATGGATGCCGCCGGACTGGTCAGCGAAATCCAGCAAAAGCTGGAGGCAGATGATTCACTGCAAAACGCTAATTCAGATGAGAAGAAGAGCGCAATCCTGAATGGTTTCAAAAGCGCCCGTCGTCAGTTAAAAAAACCTGCACCGGTCAGCAAAATGGTGACGGAAAAGCTGGCAACGTTTACTACAGCCAATACCTATGCGCGTCGTAAAACCAACGATGAGAAGCGCACCGTGCAGTATGAATTCAGTCGTCTGCCAAAAGAGATTGCTGAACAGATTGATGCGTCGATCAGACAGATACTCTCTACGCTTAAATAATCTTCATCACACATCACTGACAATCAAACCGGCCGCTGTGCCGGTTTTTTTTATACCTGACCTCTGCCCGTAATTATCGGACATGTGCCTGTTCGGCTCTCTACCATAAACGTCTTATGTTAATCACATATCACTTCAGCATGTTAATGCTTGAACCTTACGCCATTTAGCGCTATAGCTAAAACGGTTTAGCTTTCAGTTTAATCATAGGAGTTTTTTATGTCTGTTCGCGTATGGTGCCTCGGGGATGCCGTGGTCGATTTGCTACCCGAAATGCCGGGGCGCCTGATGCAATGTCCTGGCGGAGCACCTGCCAATGTTGCCGTTGGCATTGCCCGACTGCAGGGAAACAGCGGTTTTATCGGACGGGTGGGTGCCGATCCTTTTGGTGAGTTTATGCGGCAGACGCTAAATGAGGAGAATGTTGATACCCGCTATATGATCGCTGATTCACAGCATCGCACGTCAACCGTGGTGGTCGGTCTGGATGAGCAGGGCGAGCGCACCTTTACCTTTATGGTGCGGCCCAGTGCCGACCTGTTTCTTGAAACGTCCGATCTGCCCGAATTTAATCGAGGGGAGTGGCTGCATTGCTGTTCAATTGCCTTAGCGGCGGAACCTTCACGCACCGCGACGCTGACCGCTATGAAACAGATTCGGGCGGCAGGCGGCCATGTCAGTTTCGATTTAAATCTGCGGGAAGATCTCTGGCCCGACCCGGCGCTGCTGCATACGGTGGTGAACGAGGCCCTCAGTCATACAGACGTGGTGAAACTCTCCGACGAAGAACTCGACTTTCTCAGCCCGGCTCAGGAAGCGGCTGTCAGCATGCCGCAGCTGGCCGCAAAATTCAGCATTCGCTTGTTACTGGTGACACGGGGCAGGGAAGGGGTGATGGCCTGTTGTCAGGGCCGAATCACCCACCATGCTACCACGCCCGTTAACAGCGTCGATACTACCGGTGCAGGTGATGCCTTTGTGGCCGGATTACTCTGGGAGCTGGCGAAGTCAGGTCTGCCTGTTAATGAATCGCAGCTTGTCAGCTGCCTGCTGACTGCCCAACGTTGTGGCGCACTCGCCACCACGGCGAAAGGTGCCATGACAGCACTTCCCTTGCGCCACCAGCTGGACGATCTGGCTGGCTAATCGTCATCTGACAGCCCTGTTTTGCGAGCTATCTCACAATCACTAAACCGGTTTAGCTTTTTTCATTGCAGAGGGAAATTACCCGTGGCTATGATTTGCGCCTAAACCGGTTTAGCAAAAAAACCGGTGATGATAGCCTCTCCTCAGGGATATAAAAAAATGAAACTAAGCACGTTAGCCATCGCCCTCTCTGCAATATTCTTTTCCACATCCGTCTGGGCCGATCCCAGCATGAGCAGCATCGAAGCCCGCCTGGCGGCAATGGAGCAGCGACTGCAGGCTGCCGAGCAGCGGGCGAATGCGGCTGAAAGCCGTGCAGAGGTCGCCGAAAAACAGGCTCAGATGGCTGAACGGCAGGCTCAGCAGCTGGCGGCGGTTCAGCAGCAGACCCAGACCTCCACCGCTGAGGTCGCGCAGCGCACCGCGAAACTGGAACAAAAATCTGCCGATGAAGGTGGCTTTGAGTTCCACGGTTATGCCCGCTCCGGATTATTGATGAACAGCTCCGCCGCCAAAACGCAGGGCGGCCCGACCGTAACCCCGGCTGGAGAAACCGGCGGTCACGTCGGGCGTCTGGGTAATGAGCCGGATACCTACGTTGAGCTCAACCTTGAACATAAGCAGACGCTGGACAATGGTGCCACCACCCGCTTCAAAGCGATGCTGGCCGATGGACAGCGCACTTATAACGACTGGACGGCCGCCAGCAGCGATCTCAACCTGCGTCAGGCGTTTGTCGAACTGGGACAGCTTCCCACCTTCAGCGGTGCATTCGATAACGCAACGGTCTGGGCAGGTAAGCGTTTTGATCGTGATAACTTTGATATTCACTGGATCGACTCCGATGTCGTGTTCCTTGCCGGAACCGGCGCCGGTATTTACGACATGAAATGGGCAGAGCAGGCGCGCAGCAACCTCTCGCTTTATGGTCGTACCTTCGGTGACATCGAAAACAATGAAAACACCGCGCAGAACTACATCCTGTCGCTGAATAATTTTGTCGGCCCGGTGCAGATGATGGTCAGCGGTATGCGGGCGAAAGATAACGACGATCGTCGGGATATCGACGGCCTCCGTGTTAAAAGCGATGCGGCCGGAACCGGCGTCCATGCGCTGCTGGGCCTTCATAACGACAGCTTTTATGGGCTGACAGAAGGCACGTCGAAAACAGCCCTGCTCTATGGTCATGGCCTGGGCGCTGAGGTGAAGTCGATTGGTTCTGACGGCGCACTGTTGCCGGAAGCGAACACCTGGCGGCTGGCAAGTTACGGGATCACTCCCCTTGGCGGCGGCTGGCACATTGCGCCCGCCTTACTGGCACAGCGCAGTGACGATCGCTACGTCAAAGGTGACAGCTACGACTGGGCGACAGTCAACCTGCGGCTGATTCAGGAAATCACGCAGAACTTCGAGATGCAGTATGAAGGCTCTTATCAGTACATGGATCTGCGTCCGGAAGGTTACAACAACCGTAACGCGGTCAGCGGCAGCTTCACCAAACTTACTGTTGCGCCAACCCTGAAAGCCGGTGATGTCGGCGACTTCCTTAAACGTCCGGAAATTCGTCTGTTTGCAACCTGGATGAACTGGGATCACCGGCTGGATAACTATGCCAGTGACGACGCGTTCGGCAGCAAAGGTTTCGATGCCGGCGGTGAATGGAACTTCGGTGTACAGATGGAAACCTGGTTCTGATCGGGCGGCCCCGGCTGCCGGGGCCTGAACGTCACGCGGATAAAAACATAACAAGAGTGAGGTATGTATGGACTATGTAAAAATATCGCGGGCCCTGCTGCCCCTGCTGGGTGGTAAAGAGAACATCGCCAGCGCGGCTCATTGCGCGACCCGACTGCGGCTGGTGCTGGCGGATGATGAGAAGGCGGACACAAAAGCGATTGGCCAGATTGAAGGCGTTAAAGGCTGCTTCCGCAACGCGGGACAGCTTCAGGTTATCTTCGGCACCGGCGTGGTGAATAAGGTCTACGCCGCTTTTATCGCCGAGGCGGGCATCAGCGAATCGAGCAAGTCAGAAGCTGCTGATATTGCCGCCCGCAAGCTCAATCCTTTCCAACGCATCGCTCGCCTGCTATCGAACATCTTTGTGCCGATCATTCCGGCGATCGTGGCGTCGGGTCTGCTGATGGGCCTGCTGGGGATGGTTAAAACCTACGGCTGGGTCAATCCGGAAAATGCGCTCTATATCATGCTGGATATGTGCAGCTCGGCGGCCTTTATTATCCTGCCGATCCTGATTGGTTTTACGGCGGCCCGCGAGTTTGGCGGTAACCCGTTTCTGGGTGCCACGCTGGGCGGCATTCTGACGCATCCGGCGCTGACCAACGCCTGGGGCGTTGCCGCCGGTTTCCACACCATGAACTTTTTCGGCATTGAAGTGGCGATGATTGGCTATCAGGGTACGGTATTCCCGGTACTGCTGGCGGTGTGGTTTATGAGCATGCTGGAAAAGCAGCTGCGTCGGGTGATCCCGGATGCGCTCGATCTGATCCTGACCCCGTTCCTGACGGTGATTATCTCCGGCTTTGTCGCGCTGCTGATTATCGGTCCGGCGGGCCGTATGCTGGGCGATGGTATCTCCTTTGTGCTCAGCACCCTGATTGCGCACGCCGGCTGGCTGGCAGGTCTGGTATTTGGCGGACTCTATTCGGTAATTGTCATCACCGGTGTCCATCACAGCTTCCATGCGATTGAGGCGGGACTGCTGGGCAATCCTTCGATTGGCGTGAACTTCCTGCTGCCCATCTGGGCGATGGCAAACGTCGCTCAGGGCGGGGCCTGTCTGGCGGTGTGGTTCAAAACCCGCGATGCGAAGATCAAGGCGATTTCGCTGCCCTCCGCGTTTTCAGCACTGCTGGGGATCACCGAGGCGGCTATTTTTGGTATCAACCTGCGGTTTATGAAACCCTTTATCGCGGGTCTGGTGGGCGGCGCGCTGGGCGGTGCCTGGGTGGTGTCGGTCCATGTTTATATGACGGCGGTCGGACTGACCGGCCTGCCGGGTATGGCGATTGTCAAAGCGGGTTCTCTGCTCAATTATGTCATCGGCGTTGCTATCGCGTTCACCACCGCGTTTGTAATCTCTTATCTGCTCAAATACAAAACGGACTCTGAATAATGGCCTCATCAACACGTCTTGCCGCCATTCTGCAGGCGGTGATGCAGGGTATGCCAAAGGCGCTCAGCGACAGCCACTATCCTGGCTGGCATCTGGCACCGGTTACCGGGCTGCTTAACGATCCCAACGGCTTCATCCATTTCGACGGTCACTATCATCTCTTCTACCAGTGGAACGCGCTGGGCTGTGCGCATCAGCATAAATGCTGGGGGCACTGGCGCTCAGCCGATCTGCTGAACTGGGAGCATCAGCCCATCGCGTTGATGCCGGATGAGGAGTATGACCGCAGTGGCTGCTACTCCGGCAGCGCAGTCGACGATAACGGCGTACTGACACTGGTCTACACCGGCAACGTAAAATTCGATGATGGTTCGCGCACGGCGTGGCAGTGCCTGGCACAGCAGAACAGCGCGGGCGGTTTTGACAAGCTTGGCCCGGTCATTGCCGTGCCGGAGGGTTATACAGGCCACGTTCGCGATCCTAAAGTGTGGCGTCATGACGATCGCTGGTACATGGTGCTGGCGGCACAGAATATGCAGCGGCAGGGCAGGGTGCTTCTGCTGCGTTCTGACACGCTGCGGGAGTGGCAGAATCTCGGCGAGATCGCGGGCAGTGAACTGGGCGGCCTGGATGCCGCGGGTTATATGTGGGAGTGCCCGGATATGTTCACGCTCGGCGACAGCACCTATCTGATCTGCTGTCCGCAGGGCGTTGCGCCCGAAGAGAAGCGTTATCTGAACAGTCACGCCTGTGCCTGGCTGAGTGGGGAGCTGGATTATCAGCAGCCTGCATATCAGCACGGCCCGCTGAACGAAATGGATGCCGGCTTTGAATTTTATGCTCCGCAAACCACGCTGACCGCTGATGGCCGACGTCTGCTGGTGGGCTGGATGGGGACGCCGGACGGTGAAGAGATGGCCCAGCCAACCGTGGCGCAGGGGTGGATCCACCAGATGACCTGTCTGCGCGAGCTGAGCTCACGTAACGGCCGGCTCTGTCAGCAGCCCATCGCGGAACTGCAGGCCTTGCGCGGGAACGAGCAGCACTATCAGGGCCGCGCCGATGATGCGCCGCCGATTGCCGCCCAGCGGCTTGAAATTGAGCTTGCGAGCCAGGGCGACATCGAACTCAATTTCGCCGATACCCTGATCCTGACCTGGCAACACAACGAACTGCGGCTTGCCCGTCGCAGCCTGGTGTCGGGTGAATGGATAACCCGCTACTGGACCGGTGCAGCGCGTCGATTGCAGATCCTGTGTGACCATTCGAGCGTTGAGATCTTCATCAACGACGGGGAAGGGGTGATGAGCAGCCGCTATTTTCCGGACCAGCCGGCGCTGCTGACCCTGCGCGGGCGCGCAGAACTGCAGGCCCGCTACTGGTCGTTACGTCGCTGCATGGTAGAATAAACCCTTGTTTCACTAACCGATGTCTTGCCGTGAGAAAAACAAAACGCGTTACCATCAGTGATATCGCCGGGCTGGCCGGGGTTTCAAAAGCCACTGCCAGCCTGGTGCTCAACGGCCGTGGCGAAGAGTTACGGGTTGCGAAGGAGACGCGAGAGCGGGTTCTGACGCTGGCCCGCGAACACCATTATCAGCCCAGTATCCATGCGCGGATGTTGCACGATGCCCGCAGTCATACGCTGGGGCTGGTGGTACCGGAGATCACTAACCACGGTTTCGCTGCCTTTTCTCATGCGCTGGAAAATCTCTGCCGCGCGGCGGGTCTGCAGCTGCTGATCTCCTGTACCGACGAAAATGCCGGTCAGGAGAGGGTCGTAGTCAACAATCTGGTGGCACGTCAGGTCGACGGGCTGATTGTTGCCTCCAGTATGCTAACCGACAGCGACTATGTCAGTCTCAGCGAACAGCTGCCGGTGCTGCTGTTTGACCGCCACATGAACAACACGAAGCTGCCATGGGTCATCACCGATGCCGTGACGCCCACCGCTGAGCTGGTTGAAAAGCTGGCGCGCGCCTGTCCGGAGGAGATCTACTTTATGGGCGGACAGTCCGATCTTTCCCCGACCCAGGATCGTCTGGCGGGATTCAGAGAGGGGCTGGCGCGGGCGGGTGTGACGCTGCAGCCGGAGTGGATTATTCAGGGGAACTACCATCCCGGCAGCGGCTACGAGATGTTTGCCGCGCTATGTAAGCGACTGGGGCGTCCACCCAAAGCGATGTTCACTGCGGCCTGCGGCCTGCTGGAAGGGGTACTGCGCTACATGAGTGAGCACAACCTGCTGACCAGCGATATCCGCATCGCCAGTTTTGATGACCACTATCTCTATGATTCACTCTCGATTTCTGTCGACACTATAGAGCAGAATGTTCCGGCGCTCGCGCAGGCCTGTTTTTCTATGCTGACCACGATGATTGCCGGAAATGATCCAGCAGACAGCCAACTGGTGCTGCCCGCCACGCTGCGTCTGCGCGGTTAATCGCCGGGCGCAGCTGGCCCGGGCGGCTTTACCACTCGACCGGCAGTGCGCTGACACCGCGCAGGTTGGCTCTGTGGTTGCGGCGAACCCCGGCGGTTACCAGCCGCATGGCTGGCAGTCGGGTCAGCAGTACCTGTAACGCCACCTCCATTTCCGCCAGTGCCAGCCGGTAGCCCATGCAGTGATGTATCCCGCCACCGAATGCCAGGCAGCGTCCCTCATGCCGACGGATATTGACCCGCTCCGGCGAGGTAAAGACAAGCGGGTCGTGATTGGCTGCGCCCAGACTCAGAAAGAAGCGCGTTCCGGGCGGGATGAGCTGGCCTGCCACCTCAATCTCTTCCAGCGTCGTGCGGTAAAGCATCTGGACCGAACTGTCGTAGCGCAGACATTCCTGTATAGCATCGGGTATCAGCGCAAGATTCTGCTGCAGACATGCCAGTTCCTGCGGATGGTCATGCAAAGCCAGAATGGTATTACAGAGCATATTTGAGGTGGTCTCATGACCGGCAAGAAACAGAAGTATCACATTGGCGATGATCTCATCGTGACTTAGCCGGTCACCGTCGTTACCGCTACGCAGGAAAAGGGACACCAGATCACTGGCGCTGCTGTCACGGCGCGCGACGATCAGGGCGCTGAAGTAACTCTCCAGTACGGCAAACGCATCGGCGGCTTCAAGCAGATCTGTCTGGCTGATTTGCGGGTCGAAAACTTTGACCAGCACAGACGTAAGTCGACCCAGTTCAGGCGCATCCGACTCCGGGACTCCCAGCATCCTGCAGATAATACGTACCGGTAGCGGAAAAGCGAATGCCTGGACTAAATCGCAGGTGCGAAGGCCTGCCAGTGCATCAATCAGATCATTGGCTATCGTCAGCGCCATCTCTCTGAGGGGATGAATCTCCCGGGCGCTGAACGCTTTCATGACCAGTGCTCTCAACCGGTTGTGGTCCGGCGGATTCAGCACCAGAAACATTCTGCCGATGCTCTGAAACAGCGGCATGTCGGCGGCGGCATCACCAAATCTTAACCGGACACTTTCTATATAATTCTTACCGACCCGCCGATCGTTCAGCAGGGCATCCACCACCGCGTGACTGCCGCTGATGATGATCTTATCCCCGGCTGGAATAAGCGGGCCCTGCCGATGGAGTTTCCGATAAAGCGGTAAGGGATTGTCAGCGTAGTCGGGGTTCATGAGTTCATGAAGCTGCATAGCTTACTCCAGGACTTGAGGATTAATGCGAGCGCTGAATGCGGGCGAGAGAAGCGAAAAGGTTGTTTTTATCACTTTCGCTGAGGTGGGGGGCCGTGAGCTGTGACATCAGAAACACGTTGTCCTCCTGCGAGAAGCTACCGGTCATCAGGCGCTGGCTGATCGCAGCCAGGAGCTGGGTATCCAGCCGTTCAATCTGCTGCCGGGTCCCGGCCAGATCGGTGACGGATACGTCACTCTCCGGTGTTGAGAGCCAGTCAGCCCGATAGCGATACTGAATCGCTTTGCTGGCGTTCATCAGAGCCTGGACAAAAGGTTCAACCGATTGAGGTTCAAGTCCTGCCTGCTGCGCGTTATGCAGCATATTTTCCAGAACAACCTGCTCACGAGGCAGATCCTCAACAGGTAAATGATGCTGCGCCTTATAACCCGCCACAGCCTTCATGACCTGCATGCGTTCATTCAATGCGGTGGAAAGCGCGTCGAGTGATACGGAAGAAACCGAACCTGCGAAAACGGTGCTGCACATGAACAGTGAAGAGAGAAAAACCGCCACATATTGCGTCATTGGCCTGCTCCATAAATGAAAACTGGCACTAATTTACGCATGAAAAAATAACTTAGTGTGATTATTTTGTTTTCAAAATGTGAACAGGCAGAAGTGTCCGCATGGCGTTTGCAGGGATATGATTCAGATGTGTTTTTTTCACTTCACGTTCATAAAAAATTCATATCTGCATGGCGTTATGGTGGGTTAATTCAGATTCAGCCTGGCCGTGACAGGCTCTTATCATCTGTCTTTCAGCGTCCGAAAATAAGTGGGATTTTTGCCAGGGTTCAGGAAAGGTCTCGCCGGGCGGCAGCGCCGCCCGAATCGGTTTATGTGTTTTCAGGGTACGAACACGGCACGAACGCAGCCATCTTCTTTGTGTTTAAACATCTCATAGCCTCGCGGGGCCTCTTCCAGTGGAAAACGATGTGTCGCCATAAAAGCCGGATTAAGTTCATTTCTGGCAACATGCTCCAGCAGGCGATGCATGTAGCGTTGCCCGTGCTGCTGGGCGGTACGAATAGTCAGGTTTTTATTAATCATCAGCCCCAGCGGAAACTTATCCATCACGCCATACACCCCCAGAATCGCGATGTTGCCGCCTTTACGGCAGGCATATAACGCCTGGCGCAAGGCTGCACCGACATCCGTTTCCAGATGCAGCATCTGTTTGGTCTTGTCATAGACCTGACTTAATCCTTCACCGCGGGCTTCCATGCCGACAGCATCAATACAGCTGTCCGGGCCGCGCCCGCCGGTTAATTCCAGCAGCGCTTCGTTGATATCGACCTCGGTGTAATCCAGCGTGATGCTGCCTGCGAAGTCGCGTGCCATGGCCAGCCGTTCAGGATAGCGATCGATACCAATGACCTGATGCGCACCCATCAGCCAGGCGCTTTGCTGTGCCATCAGTCCGACACCGCCACAGCCCCAGACCACCACGGTGTCACCCGGATGAATATTACAGAAGTCGGCACCCATATACCCGGTCGGCGTCGCATCGGAGAGGAACAGCGCCTGCTCATCGGTTACGCCTTCGGGCACGACGAAGCAATCATTGTCGGCAAAGGGCACGCGAACATACTCTGCATGTGAACCCGCATAACCGCCAAACGCGTGGCTGTAGGCGTAAATGCCGCCCGTGGCATGACCCAGCACCGTTTCGCCTTTCTCCCACTGCGGATGCGTATTGTCACAGCAGGAGGGCAACTGATGCTGGCAATACCAGCAGGAGCCACAGGAGATAAAAGAGGGCACCACTACCCGATCGCCGCGCCGGATATTTTTTACCGCACGGCCAACTTCAACGACCTCGCCCATGAATTCATGACCCAGGATATCGCCCTCCCGCATACTCGGGATCAGGCCGTCAATGACGTGCAGATCGGAGCCGCAGGTGGTGGTGAGCCTGACGCGAATAATGGCATCATGAGGATTGAGCAGACCCGGGTCGGCCACGGTTTCAACGCTTAAATCGTTGACGCCATTCCAGCAGAGTGCGCGCATTTATTTCTCCTTATCCTGACGTCCGCCATGACGACCCGCAGGCTGCCCGTGCAGGGTAGGAATCTCACCGGTTTCAGCCAGACTTTTAAAGCGATGTAACGCTTTGCTGGCCACCTCTTTTGGCAGCAGATCAAATAACGTTGTTACCTTTTTTCCCAGTGCGCCACCCGGCGGCGTGAACTGCAGAGTCAGAGCCAGCTCGGTGCCCCATTCCCCCGGCGCCGGGCGCAGTCGCAGTTCACCTTCGTTAGGAATGTCTGCATCCTCAAGCGAGCGCCAGGCAATAACTTCGCCTGGCTGCGCTTCAACAATGCGGGAATCCCAGCGGTAGTGCTTACCCAGTGGGCCCTCAATCTGCCAGTGTGCATCGCTTTTATTGACCGGTGTCACGCTGGCAAAGTGGCTCATAATGCGGGGCAGAGTATCGGGCTCAAGCCACAGGTTAAAAAGCTCGGTAGCGGGCAGGCCTACAGTAATCCAGCGCCGTAGCGTGAGGGTATTATCACTGGCGGTAATCAGAGATGTTGATGTCAAAATGTCCTCCGATAGTTCTCTCAGTGGAACAAAATCACTGATTTTGAGTTAAGAACAGCTGGCGGAATTTTGCGAGCGAAGCCGCGCCCTGCAGGGCTATAAAGCTTCTGCGATGCATGCCGGGTTATGCGAACAGAGAGGCGTCATGCCTGTCGGATAGTCGGTAGAATACGTGCCGCCAGTTTGGTCATTTTTAGCAGCAAAAAGAGGCAGATATGTCTGTAACTGAAACGTCAGCCAGGGGTGAAAATGTCGCGGAACTCGTCGGCCCCCTGGAAAAACAGGCGGCGAACCGTGCGGATGTCAACTGGCACGACGGTCTGCAAAGCAGAACCAGAATCGCACTGGAAAAAAGTAATCATGTGGTTGAGGCAAAACGGATCGGCGCAGAAGAGAGCCTGAACCTGAAGCTGCGTGTTTACAGCATTCAGCATAAATTGATTGAGCTGGCGCTGGGGTGATTTAAATGGCCCGCTGGTCCGCCCGTAAATCTGCTGGGGTAAAAAAGTGATATTTCAGCACGCAGCGCCGTCCGGCATTTTGCGCGCTTCGCAGAGAAGGCGTATTGCCGGGCAGAATGGTGCCGGTCAGCATCGCATGCTGACCACAGTAATGGTGAAGCTGCTGCAGCAGACGCTGTTGAGCGCGTGCAGCGAGTCCACGACCCTGATACACCGGCAGAATCACCTCATCCATGATCTGAAATCCCTCAATAAAAGCCAGTCGTCGCGGCACACAAATCATCAGCCCAGCCACCATGCCCTGCCAGAGGATCAGAAAAACATGCCCTCCGGCAATATCGTCCCGTAATTCCTGCCTGCTGGTGGCCATCAGCTGATCCCGCAGATGCGGAAGCGTGTGCCAGCTGGCACGATAAGCGCGGTTAATGGCGGAGCTACAGAGGGGATAATCTTTCCGGCAGGCCGTAATCAGCGAAACCTCTTCGTCGTCAGACGCGGAGTGTGAGCCTGGAACGCTAAGGTAAATCAGCTGATCGGTTATACCAATATCGGGATTGGTGGCAGGTAACAGAATACGCATCTTCAGCGGCTTGATCGTTTGCCACTCACGCATGATGGCGGCTGCGGCTGCGTAATCCAGTGCGCCATCACGGGCCACGATCTCAATAAAAGGCTGAGCGGGGTCGCCGCCGAGATAGCGCGGGCCGGTGAGAAAACGCTGGCCGTTAATCGTCAGTTCGCGCTGCAAAAATGTGTGCTGGGGCAGGCCGGTTTCACGCCAGGGGAAGGCGGCGGAGAAGTGATGATCGTGGCATAGGGCCTGCTGCTGAGTCAGCCAGCTGGCAAGCCAGTCGCTGAGACATTCAGATGAGACAGGCACAGTACGGTAGAGCGATAACATATAATTCAGCATAAGATTCCTTATTGCCCGCCGTCAGTAATCTCCTGCCTCTCTGCGTACACTACAGAACCGTGCCGATAAGGCTGCTGAGAGTGTAAACGATACGTTCGCTTTATGACCATCACCATCGCATCGGTCAGCAGGAATATTTAACGTTTCATAACGGTTCCGGACCTGCCGCACACACGTTCTCATGCCGGAAATGGAGTCAGATAAACGTCATCCTCCTGTGCGCTTATTATTGCCGCCGGCTGTGCTGATTTAAAAAACAAAGAGTATTTCCCCGATTTTTGGCATGTTACGCAAACATGGTCAAATTAATTGATGTAATGGGGCTAAGTTGCCCAAAAATTAAATGAAAAATAAAAATATTCATTTTTTACGTAAATATGACGGAATCAGATAATCGGCGGCCGGTAAATGGATTATGCTAAACAGGCTGTTCAATAATTATAAGATTTACGATCTTTTTAACTCCCGGGGGTTATATGGTCCATATTGATTTATGTACCAAAGAGGGTGTGATGAAGGCTTATGCTTTCCAGACGCCCATGCAGGCGATGAACCTGCTGGATAAAATTAAAGATGATGAATTCCAATGGTTTAATCTGGAGTGGGAAGGGTGTCGCTTTACCTGCCCGCATCAGTTTATTAAAAGACTCAGCAGCCGTTCTTATATTAAGTCGTTCTGGCGTTAATCCGACCGCAATGATTAAGCCTGTGCCTGACTGCGTATTCATAACGCAGATTTAATTTAACTGTTTCCGAGCATTTCATTCACCATATTAAACGGGGCAGATTCTGCCCCGTTATTTTTCGTGCCTGCAGTACCTCACGCTGGCGCTCAGCAATAATAATGCACCTCACCTGAGACGGTCGCAGGTTAAACAGTTTCATTATTACTGCTTAATTATTTTAGGCTGCTGTTTATCAGTGCCTGAGAAATGCTCAACAAGGCCTTATGCAAGTGCGTACGGATTTGTCCTACACCCGGCAATGCATCGTGATCCACTGTAAATCCTCTTCTTTTCTTCCCTTGACGTTAAGCATCAACTGTTACACTCAGGTGATACTTCATCCGGATCCCGACTGCAATGCCCCATAAAAAAATGCGCCTTCGTTCGCTGCTGACTTTACTTTCCATTGGGGGCGTCATTCTGACCTCCGGTCTGTTGCTGAGTGCGCTGCTACTGTTTCAGAAGGCCAATATTGAAGACAGTCTGCTAGAAGGAAACATTGCCTATGCCCGTAAACTGGCCGATACCACCGATCGTTACCTGACGACAGCGCAACGGGAATTGGCCTGGAGTGCATCGCAGATCAAGAGCCTTAGCGATCTGAAGCAGCTAAAAGCAGAAACTGAGCGCCTGCGCATGCAGTCAGGCTTCTTCAACTCGGTGGTAGTGGTTAACCATGATGCCATCATTGCGGCAACCTCACCGGATAGCCTGAATCTGACAGGCATGAAACTTCACTCAGCAGCCAGTCTGCAGGCTATTACGACCCGTAAGCCCTTTATCTCCGCGCCCTTTACCTCTGCCGCCGGAAACTATGTGGTGTTTTTATCTCAGCCGCTGTTCAGCGAAGAGGGGGGCTATCTGGGTTATATCGGCGGCACCATTTATCTAAAAAAACAGAGCATGCTGAGCGAAATCCTGAGCCAGCATTTTTATACCAAAGGATCGACGGTCAGCGTGGTCAGCAATGAGGGGCTGATTATTTTCAGTCATGACCCGACGCTTGTCGGAACAAAGATGCTGCTGAGTCTGGCCCTGCAGAAGCGCCTGTCCACCACGGAAAGTGGACATTTTACCCTGGAAAATGGAGGGCAAAGCTATCTGACCGGCTATGGCACGCTGCAGAAAACCGGCTGGAACGTATTTATTACTGGCACCTCTGAAACGGTCAGGCATATTCTGCTGCGCACGGCGGAAAGCGCCATTTGGTTCGTTCTGGGCATTATTCTCCTGACGGCCAGCGTCATCGCGTTTATGGCGGGTCGGATCGCTTCGCCACTGGAAAAGCTGGCGGACAGAGTGCGGGATGGCGGCAGCGAAGCACAGGCGGAGTCACTCGCTACTGTCAAAACCTGGTATTACGAGGCTGACCGGCTCAAAGAAGCGGTGCAGGAGCATCGCCATGCCGTGGCAGGCCATCTGGCTGCGCTTAACGATGAGGCGATGACCGATCCGCTGACCGGGCTTTGCAACCGTCGCGGATTTTCGGCGCTGGCGGCGCAGGCAGACAGTGAACATGAACAGTGTGTCATCGCAATTGATATTGACCATTTCAAGAAGATCAATGACTGGTATGGGCATGACGCGGGCGATGCGGTTCTGGTGAATCTGGCGGCGTTGCTGCGTCAGGCCTGCCGCACCGGCGATATCGTCAGCCGGTTTGGTGGCGAGGAATTTATACTGCTGCTGCCACACACGACGCTGGCCGATGCTGCCCGTACCGCGGAACGCATCCGCGAGACGGTCTGCGCCACCACCTTCCCGTTCGCCGGGGCGATGACCATATCAGCAGGCGTGGCTTCACGGGATGACCAGAGTCGCGATCGCGAGGCGCTGCTGCGCCGGGCGGATGAAGCGCTTTACGAAGCAAAAGCGGCCGGCCGCAATACGGTGATCATTGCCGGGCCGGACGGATTCAGTACGCCTGAGTCTGCCAGATAAGATTGCGGGGCAGGGAAGTCAGGATCAGCACTTACTGCGTAATCGCCAGCCAAGCCACTCATCCAGCGCCGCTTCCGGTAGCGGCCTGGAGTAGAAAAATCCCTGGGCCTGGTCGCAGCCGAACTCAGTCAGCGCCGTAACGGTTTCCGCATTCTCCACGCCTTCGGCCAGCACCATGTAATCAAGGTCTTTGAGCATTGCAATAATACTGCGGGCAATAACACGCGATGCAGTGTCAGACGAAATTTCGCTGATCAGTGAGCGGTCCAGCTTGATCACATCCAGCGGCATGCGCCGCAGATAACTGATGTTACTGTAGCCGGTACCGAAGTCATCCAGTGAAATACCAAATCCCCGTAGCTTCAGCATCTCAAGCCCCTGCATCGCGGTCGGGCTTTCCAGAATCCGTTCCGTTTCCAGACACTCAATGCCCAGCAGCGAAACCGGCAGCTTCGCTCTTAGCATCTGTTCTTCCAGTTCGTCAGCAAAACCGTCACGGGAAAAATCGCTGCTGCTGACGTTAATGGTGATGGGCAGCTGAATATAGCTGTCGCGAAGACGGGCAAGGCGGGCGATGGCGTGCTCTATGACCCAGGCGGTCAGTTCGGTAAGCAGTTGGGTTTGCCTGGCAACGGGCAAAAACTGCGCAGGCGAAAGTTCGCCGCGCTGGGGATGCTGCCAGCGGATCAGCGCTTCCAGTCCTATCGGCTTACCGCTGTGAAGGCAGATTTTCGGCTGCCAGGCGAGCCATAACCCTTTATCTTCGCGAATGGCAGTGGCCAGGTCATGCATCAGGGTGAAATCCTGGGTATGGCGCGTATCCGTGGCTTCACTGAACGGCATTGAGGCAACGTTGCGGGTAATGGCTTCGTGCAACGCGCTGACTGCCCGCCGCAGGATCTCCTGGGCAGGCAATTCACCCGTGTTGAAACTTGCCTCACCGGTATGGGTCATCAGCGCAACCGACAGCCCATCACCAAGATCGGCGCTGATCCCGGCCAGCTTATTGGCCACCCAGCTGGCAGTGAGTCTGCTCTCCTGCCGTGTCAGCAGGGCAAAGCGTCCGGTTGCTACGGTGTAAAGCATTTCTCCTGGGGCAGGGCGCAGACGCAGCGGCAGCAGTGTCGCCACATCCTTCAGCAGGCTCTCAACCGGCCCCATGCCCATTGAGCGTGCCAGTTCGTAGGCACGCGGCATATCGATACAGTCAATCAGCACCAGCCGCCGTGGCGTGGTGTCTCCGGAGGTCGCAAGGAACTGCAGGTCGCGGATCAGACGCTGACGATTGGGCAGGCCAGTTACCGGGTCGGCAAAGCCAGCCGAGTACCAGGCGTCAAGAAAGGACATCACCAGCGCTGCGAGCATTTTCAGCATTGTTACCTGATCGTCACTGAAGCGATGAGGTGCCGTGTCGGTAACGCAGAGCGTACCCAGAATCAGACCGGTACTGCTTTTAAGCGGCACGCCAGCATAGAAACGGATAAAAGGCGCGCCGGTAATCAGCTTATGGTCAGCAAAGCGGCTATCAAGCAGGGTATCAGGCACCACCACGGTGCTGTCACTGTCCACGGCGTGCCGACAGAGCGAGTCCTGTCGCGTGGAATGAGTGAGTGTGAAATTGTGCGCCGCTTTGACGTGCTGCATCTCATCATCCAGAACGGAGATAAAGCTGCCGGGAATACCAATGGCCTGGCTGGCCAGTCGGACGAACTGTCGCAACACATCGTCACGACTCTCGTCGTTACTGCGCAGCGCGTGCAGGGTTCGCGTACGGCAATCGTCGCCGCCGCTAAGGCTCATGAGCATGAATTCCTCCGCACCGTCTGGTTACGGAGCGAAATTAAACAGAAAAATTGAAGGTTATAGCGTCATGACTACAGACTATTTATGTAAAAAGAAAGAGCCATGACGATTTATTTTTTATTACACCGCCTGCCAGACCTGAACAGAATAGCAAATCACTTTTCTTTAACGAAATATTTTAAGAATGACGATTCTATTATTTTGTCGTTAAAAACTTTTAATTTACGAAATATCCTGCCAGGATAGTAAGCACAAACATAGCGTGCTATATAATAACGCATTAAAGTAGATGACATAACTTATTTTTGTTTAATTTTAACTACACCAATGACAACATCGGGGAAAACCTCATGAACTCACTCAGGCATTTCACTATTCGCCGCGTTGTGCTGTGGATAATGATCGTCTCACTGGGCGTGGTCGCGCTGGCAGGTGGCTACAGCAGTCAGATCGTGCGGGACATCTTTCGTCAGACCGATCGCTCAGCCGTGCTGACGCAGCAGCTAAGTTTTCTGACGCACAGCGCTCTTGTCATGCAGGGCGGAACAGGCGCAGATAAAAATGGCCTGATCGCCTTAACGCCGGCCAGTGCTGACTGGGATAGCTTTCGCGCAGCACTTACGACCTCACCCTCAGAGTATGCAACGGTTACCCGCGCGAAGCTGGATAGCGTGACGCAGCAGCTGGCACAAAATCAGGCTCTTCTTAACGCTGACCGGCGTCAGCTCGAGCGCGTACTGCTGGCGGCACTGCTGGCAGCATTCGCGTTGCTGCTGTTCTGCGACCGCTATCTGGTCGTCCATCTGGTGCGTCCGGTCGGTAAAATCCGCGGTCATTTAAAAATTATTGCCGGAGGTGATCTGACGCGTGAGCCGGAAGATCTGGGTCGCAACTGCGTCGGGCAACTGGTGCCGTTGGTGAAAGAGATGCAGCACAGTCTGTTGCAGACGGTCAGCGCTATTCACGACAACGCAGCCATTCTTCATCGTGAGGCTGGCGACATCGCGGCGGGTAACGCCGATCTCTCCGACCGGACCTCCACTCAGGCCGCTGCGCTGGAACAGACCGCCGCCAGCATGGAAGAGATCACGGTTACCGTGCGTCACAATGCACAGAATGCCCGTGAAGCGCGTGAACTGGCTGCCAGTACCACGGATACGACCCATCAGGGCGTGGAGCTGGTTCAGCGGGTGACGGCAGCCATCACCAGCATCGCACAGGGATCAGAGAAAATCCGGGAGTTCACCACCACCATTAATGGCATCGCATTTCAGACCAATATTCTGGCGCTCAACGCCGCCGTAGAGGCCGCCCGTGCGGGCGAGCAGGGCCGTGGTTTTGCGGTGGTTGCCAGTGAGGTACGTTCACTGGCACAGCGAAGTGCTGCAGCCGCGAAGGAGATCGAAGAGCTGATAGCTGATACCGAGGCACGCGTGGATGATGGCCGACGCGCAGCAGAGAGTGCAGGAACGACTATGGAAGCCGTGCTGCGCGGTGTCGGTGGCGTCAATGAACTGATTGGACAGATTGCGCTGGCTTCGGATGAGCAGAGCAAAGGAATTGCCCAGGTCACCGTGGCGGTGGCTGAACTTGACCGCGTAACGCAGCAGAATGCAACGCTGGTCCAGCAGGTTTCGGCAACAGCAGGCAGCCTCAGTGGACAGACTGAAACGCTGGGCAGCGTCATTACCCGCTTCACCCTGCCGCTTCATGCTGTCGGAGTGGCAATTTGACGCGTTATACCGATGAAAAACAAGAGGCTGTGCGGATGCCGGTCAGGCATAGCCTGATGGGCCATTTTATTCATCCGGAGATAACGGCTCTGTAAAATAAAATAGCCGTTAATATTCACTCTTTTTTTATCGCTGAATGAAACGGTCATTTTTAAAGACGGTGGTGAATGTTAACCACGGGCTGAGCATTATCACTATTCAGAACAGCGATGATTATTTTTAGTGCGCAATAATTATCCGGTTCACGAAATAAATTTAATTACAGTTTATACCTGTGGTTTTACCTGAGCTTTACGCTTTCCTGACGATTGCGGATTGCCGCGCATTCAAAGCTTAACTCAAATTTATGTGTTGGCCACAGGTGAATTCGGTTGTCTGGCCATCTCACCGGGGCACCGTATGCGGAGCGTTTCATATGGGAAATCAGATTTTACAGCGGCCTGTTGCCGTTCAGCATAACGTACGTGAGCTGCGTCTTGCGGCCGGTCTTTCGCAGGAGATTGCAGCTGAACGCTTCGACCTTAGCCAGCGAGTCTGGCAGACCAAAGAAGCATCCAAAAATCCTGCCCTGCTCAGCCAGGGAGAATATGAACTGCTGATGCTGCTGGCAGGAGAGCATCCGCACTTCGAACTGGTTCCAAAGCTTAAAAAGTAAGGCGTTCTGCCGCTATTTTCCGCTGAAGTTAACGTATTTCAGGCCGATATAAAGAGCTAAGCGAAGCGCATTATTTCGCGCGTCTTATCTGCTCTGGCAGGATTGTTCTGGCATGGTCCGTTATTAACCATCATACCGTCACGATCTCACTGCCTGGCATAACGTATTAACCGGCATCCCGCTGTCTGTGATGCCGGCTTTATCGGGCTCATGGCGGCGGGCTTTTGCTGCAGAGTTCACTGACGGGCCTTTCTTCCGGCAGCGGGTCGGCAGCCAGTTCTGCGCGTCCTGTCTGATTGAACGTGTCCTCTTCATGCTGCGTCATGCCGGCCACAGCAGATAACATCAGAGGGGATTTACGCTGAAACGTCCAGTTTATCATGATGCCGAGGCGGCTCGCCTTGATGCACTTAAGCAGTATCATCTGATGGATTCACCGCCGAGCGATGCGCTGGATCGCCTTACCACGCTTGCCGCGCGACTGTTCCGCGTACCGGTTGCGTTTGTATCGCTTATTGATGAGAAGCGACAGTTTTTCGCTTCACGGTACGGTTTGAATATTTCCGGTACATCGCGCAACGTCGCCTTCTGCCACCATACGCTGGCGCAGGGCGATATCCTCTGCGTGCCCGATACGCTGAAAGATCCCCGCTTCCGCGACAGTCCGCTGGTTCATGGCTACCCCTTTATCCGCTTTTATGCCGGGATCCCGCTCTCAACGCCGGATGGTCATCATATTGGCACCGTCTGCCTGACCGACACGCATCCGCGCGATCTGCTGACTTCAGAAGATCGGAAGCATCTGGCCGATATAGCTGCGCTGGTGATGGATCGCATGGAGATGCATCGTCTGGAGTTACTGCGCTACACCAGTCAGCAGCGGCTTCAGGCAATCTCATCCACCTCACCCGACGCCATTGTCTGTACGGACCTGCGGCGCGGCATCACCTTCTGGAATCCGGCAGCCACTGCTCTCTTCGGCTACAGCGCAGAGGAGATGAGAGGTCAGTATGTCAGCGAGCTGATCCCGGCGCGCTGCCAGACTGACTACCGTAACGAGCTAGCCCGGATTACCTCAGACGAAGCGGCTATCTCTCATCCTCGTTCGTTGCAGATATGGGGCGTCACGCGTGACGGCCGTGAATTCCCGGCAGAAGTCTCTTTTTCGGGCTGGCGTGAAGAGGGCGAGCGGCTGGTGGGCATGATCATCCGTGACGTCACGGCCCGCTATGAAAGTGAGGCGCGTCTCTGTGAGCTGGCTTCTCTGGATATGCTGACGCGACTCGCCAGCCGTAGCGCGTTCATGGATCAGGTCGGGCAACTGACCAAAGCGGGCGTTCCCTACACCTTACTGATGACCGATCTTGATGGTTTCAAAGAGGTGAACGATACGCTGGGACATGCAGCAGGCGATGCGCTGCTGTGTCACGTTGCCGAGCAGATTCGTGCGGTGTGTACCGGTGCCGTGACGGCTGCGCGGCTGGGCGGCGATGAATTTGTGATCCTGCTGGCGGGCGGCAGCGCTGAGGCGGCGATTACGGCGGAAAAACTGATTGCGGCCGTACAGACGCCGTTCCGCTATCACGACTCGCCGGTTGTGGTCGGTGCCAGCACCGGTATCGCTTCCTACCCGGATCACGGTCGCGATCCCTCTGCGGTGATGTCCGCCGCTGATCTGGCACTCTACCGTGCCAAAGCCTCAGGCAAAGGCTGCAGTATCCTGTTTATGCCCGAGTTTCGTGAAGCGGAGCAGCAGCGTCGCCGTTTCGAGCGCGAACTGGAAACGGCGGTGCGGCAGCAGCAGTTCACACTTTACTATCAGCCCCGCTTCGACGTGGAGAGTGGAAAGCTGGTGGGTTGCGAGACGCTGGTACGCTGGCAACACCCGACACGTGGGCTGCTGTTGCCTGCCGACTTCATCGGCATGCTGGTTAAAAGCCCGCTTTCCGTAACGCTGGGGGAATGGATCATCCGCAGTGCCCTGGCACAGGTCCGGCAGTGGCAGGTGCGATCCCCCGAGCTTCGCGTCAGCATCAATCTTTTTCCGCGTCAGCTGACAGGGAACAGCCTGGAAACCGTTATACGCGAGAGTGCCGGCGGCGATGCGGGTTTTGTTGAGCTGGAAGTGGATGAACCTCTGCTGGCTGTGCTGGTGCAGGATATGCCGGTTCAGGTTGAAGCGGTGCGCCGGACCGGTGCCTCATTTATCATTGATCATTATGGACGCACGCTGGGGGCCATTAATTTGCTGCGCCACAGCTTTGTGGCAGGTTTCAAAATCGACAAGTCGCTGACGCACGAGCTCAACTCCAGCATGCGGGTGCGAATGATGTTCCGATCTATCACCGCACTCGGCAAAAGTCTGGGTATTCGGGTGGCTGCTGAAGGGGTTGAAGACAAAGAGCAGATCGCCTTTGTCACGTCAGCCGGATGTCACATTATGCAGGGCAATGGCCTGTGCCGGCCACTGACACCGGCGGACTTTGAAGCGATGCTGTACGGCGAGGAGCATTCTGTGCCCGCTGTTGCCAGCGGTTACGATGTCACATTACCCTGAACCCTCTGACCCTGGCAGTCGAAGAAAGGGGACGATCGACGCCCGTCTGTCTGTCCGGGTCAGCGAACGGGCCGGTACGCCTGTTTCAGTAATCCGAAAATCCAGTCATCCTGCCACTGACCATTGAGGAAGAAATTCTGCCGCAGAGTGCCTTCCTGAATAAAGCCTGCGGAGAGCAGCGTGCGGCGAGAGGCGACATTGCCAGCCGTCACTGTTGCGGTCATTTTGCGGTAACCCTGTTGCTCAAAGCAGAAGGCGATAATGGCATGCAGCGACTCGCTGCCGTAGCCTTTGCCCTGTGCCTCCGTGGCCAGAATAAATCCGGACTCCGCAACACCTCCTCCACGATCGATAAATCCGCAGAAGCCAGCAGGATGACCCGTCGTTTTTTCCTCAATGACCAGGCAAAGCCAGTGTGTGCAGCCTTTGTACCAGGCTGGCAGGCGTACGTCGAATGACAGGGTTCGGATCTCTTCAGCACTGCGCGGATCGCTGATGTACTTCATCACCGCTCTGTCCTGACTGAGCGCAAGATAAAAGGGCCAGTCTTCCTGTTTCAGTGGCCGATAGGTCAGGCGTGGCGAGGTGACATCAATGGGCATTTCTGGCCGAACTTCAGCGGACTTTTCAGCAGACATAGTGCCATTCCCTGCGGACAAGACGGTAAGGTGATGGCGCGAAGATAGCACGGAGCGGCAGACTGATGGCACGCGCGTTCGCGACTTTGCGAGGCGTTTCGCAATCCCGCGGCTGTATCACCCTGCGCGATCTTACCCGGCGACTCGCGGATCATATTTTCCTGTCAGAGCGGAGCGGGCAGGCCATCTGCTCACATCATTGCTACGCTTTTAGCGAGATGGCTGACATTGTCCCTGATGAGAGTAATTTCCAATGGATCTGAAAACTTTTGAAATAGCCTGCTGGGCAGCACTGACAGAGGCTGCCGCCGATCCGCAGGCTGGATTTCGTTATCTGACGCTCGCTACCGTGGATGCTGCACAACGGCCTCAGGCACGTACTGTGGTACTGCGCGAGTGCCATGATGTACGCCGGACGCTGACCTTTTATACCGATGTGCGTAGTCCAAAGTGGCAGGAGATGGCGGCGAATCCCCAGGTTACCGTATTGGGATATTGCCATGAGCGCCGCCTCCAGCTACGGCTGGTGGGACAGGCTGAGTGTTACGCAGCGGGAAGTGCAGTTGCCCGTAACGCCTGGCGTACGTTACCGCAGCACACGCGCCAGACGTATATCGCCGGGCCGCCGGGAGAAGCGCTGGCCCCCGCTCACGAGACACCTGTCGCGACGGCAGCGGAAACTGGCGAATCGCGTTTTGGCGTAATGATTGTGCAGGTCAACATGCTGGATGCGTATCAGCTTCAGCGCAATGAAAATCAGCGCGCACTGTTTCACTATCCTGCCCATGGCGAACGGCAGGAAAGCGGATGGATCAACCCCTGAGGTGAGGCACGCCAGGCGTGCTCACTGCCTGACCCCTTCTCTTTGGCTTACCTGAAAACAGAGATTTCACTGCAATTGACCCTGAGATCCTCTTTTTATCTGCCGCATCGCTTATCCGATTTTAGCGCCATGTTATCTTCACATCGCGGCATATTTCTGCTTTTTACTTTCCTTTGTCATTGTTTGTGCCAGGCTTTAACTAACCGAAAAGCAGTCACTTATGCTCAAGGTCAGGGAAAGTACAAATGATCGCTCTGTATCACAGGCAGGTTAACCATGAATAATCAACCTCCTGAAAAACCAGGATCAGAGAGTAGCGAACAGGTCTTAAGTCTGGCGGAGGAAACCGTTGAGGTCTCGAAACAGCGGGTCATCGACGGTCATGTCAGAGTCACCCGCCAGGTGACTGAACATCAGCAGAAAATTGCGCTGATGCTCCGGCAACAGACGGCGGACGTTCAACGCATTCCTAAATCGGAGCGGCTGACTGAGATGCCGGCGATCCGTGAAGAAAATGGCGTCCTGATTATTCCGATTGTCGAGGAAGAGGTCGAGATCGTCCGTCATCTGGTGCTGAAAGAGGAGTGGCACATTCGCAAAGTCGTCAGCGAGGTGGAGATAGAACAGATTGTCTCCCTGCGCCGGCAGCAGGCTCATCTGACCCGAATACCCTATTCAGAGCCATCCGAATCCATCACCGAGGAACACAACATGGCGCGTGAAACAATTGTAACAATGTTCAGCAATATCTCACTGGCAGAAGGTGCAAAGCGTAACCTGATTAAGGCCGGGTTCCTGGATGATGACATTGATATCATCTCCGGTGAGCGGCTGCGCACTGAAGGTCATGAAGCCCGTCATCCGGGCTTCTGGCAGCGCCTGTTTGGCAACACGCTGGAAGAGGATCAGGCTGAAGTCTATGAAGATGCGATGCGTACCGGCGGTGTAGTGCTGTCGCTGCGGGCCGATGAAGATGAGTTACCTCGTGCCCTGGGCATCCTTGATGCCCATGAAGAGCTTACCGAGCGCAGTGCCGCACGGCCTGATGACTATGCGACTGATGATGGCCTGACAGCGCCCGCCAGTGGAACGCTTCAGGATAAGGGTGCCATCGATCCGCTCCATACCGATCCTGCCCAGCGCAGCGCGGCGCGTACAGTCCTGACCGGTGATGAGAGTGACGAGGATGTGCTGCGTCTGGCCGAAGAGCGACTGGAAGTAGGTAAACGACTGGTTAGCGAAGGTTCAACCCGCGTGCGCCGCTACACTGTCACCGATCAGGTCTCAGAAAATGTCTCGCTGCATGAGCAGCACGCCGCAATCTTCCGTCGTCCGGTGAATGAATCAGGATCACCTACTCATGTTGACTGGTCTGAAAAAACGATTGAAGTGGAAGAGACGCATGAGCAGCCCGTGATTAATAAGACCGCGGAGATCATTGAAGAGGTGGTGTTACGTAAAGAGACAAGCGATCGGGTTGAAACCATTAACGATTCGGTACGCCGTCAGGAAGTGGATATTGACCATGCCAGTACAGATCCTCTCGGCGCAGACCGGCTGACCGGGAATCGTACTGTGGCCGATCCGTTACTTGAAAGCACGCGTCAGGCGCGCGCTGACGACAGCCGTCCGGTAACGCCAGGCAGCGAACCTGCGCATAAAGAGGGTTTCGCGGAAAAAGCCGGTGATAAAATCGCCGAAGCAAAAGAGAAGGTCGAAGATAAGTTTAAAAAACCGTAATGCTGTCGCGGTGATATTCATCTTTCAGGTCTGAAAAAACCCGTCGCTGACGGGTTTTTTTTACGTGTAGAGTAATTTTGAATTAAATCTCCGGCGCGGGATCGCCTTTCAGTCTTTTTGGCCCGAAATGACCATTATGTGTGCCTGCCTGCCAGCGAAACGTTCACAACCGGCGCTGAACACCTGGACGCGATTTTTGTGCTCATGTGCTTGGTTTCTGCTGAGCGTGCAATGATACAGCCATCATCTTAAGATAAAACGACGTACGGTTTACAGGTTTCAGGCGGTCTACATAAAGTTTGCAGGAACGCATGCTGAATACGGCAGGGTAAACGCAAATACGGTAAAAATGTGATGACTTATAAAATCAAACCGATTCACAGTGAAGCAGATTATGAAGCCGGTCTGGCCGCCGTATCTCTCCTGTTCGACAATGAGCCAGAACAGGGAAGTGAAGCCGGTGACTTTCTGGAAGTTTTGATCCTGCTTATCGAAAAATATGAGCAGGAACATTATCCGATTGAGGCACCTGATCCAGTGGAGGCGATTAAATTCCGCATGGAGCAGATGGGGCTAACAGCGAAAAACCTGGTGTCGGCAATTGGACGCATGAACCGCGTCTATGAGGTACTGAATCATAAGCGTGCGCTGACGCTGCCGATGATCCGGAACCTGCATAAAATGTTCAATATTCCGCTCGCATCACTCGCAGGCGCAGCTCAATCCGACAGGATGAGCGTCCGGTAACTAAAGCCCGCCCTGCGCGGGCTTTTTTATGCGCTGTTCTTTTTTACAGCCCTGAATCAGTCGCCCCCGCGTTGTGCTGTCTGAAATCCCTGACTACCCTTGCTGGTGTTTCTGGCTCGTAACGGGCCGGATAGCCCGAAAGCCGGGTCAGCCTCTGCAATTTTCAGTTATTAACGGCAGGTTGTCGTTAATCTGCCGTGCATCATCAAACAGGGACACCATGACAGAACAAGACAACGCCCATACTTATCGCGCTGACGAGCACATTGATCCTTATGTCTCAGTACAGGGTGCAAGAACACACAATCTCAAGGATGTGTCGCTGCGGTTTCCCCGGAATGCCATGGTGGTGTTTACCGGGGTTTCAGGCTCCGGAAAATCCTCACTCGCCTTTGACACGCTTTATGCAGAAGCCCAGCGCCGGTTTATCGAGTCGATTTCACCCCATGCCCGTCGCCTGATCGATCAGGCCGCTGCGCCAGATGTAGATAACATTGACGGACTTCCGCCCGCGGTGGCGCTTCAGCAAAGCCGGGCTGGCGCGCAGGAGCGTTCAACGGTGGGCAGCCTGACCCGTATTTCCGTCACGCTGCGTCTGCTGTTTTCTCGTGCGGGCACTAGGCCTGACGGTGTGCCGTTTATGACCGCCGATTATTTCTCGCCTAACAATCCTGAGGGTGCCTGTCCACATTGCCAGGGGCTGGGAAGAGTGCACACCGTTAAAACCGAGTCGATGGTGCCGGATAGCTCACTGAGTATCCGCCAGGGGGCTATCGCGTCATGGCCCCGAGGCTGGCATAACAAAAACCTGCGCAGCATCCTTGAGACGCTCGGCTACGATGTCGATGCACCCTGGAATACGCTTTCAGCCCGCGACCAGCAGTGGATACTGCTGACTGACGAACAGCCATCGGTGCCGATTTTTGTCGGTCTGAATGCTGAACAGCGTGAAAACGCGCTGGCGGCGGGCGAAGAGCCCGCTTATACCGGCACGTACACCAGCGCAGCAAAAATCGTATTGCAGAGCTATTCCAATGGCAGCGAGACGACGAAAAAACGGCTGGCGCGCTTTGTCACGGTCACACCCTGTTCAGCGTGTCACGGCAAAAGGTTAAACCGGAACGCGCTATCCGTGACCTTTGCCGGTTATGACATTGCCAGCCTGAGTGAGCTGTCGGTATCTGAACTTGCTGAACGGCTGAGGCCTTATGCAGACGGTTCATCATCAGATCTGCCTGCCGAGGCGGCACTGCGGGAAGCCGTTATCCGGATGGCGTCAGATATCAGCATGCGGCTTGAACAGCTTGAGACGCTGGGTCTGGGGCATCTGGCACCGGGACGCCGCACCACGCTGCTCTCATCCGGCGAGTTGCAGCGCGTACGTCTGGCCACCCAGCTGATATCGCGGCTGTTTGGTGTGCTTTACGTGCTGGATGAGCCGTCTGCTGGTCTGCATCCCGATGATGTCAAAGCGCTGCTCGCATCCCTGAAGAACCTGGTACGTGCAGGTAACTCGCTGGTGGTCGTCGAGCATAATATTGATCTCATTGCCGAGGCGGACTGGCTCATCGAAGTCGGTCCCGGCCCGGGTACGCATGGCGGTGAGATTGTTTATAACGGTGAACCGGCAGGCCTCAAAGACGTCAACGCTTCACCCACCTCTGGCTATCTCTTCTCCCGCAGCTATACCGGACTGCGCCAGCGCCGGCCCGCGGAGAGCTGGCTCAGGCTTGAGCAGATCCATTGCAACAATATTACCGGCGTGGATATCGCCATCCCGCTGGCGAGAATGACGGCGGTTACCGGAGTTTCCGGCTCCGGCAAATCGACGCTGCTGAATCGCGTGCTTCCGGAAATGCTCGGACGTTTTGATAAAACATCTGACAGTGAAGAGGGTGAGGAAGAGGACCTGGTCCCGGACGTTAAGGGGCAGGTTGTTAGCGGAAATGACGCCATTGGCCGTCTGGTCAGAATCGATCAGCGTCCTATCGGGCGGACGCCACGCTCCAATCTGGCCACCTACACCGGCTTTTTCGATATCGTCCGCAGGCTGTTTGCAGAAACCCCCGAGGCGAAAGCCAGAGGTTTCAGCGCCAGCCGGTTTTCCTTCAATCTGCCCGCGGGTCGCTGTCCTGCATGCGAGGGACAGGGACAGATTTCGATTGAGCTGCTCTTTATGCCCAGCGCCACCGCAACCTGCTCGGTCTGTGCGGGACGCCGTTACAACCCCGAAACGCTGGAGGCGAAGTGGAACGACCTGACCATAGCGGAAGTGCTTGATCTCACCGTAGACGACGCCACCAGGGTGTTTGACGGGTATGACGGGATCCAGCGTTCACTGTCGGCTCTGCGATCTCTGGGGCTGGGATACCTGACACTGGGTCAGCCCGCCACGGAACTCTCTGGCGGTGAGTGTCAGCGCATCAAGCTCGCCTGGGAGCTGCAGCGTGTCCAGCGGACAGCTACGCTCTATCTGCTTGATGAACCGTCTACAGGTTTGCATCCCTCTGACATGGATAAGTTGCTGATTGTGCTGGATGAACTGGTGACGCGCGGCCACACCGTCGTGATGGCGGAACACACCATGCGCATCGTGGCTGAAGCGGACTGGGTGATTGATCTGGGCCCTGGTTCCGGTCTTAAAGGCGGAAGGATTGTTTCATGCGGTACGCCGGAAACGGTCAGCACATCGGCTGAGAGTCTGACTGCGCCCTGGCTTTCCGCACAGCTGAAAAAGAGGGCAGGCGATCCGGCGTAACTGGATTGCACTGAATGACGCCGCCGCTGAAACGGCTGCACTATAAGGGCTCAGGGGTAAGCTTCTGAGCCCTTCAATAGTGATAACGGCATGAGGCGATTAATAAAGCGTCTCCACTGACGGCGTAAACCAGCCGATGTTCTGCCGTAATTCTGCGTGACCAGAAGCCTGCAAGATTATGCTTTAATGGCTCGGGTTTTCCTTTGCCTTCAAAAGGCGTCCTGCTGGCATCTTTTAGCAACTCATTAATCTTTTTGACCGTTTTTTTATCGGTATCCTGCCAGTAGAGATAATCTTCCCAGGTTTCTTCGGACCAGGTCAGTTTCACTCAATAATATCCCTGTCAGTCCCGTTACCGCTTTGCAGGCTTTCGATGGAATCCATTAACCTGCGAGCATTCTTAGGTGACCGCAGCAGGTAGGCTGTCTCTTCCAGTGAGTTATATTCTTCAAGCGACATCAGCACGCAGGATTCACCGTTCTGGCGGGTGATTAATACCGGCGCTTTATCTTCAACCGTCTGAACCATAGTGGCAGACAGATTTTGTCGGGCTTCGCTGTAACTGATTGCTCTCATAGAACCTCCACAGAGTAAGTAATACAAGTCATTGTACAATGATAAGCTATGACAGGGAAGTCAGGTGAGAAGACTGGGGTACCATCACCGACGTGTTTTCTCTTGAGAAACTGATGGTACGGTGTTTCTCGCAGAGAAACAGGCAGTCAGATAACCCATCAGCGCAGCGGCGCATTGACCTGCAACGCATCCAGCTCACGCGCATCGTGACTGCAGAAAAAGGTGATTTCGCCGCCGCGCTGGCAGGAGAGTTCACGCAGTCGCTGCTGGTTGTGCCGTCTGGCCACATTATCTATGCCCATCATCCACTGGTAAAAACGCAATCCTGGCGTGCAGTGGCGCGTCGGCTGCCGCATTTCGCCGCGGTAGAACCAGGCGTCGCCGCCGTGCAGCAGCCAGCCATCGGGCTGCTGAATGGCAATGCCCGCGTGACCCGGCGTATGGCCCGCCAGCGGCACCAGCAGAACCTCCGGGGGTAAATCCCGCAGGCGATTAACCGCCTCAAAACCAAACCATGTTTCCCCCTGCGGCTGATAGGTTTCCCAGTTGCTGATCCCGCCCCATTGTCCGGGACGATAGCGCTCACGCGACAGCCAGCTGTGACGCTGGTGGGCGGTATCGACCTCCTGCTGCATCAGATGGATACGCGCCTGCGGAAAATCGGTCAGTCCGCCAGCATGATCAAAATCGAGATGGGTCAGAATAATATGGCGCACATCGTCAGCCCGAAAGCCCAGCGCCTTCACCTGTGACAAGGCGGTGAGATCGTCGCGCCGCTGAATATTGTTTAAGGCGCGGAAAAAGCCCGAGAGGCGACTGCCGGGCGTATGGATATCCTGCCGCCCAAAGCCGGTATCGACCAGCACCAGCCCGTCGCGGTCTGTCTCAATCAGCAGGCAGTGACAGACCAGGTGCGCCTTCAGGCCTTTACTGAATCCATCATAAAACGCGCCGCCCAGCGGGCACATACAGCCACAGTTAAGGTGGTGAATTTTCATCGGGCCTCCATAGGGTCATCGGCAGAATCTCTGAGAGACTACGGCCTGTCCGGCACGCAGCACATCAGCCTGGCTATAGAGTGTAGAGCGGGTTGAAACAACAGGCGGAGCGGTGAAGCGGATAACCGGGCAAAAAAAGCCGGTTATCCGCCAGAAAGCAGAAAATTAACTGTGGAACAGCGGGAAAGCACCGGTCAGCAGACCGCCCGCCATCAATACCAGACTGACCAGAATCCCCCACTTGATGGCAAAGCGCTGGTGGTCGCCGATATCGACTTTCGCCAGGCCCACCAGCAGGTAGACAGACGGCACCAGCGGACTCAGCAGGTGGAATGGCTGGCCGACAATAGAAGCGCGGGCAATCTCTTCTGCAGTAATACCGTAGCTGGCCGCCGTCTGGGCAATAACCGGCAGAATGCCGAAGTAAAAGGCATCATTCGACATAAAGAAGGTAAACGGCAGACTGACCAGCGCGGTAAACACCGCCAGGTAAGGTCCGAAGCTGGGCGGAATTACCGCCAGCAGGCTCTTCGCCATGGCGTCAACCATGCCGGTGCCGGAGAGGATGCCGGTGAAAATACCGGCGGCAAAAATTAATGCGGTCACCGCCAGCACGTTACCGGCATGGGAACTGATACGGGCTTTCTGCTCCTCCAGCGTGGGATAGTTGAGCATCACTGCAATGGCAAACGCCAGCATGAACAGGATCTGAATCGGCATTAAACCAATCACCAGCAGCACCAGCAGCACGGTGGTCAGGATAAAGTTAGGCCAGAACATTTTCGGGCGACGGTTGGCAGCGCACTCTTCGGCATCGCCCAGACCCAGCTCGATGTTGTCGAGATGGTGATCTTTCATGGTCATCACGCCTAATCGTTTACGCTCACGCAGGCCAAACAGCACCGCCATCACTACCAGGCTGACGCAGGCGAGCAGCATCGCGGGCAGCATTGGAATAAAGATGTCGAGAGCATCAATACGCAGTGCCGCCGCGGCACGCGCTGTCGGGCCACCCCAGGGAGAGAGGTTCATGATGCCGCTGGCGAGGTTGACCAGACAGGTCATCATCAGCACGTTCATGCCCAGCCGGTGATAGAGCGGCAGAAATGCGGCAATGGCAATCATGTAAGTGGTAGAGCTGTCACCATCCAGAGAAACCAGTAGTGTTAGTACCGCCGTTCCGACCAGCACTTTCAGGGGGTCACCGCGCACCATCCGAAGAATAAAGCGCACCAGTGGGTCAAACAGTCCGGCATCAATCATCAGACCAAAATAGAGAATGGAGAAGGTCAGCATTACACCGGTCGGAGCCAGCTTTTTGACGCCATCCAGCATCATGGCACCCAGGCCTGCGTAAAAACCGCCAATCAGCGCAAATATGGTTGGTATCAGGATCAGCGCAATCAAGGCTGACATACGTTTGGTCATGATCAGATACATGAAGCAAACAACCATGGAAAAACCCAGTATCGTCAGCAAATTAACAGCCCTCGCAATGGCGGAAAAGTAATGAAAAAGTTACATACCGGCAGGAAAATTCAGG
>Ga0308162_1000175_pt1 | contig 80371 bp, 74 predicted proteins | sample PhySR2_FD_201370 | JGI IMG/M metagenome (GOLD analysis project Ga0308162, IMG submission 201370) | Phyllosphere microbial communities from UC Gill Tract Community Farm, Albany, California, United States - DLSLS.R2 | ecosystem: Host-associated > Plants > Phyllosphere > Unclassified | place: USA... | reverse complement strand
GCAGGAACGGCAGGGCGCGCGCAGAACAGCAGTATTGCTAAAATCACTGCACAGCCCGATCCCAGCCAAAAGACAAACTGATTATTTATCGTAAACATAATCCCGGCAATTGAGGCACAAATTGCCCAGCCGATGCAGCCAAAAAGGCGCGCACGACCAAACTCAAAGCCACTGTAGCGGCTGACCTTTTCGATATAGGCTTCGATAGCTGGCGCGCCACCATTATAGATAAAACCAAGGTATATTCCGCCCGCGATGGCGGCAAGGTAGACATTGGTTTTAAGTAATGGACCGAACAGATATATAAAGAATGGCGCAAAGAGCACCAGCAATAGGGTGATCAGCCACAATAAGTGTTTCTTCAGGCCAAGTTTATCAGAGAGCAATCCAAATACCGGCTGAAACACTAATGAGAAAAAGGAGATAGAAGCGAAAATAATGCCGGTATCACTTTTATCAATATGATTAATATCATGTAACCAAATGGGAAAGAAAGGGAAGTAAGCCCCCATGATAAAAAAGTAGAAGAAAAAGAAGAGGCCAAAAATCCAGAAGTTACTGTTTTTAAGATAGAACATATTCACCGCCAGAGAGTGTGTCTTGGTAAGAAAGCGGGTCGCAATGCCATGCCAGTCGATACTGGAAGCGCGGGGCGGTTAGAATGAAGGGAGCGGCAACACTTGGACTCCACGAATCATCCCCGCCAATTCCCATATGAAAACCATCGAGTACCAGCCAGGTGCCTGCCTCTGGCTTAAGCAGATGACGATGAGTAGTCGTCATGAGTTGATGCTGGCTATAGCGACTCAGCGAGAAATGGAAATCGCCTTGGATAAAATGTGGGCCATAGCTTAATTGCTGAGTGCCACCGCGCAGACCGTTTTCACAAGGAAACACATAGTCCGTGTGCATTGCCGCGAGGGGGAGTGTCCAGCGATCATACTGTGAAGCACTGCAACGGTCAGGGTAGTTTTCGTGCGGCCCCAATCCTAACCAGCTGACCTCCGGATACTGTGAAGCGAATTGGCAGGTTAGGCCAATCCTTGCTGGAGGAGGCGCATCGACTGACCGCTCAACCTCCACCGAGATGGTTAACTCCCCGGCACCTGAGAACGTGAAGTGTTTGCGGCTTAAGAAGCGCAGCGCTTTATCTGCATAATAGGCATGTACTGTGGTGACAGTAATGGTGTTTTGCTCTTGAATATACCTCAGCTCAAGGCATGAACGGGTTAGCGAATACATTCCCGCTGCTTTCCAGCGCTCTACCCAGGCATTAGGATCGATGCGGGTGACTTCACTGATACCGATATCGTTATCGATGGGTGCGCGCGTAAAGTTATCCGTTAACGGGGTGAGTAACTGTTCCACCTGATTGCGTGTCCATTGACTGAGCAAACCGGTATCCCGTGCAAAGGTCCATTGTTGCGAACCACTACGCAGGATTAATGCCTCGTCGCACTCTTCAATCGACACCTGTTCACTGGACGTCGACGGTGTCGGAAGACGTAATGGCGTAGGCAACTGCCATTGTTCGGTAGCCACGCAGTATCCAGCTTCACTCCATGGCGTTGCGTTGGGCTGGACGACCTTAACGGTCAGCCAGACGTGGTAAGCATCCGATAAATCGGGCAGTTCAAGCGGGTAGCTGCGGGTTTCTCTCGGGGCGAGCGAGAGGGGGAATGTCCCTTCAGCGATAATTTCTCCCTGTTGCGCGACGGTCCACTGAAGTTGTTCATTATCAGTATGGCGGAAGAGATATTCACTGGTCACCGACAGCGCGTTTTGTTCAAGACTAAACTGGAAAAACTGCTGGTGATATTTTGCCTCAAACAAGCTTGGATGAGGGGTGCGATCGGCAAAGACTAAGCCATTCATACAGAATTGACGGTCGTTTGGCGCGTCTCCAAAGTCTCCGCCGTAAGCGGCATAGGGGTGGCCGTGATCATCGTAAGCTTGTAAGGATTGATCCGCCCAATCCCAAATAAAGCCACCTTGCAAACGTGGGTAATGTCGGAATGCGCGCCAGTAAGCCGCGAAACCGCCCAAGCTGTTACCCATCGCGTGGGCATATTCACAGAGAATTAAGGGACGCTGCTCGCCGGGTAGTGATATCCATTTGGTAATAGACCATTTGGGCACGGCAGGAAAACATTGGTCTTGGCTAACCCGGGCATACATCGGGCAAACAATATCGGTCGCGGGGGTGTTCGCGCCGCCGCCTTCATATTGCACGGGGCGGGTGGGGTCATACTGTTTAATCCATTGGTACAAGGCATCGTGGTTATGGCCATAGCCCGACTCATTGCCTAGCGACCAGATGATAATCGAAGGGTGGTTAAGGTCTCTCAGCACCATGCGTGTTACCCGTTCCATCATTGCCGGTAACCAACAAGGATCATCACTGAGCCGATTCATCGGCACCATGCCATGGGTTTCGATATTGGCTTCATCCACCACATACAGTCCATATTGGTCGCAAAGGTCGTACCAATCGGGGTGGTTCGGATAATGAGAGCAACGGACCGCATTAAAGTTATGTTGTTTCATCATCACAATATCTTGTCGCATCGCGTCAAGGCTGACGGTTTGACCGGTCACTGGATGATGTTCATGGCGGTTAGTTCCGCGGATGAGTAAGGGTTGGCCATTAAGCTGGAGTTGGCCCTGATGGATCTTGACCTCGCGTAAACCGAGTGGACTGGCCTCGACTTCGATCAATTGGTCATGGTGAAATAAGCAGAGCAGTACCCGGTACAGCGTGGGACTTTCTGCGCTCCATAATTTTGGCGAGGGGATGGCTAGCTTCATCTTGGCCCGGTCGGCGTAGGCCCCGCGTTCATCGATGATAGCGCTGCCTAGAGCCGTCCGCTGTGTCACAACGCATTGCTGGTCGTCCCAAATTTCAATCTCTACACTCGTCTGCGGGGAATAGTCTCCGTCAACCTCGACCTCGATGGTAACCTCTGCTTGCGTATACTGGGCGGTGAGTGCTGAACTGAGTCGCCATTTCTTAATGTAACAACTCGGTTTATGGACTAGGCCTACGTCGCGAAAAATACCACTCATCCGCCACATATCTTGGTCTTCAAGATAGCTGCCATCAGACCAGCGCAGCACCATGACTGCCAAGCGGTTTTCACCGCTGCGTAAAGCAGAGGTTAAGTCGAATTCAGAAGGTAAGCGGCTATCTTGTGCATAACCAATCCAGATACCGTTGCACCAAAGGTAAAATGCTGAATTAACCCCTTCAAACACAATTCGCGTGCTGCCGGATGTTAGCCAAGAGGCTTCCACTGAAAATGTGAGCGAATAACATCCAGTAGGATTGTCTGTCGGAACCTGCGGTGGATTCACTGGGATGGGATAGTTGACGTTAGTATAAATGGGTACATCATACCCTTGCCTTTGCCAATTACTGGGCACAGTAATCGCCTTAGCTGCCGGTAAATCCTTATCTAGCCATTCTTCAGGGACCTGTTGCGGTGACGAGAATAAATTGAATTGCCATTGACCATTGAGGGACTGTAACGAGGGAGAACTAAAATTCTCAATCGCATGTGACCGATTACGCCAACTTCTATAGCGAGGGTGGGCGGGTAATTGGTTGAGTTGGGTAACCGCAGGCTGTTGCCAGTCTTGCCGTGCCAGAAGTGCTTTCAGTGAAAGTATCGTCATGATCGGTCTCAATGTTATTCGCTCACATATAGACCTATGCCGATTTCTTTTCGTTGTAAAGCTGTCTACTTATTCATCGTGAGGGGAATCACAGAAAGAGCGGTTTCCCCCTATTGTGAGTAATGCTCGAGTTGCAGTGCGAGTTTTTTAAGTTGACGTGCCAGCTGCTTGGCCGAGGGGGGCGTGGCGTGAGCCGATGCGACAGTATCCCGCTCAATTAAGCTTACGGGGAGCACATGTTGGCAGTCGGTGACACCCGAAATTAAGCGGAGAAGTTGCTCAACACTGACTTGGCCTAATCGTGAAAAATTCTGCTGAACGGTGGTGAGGGGGGGAGTAAAAAAAGCGCTATCCGAAGTATCGTCATAGCCTGTAACCGAGATCTCGTCTGGCACAGTAAACCCTGCTTCAGTCAGCGCACGCAGCGCACCGAGCGCCATTTGGTCATTGGCAACGACTACGGCGGTGAAACGTTTCTTTTGCATCATCGCAAAGGTTATTGCGTCGAACCCTGATTTCGCGCTCCAGTCACCGGCTATCGTCAGCACCGGCGCTAACTGGTGACGATACAATTGCGTGCGGGCACTGTCAGCGCGTAGTGTTGCCGAAATAGAGTCGGATGGGCCGGTCACTAAGAGCATGTCTCTGTGCCCTAATGCCACCAGATGATCGATTGTGAGCGCACTGCCTCGGCTGGGATCGAATATAACGTAATGCGCGGTACAGGTCGGCGAAACATCGTTAAACAACATCGGGATGTTTGGGGCTAATTGACGTAGCGACGTGGCCAACGCATCACTGAGCGGAAGATTAATGATGATACCATCAACCCGCTGTGCAAGAAGCTGTTTAACGGCATCAAAAATAGCCTGTGGCTGAAGGGTATCCACCATCGAGATGACCGTATTATAGTGTTCTTCAGACGCTCGGGCTTTTACCGCGGCAGCAATTTGCGACGGGGCATGTAAAGCAAGGCTGGTGGTTGCCAGACCCAGGGTTTGACTGAGTTTCCCCGCCAGTTGCTGAGCCACTTTATTGGGCACGTAATGCAGCTGATTGATAGCTTGAAAGACGCGTTGACGCGTTTTGTTCGAGACATTGGCCGACTGATTAATCACACGGGAGACAGTCTGGTAGGACACACCCGCTTCACGGGCAACGTCATAAAGGGTAACCGCTCTCTTATTCATAATCCATTCTCACGTAAAATATCGAGCCTCAGCCTATGCAGATCCTTTTAGCATAAAAGCGGGGAAATTACTGTAGTCAGTTGCGGTAAGAGAACGGTATCGAAGGGGCTGCTGAGGAGTAACGTGCGGTTATACAGTCGCCCTAAGCGTTTTGCTGAATAGCGTGGTGATATTGATATAGCAAAAAGCCCGCTATCTTTCGATAGCGGGCTTCTTAAATATGGCTCCTCTGACTGGACTCGAACCAGTGACATACGGATTAACAGTCCGCCGTTCTACCGACTGAACTACAGAGGAATTGTCCTGAAGACGGGGCAGATAATAGTGCTACCCTAAGCGGTTGTCAAAGCCCTTTTTCCTGTTATCAACGCGTTTGCTGGCGAAATAACCAAGTTGGGCAGACTATGCTCACTTTAGACTGCACTAAAAAATCGAGTTTTGACTCACTATAGTGCAACCAGGACGAATAACGATAAAAAGAAAGGGATAAGTTCAGGTTTGACAGTACTTATAATGTTGGCCTGATAATTGCTTACTAGATTCACTTGCGGCGAGTCTCACGCCACTAATCCTTGGTAGGAGTTAATCATGAATCTAAGACGCTTAAAATATTTTGTGAAAATTGTCGACACAGGTAGCCTAACTCGTGCAAGTGAAGTCCTGCATATCGCGCAACCGGCCCTCAGTCAGCAGTTGGCCACCTTAGAAGGCGAGTTTAACCAACAGCTGTTGATCCGTACCAAACGAGGCGTTATTCCGACGGATGCGGGACAGGTGCTCTACCACCATGCTAAATCGATTTTGAAACAGTGTGAGTTTGCCCGAGTCGCCGTCTCTTCTACACCCTTGATGACGCAAACCGCTTAACCCTCTGCTGATGACATGGGTCGCCTGTAACTTTCTTGAACAAAGTGATAAAAAACTATTGCTCAGGCGGCCTCCCCCCATTAGGATCCCTCGCCGGAACGAAAACGTTTACGTATTGAGTGCGTTCCACCACCATGAGCACGCGATCAAGCCTAGACAGGGCATTGTATTGTGTATAAATGACGATAATTTGAGAAAATAACATGCTCGAAAAGCTCTTTAAATTAAAGGCAAACAACACCAACGTTAAAACAGAAATCATTGCCGGGATTACGACCTTTTTGGCGATGGCCTATATTCTTTTCGTTAACCCTTCTATTTTGGGGCAGACTGGAATGGACAAAGGCGCGGTCTTCGTGGCGACCTGTTTAGCCGCCGCCATTGGCTCAGTGTTGATGGGGATGATTGCTAACCTTCCTATTGCTTTAGCACCGGGAATGGGACTAAACGCCTTCTTCACCTATACCGTCGTGTTACATATGGGGTATCACTGGCAAGTCGCTTTGGGTGCCGTCTTTATCTCTGCTGTGCTGTTCTTCTGCCTCTCAATTTTCAAAATTAGGGAGTGGATTATCCGCAGCATCCCCCTCGCACTTCGCTCTGCGATTGCCGCCGGGATTGGGTTATTTCTCGCTATCGTAGCGCTAGAAGGTGCCGGGATCGTTGTCGATAACCCAGCGACCCTAGTGGGGATGGGGGACTTAACTAAACCAGGTCCACTTCTAGCGATTGCGGGCTTCTTCCTGATTGTCATTCTTGAAGCACGTCGTGTGACCGGTGCAATTTTAATTGGTATCCTAGTGATTACCGCAATTTCCATTTTGACCGGACTTTCGCCTTTTGGTGGCGTGATTTCCTCTCCTCCTTCGCTAGCACCGACCTTCTTACAGTTGGATATTGCCGGGGCCTTTAATGTCGGGCTGATCAGCGTTATTTTTGCCTTCTTATTTGTCGATGTGTTCGATAACTCCGGAACGCTGATTGGCGTAACGCGTAAAGCAGGACTGACCGATGAGCACGGTAATATTCCTTCTATGGGACGCGCGCTGCTTTCTGATAGTATCGCGGCACTTTTCGGCTCGTTACTCGGAACCTCAACCACCACCAGTTTTGTCGAGTCTAGCGCTGGGGCGGCTGTTGGCGGCCGGACGGGATTGACCGCAATCGTGGTAGGTATCCTGTTCTTACTGTCGCTGTTTTTCTCTCCACTAGCCGGTAGTGTGCCCGTCTATGCAACGGCCCCTGCGCTGCTGTTTGTGGCGGTCCTGATGGCGTCAGGGTTAGCGGAAATCGATTGGAAGGATATCTCAACAGCGGCACCGGTAACCATTACTGCCTTAGCGATGCCATTAACCTACTCGATTGCCAACGGTATTGCGTTCGGGTTTATCAGTTGGACGGTGATTAAACTCTGTACCGGTAAATACAAAGAGCTGAATCCCGCGCTAATCGTATTGACCGTATTGTTCGTGATTAAACTGGGTTGGTTAACCACCTAGACGAAAACTGGCGTTAGGTCGATGACCTAACGCTTTTTTTTTAACGGAAGGGAGGTTCGACGAAAGTCCGTAACTTACGAGAATGCAGTTTATCGCCTTCCGCACGCAGCAGGTCTACCGCATAAATCCCAATCTGCAAATGCTCAGAAATCGCCCCATCATAGAAACGGTTAGCTTGGCCAGGCAATTTGATCTCGCCATGTAAGGGTTTATCAGACACACAGAGTAGCGTGCCGTAAGGGACACGAAAACGATAACCCTGCGCAGCGATGGTGGCACTCTCCATATCCACGGCGATTGCACGGCTTAAGTTGAAGCGTAAGGCTGAGGCTGCGTAACGAAGCTCCCAATTTCGGTCATCTGTCGTGACGACGGTCCCCGTGCGTAAGCGCTGCTTGATCGTGGTACTGTCGGTTTCACCGGATAGATGGCGCGTGGCATCGTAGAGTGCGCGTTGGACTTCTGCGATGCTCGGTACCGGAATATCCGCAGGTAACACGCTATCTAATACATGGTCGTCGCGCAGATAGGCATGGGCTAACACATAATCGCCAATTCGCTGACTCTCACGTAACCCACCGCAGTGACCAATCATTAACCATGCGTGGGGCCGTAAGACGGCAAGGTGGTCACAGATCGTTTTGGCGTTTGAGGGGCCAACACCAATGTTGATCAGCGAGATCCCTTGATTATCCTCGGTAACCAGATGCCATGCGGGCATTTGATGTTTCTTCCAGGCATCTTGACGTAATTCTTGTTCGATATTCTCCGCATTGAGCACCTCGCCGCCGGCGCAGACTAAGGCGATATAAGGCGAGCTCGGGTCAGCGACTTGCTCTTTACCCCAGCGAATAAACTCATCGACATAGCGAGTGTAATTGGTAAACAGAATATAGGGCTGAACGCTCTCTGGCGGGGTGCCGGTATAATGTTTAAGACGTGCCAGCGAAAAATCGACCCGCAAGGCATCGAACTGGCCGAGGGGCAGCTCTTGATCATGCGTCACCAAGCCATCGGAAATATCGTCGCCGATATTAGCCAGATCGGTGGTGGGGAAGAAACGGGTAATAGTGGCCATTTGCTGGCGTTCAATCGTCAAGGCTAAACCGTCTAATACGTAGGGGTAGGGGATCTCTACCGCTGACCGGCGAACCTCAAGGGTGAATTGATATTCTTTACTGAGCATCTCCAGCTGTTCGGTCAAATAGCGACGAAAGAGTGCCGGTTGAGTAATGGTCGCGCTGTAGGTGCCAGCATGGGTGAAACGTCCCCACGCCCGCACGCGCTGGACAGGTGTCTGCTCACCTTGCCAGTGCAGAACCAGCTCAGGATAGGCAAAAAGACCGGCTTGTCGGGCGTCGCTGCTGGGTAATTCGCCTGAGGTAACATAGCGTTCTAATGCCGCTCTTAATGCGGCCACGGCACTCTCATAGTCGATTTCTAACTGGTCTAACGCTTGTTCGATGGCTAACTGTGGTTGTGACATGATGGTGAACCTCTCTTCATCAAGCAGGCATAAAATCAGGATTACTCTACCCTGTGTTTTTATACACTACAAACAGAACTCAGCATAAACCAGAATTGTATTAAATTTGTTAAATATTATTGAGTTATTAATGGTTAAACACTAAAGTTAATCCATCGCCTGTCGTAATAGATAATCGTTGAGTATCTCTGTCTTCTCCGTGCGGAAAAAGGATGTGCATTGTGCAGCGTGTTATTCGTCCCCTTGCTCAAGTGATTCAACGAACGCCTTGGTATCGTCAACGACGCCGCTACCGAACCCTATTTTGGCGTGAAATAACCCCTTTTGCGGTTCCTATCTTTATCGAAAACCTCTGCGTCCTGCTGATGGGGGTATTAAGTACCTTCCTAGTCAGTTGGCTCGGGAAAGCGGCGATGGCCGGAGTGGGGCTTGCTGATAGCTTTAATATGGTGGTGATTGCTTTTTTCGCGGCGATCGATCTGGGGACTACCGTCGTGGTGGCGTTCAGTTTGGCGCGAGGCGAGGGCGAACGCGCCCGAGCCGCAGCGCGGCAATCTATCGGGCTAATGACCGTCCTCGGCTTTGTGCTGGCCATCATTATTGAATGTTTTGGACAAGAGATTATCCAAGTCATTGCCGGCAGTGCCGATCCGCAAGTGAAGGCCATGGCGCTTAACTATCTGCATATCTCAGCGTGGAGCTATCCTGCCGCCGCCATCGCGTTGATAGGCAGTGGGGCATTAAGGGGAGCTGGCAATACCAAAGTGCCGATGTTGGTCAATGCGGGGATGAATATTTTAAATATCATCATCAGTTCAATCCTTATTTATGGCTGCTTAGGCTGGAATGGACTCGGTTTCAGTGGGGCAGGGTTAGGATTAACCCTTTCTCGTTATATCGGGGCGTTAGTGATTATTATTGTATTGGCTAACCGTTTTAGTGGCGCACTCTTGATTCCGATTAAGAGTTATTTCTCTCGTTGGAATACACTTATCCTTAAAGAAGTGTTGAGTATCGGGGTGCCCGCCAGCGTCGAATCGGTGCTATTTAATGGCGGTAAACTTCTCACGCAAATTTACGTTGCGGGAATGGGGACTAGCGATATCGCCGGAAACTTTATTGCGTTTTCCATCGCCTCGTTGATCAATCTCCCCGGTAACGCCTTGGCTTCATCATCGACGATTATTACGGGTAAACGCCTGGGATTAGATCAGGTTTACCAAGCAGAAAAGCAAATACGTCACGTTTTTTGGCTAGCGACCGTGGGGTTAACGCTTATCGCGTGGTCAACCATCCCCTTTGCGGGACTGTTGGCGCGTTTCTATACCGCCGACCCAGAAGTGATTAGCGTTACACAGCATCTGTTATGGCTTAACGCCGCTTTTATGCCGATCTGGGCCTGCTCTTGGGTGTTACCGGCAAGCCTGAAAGGGGCGCGAGATGCGCGGTTTGCTATGTATGTTTCGATGTTCAGTATGTGGGGAGCGCGCGTCGTAATGGGCTATGTTCTCGGTATTTGGTTAGGCTGGGGCGTGGTCGGAGTGTGGCTTGGGATGGTGATGGATTGGGCAGTGCGTGGCGTCTGTTTTTGGTGGCGATTGCACAGTGGCACTTGGTTAAATAATTATCGAAAAATGATCCAACGCGCGAATAAATCGATTTAACTAGGCCTATAAGACTATTCCTATCGCAATCTGAATGATTAGGCTTATTGTGTGAAGCTGGCGAAAAAATAGCACCCTAAGCTTCAGCTGAAATTGCACGGTAAGCGAAAAGTTTTAATTTTCTGAGGAACTAATGACAAAGACTTTACCTTCGGCTGTCTCATCGCCTTCTTTTGATGATGGCGCACATGATAAAGGTCATTTAGAGACTTTGTATGCTTACAAAGCGATGCTCGATGCCAGTATAGATTGTATTAAAATTCTTAGCCCAGACGGGCGAGTGATCAATATGAATCAATCTGGCTGCACCGCCTTGGGGGTGGATCCTCTTTCCGGCTTTGGAATGGAGTGGCTACCGCTGTTGCCGGAAGAAATTAGAAAGCCAGGCAGAAAAGCGCTGCAAAAGGCTCGCTCAGGCGAGAATGCGCAGTTTCTGGGAAAAAGCATCAATGAATTAGGCGAAATTACCTTTTGGGACAATCTCCTGACCCCAGTTCACAACGAGCAAGGTGTCGTCAGCAGCATTCTGTGTGTGTCGAGAAACGTGACACAACAGTGCTCGGCGGAGACCAAACTGCGTCATCTTAGCGAGTTCGATGAGTTAACCAATATCCCGAATCGCCGTCATTTCCAGTCCTATCTGAAGAAAGCGTTGCGTATTGCCAAAGCGACTCATCAATCCGTGACCTTATTACACGCCGATCTCGACCACTTCAAATTGTTAAACGATACCCGTGGAAGCCTTTTTGGCGACCATATACTCAAGGTTGTCGCCAAGCGGTTGATAAAAAAGCTATCGGGTCAAGGCTATGTTGCGCGCCTGTCGAGTGATGAATTTGCCATCATTATCCCTCAAACAGTGAGTACTGAAGAAATCAATCAGCTCGCGCAAAATATCATCAATGCGATCGCTAAACCGATCAGCCATAATGGCCAATCCGTCCGTCTGTCAATGAGTATCGGTACCGCCACCTGGCCCTATTCGGTCGAAAATAGCGAGATGTTAACGAAAGCAGCGAACGTCGCCCTCAGTGAAATGAAGCAGAACGGCCGCGGTGGTGCGCTGCAGTATCATAGCCAATTGATGAAGAGTGTCACGCGTATTGCCGAGCAGTTAGAACTGGCGCAATACGCTATCGATCATCATAAAATCGAACCCTATTATCAGCCCAAAGTGCGATTGAACGATGGGCAGTTGGTGGGCTTGGAAGCGTTACTTCGCTTTACCACCCCGACAGGTGAATTAGGCTATCCCGGTGCTATCTGGGCGGCCTTTGAAAACCGGTCACTGGTTGAAAAAATCGGTGAGCAAATGCGTACGCGAGTGTTCGAGGATATCAAAACTTGGACTGAGAAAGGGCTGACGCTGGTGCCGGTGTCACTGAATGCTTCGCCGGTCGAATTTATGTGGGATGACTATGCCGAAAAATGTCTGGCGCAGATTGCCCACTATGGAATCGACCCTCGGCTGATCGAAATCGAAATTACCGAACATATGATTGTCGGGCATGGCGCAGAATTTGTGATCCGCGCGATTAAGGAGCTGAGAAAGCAAGGAATACGTATTGCGTTAGATGATTTCGGCACCGGTTATTCAACCCTGAGTAATATCAAAGATTACTCGGTGGATGTGATTAAGGTCGATCGCAGTTTCGTCAGCAGCTTACATCAAGGCCGCGAAGGTAAAGCCATTATCAAAGCGCTTTTGCTCTTGGCAAACTGCCTTGGTATGGATGTCGTGGCAGAAGGGGTGGAAGAGCAAGAGCAGTGTGACACGCTGATTAACGAAGGCTACCTTATCGGACAGGGATTCTTATTCAGTCCAGCAGTCAGCAACGCACAAATCCAAAAACTTCTCTAATCGGATTTGGTCTCCGACTAATTAAAAATGGGCTAAGCCATAGGGATTAGCCCATCGTTATCTTTTAACTTTCCGGCTGATAAACCTGCCACCACAATCCATCAAGCGGCGTATCGCGATCCTGCTCATCAGCGTTAGGATGACGGGGCTTCTGCCAAGGCTTTTTCAAAATATAGTGAATATTCTTCACCTCATCGAATTTCCATAAGCCTTTATGCTGGAAGGGTAAGGTTTTTAGCGCGTTATAGCCGTAAGAAAGCGGTGTCCAGCGGTTCTCATAGACTTCATTAAGCAAGTCTTGTTCTGAGAAGGGATAACGACTTAGATCACTGATCCCCTCAACCTTCTCCACGAGATGGTTAGCCATCGCTTCATCTGGCGTTAACACTAGAAATCCGCCATTTAGGTAGCGATCCAGTGATGCCGGCGGCGGTTGCTTTTTCTCTTGCCAAGTATAATGACAGGCTTCCGGTTGCCAGCTAGCAGGGTAGCTAGCAATCTGATTAGGGTTACAGCGGCAGGCATGACAGGCGGCAATGTGACCCTCGGCAAGAGGTAAGTCAAACAGCTCATCCATATTGCGTACCGCCAACATATCCGCATCGAGAAAGACGATACGACGATAGTCGGTTAAGCCCCAGACACGCAGTTTCGACCATACCTCGCCAAATTGCGCGGAAGCATAGTGTTGGCTTAGCTCCGCTTTAGGGTATAGCGGGGTGATCTCCACCCAACGGCAGCCTTCAGCCGCCAATTGATCGCGCGCGGCTTGACTGATGGCAGGTGTGAGCATTACCACCAACGGCCACTTGCTCTGTTGTTGCGTTAGAGAGCGCTGGAGCGCAATGACTCCGACCAAGTAAGCGTCTTGGGTCAGAAGGGTTGCCCATGCGTTCATGCGTGATCTCCTATCGATGAGGGAAACAGTTGGTGTATGTAAGGATTGCTAAAACGCTGCTGCGGGTCAAGTTGCTGCTTCACCGCAGAAAAATCCTGCCATTTAGGATAGAGGGTGGGCCAGTCATAGTGTTGGGGATCATAATATTTTCCCCAATGCGGCCGTCCGCCGTAGGTAGCTAAAATCTTCTCCACCTCGGTGAGGAAGTGTAAGCCATCTTGCGATAAAGAGCCGTCGTCGGCGTAATAGACGACAAAGCCGAAGTAACAGGTATCCTGTTGATAGGCCGGACTTAACCACGCCTCCGAGGCACCGGTACAACGCAAGATAATCGGATAGTGCATATGCGGTTGATGCTCGGCATACCATTGCTTGATATGGCGGATAATCGCTGGGGTTTGCGCGAGCGGCACACCGATTTCAACATTGATTTGCGGCACGGCGATGCCGCGGCATAACAGTTGGTAAATATCCCCGGTGACATCGGTGAAATCTTTAAAGCGCGCGACGGTCCGGAACTGCTTGCCACCATGGCCATGAACCTGAGTATCTGCATGCATCAGTGCAAGAGTCTGATCGATAGTCGCGTTTAAGCTTTCATCATGATCGGCGGAGTGGCGAACGACTTGCTGGTTATTGTCGTGGTAGTCTTTAAGCGCCGACTCGTCGGCAGGGTCGATATTCCAGACATGCAGTAAGTTATCATCGACGAACCACCAAGCTTTACTGAAATGATGTTGGTGGTTCCAATCGATAATATCTGTTTCGAGGGTGTCGGCACTGACGGCGGTCTTTACGCAGGTAAAGTAGCTCTCTGGCACCGTAGCAAGCGTAACTTCCGTGATAATGCCCAAGCATCCAAGGTTAACCATCACCGCTGAGAATTCGGTATCACCACGCTGAAACGTTCGCTTTTCCCCGTTTGCTAAGATCAGGGTGAAACTTAATACCTCATCAGTGATGGCACTTTGCCGTAGACCTTGGCCATGCGTACCGGTCGCGAGCGCTCCGCCCACGGTTTGTACGGCAATCACGCCAGGGGAGCATTTCAACATCCGGCCGTTCTGCTGCAAGGTTTTAAACAGTTCTTGTAAAGGCGTCCCTGCGGCAACACGCACGCTGTTTTCATCCATCGCGAGTACGCCGCGAAAATGTTTTAAATCCAGCAGGATACCTTCGCTCTGTGGCGAAACCATACGTCCAGGGGATAGGCGACTGCCGATAATCCGGATAGGGCCTGAGGATTCTTTAAGCAGTGCTTGTAGAGCCACCTCGTCTTTTGGCGTATACAGCTGCTGCTTAGAGCCTAGTTGTGCATTCCGTGCCCAGTTGAAGATCTGCTCTGCAGAAGGTTCATCCGTTGAACGCTGGGGGTAAAGTATTGGGTTCTGTATCACTCTCGCTCCACTCGCTCATTGGTATAAAAATGGTTGTCGTTTAAGCGTAGTCGATTTTTTATTAAAAATATGAAATGGATCACTGTTCTAAAAGATCTTACCAAAAATTTTTTGCTGTGGGGATGCTCAAAGACGAGATAGGTGTTTAGTTGGCGAATTAATAAGTCACAGTAGGATGAGGGAAGCCTACGGCGTGAGCCTATTGCCAAGACTTCCCACTAACGATTAATAGCCGTGATGTTTATTGACGTGATTACGCAGAGGACGATGTTGCTCGACCCGCGTAATGTTATCGATAAGCTGGGAGACAATCACGGAGACCTGAGCGGAAGAGGCCATATGCGGCGTGACGATGACGTTAGGGTGTGTCCACATCGGGTCCTCCGAGGGCAGGGGTTCGATCGGAAAAACGTCGATCACTGCGCCGCCAAGCTGCCCACTGTCTAAGGCCGCAATCACCTCATGATTAACCATATGATCACCCCGACCACAGTTAATTAAAGCCGTACCCTGCGGTAAGCGATTGAGTAAAGGGGTTCCTAGGATGCCACGTGTCTGCGCTGTTAACGGTAAGACATTGATGAGTACATCCACGTTGTGGCAGAAGGCGTCGAGTTGATCAGGACCGGCAAAGCAGTCTACCCCGGACAGTGTTTTTTCGCTACGCGCCCAACCTGATACCGGGTAGCCGAGTGAAGCGAACTGACTGGCAAGGTAACTTCCTATCTCCCCCAGCCCCATTATCCCCACGCGAAATGCATGGCTTGGCCGTTGTGTGTAGAGTTGCCACCGTTTCTGTTGTTGATTATGGATCGCGCGGTCGAAATAGCGCTGAAAATGTAAAACGCCCCACAGTGCATACTCGAACATTCCATGGCGGAAATTATCATCTACCACACGACACAAAGGAACATCACTGGTGAAGAGCGCTTCGGGCAGATGATCGACCCCTGCGGAGGCTGCTTGTACCAGCTTGAGGTTGGGACAATACGTTAACAGTTCTGGGTGAGGAAACCAACAACTGGCATAATGTGCCGCCTGTGCTGACGGATGTGAAGGCAATATGGCCTCCACCTCAGTATAGTCAGCCAGTGCGCTACAGATCTCTTCTGCTAACTGGGGATCATTACAATCCACCACAACGATTGATTTATTCATAGTCATCAACTTTTATAAGAGTCATCAATACGCTCTAGTCGGCGTAACTAGGCTTACCACACGAGCTGACGTTCTTGTTCGACGCCCATCAGCTGTTGGCATGCGTGGTGACTCAATGGTTCAGGAATAGTGCGGATTGTACCCAGTGGGGCTAACTGTGCCGCCGCTAGCTGAATTTCACAGGTCCGATTAAGGTAGTACATAATATAAAAAGCATCAGCGATGGTACGTCCGACGGATAACAGGCCATGGCTTTGTAGGATCAGCGCAATAGTCTCGCCTAAAGAGTGTTGGATCCGCGCCCGTTCATCCAGATCAAAGGATACGCCCTCATAGGGATGGTAACCCACCCGTTGATAAAACTAAGTACTGATCTGATTAAGTTGCAATAACCCTTCTTCACATGCGGCAACCGCCATACCCGGTAAGGTATGTGTATGCATAACACAGTACGCATCGTCACGTGCGCTATGCACGGCGCTGTGAATGGTGAATCCTGCTGAATTGGCGGTGGAGCGTCCCGTGACAACGTTGCCCTGCATATCGACCACAATCAGGTTGCTTGCGGTCACTTGATCAAACATCATGCCAAAAGGATTAATTAAAAACTGTGGTTCGTCATCACTGGGTAGCCGCACAGAGAAGTGAGTATAAAGAGTATCTTCCCAACCGAACATCTCTGCCAGTCGATAGGCGGCAGCCAGTTGTTGGCGTAAGTGTTGTTCCGTTTCCATTAATTCACTCCCATAAATTCACGCAGTCGGGTTAAAGAAGGCTCAGCGCACGCGTTTGCCCTGAGTGTCTGAGGGGCGATATCATTCTGAACCTTGCCGTTCTCCATCATCACAATACGATCCGAAATCGATAAAGCAAAATCCATCTCATGGGTAACGATAAGCATGGTCATGCCTTCACGGGCTAAAGATTGGATCACTTTTAGTACCTCGCCGACCCGTTCTGGATCGAGTGCTGAGGTGGGTATTTATCTGCGTGAGCGAGTAAGCCCACCCGATCTAATAAGCGGCGTGCACAACTAACTGAGACAGCTTTATCGAGCAGTTTATGATAGCGCGGGGCTAAGGTGATATTGTCAAGCACCGTACGATGGGGGAATAAGTGGAAACCTTGAAATACCATCCCTATCCGACGTACGCTCGCTCGAATGCGCGCTTTATTTTGTTGCGTCCCGCTGGTTAATTAATTCTCACCAAACAGACTGATGGCGCCACTATCTATCGATTCAAGGGCGTTAATGGTATGAATCAGTGTGGTTTTCCCCGATCCCGATGGACCGATGATAGCGATCACTTCGCCTTGCTGAACGATCAAGTCGATCCCCTTTAACACTTGATGGCGTCCCCAAGACTTACTGATTGCTTGCAGTGATAGGATCGGGGGGTAAGAGGCTGGGCTATGAGGCGGTGCCTGCGGGATTTCCGCTGATAGATCGCTGCGTAGAACATGGCAGGCTTCATCGCTGAGGGTTTGAGGATTACGACGCTGCAGATCAAGATCAGCCTCGGCGATCAGCAAAGCAATGTCGCAGCTTGAAGATCAACTCGGATTCAGTCTGTGCCAACGTGGGCGAGGGGGCTTTGCGCTAACCGAGAAGGGGCAGCTCTTTCTGCAGCAGGCGATACGGGTGCTGGGTGAGTTAGAAGAGTTAGCCCGTCAATCGGCTTTGCTAAAAGGTAATCACAGCGGAACACTTTATCTTTCTACCCTCGATTCAATTGAAACGGAAACGGTCTTATCCTTACCGAAAGTTTTGCACAGTTTCTGCGATAAATTTCCCAACGTTCACATCAAATTAATTATTCGTACCCCTGAAGAGTAGCTGAATGGGGTACTCAATAATCAAATTGATCTGGCGATAGGCAGTTACAGTGCGCGCGTTAACAATATTATCAGTGAGCCACTTTACCGAGAGCAGCACTGGCTCTATTGCAGCGATCTTCACCCCCTTTTTACCGCACGACGATTGGATAAAGATCCTATCAGCCGATGCTCGTTGGTAACTCGAAACTATTGGAATAATAATGATTTACGGCGGCCAGGATTCTCGCAAGGCAGTGCGACGGTTGAATCGGTTGATGCGCAGTTATTAATGATTTTGTCAGGGAAGTCTATTGGTTACCTTCCCGAGCATTACGCATTGCCTTGGGTTCAACAACAACGATTACGCGTGCTGTTACCCAATGAGTTTGGCTTTCAATCCCCGTTCTCCGCTATTTGCAAACGAGGCCGAAGTCATAAGCCTTATTTGATGGAGTTACGGAATTTGCTGAAAAGTCATACCGTGTTCCAGCCAAAGTAGGGTGAGGGAAATATCTCGGCGAACAATAGAAAGCAAAAAGCCCGCTAAACTTGCGTTAAGCGGGCTTCTTAAATATGGCTCCTCTGACTGGACTCGAACCAGTGACATACGGATTAACAGTCCGCCGTTCTACCGACTGAACTACAGAGGAATTGTCCTGAAGACGGGGCAGATAATAGCGTCTCCCCTCTGGCTTGTCAAAGCGGTTTTTAGCTTGCGATGACTGACTGCTGATAAAAGAAGCAATAGGCCAGCGTCAGGCCTAGAAAGGTAGGGTCGAAGATTAGGGCACCTGACACTTCAGGTACCCTAAAGGCTAAGCGTGACGCGCTCGGGTACGGGCGGCACCGAGGTAATTAATGCCGACAGCTACCGCGATAAGTGCGCAACCGGCCAGTAAGCGTAATAACGGCACATCACTGCCCCAAAACAGGAGGTTGATCACTAAACCAATCGGGACGTGAAGTTCGTTGAAAATAGCCAGAGCGGTGACACTGACCAGCGTGCTACCTTTCGCCAACCAAAGGCTCCCTAAGGCGGTAGCGATTAATCCAAGGTAGACCAGTAATCCCCACTGTAACGGCGTTTGCGGCAGTTGGTCGGTATGACCAAAGAATCCAAACAGTAGTGCAGAGATCACTACCGCGCCCAAGAAAAAGTGACCGAATAATTTGGTCATTGCTAATTGTGGATGACGGGCGAGTAGCAAGCGGCGACAGATCACTTGTCCTGCGGCGAAAGTGGCGTTGGCTAACTGCAAAATCCAGAAGCCACGCCAAAAATCACCGGTTAAACCATGGTAGTGAATAACCATTCCCCCCGATACGGCGAAGGCGGCAGCCAATAAGGTCCAAGGGTTGAACTGACGATCCAGCGCGTTATTGATTAAGCCGATATAGAGCGGCGTTAGCGTGGTGAACAACAACATTTCCGGTACGGTTAGTAGGCGAAAGCTTTGATAAGCCAAGGCGTAGGTGATACCAAATTGTAACGCCCCGCATAGCCACAGTCCGGCAATTAATTTTGCCGGCAGCCCGCGCCACGTCATCATTGGCACAAAGACTACTGCCGCGATCAGCGTTCGGATAAATACCGAGAAAAATCCATCAACATGACCGGCAAGAATATGCCCGGTTAGGCTGAATGAAGACCCCCATAGGAGGGTGACTGCTAACATATACCACACAATAATTAACCTTTACGAAATGAATACTGACCTAACCCGTGAGAGGTGAAAGGCGATACGCGTTTAGGAAGCCTCTGTCTGCTGGTCAGCTACCGAGGTTTGTGAAGCCTTAAGTAACTGAATATCTAACATCACATAGACCATCGTACTGATAAACAGTGAAATGACACTGCCAATCACGCCGCTGGTGGTAAAGGTGAAAAAGTTATACAGCACTACCCAGGTCACACAAACGAACAGCGCCAAGGCGCTCTGTAAGCCGGTATTCGAGTAGTTTTGCGGCCCACAGTTTAAACCTTCAATAAATTGGCTAAGTTGTTGACCCGTGCGAGTCTCTAAGGCACCGATGGTTGTTTGCCAGCTGAGCTGGCGACGGTAGGCCCGACGGGTAGAGAAGAAAAACAGTACCGAGATAAAAAAGCCTGAGAATGAGATGAGAACAGGGATTGACTCAATGGCGTAGCGTAAAGCGGTATGGCTAAAGTCTATCGGCGAGGTCGGTAAGGTGAGAGAGGCCCCCAGCATGACATAGAGGAACATAAAGAGCACCATAAAGGCGCGGGTACGCTTATCGGCAGAGGCTTCCTCGTGACGCTGTTGCGCACGCGCCGTGGTAAGTAGCGTATTGAGCTGACGCGCACTTTGCTCATCCAAAGAGGCGTGGGAAACGATAAGGGTATCAATATTTGGCGTAGCAAGTGACTCAGTGTTGATCGTCATAGTGTTGAATACCTGTCATTAGGTGTGAACTGAATTGGCTCAGTGTATCACGTAGCGAGGCGGCTAAGTGCAGGGTAAACCCGTCAGGGTAAGAGAGCAGCATTTACTGCTCTCCCCGTGTCATTTTAGGCCGCAGTGCGAGGGGCTTTTTTGACGAAGCAGACGGTAAATACCGAAAGCAGGCAGCCCAAGGTTAAATAGAGCGCAACGCCCTGCCAGCTGCCTTGGGTTAAGGTGACCAGCCCTGCCGCGATAAAGGGTGTAAACCCACCGCCGACCACGCTGGCGACTTGGTAGCCCACGCCCGCACCGCTGTAACGATAACTCGCTCCGAACATTTCGGTAAACATCGGCTGTTGTACGCAGACCACCATATCGTGGGCAAGATTTGCTAACAGCAGCGAAAATAGGATGATCGGCAGAGTAGCCCCCTGTTCGAGCGCCAAGAAAAAAGGCCAGGCGCTGACCGCGCCGATCATTGCACCAGTCACGTAAATACGTCTACGACCAAATCGGTCCGCTAGCCAAGCGAAACAAGGGATGGTCAAGCAGCTGACGGCACCCACCATTAAGCCTATCGACAGGAACAACTCGCGAGGTAACCCAAGATTTTGCGTAGAATAATTAAGCGCAAAAGTGGTGACGATATACATCGTCAGTAATTCACATAAGCGTAAGCCGATAATTAAGAAAAACGCGGCAGGGTGTCGCGTGAGCGCTTCAATCACCGGTAGCCGCGGTTTTTTCTCGGTCGAGGCGGCAACCGGCGACTCATCGAGGCCATTACGTAACCACAGCGTGACTGCAACGAGGATAACACTCAGCAGGAATGGCACACGCCACCCCCAGCTAGCAAATTGGCTTTCGCTGGTTAAAGCGCTGATTAGGCTAACGGAGCCAGTGGCCAAGAGAAGGCCTACGCCATAGCCCATTTGTACGCCGCTGCTGTAGAACGCTTTGCGATGTTGCGGGGCATGTTCGACCGCTAATAACGCTGCACCGCCCCATTCACCGCCGACAGCAAAACCTTGTATCGCTCTCAGCATCACCAGTAAGACTGGCGCCCACCAGCCTAGGGTATCAAAAGAGGGCAGCAGGCCAATCCCGGCGGTTGAGATCCCCATCAACCAGACGGTGATGATCAACATTTTCTTGTGACCTAAGCGATCACCAAAGTGGCCAAATACGATGCCCCCGAGAGGCCGAAACAGAAAGCCTACGCCGAAGGTGGCAAAGGCCACTAAGGTCCCCATCGCCGGACTGATGGCAGGGAAAAATTGATGATTAAAGACTAAGGCAGCGGTTATGCCATATAATAAGAAATCATACCAATCGACGACTGCTCCGGCGAAGCTTCCCCAAGCTGCGCGTTTAGCTTGAGAAGAAGAGGGTGACTGGGCGGGTGTTGAAAGGTTGGTGTTTGCTTGCATAATGATATCTATTATCCACGACGACGTGTTTTTTATTGGCGGACAAATAATACTGAGTTCTCATTGAAAAACAATCGCCTGTTACCGGCTTTACGCACTGTTTTCGCTTGAAAATTGGCAGGATCCTGGGAATTGTGCAAAGCTAATTGAATGATTATCCCGACATTAACGAGGAAAGTTATGCCGAGAATACGTCTGACCGTGACCCGCCTCTACGCGTTAAACGACGAGCGGATGGTGGCGAGTAAAGCCACTGCAAAGATTTATGTAGGGGACGAGTGCATCGCGACGGAAGCGATCTCCGGGTTAACCGAAACCCCTGTCTTTAAGTATATCCACCATGCTTTTCCGGCGGGAAGACCGATTCGCGTGGAATGGGATACGCCAGGTTTCGCCGACATGACGGCAGTCGAAGAAAATGACTGCCCATGCTGTCAAGACAGTGCCATCATTTAACGCTACTAATAAGGATACCTATTTTGGCTGGAACAAGTTTATTTGCGCTGTTGGATGATATCTCGACCCTCCTTGACGATGTCTCGGTGATGGGTAAGGTGGCGGCGAAGAAAACCGCTGGTGTGCTGGGGGATGATCTTTCACTGAATGCCCAACAAGTCAGTGGCGTGAAAGCGAATCGCGAACTGCCGGTCGTGTGGGGGGTGGCGAAAGGCTCGTTACTTAATAAAGTGATTTTAGTCCCACTGGCGCTGCTGATTTCTGCGTTTGCGCCTTGGTTAATCACGCCATTATTAATGTTAGGTGGGGCTTATCTTTGCTTTGAAGGGATTGAAAAAGTTCTCGATTGGATTTTTCCTGAAAAAGATAAAAAAAGCCCGGAAGCCCGACAAGCGCGGTTAGCCAAGTTAAGCCAAGAAGATGCAGCGAACTACGAGAAAGATAAAATTAAAGGGGCGGTACGGACCGACTTTATCTTATCGGCTGAAATCGTGACGCTGACGTTGGGCATTGTTTCTGAAGCACCGCTACTGAATCAGATCGTCATTATGGCGGGGATCGCGCTACTGGTGACAGTCGGGGTCTATGGATTAGTGGGTGTTATCGTCAAAATAGATGATGCAGGTTATTGGCTCGAAGCGCGTCAAAACGGCTTGGCGCGAGGCCTCGGGAAATTTTTATTGCTGTTGGCACCGAAGTTGATGAAATTTCTCTCCGTAGTCGGCACCCTAGCGATGTTTTTAGTCGGCGGGGGTATCGTCATCCACGGTTGGCCGTTACTACACCATTGGATTGAACAGCTTACGCATGGCCTGACGCAGGCGCTCCCTTCAGCAATCAGCAGTGTTGGTGAGAGCGTGGTCACTAACCTCGCCAGCTTAGTGGTGGGAGCCATTCTAGGCGGCGTGGTGCTGATCGTGGTGAAAGCGGTGAGCAAACTGATGGGCAAAAAAGAGTCCGCAGAGCAGTCAAAATAAGTCATTCCTAGTCTCTCCCCGTCGACGTATTGCGTCGCGGGGGATTCTTACCCCCAAGGTCGGTCATCATTTTTTCTTCATACGCCTTTCATCATCTTATGCCTGCTATCCCTCACCGTTAGAAAAACGGCTTTAAAAAACACTCGCAGTCAATATTCGTGATGCTAACTGGGATGTCGCCGATCCTACGCAAAAATGGCGGATTCAAGCCGGTGATGCTGACGTTTTTTCCTACAGAGGGGCTAACACGACTCTGCTGTGACGCTAGCCGGCACTGAAGATTAGCAGCAGTTGTTGACTCTGGTTGAGCAGCATAGCCTGAATAGCATCCAGTAGCAGAGGCATACTCTGGTAGAGGGAGAAAATACCGATCAATAGGGTTAAGGGAAAGCCGATGACGAAGGCGGAAAATTGTGGCGTCATACGGTTAAGTAGCCCCAAGGCCAGGTTCACGGCCAGCAACATGAAAATTAGTGGGAGTGAGAGCTGCAGCGCTTGAGAGAATATGGCGCCGCCCAATTGTGCCAGACCGACAAATCGCTCGGTTAATGGGGTTAGGGCATCGTAGGGTAATTGCTCGAAGTTATCGGCGAGGTGCTCGATCATCCACACAATGCCATCGACACTGACAAACAGCAGTAAGCTCATATAGGTCAGTAATCGAGAAACCACAGACAGAGAGCTGTGGCTACCGCTATCAAAAAACGAGGCAAAAGAGAGTCCCATTTGCAGGGCAATGACCTCTCCGGCTAAGCGGATGCCAGCAAAGACACACTGCATACTGATTCCCAATGCCGCGCCGATCACGCATTGATTAAGTATTAGCAATACACCCTGCGAGGAAAATAGCGCCACGGGGTGAGCGACACTGGGTAGGGTAATCAATAGGCTGATGACCAAGGCGAGTGCTACGCGTAGGCGAAGGGTGATCGATTTCTCTGACAGTAATGGGGCAAAGCTAAAGAAGGCGATGATCCGACAAAAGGGCAGAAAAATCGAAGGTAAACGGTCAAGCAACCCGAGTAGACTCAGCCATTCCATCGCTTAACCGACCCACTGCGGAAAGGTGGTGAGTAGGCTCTTAATATACTCGATCATAATGGTTAGCATCCAAGGGCCAGCCACCATCAGCGTCACGACGACAGCGATAATCTTAGGGATAAACGACAGCGTTTGCTCATTCACTTGAGTCGCCGCCTGCAATAAACTAATCATTAACCCGGTAAGCAGGGCCGCCAGCAAGGGAGGGGCGGCGAGGAATAACGCTACCTTCATCGCGGCCTGACCTAAGGTGGTGATCATTTCTGGTGTCATCATCAATTCTGCCCCGTTAACTGATAAAGCTCTGTGCCAAAGAGCCGATTAAAAGTTGCCATCCATCTGCCATCACAAACAGCATCAGCTTAAAGGGAAGCGCCAGGGTTGCAGGGGGAACCATCATCATCCCTAACGCCATCAATACGCTCGCCACCACCAAATCGATGATCAGAAAAGGAATAAACAGCGTAAAACCAATCTGAAATGCCGTTTTTAACTCGCTGGTCACGTAGGCGGGTACCAGAACCCGAAAAGGGACGGCGGCGGGGGTTTCTGGTGCAGGCAGGTGGGCCAGACGGGTAAAGAGAGCCAAATCGGTTTGCCGTGTTTGATGCAGCATAAATTCCATTAAGGGTTTTTTTCCGATATCGACCGCTTCAACTAACGTCACCTTCTGTTGTTGATAGGGAAGATAAGCCTCTTGCCAGATACGATCGAAAGTAGGCCCCATAATGAACCAGGTTAAAAACAGCGATAAGCCTATGACCACCTGATTGGGTGGCGCTGAAGTCGTGCCTAACGCATTACGCAATAAGCCAAATACGATGATCAAGCGGGTGAAACTGGTCATCAGTAATAAGGCTGCAGGAATAAAACTGAGCGCACCGATGAGTACTAACGTTTGCACCGGCAGCGCCCACTCTTGTTCGTGGCCAAAGAGGGGTTGCGCCGCCGCATACTGCGGGAGCAGGCCTATCGTCGCCATGGCGATGATTCGAATACGCATTAAATCTTTCATCGTGTTTTCCTTGCACGCAACGGTGCAAATTTCTCAGCAAAGTGGCTGGAGGCGGTCGTGGGCTGAGCGCTTAGCTCCTGCAGCGGCTCGGTCAGCGTACAGAGTAATTGAATCGACTGCGGCGTCACCCCAATAACGATCTGTTGCTCCCCCACTTGCGCAATCATTAGGCGCTCGCGTGGCCCAATTAACAATGTCTCCTTGATGGCAAGCACACGCACGCCGCGATATCGTCCTCCCTGAGGAAGATGCTTAAGTAACTTTTTGATCCCGAGCAGTAGCAAAATAATCACGATCAGTGCCCCACCTGATTGCAACAGCATTTGGCTTGCTGGGAGCGCGACATCTGGGGCAGCAGTGGTTACAGTCATGACCATTCTCTATCGACTTAAGCGACGCATGCGCTCGGAAGGGGTAATAATGTCAGTGATACGCACACCGTACTTATCATTGACCACCACCACTTCGCCCTGCGCAATCAGGTAATGGTTGATAAGAATATCCAGAGGTTCGCCTGCCAAGCCTTCCAGTGGAACGATCGACCCTTGGGTTAATCGGAGCAACTCTTTAATCGTCATCCGCGTCCGGCCTAATTCAACGGTGAGTTGAATAGGGATATCCATGATCAAATTGATATCTTGGAGCGGATCAATAGGCTCGGGGGCAGTGATTGCGGGGAGCGGGTCCTTTTCGGCCTGCTCATCATTGACCTGTTGTTCTGCCAAGGCTTCTGCCCAAGGGTTCGAAGCTAATTCATTATTTTCTGGGGTCGCAGGGGTATCACTCATGGGAAGTTCCTTCTTGTAAAGTTGAGAGCAGTGGCGTAATCAGTTGATTCACACTCAGGGCATATTGGTCGCGATGAATACCGTGAGAGGCGGTAAATACCGGCACGTTATCGACGGTAGCGATGATATTCTCCGGCGATTCTATCGCCAGCACATCCCCAACCTGTAGGCGCATAATTTCCCGCAGTGTGATGGATAGTTCGCTGAGCCGTGCGGTGACTTCTAACGGTGATTGTTGAACTTCGTTGACCAAGTTTTCCCGCCACAGGCAGTCTTCTTGCTGACTATTCTCTAAAGGGGGATTTACCAGCAGTTCACGAAGGGGTTCTATCATCGAAAAAGGGATACAAATATTGAAGTGTCCCACCAAATTACTGATCTCGACTTGGAAAGTGGTATTGATCACGATGTCATTAGGCGAGGTAGTAATATTGGTGAACTTAACCTGCATCTCCGAACGCACATATTCCATGGTCAGGGGGTAGATGGCCTGCCACGCTTCCTGATAGTTGTCTAAGGCTAAGCTTAATAAGCGACGGATAACACGCTGTTCGGTATAGGTGAACTCACGGCCTTCTACCTTGGTGGGGAAACGACCGTCCCCACCAAATAAATTATCCACCACGATAAAGACGAGGCTCGGTGAAAAAACAATCAGCGCCGTTCCCCGTAAGGGTTTCATATGCACCAAATTCAGGTTAGTCGGCACCGGCATATTACGCGCAAATTCTTGATAAGGCTGGATATCGATCGATTCCACTGTAATATCAGGACTGCGACGCAATAGGTTGAATACCCCCATACGAAATTGGCGTGCAAAACGTTCGTTAATGATTTCTAAAGCTTGTAGTCGTTCCCGAACTACCCGACGCTGTGTCGTCGGGTCATAATCTCGAATGCTATTCGGGTCACTGTTTTCGGTGGAGGTTTCCGTTTTACCGGAGTCACCGTTAAGTAATTGGTCGATCTCAGCTTGAGATAAACTCGTATCAGCCATTACTGCTACCTCAAAATAAAGGTGGTATAGAGAATATCGGCGACATCCTGCTCAGGTAATCCGGGAGCGAAAGGGGGCTTTAATACTTGTTTGATTTCCGCCGATAATGCCGTTTTACCTTCTTCGGTTTGTAGCGCCGATTGTTCTTGATGACTGAGCAGCAATAGAATCCGGCTTCTGACTTCCGGCAAGTACTTCACTAAACGCTCCTCGGTGTGCATATCCTTAAGCCGCAAAGTGAAGCCAACGTAGAGCACGCGCTCATCTTGTGAGGCTGATTCCACCAAGTTAACGGTAAAAGGTTCAAGCGGGTAGAAAAGGGGTTGAGGGACGGTGATCGCCTCAGGGACTTGGGTTAGCGTCTGAGTCTGGGGTGAAGTCGTCAATGCCCGCAGTTTCCACACCGCGTAGCCTGCTGCACCACAGGCAATAAGCACGATGACGAGTAAAATAATGATCCATTTACGGGCGGATTTGTGGGTTGATTCGGATTTGGTCGACATGAGTCCCGATATCCTTTCATTAGCAATTAAAATGGTGTGAGGCTTATTATCCAAGGTTGAAAGAGGGGTAATCGGCGGAATAGCGGTAGTTTACTTGGCGATATTAGGGTGTTCGCTCAGTCTTTAATCGACCGAGCGAAGCGTTAGACCAGCAGTGAGATTTGACTGCCATCACGCAGCAGTGAGGGGGCAGTCTCTGCCGCGGACGATGGCTCGTGGACCTCGCCTTGCGTTAGCGTAACACTGGTCGGTTCAGGGGACTGGTGCGATGAGAACGCTGACTGTTGCCCTGATGCCGCGTCGTGACCCACTTGACTGTTCCCCAATTGAATACCGTTATCGGCCAACGCTTGGCGTAACTGCGGAAGGGCTGCTTCTAAGGCTGATCTGACTTGCCCATGATTGGAAAGCATGACTAACTCAGCATGGTCCTTATTCACCGTCATCGAAATCTTCACATCCCCCAACTCTTCTGGATGTAATTTCAAGTGGATAGTCTGTTGCCCTGGCTTATGAAAAATAATCTGCTGTGACAGATCACGTTGCCACTGTAGCGACCCCAAGGGGGCTTTTAATTCTTGAGCGCTCGCCGGCTGGAGGGCGAGTTCAGGTAAGGACGTGGACTGAGTCAGTGGTAAGGAGGCCGTGAAAGCGTGAGGCGTACGGGAATCGTTTACTGAGGTTTGCACCGTCATGACGGAGTGTAGCGGCAACGGGGCCGTTGCGGCAGCGACTGTGGTAGATACTGTCGGGGTGAGAGGCAGCTGAGTCTCGATCGCCTGCTGTGCAGAGTGTGGGTCGAGTAAAGCATTACGCACACTTTTTTTCGCGGCGAGGGCGAGGTCTGCATGCGCTGCAGAATGTGTTACACCTGGTGAGGTGGACGGTTCGATATCTGACTCAGAGAGCGTCGAGGGGCTAGAGGAAAGTGCACTCTGACTTTGGGGCGCCGTAGGTAGCATTGCGCTAACGAGGTTGAGCAATGTCGTCGCCTGCGCTGGCTCAGAACGCTCCTGGCTATCACTATCAAGCGCATCGCGCTTGGGCTCGGCTTTACTCCGCGTGAGGGATTTTATTGCGTGTTGTTGAGGAGCCAATAGATCACCGAAAGTGGGGGTAAGACGATCGTCGGTGAGGCAAGTTTCAGGCTTGAGCGTCGTTGAATGCTGTAACTTCACGACTTTCCCGGGGGGGGTGAGCAGCGTTAGTAGGCTAATGGTCATCACTCTTTTCCTTGAAAACGACGGGTAGCAAATTCATCATTGGATTTCTGTTGGGCGCGAGCCTGGCTCAGCGTATCGCGTTGATGGCGGCGTTCTAGTAGCACCTGTAGCGCGTTAACTTTTTTTCGCGATTGTTGCCAATCTCCTAGCAGATGCTGTTGCTGTTGGTCGAGCACCTTGACCGCAGCATCTTGCGCGCTCAGGGCCTGCTCGACGGTATGTAAAAAATCATGGTAATTATCGCGGCGGTAGCCGTAGATCCCGCCTTCCGACTCATGACGCAGCAGTTGTTGATAATTATGGCGGTAGTGCTGCAGTAGCTGTTGCTGCGCGTTAGCTTGTTGACGCTCGTTTTGTAACGTCGCCAGCTGCTGGCTAACGTTATCGAGCTGAACCGTTGCACGCTCTTTTAATACCTCTAAAACGCTTTTATGACTCATTACTCCTCCTCATTCGCTGAGACCAGTGAGGCGAGCGCACTACACGCCTGCGTATAATCACAACGTTCATTAACCTCTTGCTGCAAGTACCGACAAATTTCAGGGTAGCGTTCGATCGCCCTATCCAATCGCGGATCGGAGCCTGCGGTGTAAGCGCCAACACTGATTAAGTCTTGGTTACGTTGATACAGTGCCAATAATCGTTTGCATTCGCGTGCATACTGCAACTGCTCTGGCGAGACAATCTCGTGCATCACTCGACTGATCGACGCCTCAATATCAATAGCTGGGTAGTGACCTGATTCGGCAAGTTCACGAGATAGGACGATATGGCCATCAAGAATGGCGCGCGCTGCGTCGGCAATGGGGTCTTGCTGATCATCACCTTCTGTTAACACGGTATAGAAAGCGGTAATCGACCCATTAATACTCTCGCTATTGCCCGCTCGTTCGACCAGTGCTGGAAGTTTAGCGAATACCGAGGGCGGATAGCCTTTGGTGGCGGGAGGTTCGCCAATCGCTAACGCGATTTCCCGTTGCGCCATGGCATATCGGGTTAACGAATCCATAATTAGCAGCACGTTGTAGCCGCGGTCGCGAAAATCTTCGGCAATCCGCGTGGCATAACTTGCGCCTTGTAACCGTAATAAGGGGGAAACATCTGCCGGGGCGGCCACGACGACTGCCCGTGATAATCCCTCCTCGCCAAGAATATGTTGGATAAAATCTTTCACTTCACGGCCACGTTCACCGATAAGGCCGACCACAATGACATCGGCACTGGTGTAGCGGGCCATCATGCCCAATAGCACACTTTTCCCAACGCCTGACCCGGCAAATAAGCCCATCCGCTGACCCCGGCCCACCGAGAGTAACCCGTTGATGGCCCTGACTCCCGTATCCAATACCTGATCAATCGGCTTGCGCAGTAAGGGATTAAGCGGTGGGGTAGTCAGTTTACCCGTCTCTAAGGGAGGCAACGGGCTATTATCCAAGGGGCGGCCACAACTGTCGACAACCCGACCAAGCAGGGCGGGGCCTAGAGGTAGGCTCCCTTCCATCCCCGCCTTGCCTAGCGATGCATAGACTCTGCATCCTGGGCGGATTCCTTCCATTGCCCCGAGCGGCATTAAGTAGAGCTGGTTGCCTTTAAAACCCACCACCTGCGCTTCGCATTTTTTTTCAATTGCATCGTGTTCGCGCTCAATCCAACAGTGACTGCCTAGCGGCAATTGCAAGCCACTGACTTCTAACACTAAGCCTGTTGCGCGAGTCAGGTAGCCATAATGGCGAGGGGCGAAAGTGGTGCTGAGGCTTTGCTCGAAACGGTCTAACCGTGCCATCCAGCGATGTAGCGCAAACATTAGTAAACTCCCTGTTGCGCGAGTTCGCATAAGCTTTGCCAACGAGTGGAGAGGGCGCTCTCAAGTTCACCCTCTTCACTGACTAAACGGCAATCACCGCGCGATAAGCTATTATCCACCACCACTTTCCAACGTGGATGATCTGTGAGTGTCGACAGTTGGCCTTGCAGACATTGATGGTCTTGAGGGTTCATTTTTAGCGTGAGGGTACCGCTAAGCAGTGCTTCTTGGGCCAATAACTGTTTGACTTGCGTCATCACCATTCGCGCATCGTGGCTGACCTCTTCTCCTGTCAGTTGGTGGGCGATTTCCAAGGCTAATTGTACCAATCGATAGCTGACGGTCTCCTCAAGCAGATCGAATGATAACGTTACCTGTTGCACCAGTTTTTCCACACTGGCCAGTGCCTGGTGTTGTTGGGTGCTAGCCTGCTCACTCGCCTGCTGGTTGGCGTGTTGCAAGCCTTCGCGTTCGCCCTGAGCGAAACCGACGGCATAGCCTTCTTCCCAAGCCTTATCGCGTACTGCAGCACGAAAGGCTTCGATCTCTTGTTGGGCTTCCAGCGTCGCCGCTGGCGCGGGCGTACTGACGGGCAGCGGGTCGGCTGGCACGGTGACCGCGGTATGTCCAGGCTCGATAAACTGTTGCGGTTGCCATTTCTGCCACGGGATTGAGGGATCTTGTTTAGACATAGGCTTCATCTGCACCTCCAATGACCATATCGCCGCTTTCGGCAAGTTTTCTCACAACCAGTAGAATGGCTTTTTGTGCCGTTTCCACATCGGACAGACGTACTGGGCCACGGTTGACCAAGTCATCACGTAAAATATCGGCAGCACGCGTCGACATGTTATTCAAGAATTTGTCACGTAGTGCGTTATCTGCACCTTTGAGTGCAATCAATAATTGTTCTGCATCGATCTCTTGCAGTAAGCGTTGTAGGCTGCGGTCGTCGACATCCACCAGATTTTCGAAGAGGAACATTTCGTCGATAATTTTCTGCGCAAGATCGCCGTCAAAGGCACGAACTGCATCGATTATGGTCTCTTCTTGCTGAGATTTCATTAAGTTGAGAATTTCAGCCGCGGTACGAATCCCTCCCATCTTGGCACGCTTAATATTTTGACCATCGAGCAGGTTATTCAGCACCTCGGTGAGTTCCGCCAAGGCTGCCGGTTGTACGCCGCCGAAGGTGGCAATCCGCAGCATGACATCTTGGCGTAAACGCTCATCGAACTGCGCCAAGATATCGGCGGCTTGCGAACGTTTTAAATGGACCAAGATGGTGGCGATAATTTGCGGGTGCTCCTCGCGAATTAAGTCGGCAGCAGAAGGCGGGTCCATGAGGTTTAACGTATCCATGCCGGAGGTGGTATCACGTGTTTCCAATAAATCTTCCAGCAAACTGCTGGCGCGTTCTTCGCCCAAGGCTTTAATCAGGACGGTACGCAAATAATCATTCGAATTAATGGATAGCGCAGCATATTGCTCCGCATCTTGCTCGAATTGCTGCAGCACATGGGTCAATTGCTGATGGGACACTTGGCGCATGGTCGCCATCGCACTACTCAGGTGTTGGACTTCACGCTGATTAAGGTGTTTAAAGACCTCTGCCGCGCGCTCCTCGCCGAGGGTCATCATTAATATTGCACTCCGATCCGTGCCGGTCATTTTCATAGTTCGCTTCCCATCCAATCGCGGATCACTAAGGCCACCACTTGAGGTTCATTTTCTGACATTGTTCGAATTCGTTGACTCATCTGCTCGGCATTGATCCGTAACTGTGCTTTGCGTGCCGCCTCGTTAAGACTTGGATCAACTACGCTGGTTTCTTGAGGTGTCTCGACAACCGGTGGGTTGAGCGTCTGTTGAACGTGGCGGAAGGCGGGTGACACAATTTTTCGGTAGAGCATGAGGGCGATAATGATGACCACTAACCAGCGTAATGCCTGAGTCGCCAAGGCAATCCATTGAGACTGTTGCCACCAAGGTAGGGCATCGTCGGCAAACTCCTGTGCGCTAAAAGGGGTATTGACCACATTAACGCTATCACCACGCGCCTCGGAAAAGCCCATCGCTTGTTTAACCAAACTGGTTATTTGATTAATTTGCTCGGTGGAGAGGGCGACGTCTTTACCTTCCTTATCCTGTTGATAATTCACCACGACGGCCACGGAGAGTCGCTTGATGCCACCAGTACTTAACTGAGTATGGCGAGTGGTTTTATCGAGTTCGTAGTTGACGGTACTTTCATTGTTCCTTTGCAGCGGTGTTTTCTTCGCAGCAGCAGCGGCGTCGTCTGCTTGCGCCGCTGTGTGCTTATTGTTTTCGATATTAGCTTGGGCTGGCGGCGTTGGTTGATTCGATAAGGCCCCTGGAACGCCTTCGGCTTGCTGTGCGTTTAACTCGCTCTGGCTACGTTGTGCGGAGCGAATGGCTTGTTTAGCCGCATCACTATTGGGTTGATAGCGTTCATCGGTCTGTTCTTGACGGTCGAAATTAATCTCGGCAGTGACTTGCGCGCGAACATTCTGTTGCCCCAGCATCGGACGTAGTAACTGCTCAATACGTTGCTGCACCGTTTTTTCGACACGCTGGGTATATTTTAATTGTGTGGTATTTTGCGTTTGTGCGGCTAATCCCGCACCAGAAAGTAGTTCGCCCGCTTGATCGACCACCGTCACATTATCGGCACTCATCCCCGCCACGCTACTGGCGACTAAATGCACCACGGCATTGATTTGTGAGGCATCAAGCACGCGTCCAGGTTGTAATTTAAGCGTGACGGCAGCAGTCGGCGGCTGTTTTTCCCGCACAAAGACACTGGGCCGAGGAATAGCGAGATGCACCCGGGCGGTCATGACGGGATCGAGTGTTTCAATAGTGCGTGAAAGTTCTCCGGCTAACGCGCGTTGAAAATTCACTTGTTCGTTAAACTGGCTTAAGCCAAATTTTTCATCATCCAGTAACTCAAACCCCGTAGTGCTACTTTTCGGTAATCCTTGGCTCGCTAGCCGTAAACGAAGCTCCCTGACTTGCTGATGAGGAACAAGAATGGCACCCGTATCGGTATCGAGTTGGTAAGGGACGTTCATTTTAGTTAAGGCGCTGACGATATTTCCGCCTTCGACTTCGGATAATGAACCATAGAGTGTCCGATAATCAGGGCTTCTCGCCCATAAGGCGAGAGCCGCAATCACCGCAATGGACAGTGCGGCAGCCACGATAAAGACCACCTTCTGTTGGTCGCGCAAGGTAGCGATAGATTGCTGGACTCTGCTCCATAGAGACGTGGGTAGGGTGGCTGTGTTAATGCTCATACAGACACTCCTACTGTAGCCCAGCGGTGGATGTGATGTGACAGCACATGATTCTCCTCATTGACACAAATTAATAATGACTCTTTATCAGGCTTATTATTTGAGTTCTGAGAGGAAGTAATGGTCGAATGAGGGGATCTTTTCGGGGTTAATTTTTAGATTTGAATCATTAGCAGGCTGCTAGAGTGTGAGGATACTTTGACACTTAGGAGACTTATCGTGACTACGGTATCTGCCATTAACTCACCTGAATCGACACCTTTATCGAGCATTTCAGCCCGACACGAGGGGGCGGAACAGCCCTTTTCATCGGTGTTTTCTTCCATGCTTAATGGGATCAGTCAGTACCAAGAGCATGCCGCACAACAAGTTCGCGAGGTGGAGTTAGGCCACAGAGAGGTGGGGATCAATGATTTAATGGTGTCGATACAGAAAGCCACGGTTTCATTACAGTTAGGCGTTCAAGTGCGTAATAAAATGATTGCGGCTTATAACGAAGTAATGAATATGTCGGTGTAGGGGGGGAGTTGATGATGTATATAGTTATGTATTAACTACCTTTAGTCCATGGGGCAGTGATGGGGGGAATCGATCAATTTATTGTTTAGTATTGCTCTTTGAGTCTCATCATTTTCAGGCATCCGAGGCCCGTAAACGTTGTGAACCCTCTGTGCATTGGCATGACCCATTTGGTTAGCAATGAGATAAGGGTTAGCTCCAGCAGCTAAAGACCAACAGGCATAGGTATGACGAGATTGATATGCTTTCCTGTCTGTGATGCCTGCAACCTTCAAAGCTGCCTTCCAAGTTTGAGATAGCGATAAAACACTATAATGGTAATTGCTTTTTTTTTTATTAGAATTGACTTGCGGGTTGAACACGAAGTTAACGACTTCAGTTTCCCGTTTTCCCTACCCTCTGCCTAACAACCATGACTTCTCCTTAGCTCGCTTAATCATTCCCAGCTTTAATCCGGTAACTGAGGTTAACCCGTTCTCGGGCACCCATTTAGCGGGAGTTAACACTAAAGGGTGTTGGATAGTATTCACCTTTACTTCTCCGCAGACACGACGATGCCGCCGATTATCGGTGCGGGAATAGGGTGGGTTGATTTAAGGGGGGATTAGTGAAGGTTAAAAACGTTAGCGCGGGCAATCTTCTCAGCATCTTCACGGCATCCACAGCAGCAATAACTTGTACCGGGTACTGATGGTTCGCCATGGTCATCGTTCCGGCAAACTACTGATGCTGGTCACGATCTAACTCTTTTCGGCAGTGCTTCGTTTAAGGGCTGCTCCGTTTCTGCGTCAGCTTGGTCTGCTAACTCTGCGTACATATCATTGCTCTCTCGTGCCGAATTTCGCTACGGCCTACCTTTTGACTGGATAAACTCGATAGAAATGGGTCTTTCTAGTTCATAAAGTCTGCAATTAACAGTGAGATAACTTCCTCCTTCTATGGGTGATACAGTCAGCTTCCTTTAGACAGGTCGAAATATCGTTAATCCTATAAAATAAGATTCACGCTTTTTACGATCGCTTATCGAAGGCTTATTTTTGTGTTGCGAAAGCCGACTGAATAAATCTGTTAATTATTTACCAATCGTGCAGCTAACCGGCAGATCTGAGAAGAGTAAACCCGTCTCATCTAAGATCGTGCTTTTTGAATGCCTCTCCTACTATGCCAACACCCAATTACATTATCGATATCAACTATCAATAAATGAAGAATGATTAGTTTATTTTTCACAGTGGGCGAAAAATAACGCTTATATTAGGAGAAATCTCATTATTGATTAAAGTTATGAAAAACATCTTATTGTGTTTTAGCCTACTCTTTTTGTTCAACGCCAGTGCACAGGCTTTCGCCTGCAAAACGGCTGCCGGTGCGACCATCCCAATTGGCGGAGGCAGCGCTAATGTTTATGTTAACCTGACTCCTCAAGTTCAATCAGGCGGCAACTTAGTCGTCGACTTAGCGAACAGTATCTTTTGTCATAACGACTATCCGGCAAGTATTACCGACTACGTGACGCTGGCATCGGGTTCTTCCTTCAATGGGGTGCTGAAGAACTTTAAAGGCTCCGTGATCTATAATGGGCAAAACTATTCATTCCCGACAACACGTGAAACGTCGAGAGTGCTCTATCGATCCAAGTCAGATACGGCCTGGCCTGCGCGGCTATTACTGACGCCCATCAGTACCGCTGAGGGGGTGGTGGTTAATTCCGGTAGCTTAATCGCTTCATTAGTTCTCCACCAAACCAACAATGTCGGTAATGACTCCTATTACTACACCTGGAATATCTACGCCTCTAATAATGTCGTGGTGCCAACAGGAGGCTGTGATGTCGATAACCGAAACCTGACCGTACAACTCCCTAACTATCCTGGCCAGCAAGCTTTTACTATCAATGTTCACTGTGCCACCGATAAAAATCTTAACTATGCCCTCAGTGGTACGACAGTCGACTCCGCTGGGACAATCTTAAAGAATGTGCTCGAAGGAAATACCGATTCGGCAAGCGGAGTGGGGGTTCAGATGCTCAAAGACGGTACGCCGGTTAAGTTTGGGGATACCATCAAACTCGGTAAAGTCACCTCTTCCGGAACAAATATTACCTTGACGGCTCAATACCAACCCACCAGTGGGCAAATGACCGCAGGGAAGGTCCAGTCAATCGTCGGGATGAATTTCACTTATCAATAATGTCTAACAGACAAAGCTATCTAGGGTAGCTTTGCTGAATTAGCGCCAAGCGTTATCTCTACCTGCGATGCTTTACCCTTTTTACGTTGGCTTAAATCGATCTCTTCCCAAAAAGTCGCGCCACCAGTGACAGTGTCACTTAATTCAGTAGTAATATTTGTTGCTGTAATGGTTAACTGAAATCACCATGCATAATATGTCGAATAGGGTGTAAGTCATTTTTTTTATATTCAGAGTTATCTATTGTGTGTAAAGCTATTGCGCACGCGATCGTTAAAATAAATAGCCCACTCGCACACTAAGAAAACCATCCTGTTTAAAGCCTTGTTCGACGCTAAGATCACGGCCCAAGGAGAGCTCTGCTTGAAAAGCGGCAGTGAAAAAATGTGCAGCCGAGAGACGAAGGTAACGGGTATCCAGCTTATCGTTTAGCGACTGGTGATTGACGACATCGCCTGCGCCTTTTATCCAGCCGCCACCGAAGCCTAATTGGGTGGCGGGGTCAAGGTTATAGCGAAGATAGAGTTGGTACTCGTATTTAGGCGTTTGTGTTTGATTGTCGTGCGAGACCCCATAACGGTGATTAGTGCTAACCCATGACACATCAGCCCCTGTATCCAAAGACCACTGTTCGCTGAAATGATGGACATAGGCGGCTTGTAACAGATAGCGCCAATCATTGGCCCCACTGTTGACGGCCTGATCACTCTGATAATGACCGGTGGGCGCATAGAGATAAGGGGCGAGGGAGAAGATATCGGCATGGTCGGTAGTCAATCTAAATTTAAAGGGAAGCCCTAGTATGATATCGCCGATGCCGGAGGTATCCCCTAAGGGCGTAGCATCAGCGAGCGTATTGGCTTTTACCCAAGGGATGATAAGTTGCGGCTCGATGCTGAGAACGGGCACGGGACGATAGCCATAGATATAACGGACTAGGGTGGCTTGGCTACGAAACTTATTATCACCAGAAACGCGCCGATTATCTGAAAACATGGCGTGACTCCGCGTCGACTGGAAGTAAGTCAGTACAATACTTTTGTCGGGCGGCAGCATTTCGTAGTCCCCTGCGACGAACTCGAGTGCGTAGGCCGGAGAGTGAATCGCGAAAGCAATGAGATAAAGGCGCGCTTTTTTCATATTATTGCCCTTTTTTCAGTAGGCCGGTATTGGGGTGGCAATTGATATACTCGAAATATTGTGACTGAGCAGGGATAACGACAATCTCCTGCCAGAGTCGCAATTGAATGGTAAAGTTCAGAGCCTTGACGTATTTCATAAAGCCATTAAAAATCGCGACATGCGTGGGGTGGTTTTTCGACCAGTTTTCTAACGCCTGAAGGTCGGTAAAGTGGGCCAGACCGAACGTTTTCTGTAATTGTCCATGGTGATCGCGATCGACTCCGTGCATATACCGACAACTCAGGCACCCAATGCTCATACCGTCATCGCGCAGAAAACGCATTCCCTTATCTAAAATAGGTTCTACCTCCTGCACGTAGAGCGCTCGCTCCTCCGCTAAGGTATCGGACCAATCTTGACCAGAGCGGATCAAGCAGAGGTTGTTGCGACCCTGAACAATATGGCGGCCTGAGGTTAAGGGGGCCACAGTAAGCTGTCCTTGCCCCTCAAGCGCAGAGGTTTGGGCAGCAGGTAACCTATCTCGAGCACTTCCCCAGTAGCCGTGTTCGTGCATTTCACCGCTCATCACGTGAGCAAGATGAGCGACACCTTCAGGATGGTGTTGATTGGAGAATATGGTCTCAAAGCCCCGGATATCGGGGGAGACAACCTCCATAAACCATCCTTTATCTTCTTGTTCTCTCTCTGGTGCGGCCCACCAAGCTTCGAAACCGCTTTCGGCCTTCCATTGTGTGAATGCCTCTTGGGAAGCCCAATAAGCAATCACAATATCGTTAACGTAGTTTCGTTCATCGCTATAGGTTGCTCGCTCCCAATGCGCCGGCCCTGCAGTCATTGAGAAACGTGAGGTGATTGGGTCGAGGGCATACTGGCCCGCGGTCTGTTGAGACTGTACACCGAAATAAGCCATGACGACTTGTTCGACTAACGGCGAAAAGCGGGTGGTCCAAGCTGGAAAAGGCGGCGTATACGCTGGCGGAGTAGATACCGACAGGCTTCTCTCTTCTCGAAGAGAAGGGGGAATTGCGGATTCCATGGTTACGCCTCCTTCTCAGCAGTCGGTGGGACGTTGTGCGCTTGCGACACAGCGCCCAAATCGCTGTTGACTACTTGCTGCTTTGCACTGTTATCGAACAGTAAGCGGGTGACATCCGGCCGTGAATAATGGCCGACCGGGTCGGCGGCAAATTTTGCGCAGGTGATGGCATCGGGATGTAAGTCAGCAAACAGTAAGCCTTCCTCGTCTTCAGCAAGGGGTGTCGCAAGCTCTGAGCCGTCAGGCCCGTAAATACGGGCATGCCCGCCTCCCGCGTGGAGGAGTGTGCCATGATCACCTTGAGCAAAGAGGATATCGATCATTTCTTGGGAGACGATTGCGCAAGGAGCAATCACGAAGCATTGTCCCTCCGCAGCATATAGCCGTGACGCGGCGGTATTGACCTCTGGTCCAAGGGCTGCGGAGTGTTGGGTATAAAGGCTGAAGCTCGGCCAGGCAGCAATATGAATTTCTTCGTGTTGCGCATACATGGCATAGCGAGTTAACGGTTGTAAATGCTCCCAGCAACAGAGTGCGCCCACTTTACCAATATCGGTATCCCATGGCGTCAACGACGATCCATCGCTCTCTCCGAATAGCGTTCTTTCTACATGGGTGGCTTTAAGCTTACGCCGCGTACCAATGGTCTCCCCCTCGCTGCCGATCATCCATTGTGAGATATAGAGACTGCCATGGTCCTTTTCGCTAAAACCGAGGACTACGCGAATCGAGTACTGTTTGGCTGCATCCGCAATGCGTTGTGCTTGCTCGCTCTCTAGCACCAGCGAATGTTTATGGTACTCATATACCAAGGGAAAGTTATTCGCCGGTGAGTTTAGCCATAGAAACCAAGGATAGCCGGGTATCCAAGTTTCTGGAAAGGCAATCAGCTCAGCACCCTGTTGCGAGGCTTCGGCAATAAGGCGAAGGGTTTTATCGACTGTGGCCTCAAGGTTCATAAAAACGGGAGCAGCTTGTACACAGGCAACTTTTACGGGTTGAGTCATTATCATCATCATTATCTCGTGGTTAAGAAGGGCAGTAGTAGATATACCCGCACAGAGTCGGTGGGTGTTATGACAAGCGGGAAGAACGGGTTGTCGAAAATGGAAATGGTATAGATTTTGCTGCGTTTTTAAAAAAAAGAGTGGGGGGCTTATGAACCATTACAATACTGACACAATCTGTTATGCGGATCGGCCAGATTACTGGCGCGAGGCAGTGAGTCGAACCTTTGTACCCTTAGACAGTATGTTTTCTGGCGAAGAGCGCAGTGGACAGATTACTTCGGCAATGAGGGGGAGTTTGCGTATCTCTGAAATCGCCTGTAGCGCCCAACAGGTAGTTCGGGCGCGTAGAGGGGCGGATAATTATAATAACGATGTCATGTTACTAAGCATTGTCAGCGCGGGAAGTACTTGTGTTCAACAGGTTGGGAAAGAGGCCGTCATTGGCCCTGGTGCCCTTGGATTTTATGATACTCGCTTTCCCTACGCGTTGCACTTGAACGGGGCAGCCCGTCAGCACGTGGTGCAGATCCCCATTAGCCAGTTACGCCGTAAACTGGGTTATACCGATCCGCTATTGGCCCGAACCTTTGGCGAGCGGCATCCTATGACGCCTTTTCTTTGTCGGCTAGTGGAAACGTTAATGCACGCCAATACCTTGAGTACTGAGCAAACAGCGGTGATTACTCAGCAGTTTATTGACCTACTCACTGTGATTATTGCTGAAGAACTCTCCACAACAGCTTGCGCATCGCGCCATGCTGAGGGCTTACTCCTCGCCATCAAGGCCAAAATCGACCAGCGTCTTGCCGATCCGACTCTGTCTTCTCATGATCTTGCGGCGTCACTGCAGATCTCGACGCGATATCTGAATATGTTGTTGAGTAAAGAAGGGGAATCCTTCGGGCGCTACCTCCTTAAACAGCGGTTAACTAAAGCAGCAGAATCCTTACGCTCCCCCTATCACACCACGACGCCGATTAGCCAAATTGCTTGGCAGAGTGGCTTCAACGATATGTCCTATTTTTCTCGCACCTTTAAAACCCATTACCAGTGTTCCCCGAGTGATTACCGTGCGGATTGTCGGCCCTCGACGTAGACAGGCTATCCGGCAGTAAAGAGGGCATTCGCTTAGTGACTTGCTCTGCGAGACGTGTTAGCGATGCGAGGGAGTTGTGTGACACGAGTATTAGAGAGAGGGCTGGACGAAATTTGTTGCAATGCAGAATCATTACAACCTGAACTATCGGGAAGAGGAGCGAGAGATGATCCCGCTTTGCGAGGAGATGAAAATCGCGCTCACGCCTTGGAGTCCGCTCGCCGGGGGACGTCTCGCCCATCCTTGGGGAACGATGACTGATCGTGTGGGATGACAAAAAAGATCTAAAATGGATTCAATAATTTTATGTACAGTGACTTTATTTTCAAATATTCAAAGGCTTATTGTTTAACATAATCCCTTATTTCGCGCACCGCTCAAACGCCCTCAGAGCCATTCTGGGGCGTAATCCATAAAATCCTACGTCTTACCCTCTCAAAACCGCTCAAAATGGCTCAGATGAATTCTGACGCTATGAATCGTTACGCATCCAAGTGAGTAGCGGATGATTTCAGACTGATTTGATACCCAAACTCGCAAAACACTGTCCGATCACCTTATCGAAAACGGTGATAAGGTTAGACTAATCAGCAAAAGTAAATTTTTTTATTTTAGATCTATTTTGTCACGCTTTAGGTCTATTTTGTCCGTTTTACAACTATTTTGTCATCCTACAGATCGGGTACGCTGCGATGAGGTCTCGAAATGGGTCTGGGATAGCACCAATGACCTAGATCAGAAGGTTATCAATCATGTTGAGGTGATGGCAGCCAAGCGTGGCATATCGATGGCGCAGCTTTCCCTCGCTTGGCTGTTAAGTCAGCCCGCGGTGACGGCACCGATAGTCGGTACGACAGCAGAAAAGCATATTATTGAGGCGGTAGAAGCTCTGGATATCACGCTGTCCGAGGAGGAGATTGCCCAGTTAGAAGCGCCTTATATTACGCATCCCGTATTGGGCATGATGTAGGCTTAGGTGACCCCATCAGCCCCGGTAAAGGGCCTGATGGGGCAGGGTGCTACTGATGTTCCACCGAAGCAGAATTGTCTTTTTGCATATCCATACGGATCTGCGCGTGGCTGAGAAGCGCGAAGATAAAGGTTCCGCCACAGATATTCCCCAATAGCGTTGGAATAGCGAACGGCCAAACGAAGGATTGCCAAGGCAGTGCGCCGGTAAACACAAGGTAGAGGACTTCGATGGTGCCTACCACGATATGTGTGGTATCGGCGACCGCAATAAGCCAAGTCATTAGCAAAATAACCAGTATTTTGGCCTTCCCCGCCGACGGCAGCATCCATACCATGGTGGCGACAATCCAGCCGGAGACCACTGCTTTAGCGAACATTTGTGTTGGGGTATTCTCCATCACCTTCATTCCAATATCGTGGAAGGCCTGTTTAATGGCGGGATCAAAAACAGGCATATAGCCAAATGCCCACGCCGCGATAGCGGTCCCAATCAAATTACCCAATAACACCACAGCCCACAGCCTTAAGAGGAGATAGAGGTTGTTGGCGGTGGGCTTCTGCATAACGGAAAGTACCGGAGTGATGGTATTTTCGGTGAACAGTTGTTGGTGAGCCATGATGACGATAATAAAGCCGAAGGTATAGCCGATACTTTCGATCAGTAGGCTGCCGGAAAAATGCCCTAATTCAGCATGAAAAATACCTTTCGCCATCAGCGAGGCGCTCATCGATAATCCCGCGGCAATTGCTGACCATAATAACGCCCAGATATCGCGTTCCAGCTCTTTTTCACCCTCTTGACGGATATGCTCGTGGGTAGCCATGGCCTGCGAGGGAAGATTCTCCTCATCCACTTCGATATCTTCCCCTTTTTTATTCTCTTCACTCTCGAGCTCATGGGAGTGAGTCTCATTTTTTTTGTTTTGATTCATCGGCTTTACTCAGAAAATAGCGTGGTACTTCAAGCCTAGCACTCTTTAACAAAATTGCAGTATTTGGGGGGAGAAAGAAGGGCTTTTCTAACAGTGAAGGACGAAGCGTGGTGGGGAAAGAAAGGATTATGTCGAGAGCGATCGTTGCTCAGCCTAATAACCCTTAACTTTATCGGTCAAGGCGATAGAGGCGGATCATAGAGCTTAATGAGTGCATTATTGACGATAAGGGTAGAGAGGGCTAGAAGACGCTCTTCTTCCTGCTCGTTATAGAGACGATAGGAGTAGAGTTCGACAATTTGAATGTCAACGATATCCACCTCAAAAAAAGGGGCTAGGAACGCTATTTTCGTCATCAGCAATCTCCTTTTAACCGGGGTTGGGCCATTACCAAGCAACTTAAACCAGTAGGATTGGGAGGAATCTCCGCCTCGTAGGGTAGAGATAAATAAGTATAGTGTATTGTCGGCCAGCTAAATGGAAAGTTAACACTAAAATGATATTTTTGTGATAGCGGCTGAATGGCTATTGCTGACGGCTCTGCTTAGGAGGGGGCGGTGATACCAGGTTAGAGTGACTTTAGCACAGCGTCGGTGCGTTAATGTTAAATAAAAAAAACCCGCACGAAGCGGGAAGTAGGAACATAACAGGATTTCGAATAAACATACTGACAGTCATCGGGGGGGACTGTTCTTTTCCGGACGAAAAGAGTATGTCTTCAGTGATTAAGCGTAGTATGACTTACGTGATAATCAATATCCTATTAGTTAACTTTGTGATTATTTGTGCGATAACTTGTTTCGAATAGCGGCGAGGCTTAACAGGTAAAAAAAAACCCGCCATGAAGGCGGGAAAAATTTTATTGCAGTTTTCAGGATGTAACAGCATTGAGGTGCTATATCTATTCAGACTGGGGCTTTTTCATAAAGTTCACAAAGTTTGCGAAAAAATTACGACCCCGGTAAGTAAGCGCCACTGGCAATAAACCAAATAAGTAACGCAACCCCCGCAACGATGATCGCTACGGGGAAAAGATAGCCTAATTTCATGATGCATCATTCCCTAGGGGGTAAAGTCCCCATTATCCCACGGACTGAACGAGAGGCAATCCCCGTCGTTAAGATAATGGGTTTTTCACTAAGCCTAATAGCCGCGGGCTGATCCTGCTGGGCGTCTGACATCATTCGCCCCATACAAAAAGCCCGGTCTGACGTTGCCCGAAACGGCACTGTCGTTACCTGAACTCGGTGTGCCTACGCCCGCTGCACCCGGAAGCCCGACCATAATAAGCTCCGCTGCGCCCCACGGCGTTTGCTCGACCGTGTGATAGCCCATCTTACTCAGAATATTCAAGGTATCGGCCGAGAGACCATTTTTCTCGTAGTAGACCTCATCAGGATACCACTGATGGTGGATCCTAGGCGCGTCCACTGCTTCTTGTGGTTTCATCCCAAAGTCGATGATATTCAGTGCGGTTTCCAAGGTAATAGTGATAATACGTGATCCCCCCGGCGAGCCAAGCACTAAGAAGACTTTACCCTCCTTGGTGACTAATGTTGGGCTCATGGAAGAGAGTGGACGTTTACCCGGTGCGATACTGTTTGCAGTGCCCTGTACTAGGCCATAAAGATTTTTCGCTCCGATTTTGGTGGTAAAGTCGTCCATCTCATCATTCATCAATACCCCTGTACCGGGTGCCATCACTACGGCACCAAAGCGTCCGTTCACCGTATAGGTGGTGGATACGGCATTACCGTAGTGGTCTACGATGGAGTAGTGAGTCGTTTCCGGCTTTTCACCGGTGGCCACCAGTGGCTTAACTTCAGTGGAGGGCATCGCCTTATCTTTCTGAATTTTTTCTCGCAACGATGCGGCGTACTGCTTATCCATTAACTTGGCCACAGGGTTTTGAACGAAGGCAGGATCCCCTAAGTAGGTATTTCTATCGGCATAACTAAAGCGAAGTGCCTCCGTCAAGGTATGTACCATTGCGGCAGAGTTAAAGCCCATCGATTTCAGATCGTAGCCTTCCAAAATATTCAGTGTTTCACAGAGTGTTACCCCGCCTGAGCTAGGAGGTGGCGCTGAAACGAAGGTATAGCCGCGATAGGTACAGGTGAGCGGGGCGAGTTCGGTGGCGTGATACTGTGCAAAGTCTTGGGCAGTAATGATACCGCCACCGGCTTTAGACGCCTGTTCAACGGCTTTAGGGAATTGACCATGATAGAAGGCATCTGGACCCTCTTTCGCGATACGTGACAGCGTACGCGCGAGGTCGGTTTGCTGCAAACGATCACCAGGTTGTAACGGGGTACCGTCTGGACGTAGGAAGATTTTCGCCACCGCCGGGTCTTGTTTAAAATGCGCCACCGTGGTGTCGAGAATGTCAGTATCCGCACGGGTGAGGATAAAACCTTCTTTCGCTAACTTGATCGCGGGGGCCATTACCGCTTGGCGACTGAGTTTCCCATATTGACGACGTGCCATTTCCATACCCATTACCGTACCGGGAACGCCAGTGGCTTTCCAGCCATAGAGACTACTACCGGCGATCAAGTCACCCTGGGCATTTTGATACATTGCCGCGCTGGCGGCGACGGGTGCCATCTCGCGAAAATTAATAAAGGTATCCTTACCGTTTGCCAAATGGATGGTCATAAATCCACCACCACCGATATTGCCACAACAAGGATTGACGACGGCTTGGGCATACCCCACGGCGACCGCGGCATCGATGGCGTTACCGCCTTGCTTCAGAATATCAACCCCTACTTGGGTTGCTAAGTCTTGCGAAGTCACCACCATACCATTTTTGGCTTCGACGGCGGGAGCGGAAGCGGCTTGGACGAAGGGTGCTGGCGCTAAAACGAGTAACGCAAGGGCGGAGAGTGTGTATTTGCTTAACATTAAACCTTACCTTTTGAATTATTTTCTTCTACCATAAACAGATAAGAAAAAAACTCAAGCAATTCAATGGGCTATCATAAGTAAAAACAATATCTGTGATAGCGCACAAAAAAACCTCACCTTGGCTGGCGTTGTGGCTCGGCAATCTTTATCATTGACTCTCTTTTATTCGCTATTTTTTGACACGTTAAGCGTGTATTGAGCGAGGTTTATCGTGTTTGCAGAGTATGGTGTGCTGAATTTCTGGACCTATGTCGCAGGAGCTATTTTTTTAGTCTTGATACCGGGTCCTAATACGCTTTTTGTTTTGAAGAATAGTATGAGTGGCGGGGTAAAGAGCGGTTACCAAGCGGCGGCGGCAGTGTTTATTGGCGACGCGGTATTAATGTTTCTGGCTTACACAGGGGTTGCTACCTTAATCAACACTACGCCGGTACTATTTAATGTGGTGCGTTACCTTGGTGCAGGTTATCTGCTTTGGTTGGGGCTTAAGATGCTTTACACCACGTTTAGCCAGCGTGAAAAGAGCGCTGAAGCGCCGAGTAAAAAGGTGCGGGGTGCGGTGTTTAAACGTGCTTTGGTGTTAAGCCTAACCAATCCAAAAGCGATCTTATTTTACGTGTCGTTCTTCGTACAGTTTATTGACGTACAGAGTGCGCATCCGGGCATCGCCTTCTTTATTCTGGCGACAGTATTAGAAATCGCGAGCTTCTGTTATCTCAGCGTGCTTATTTTTAGTGGCTCGTCGCTGACTCGCGCGATTGGCTCACGTCAGCGTCTTGCTAAGGTTGGAAATTCAATGATAGGTCTGTTGTTTCTTGGATTTGCCGCTCGTTTAGCCACGATGCAGTAGCGCCCGAAAAAAAGCTCACGTTAACGTGAGCTTTTTTGACTATAGATGGTTTTTTTCGCAGAACTCTTCCCATGTCATTCCCAGTGCCTCAGCGTGGCTACGCAGGTAACTCTCAATCGCTTGCGCGGCGACGGCATTATCCGTTTCGACTAGTTGAATGGAGAAGATAATACCGTCTAATTGTTTTTGACGTATAAATGCGGCGTAGATACGCTCAGCATGAAGAGTACGCAGTTGTTCTACCGTCATGCCATTGTCGCGAGCATCTTTTTCAGTCACTTCATCGAGTGCTACTTGAAAATCTGGGTGGGCTGAGAAAAAAATATCGCGCGCTTGGGCGTAGTACTGTTCTGGGGTTTTCATCGAAGGGCCTAGCTTTTGTAAGAATCTGAATTAATTATACCCGTTTCAGGCAAAGATGTCAGGGGAAGTCATTAGCTAGCTTGCATTGTGCTAGCGAAACATTATACCTTAGCGCCAGAAAAAATCTGTAGGGATGCCATATGAAAACTCGATTATTACTGTCACTTTTCGTGCTTGCGGGTTGTAGTCCGATTACTAATTATCAAACTATCGTCAAAACGCCAGCGCCACAATCACTGGAAGGGGTATGGCGGACATCAGGCCCACAATCCGGATTAGTCAGTAAAGATGCCGTCGGCTATTTAATTATTGACCCGGCGGGGAACACCTTAGACTGTCGTCAATGGCAACGCGTGATTGCTAAGCCAGGGAAGTTGAGCCGGATTGATGATCAATGGGTTAACGTCAACCATCAAGTTCGTATCATGCCGTTAACCCGTGAGAACGGTATGCTGCATTACGATCGACTCACCCTGACTAAGGTCTCTTCACCTAGCGAAGCATGCCAAAAAGCCCTTGCCGAAGCAAAGGCCCAACCTCAAGCAGAGACCATTCAAAATATCGAGATTGATGGTCAATAATTAGCGTATCAGGCGGGATTACCCAGCATGATAGGCATGATTGATTTTATCTTGCGTCACCTGATCAATTCGCGCGTTAACCTCTCTCTGCAATTGATAGAGAGAGGATTCCACACTCTCCTGAGCAGCCAATAGCTGCTGAAGCATTGCTTGATTATCCATTTCCTCTAAATGTCGAACAGCGTGTGAATACGCCTCTGCCATGGGAAGTAAGGCGGTGAAATCTTTTATCTCAAGCGCCTGCTGAAGCTTATCGAGTAAATCGAGGCTTTGTTGTACCTCAGGAAGTAACGCCATGATGATTATCCCTCTTGGCTAAGTGACGTTTGCCATGCCGCAGCAATGGTCTGTAGTAATTCACGGCAGTGGTCGAGTTTTTGATGATCATTATGCAGATTCGCCAGCATCAATTGCTGTACAACATAATTAAACAGTGACAAAAGTTGTCCGGCGAGGGGATCCTCAGCATGAGGTTCAATGGCCTGTATCAGGCCAGTATCGATAATCGCGACGGCTTTTGCGATCATGTTGCCCTTATTGATGATGTCCTGATGCGCCATCGAAATGGCTGCGCGGCCTAAGGCATTCAAGGCGCCGTCAAATAACAGGGTCGTCAATTGATGTTGGCTGGCGCTTAACACCGAACTTTCCAGCCCCACTTGAGCATACACATTCGCGAGTTGACGTTTATTCATAGCGATAACCTTAATCGTCCGATGTGGAGAATTGTGCCGTCAGATAATCTTTGGTGGTATTCATCTGCGCGATAGTCTTTTTTAACTGGACGAACTGTGACTTATAACGCGCCATGGTGGCATCAATGCGTGCTTGCTGCTGATCATAGCGAACCTCTAATTTATCGTAAGAGTCATTTAACGCATTGACTGCGTTTGTCAGCGTGCCTTTTGATGAATAGTTGTCACTTAAAATATTATCGAGAGCGTTGTTGGCTAGGGTACTAAAGCCTGTGGTTTTCCCATCGCCTAAAAAGAACTGGTAAACCGCCTGAGGCGTTGAGGTTAATGCGGACGAAAGCTTGGTTTCATCAATATTCAAGGTACCAATGCTGCCATCTACCGCTTTAGTGGTATTTTGGGTGATCCCCAGCTCAGCCATAATGGTTAAGGCACCCGATTGTGTGGTGTTTAGCACTGAACGTAACTGATTTTGAATATCACGCACTGTACCGTTACCCATTAACGGACCATTCGAACTGGTATCGCTCGACAATGTACTCCCGCCAGTGTATTTGGTGATATTGGTGATAACCGATTGCACATTATTGTAGGCCGTCACCCACGCTTTGATATTCTTTACGGCGTCAGCGGTATTATTGGCAATTTCCAAACGTTCTTCGCCGTTAGAAACCGCTTTGAGGTTTAAGGTCACACCATAAGGCGCATCGGTGACGGTATTTGACGCACTTTGTACTTCGATACCGTTGACGACTAAGACGGCATCTTGCCCTGCCGTAGTTTGTTGCATACCCGTCGCCGAATCACTTCCTGAGTAACCTATCAGTGATTGCAACTGATCGTCGCCATTGACTGAGACACTCAGCGTATTATTTGCCCCCGTCTCTTTCGATGAGAGAGAGAGATAATATTCCCCATCATTCGATTTAATACTGGTTGCCACAACGCCAGCGCCACTCTTATTGATAGCATTGACGATACCATTAAGACTGGTATCAGCGTCGTCTAACGCTATGGTTACAGGCTCACCCCCGCCTGTTTGTAAGGTTAAGGTACGACCTTGCATACCCGCCGTGCCGAGAGGCTGGTTGTTACTGCTGATGGCGTGCGAAAGCAACGTCTGCGCGGTAGCAAGCTGTTTCACATTGACTTGGTAACTGCCGACGCTTGCATTACTGTTACTGGTTGCAGTAAACGACTGGTTGGTACTGATGATACTGGTTGAATTCAATGCTGAAGTCGAGTTAAGCGCCGTCGTCGCCTTTTGTAACGATTCCAATGCACTACGTAGCTGGCCAAAGGCCGAAATTTGGCTTTGAACGGTGGTGGCCTGCTGGGTGATGGGGGTTAAACTTTGTGATTCATAGGTTTCTAACTCAGCATACATTGAGTCGAGATTGAGCGTGCTGTTTCCGATATCTAAACTATTAATAACCGCCATGGTGTCCTCTCTATCTACTAAATTGTAAAATCTTTATCGGCAAAATAGAGAAAACAGTTAGTCAGTAGCAGTTAATTTTGCGCTATCGATAAAGTTCATTCAGCACCTGCCGATAATCCCTTTGACCACGTACTGAGACGCAGTACGTAACATTCACTCAGAGCAAAGGAATTGAATATGGCTGTTATTAATACCAATATCATGTCTCTAACCACTCAAAATAACCTGAATAAATCACAATCGGCGTTGGGGACGGCAATTGAGCGCCTCTCTTCTGGGCTGCGTATTAATAGTGCTAAAGATGATGCTGCAGGGTCAGCAATTGCCAACCGTATGTCGTCTAACATTCGTGGGTTAACGCAGGCTTCGCGTAACGCAACGGATGGGATTTCACTGGCGCAGACCGCAGAGGGTGCGTTAAACGAAATGAACTCCAACTTACAGCGTATTCGTGAGCTGACAGTTCAAGCGAAAAATGGGACCAACAGTGCCGAAGACGTGAAATCAATTCAAGCAGAGGTCGACGCCCGTCTATCGGAAATTACCCGTATCGGTACCGCGACGACCTTTAACAACATCAAATTATTCGATAGCGATCAAAGCATCAATATTCAAGTAGGTGCGAATGATGACGCTGCGGCGAACGTGATTACTATCTCATTGACGGATGATGGTTTTAAATCCACCGCACTGGGTGCCGCCTTCTCTGTCGGTGGTGGTGATGCTGGCAGTACCGATGCTTCTCTTGCAGAGATCGATAAGCGTATTGCTTCAGTCGACTCCGCGCGCAGTAGCTTAGGTGCGATTCAAAACCGTTTTGAGTCAACCATCAATAACCTGAACACGACAGTTAACAACTTAAGCGCTTCACAATCTCGTATCCAAGATGCGGACTATGCGACAGAAGTTTCAAGCATGTCACGTGCGCAAATCCTGCAACAAGCGGGTACCTCTGTACTGGCTAAAGCGAACCAAGTCCCACAAACCGTTTTATCTCTGTTACAAGGCTAATAATGGCGGCATAACCCTAGCGGTATTGACGGCCCGACTCCCTAAGCGGACTCGGGCCGTTTTTCGTTTCCATGGTCGATTTCAAGCCGTTTTGCAGGAAGAAAATCTTCTCTTCAAGCTCATCGTAAAAGCATGTTTTTTTCCTGCGATAAGAAATGATTCCTAGCCTCGATAATATTCAGTATGAATAAATGGAGAAATAGGAACTGCACAGTGGAGTGTCTATATAATCAGGAAGGATTGCAGAGTGAAGCCATTGATTGGCCACGCTACCTACAGTTAGTTCGCCATGAGGCATTGCGGCTGCAGGTACGTTTGCCCGCCAGCGTCGATCTTGATGATTTAATCCAAGCGGGGGCAATGGGATTAATGAATGCGATATCACGTTATGATGCTCAGCAAGGGACTGCGTTCACCACCTATGCAGCCCAGCGTATTCGTGGCGCAATGCTTGATGAATTACGCAATCTGGACTGGGCGCCACGTCGCGTACGCCGAGACGCGCGAAATGTTGCCGCGGCAATTACCAAAATTGAGCAGCAAAGCGGCTGCCATGCAACAGAAGCAGAGATTGTCTCTGCCTTAAATATTAGCCGAGAAGAGTATCGCACCATTCTGATGGAGACAAATAATAGCCAACTGTTTTCATTAGATACGCTCTACGAGGACCATAGCGATGCGGCAGACCATTTATTCATCGCCACCGACGATCAAAATCCACTCGAGGCTCTGGTTGACCAGGATCTGCGTCAACAAATTATTGCGGCAATCGGGCTGCTTCCTGAACGAGAACAACAGGTACTCAGTTTATATTACCAAGATGAGTTGAATCTCAAAGAGATTGGGGCGGTATTGGGGGTGGGTGAGTCTCGGGTCAGTCAACTTCACAGCCAAGCGATCAAAAGGCTCAGCAGTCGATTAAAGGGATAAGCAAGGCATGGGGACATGCCTTGCTGTGTTTTTATCGATTAACCAATCGTCATCAAGCTTGCATTGCCTCCAGCTGCTGCCGTATTGACGCTGACAGAGCGTTCGAATAAGAATCGCTCCAGCGCAATACTGGTTTCGCCTTGGTCATAGCCTTGAACGATAGCGATTGGCCCTGAACGTTCAGCCACTTGTTGGCATAACGCCGAGAGTTGATCGGTATCACCGTGGTAGATGACGGCATCATAGCGGTCGCTAATGGCTTTAGCCGAGAGATCGATACAGTTGCGTACCGCATCCGGTAGGGTAGCGAGTAGCTGACGGTGCTCGGCATCGTCAGGCCAGAGTGCGCGACTGCCACAAGCGGTGACGGCGGCTAACTGAATCAGCCGATCTGAAGGCTGTTTAGCGATACAGAGCACGCGGGCACGCGGGAGTAATTGATAGGTATTACGTTCCCCTGTTGGGCCTGGGAGTAACGCGATACGATTCGACACTGTAGTATCGCGGTACATCTCACACGCCTGTGCAAGCACGCTATGGTCGTTCTGCTCAGCCCACAACTGTAAGGCGCTTACTGGGGCAACATCAGAAGGCTGATCCGCGGTAGAATGCAATGGTAATCGTGACAGTGTCACTTTTGAGGCGTTATTCGGCGCACTCGATAGCAATCGAGTGAGGTAGAGCGGCCCACCGGCCTTTGGCCCGGTACCTGATAATCCCTCACCACCGAAGGGTTGCACCCCGACAACGGCACCGACCATATTGCGGTTAACATAGAGGTTACCAGCATGCATACGTTCAGTGGCTAGGCTGATGGTTTCATCAATACGGCTGTGTACACCAAAGGTCAGTCCATAGCCTAATTGGTTAATCTCAGTCAGTAGGCGAGTGAGGTGCTTACTGTTGTAGCGCACCACATGTAATACCGGACCGAAGATCTCACGGGTAAGATCGGCTGCTGAGTTAAGCTCGATCAGGGTCGGGCGAACGAAGGTGCCTTGTGACAGAATCTGCGCATCGCTTTCACCATGCCAGCTGAATTGAGTCACCTTAAAGCCACGCTGCTGCATATCGTCAATATGATTAACAATATTATCCCTTGCCTCTTCATCGATCACCGGGCCAATATCGGTGGTCAGCAATTCTGGATTACCGACACGATATTCTGCCATGGCTCCTCGTAACATTTTAAGCGTGTGGTCCGCGATATCTTCCTGTAAACAGAGTAAACGTAGTGCGGAGCAACGTTGGCCGGCACTATCAAAAGCTGAGGCCACAATATCGACCACGACTTGTTCAGTCAGCGCGGAGGAGTCGACCACCATCGCGTTAATCCCCCCGGTCTCGGCGATAAGTGGAATCGGACGGCCTTGGGGATCGAGGCGTTTAGCCAGTTCGCGTTGTAGCAGGGTGGCGACCGCCGTCGACCCTGTAAACATCACCCCGCGTGTGCGCTTATCGGCCACCAGACGGGCACCCACAGTTTCCCCATCACCTGGGAGAAATTGCAGCACACCTTGCGGAATACCGGCTTCCAATAAGATCGATACAGCCTGATAAGCGATTAACGGCGTCTGTTCCGCGGGTTTAGCCAGCACAGTATTACCTGCTGCCAGTGCTGCAGCGACTTGACCAGTAAAGATTGCCAGCGGGAAGTTCCACGGGCTGATACAGACGATTGGGCCAAGAGGACGGTGGGTCTCATTATCGAAATCCTGGGTCACTTGGTCTGCGTAGTAGGTCAAAAAGTCAACCGCTTCACGCACTTCAGCAATGGCGTTTGCATAGGTTTTACCGGCTTCTCTTACCAGCAGCCCCATCAGTGTTTGTAATTGACCTTCCATTAACATCGCTGCGCGTTTTAGGATCGCTGCGCGCTCTTCAGACGGCGTTGCAAACCAGATCGCGCTGGCTTCATGACTCGCATCCAAAGCGAGATCGACTTGTGCTTCGCTGGCGTTAATGACTTCGCCAACAATATCGGTCAAGTAAGAGGGATTACGTACCGGTTGTCCGGCTGCGTGCTCGCTCTCTACACCCAGCACGGGTTTAGCCACCCACGATTGCGAGGCAGTGGTGAGGAGAGCGCTGGATAGCGAGGCTAAACGATGTTCATTCGCCATATCCAAGCCTGAGGAGTTAGCACGGCTGCCATACAGCTCCCGTGGCAGAGGAATACGGGGATGCGGAAGCCCTACCTGTCCTTCCTCTCGAGTGAAGGTATTAATGGTTGCGACGGGGTCAACGATTAGATCTTCAACGCTTAACGATTTATCGGCGACGCGATTAACAAAGGAGGTATTCGCCCCATTCTCTAACAGGCGACGGACTAAGTAAGCGAGTAAGGTTTCATGGGTACCTACCGGAGCATAGATCCGGCATGGTCGGTTGAGCTTCCCATCGGCCGTTTTACCGACGACTTGATCATACAGTGGTTCACCCATGCCATGCAGGCATTGGAATTCGTATTGGCCAGGGTAGTAGTTATTGCCTGCCAACTGATAGATTGTCGCCAAGCTGTGGGCATTGTGTGTAGCGAATTGCGGATAAATCAGATTAGGCGCGGCTAACAGTTTTCTCGCACAGGCAATATAGGCGGCATCGGTATACACTTTGCGAGTATAGACCGGATAATCTTCCAGACCTTCGACCTGCGCACGTTTAATTTCGCTATCCCAATATGCGCCTTTAACCAGACGGATCATAAGACGACGTTGGCTACGCGCGGCCAAATCAATCAGTTCATCAATCACAAAAGGACAGCGTTTTAGGTAAGCTTGAATAACAAAGCCAATTCCGTTCCAGCCAGACAGTGCGGGTTCAAAACAGAGCTTCTCAAGCAAATCTAACGACAGTTCAAGACGGTCAGCCTCTTCTGCATCAATATTGATGCCAATATCGTATTCGCGGGCAAGCAGCGTCAGGGACTTAAGAATAGGGTACAGCTCTTCCATCACGCGGTCATATTGAGCGCGTTGATAGCGCGGATGGAGGGCCGAAAGTTTAATGGAGATGCCTGGACCTTCATAAATACCGCGACCATTCGACGCTTTACCAATCGCATGAATCGCCTGTTGGTAAGAGTGTAGGTAGGCTTTGGCATCTTCGGCAGTGAGCGCGGCTTCACCGAGCATATCGTATGAGTAACGGAAGCCTTTATCTTCTAACTTACGGGCATTCGCTAAGGCTTCGGCAATGGATTCGCCGGTGACAAATTGTTCGCCCATCAGGCGCATCGCCATGTCGATCCCTTTACGGATCAGTGGTTCACCACTTTTCCCGATAATGCGGTTGAGGGAACGCGACATATTGACTTCGTTGTGGGTTGACACCAATTTTCCGGTAACCAGTAATCCCCAAGTCGCTGCATTGACGAACATGGAATTACTTTGACCAAGGTGCGCAGACCAATCACCATGGCTAATTTTGTCGCGGATAAGCGCATCACGCGTTGGTTTATCGGGGATCCGTAACAGGGCCTCGGCTAAGCACATTAATGCTACACCTTCCTGAGAGGAGAGGGAGAACTCTTGCAGAAGACTCTGTACTAATCCGGAACGCCCGCCTTGGTTCTTCTGATTACGTAATTTCTCGCTTAAGTGCAGGGCTAGGGCATGGACTTTCTCTGCAACCTCAGGACTCACTTTCGCTTGTTCAAGCACCATCGGCACCATATCCACTTCTGGGCGACGCCATGCAGCGGTCACTGCAGAACGCTTGACGCTTTGTGGCAGCACATGCTCAGCAAACTCTAAGAAAGGCTGATAAGGCGTGGCGATATCGGCGGCATCTTGGGCAGACGGCTCAGTCGATGAGGCGGAAGCCGTCGGATAAATGGTTTCACCCGCTTCAACCTGTGCAAGCAGGTTAAAGATAGCCTGCTTGATTAGCCAGTGCGGTGTACGGTCTATTTTTACCGCAGCACGCTTAAGTCGTTCGCGGGTTTCATCATCAAGTTTTACGCCCATGGTGGTATGTGCCATGCCAGTTCCTCATTAAAGAAGTCGATAAAAGGTTGCACCTTGACTATCTCTTGAGTTGCACCTTTAGCGCAACCCATTTGTAGTAAAAAAGTGAACAAAATTAAATAAATGATAATTACTAGTGTATTTATTCAAAATAAAAGCGGTCATAAGTGCGATTCAGTTCAAATAAAACGCTTTGCAGCATAAAAAAATTTGATCGAGATCCCTGTTTTGTAAAGAGTGAAGTGAAGCCTATCGCTTTTATGTTAAAAGTTTGTATTCGTTGCAACCGGTGGTGCAACTTTTTTAATGTAAAAGATGGACGGCAGCAATAAAAAAAAGAATATCTTAATTTGGAAAACTCATTGATAATACTAATAAAATAGAGGATTAATCATGGTAAGTACTCCCTTATTAGTGACGTTCTGTATCTATATTGCAGGAATGTTACTTATCGGTTTTATGGCATGGCGCTCGACGAAAAACTTCGACGATTTCATCTTGGGGGGTCGCAGTTTGGGCAGTTTAGTGACCGCGTTATCGGCGGGCGCTTCAGATATGAGTGGCTGGTTATTAATGGGGCTACCTGGCGCCATTTTCTTATCAGGAATTTCGGAAAGTTGGATAGCGATTGGTTTAGTGCTCGGTGCTTGGGTTAACTGGAAAATTATCGCCGGCCGTCTACGGGTACAAACTGAGCATCATGGTAACGCTTTAACCTTGCCAGATTATTTCACTCATCGTTTTGAAGACCGCAGTAAAATCTTACGTGTTATTTCAGCGTTGATCATTCTGGCCTTTTTCACCATTTATTGTGCTTCAGGTATCGTTGCGGGGGCGAGACTCTTCGAAAGCACTTTCGGTATGGACTACACAACGGCCCTCTGGGCAGGTGCGGCCGCAACGATTGCGTATACTTTCTTAGGCGGATTCTTGGCGGTCAGTTGGACCGATACCGTCCAAGCCAGTTTGATGATTTTCGCACTGATTCTTACACCAGTGATGGTAATAATAGCCGTGGGTGGCGTAGACAGTTCTTTAGACGTTATTCGCCACATTGACCCACAGCGTTTAAATATCTTCAACAACCTTAGCGTAGTGGCGATTATTTCGTTACTCGGCTGGGGCTTGGGCTACTTCGGGCAACCGCATATTTTAGCGCGTTTTATGGCTGCTGATTCCCACCACACCATGCGTAGCGCACGCCGTATCGGCATGACTTGGATGATTCTTTGTTTAGGCGGCGCGGTGGCGGTCGGCTTCTTTGGCATTGCCTATTTTGCTGATAATCCCTCACAGGCCGCGGAGGTAAACGGTAACAGCGAGCGTATTTTTATTGAGCTAACGCGTCTTCTGTTTAACCCTTGGATCGCCGGTATTTTACTTTCCGCTATTTTAGCGGCAGTGATGTCAACCTTGAGTTGCCAGCTGTTGGTGTGTTCCAGTGCGTTAACGGAAGACTTCTACAAGGGCTTCATCCGTAAAAATGCGGGCCAACGCGAGAAAGTATGGGTAGGGCGTTTAATGGTGCTTATCGTTGCGCTGATTGCGATAGCGCTAGCCAGCAATCCAGAAAATAAGGTACTAGGCTTAGTCAGTTATGCTTGGGCCGGTTTCGGGGCGGCATTTGGGCCGGTGATCCTGCTTAGCGTGTGCTGGTCAGGGATGAGCCGTAACGGGGCGTTGGTCGGTATGATTGTCGGGACATTAACGGTCATCATCTGGAAACAGTTTGCGTGGTTTGGCTTGTACGAAATTATCCCTGGCTTCCTGTTCGCGACAGTGGCGATCGTCTTGGTCAGTCTCTGCGGAAAAGGGCCATCACAACAGGTGCGTGATCGCTTCCAACAGGCCAATCAAGAGTACCTGCAATAACGGGGGATGGTTCTCAGGTACGATTGATTGCGGCAGATAAGTGACAACGCCCTTATCTGCCGCGTTGCGCTTTAGCTAAAAAGCGCTGCACCGATATAACTGCCTTCTTTTGCGGCAGGTGGCACAAAGAATAGTCCGCTACCGATATGCGAGATATATTCATTTAGGGCATCGGAGGCCCCTAATTTGCGCTGCAAGGTTTCGAAATGGGCAGGGTCATTCTGGTAACTGATAAACAGTAATCCAGCATCGAGTTGCCCATACGGGTTTAATCCATCGGTGTAGTTATAAGACCGCCGTAAAATCCTCACTCCCTGATTATTTTCATGTGCGGCTAAGCGAATATGCGCGGTAGCCGGTATCACTAATTCGCCCTCGCTATCGTGTTTGTGAAAGTCAGGAGGATCAAATTCATGGGTGCCTGACAGCGGCGCACCAGAGAGTTTATGGCGACCAAAGACCTGATTTTGATCGCTAACGCGATCGGTATCCCAGTTCTCAATGTTCATCTTAATTTTGCGCACCACTTGGTAACTGCCTTCTTGCTGCCAAGCGGGGCCATCTTTAATCCAGACATGTTGAGAAAACTCAGCGGCCTCAACTAAGTTACGGGTACCGTCTTTAAAACCAAATAAATTGCGTGGAGTCTCTTGGCCTTTGCCTGCGGAGGCCCGACCAAAGCCCATTACGGTCCAGCGGGTTTGGGCGGTTCCTGTGCTTTTGGCAATACGGGCTAAGACGCGAATAGCATGATAGGCCACTTGCGGGTCATCGGCGCAGGCTTGCAGAGAGAGATCGCCGCCAGTCAATTCTGGTTGCAGATTATCACTGGGCAATGCCGCCAGCGGCCGTAAGTGTGGGGGACATTTTGCGGCAAGGCCGTAAGTATCGGTAAAGAGCGAGGGGCCCATACCAATTGTTACGGTTAAGGAAGCCGGGTCTAACCCCACCGCTTCGCCGGTGTCCGTCCCAACACTGCCTACTCTCGAGGGTTCGACGGTACCGACGGCTGCACCCTGAACCAACTGAGCGATAGCCGCTGACCAGCGGGCGAGCAATATTTGCAGCGCTTGTTGGGTGGGCGTCGTCATATCAAAAGTCATAAACATAATATGACGTTGGGGCGGTGTCGTAACGCCTGCTTGCCCATGGTCGCCATAAAATGGCCACTGATGGGAGAGGTCGATATTATCCTTCTCGCTGGCCTCTGTGGCAGAGGCCAATGTAGGGGAGAGGGCAGGGAGCGTTAGCGCGCTGGCTAACGATCCTTTTAACATATTACGACGCGAGACGAGGCCATGGGCAAATCGTGGCTTATCGTAACGACTCATCACTTAGGCTCCAGCGTGTGTAGCAACTTTCTCAGCGATATGGGAAAGCGGCTCTTGTAAGGCTTGTATTGCACGGCTTAATTTTGCCGCATTTTCTGCTTTCAGCGACTGAGTGTAAGGGCGATAGCCGCCTAAACTTTTACTGTCACGGTACTGATCGAGCAATTTTCGCACCGCACTAAATTGTTCGCTGACCTGCTGGGTTAGTGCTGGATCGATTTTTGCCAAGCCAGGCTGTAAATAGGCAAAGGCTTGCATCGCTCCTTCGACATTCCCTGCAAAGTCGACCAAATCGATATGGCTGTAAGCTTCTTCCTCACCATTAATTTTGGTATTTTGCACCTCTTCAAGCAGGTCTGCGGCACCGTTGGCTAAATCTTCAGGCTTATAGGTGAGACCTTTAACTTGTTTATTTAATTCTGCAACGTGCGTAACTAAACCTTGAGCGGTTTGCTTCGTTTTCTTATCAATCTTGCCTTTCTCGAATAGGTCGCGCTCAATAGCATGGAAGCCATGCCAGCCGACTGCTGGGTCGAGGTTCGAAGCACGCATATCGATGAGATAATCTAGGTTGCCGGCATTATCCGTTGCTTTGTAGCCGGGGAGTAAGAAGCCGTCGACGTCAGATTCAATCCGCTCGTAAAAAGGACGAGCTTGCGCGTAGGCGATTTTTGCCTGCTCCAGCTGACCCGCATTGATGGCCGTTTGCAGTTTCGCGACCGCGCTGACCATGCCAGCAACGGTACTTTCTACATAGCGACCGTAACCGTCTGTCCCTTGTTTTAATAGGGCGCTGATGCTATCGGAGGATTGTGCGCTACGCTGGCCGTTCACGGTAAAGTCGACTAATTCTTTCGCTGCGCCAGGGCAGTAAAGCTGATAATTGCCACCCTCTAGGTTAAGGGTAAATTTTACCGCCGGTAGGCCGGGCGCGAGGTTTTCTTTTTCGCCCAAAATACGGTTGTTACTGAGCAATTCGATCTCAGTAATTGCGGTGGCAGTTTTATTCACGATGTTAAAGGTGACGGGTCCTGCCTTGACCTTATTCGTATCGAGTTGACATTGTCCGCCGTTATCGCCCGTTAAGGTAATATTGACCTGAGTGACGTCGGGCGTTGTGGCGGCCTGGGAGGCGCCTGCAGTCAGTAAGAGTAATGCAAGGGTACTCAATTTTAGAGCGGGGTGGCGTAATAATTGCTGTTTCATCATAGTCGTTATCTCATTATGTTTTGAGCGTTATGGTGTGATCTTTTTTTTGCTGCGGACGCTCAGCGCGAGTGCACCGAGGCTCATTACCACTAACACGATAGGTAACTTATGCTGCAGGAAATCGTAGACATTTTCTGTCTCTTGATAAGCGGCTAATGCTTGGTTTGCGTGACGTTGCCAGACTGCACTTGTCTGCCATGGGCAGCTTACGGCAGTGGGGGGTAGCGTCACACTTAGTAGCCTTGGCGATGATAAGCCACTGCCACTTAAGGTTAACAGGCTATTGGCGGTGCTGTGTGCCGCGATAATTTCTCCCTGCTGCACGGTGAGCGTGATCTGACAACTCAACTGCCACTGGCTTTGATAGGGGCCAGGGTGCTGTTGAGGATGCAGCCCAGGGGGAACGCGTTGGTGATAAAGTGCAATGACTTGGTCCAGCGAGAGTTGAGTTGGGGCATCAGGCCATTGACTCTTAAGCGTGACGGTGTGTTCGTCCGGTACGGGCGCGACAGGGGCGGTGCTAAAGGGGATAAAGCGCGTAGACTGACCGGTAAGGGTTAACTCGAGGCCGTCGGCTGTGCGCACCAAGGTACCGATAGGCACTTCGCTGTCATCTTGTGGCGTGACCAGCGGCAGAGACTGCGCTAAGTGGAACGCGGGAGGTAAAAGTAATTTGGCACAGATTACTGCGCCGACCAGTGTGACGAGACTTAGGCTCTGCAACAGGCGGTAAGCGACCCTCGGACTTGGCTGATAGCGTTGTGGCCAAGCCAAGATTAACACGAATAGAACGAGATAGCTTAGCCACCCTAGTAGCTCTGCAGTGCGTGGGTCGGCAGGGATCCCCAGTACGCCAGTGATAAGCGCGGCACGGACCGAGCCTGCTGGCAGTAACCAATAGAGGTCCAACACCTTATGTTGGCCGATCAATAGCCAACCCGCTTCGTGAGCACTGCGCAGGGCAGAGACCACTAACCCAGCAGCCACGACGACCAAGAAAATACCGGTTATTCTAAAGAAACGTCCGAGATTAAGACGTATACCGCCACGATATATTCCCCAACCGATCACTAGCGCCAGTAACAGGCCAACCACTGCGCCAACAGTCGCCCAGATCGATGATTGCGCGGCGGAGAAAGTCGCTAACATAAAGACGCTGGTTTCGAAACCCTCTTTGAGGACGGCTAGAAAAGCCATGGTCGGTAAGGCCCAGCGGCTCGATTGGCGCAAGGCTAGGTTTGCCTCGCTCTCAAGTTGATATTTCAGTTGTGGTGCATGGTGCTGCATCCAAATAATCATACTGCTGACGAAGATCACCGCAATGGCGCCGATTATTGCCTCCATCGCCTCTTGTTCGGCTTGGGGTAAAGCGCGTTCAGTTAGACTGAGTCCGACGCCTACTGCTAGGGAAAGTAATACGGCAGCGAAGACACCCGACCACATGGGGGCCAGTGATTGCTGATTTTTTCGTAAAAAGGTCGCGATAATACTGACGATTAGAACAGCTTCTAATCCTTCACGTAACGCGATGACCAAGGTGGCTAGCACGGTCACTGTCTCTAAGTAAATTAATGTAAATAGGAATGGTTAGTAATATCATTTCTATTTGGTTCTGTAAAAGCATTCCAAGCTGTCATATGACCCACCAACAGGATTTTTCGTATCAGAATATGTCGTTAGCGGGCGGGTGGGCCGCTTTGCGTAAGGTTACTGAGTAGCGTGGGCACGCGTAAGTGTTTCCTCGCTTGGCGATGCGCCGATGGGCTGTAAGCAGGAAAGATATTTCGCACTGGATTGCCTGACGATATCGTCTCCCCGCTGCAGAATATTTTGCCCGTTAAAGGCCCCATAGATTTTGGCAAAACGTAACGGGGCTAATCGATCCCTTATCGAGCAAACGCTCTGGGCGGGGAGTGGCAACAGGTTAGGATAGCTCCACATAAAAGAGACTGCATCGGCACCGGGCGTAACCTGAATAATATCCCCCGCTAAGAGTACTCCCTCTTCTGTCGACCAATGTAAGACGCTTCCTCCCGCAAAGTGCCCGCCTAAACGGATTAAGCGTATCTGTGAGGTTAACGATAAGCTCTCTCCCTCCCACAGTTTGATTGCAGGGGAGCGACGCATAATCCATTGCTGATCATCGCTATGGAGATAAATTGGGGCGTTAAATTCAGCGGCCCAATCTTGCATAGTGGTGTAGTAGTGGGGATGCGATAAGGCGATGGCGGTTAAGCCGCCTAAAGCATGGACCAAGGTTTTAGTGGCCTCATCAAGACAGGCAATACAATCCCATAAGATATTGCCCTCAGGAGTTTGGATAATAAACGCGCGCTGACCGATAGCAAACTCCGGAATAGTTTGTAGGCTAAAGAGTTGGGGCTGGTGCTGGGTCCAGTGGTTACAATGGGTTGTGGTAAGTAGGTCACGTTCTATCCATTGTTGGCCTTTCACCGGAACGTATTGGCGTTCATCGAGGCAGATTTTACAGTAATCGGGTGCAGCCGCGTCGACAGCATAAGAAGTCCCACAAGCAGTACATAAGGTAATCATTAACATCTCCCATTCAGATTATAGCGTAAACATATTAAGGGAATTTTTGTTAATGACTTGTTATTTAGAGCGCAATAAGTATTAAGATCAAGACCGGATACCGCCAAGTGACCTAACCCAGCAAGGGAGACAAAAAATCCCGCCATCAGCGGGATTCAGAGGGTTATTTTTCCCAGTCTTGACGTTGTTGAGTTTTAATGATTTCAACAAACTCTTCTGGAAAGACATTTCTAAATTTTGCATGACTATCGATAATGACATTACACATTGCTGAAATATCTTGGTTTTCGTCGTATTGAGGCAGGTCAAAAGTTAAATCATTATGGTCCACATGGTTTTCTTGAAGTGAAGACCAGTTTTTGGATGCTTCCATAATTCTGTCGTTAAACCCCGTCAGATAGGGACCCGGATTGATGGTTGAAACGCTGATACCGAAATCGTTTAATTCAGATTTAAAGGATTCAGCAACCGCTTCTAATGCATGTTTTGATGCGCAATAGGCTCCGGCGAGTTCAGGGGGCATCAATCCCCCAATAGAGGAAATAAACACGATCCGACCGGTTGATTTTCTTTTAATTAAACTGTCAGCAAAGCGTTTCGCGACTTCCGTGGTTGCGAAGAAATTCACCTCAAATTGCTTTCTGAGAATCGTCTGGGGCATATCGATCAGTGCGCCACCTTCACCAATTCCCGCGTTATTGACCAGAATATCCGCCTGCTGCGCAATGGCATAATCAATATCAGCGGAATCACAAATATCGACCTTTATCACGTTGATGGATAAGTTATTTTTTGAGGCTTCTTCTCTTAAGGGGCGCATTTGACTTGGCGATTCGACTGCTGCGATAACGTCATAGCCTCGTTTAGCAAGTTCAAATGAAAATAATTTCCCAAATCCACTTCCTGCACCCGTAATGAGAACCTTCTTCATTGTGACCTCCTTTAATTGAGATAAGATATTCAGCGCGATCGCTTTATCAAGATGGGGATTATTGGTCGACACCCCAACACAATAACGCTCGCCAGACGTGTTCTGGCTAACGACGCCACCTGCGAGAAAGCAGTATTCCTCACAAAGTAGATTTTGTTGACCGATGGTGATTAACGACTGATAGACCACATCGCTATCAAGAGTAAATTTATACGCCGTTTCTGCTTTCTTAATACTTAATGTAAAACTGGCTCTCGCAACGTCACCCGATTTTAGACAGGCGATAACCTCGCCCTGTGCATTATCACGGTGACATACAGTCCTAAGTTATAGTCTTTGGCGAGAGCATGAATACCCGTGACGACTTCTGCCGTTATCTGTCTCATCGTTATCCTCCAACGTCTATTACGCATTAAGACCGCTCGCGGTCGGCCAACTAATAAAAATATAACTTATCAAATAATAAGTTACAATATAATAAGTTAAACTACGATAAGTTGTTTATTATTTTTATTTACATTCAATGGGTTAGGATACATTTTTTCTTAACCTAACGGCTGAGTGGGTGTTTTCGCGCTCGGCAAGGCAGAGCTTCACCGGCCAGCCGGGGGGAATAGAGGGCAGTGGTTCAGGACGACGACTCAAGGACGAATAAAGTGATTATCACAAAAATGTCATTTTTGAGTGATAAATGTAATAAGTGTTGATTTGTTCTATAGTTTATAGACATGATGAGCAGGCAACATCGTTCTATCATTACAACCGTTAGGAGATCGCGAATGAGACGACCTGGGTCAGTGGGTAAACGACTTCTTTCACACTATGCACCCTGTTGTGCCATGTATTTCTCCTATTCCTCTCCTCTAACCGCGATTTATTCGCTTATACAGCTATCTTGCGACAATGTACGTCAACGACTTCTAATCTCAGGCAGTAAGGCTCATAAGGAAGCTAACCTCTAAAGCGTTCAACTATACGTCGCCATTGGGCAGACGGTAACTGAAACCAACAGTAAGGTGCCATCATGGGAAGACAAAAAGCAGTAGTCAAAGCACGTCGTGAAGCAAAACGCGTCCTTCGTAGTGATGCGCGGAGTCATCGTTCACGCGAAGAAGAATCAGTCTCCTCCTTGGTTCATATGAGTGGTCTTGATGCAATCGGTATGGCGCGAGATGTCCGTGACCGTCAACCGATCGTTGCACGTAATGCGTCACAAGCCCATTATTTGCAGGAAATCACCACAAAATCATTGATTTTCGCTACAGGCGAAGCGGGGTGTGGTAAAACTTGGATCAGTACCGCTAAAGCCGCAGAAGCCTTAATTAACAAAGATATTGAGCGGATCATTGTGACTCGCCCAGTGTTACAAGCCGATGAAGACTTGGGTTTCCTCCCTGGCGACATTTCTGAAAAATTTGCTCCTTACTTCCGCCCGGTCTATGACGTATTAGTTAAACGCTTGGGGTCCTCTTTTATGCACTACTGTTTACGCCCTGAAATTGCGAAAGTTGAAATTGCACCTTTCGCTTATATGCGGGGCAGAACCTTTGAGAATGCTTTCGTTATTCTTGATGAAGCGCAGAACGTTACCGCCTCACAAATGAAAATGTTCCTCACTCGCTTAGGGGAGAATGTGACCGTGATCGTTAACGGTGATATTACCCAATGTGACCTACCAGCAGGTGTTAAATCCGGGCTTGCTGATGCGATGCAGCGTTTTTCTGATGATGATGTTGTCGGGGTGGTACGCTTTGGTGCTGAAGACTGTGTTCGCTCAGAACTCTGTCAACGCACACTGCTTGCCTATCAATAATCAGTTGTGTCATACAACCGCCCAGTAGGGCGGTTTTTTTATTTATCGTTATTGAGGGAGAAGCATGAGCATAAGGATTAGAAGGGCGCGGGGCGACGAGGCTGAGTTATGTTGGCGTATTCGTCATCTAGCGATCATCGCACAGTGCCAAGCTTCCTATCCTTTATCCGCCATTCGCGCGTGGACGCCAGAAAAAATGCCTGGTGGTTACCGACAGGCTATCCTGCACAATCCCTTTTATGTTTCAGAAAATGTGCAACATCAGCTCCTTGCGACCGGGTATCTAGATATCGAGACGCAACGTGTTGAGGCGATGTTTACCTTACCTGAAGCCATGCGACAGGGGATCGCGGCGCGTATCATGACTTGCATTAAACAAGAGGCGCTGGCGCGAGGCATAAACGCCCTCGCACTTTCTTCTACCCCTAATGCTCAGGGGTTTTATCTTAAACAAGGGTTTCAATGCATGCGTAATGATACCCACTATTCGCCTGCTGCCGATTATACATTTGACTGCATCGAGATGCTTTACCGGCCGCAGTAAGCTATTCAAGGAATCAGCATGTCGTTACTGACCCAATTAGGCATTCGTTATCCGATTTTTTTAGCACCAATGGCTGGTGTGACCACTCCCTTACTAGCCAGTCAGGTTTCTGAGGCGGGAGGGCTTGGTGCTTTAGGGTTAGGCGCTTGTGATGCTTTTCAGGCTGAGGCCGCGATCAGGGCAACGCAACAGCTGACAAGCCAGCCTTTTCAGGTCAATTTCTTCTGCCATCGTTCCACGCCGTTGGACCCGGTTAAAAGTCGGGCATGGTGCGAGTACCTCTCAGAGCATTTTACGCAATTTGGACAGGCTGTTCCTACACAACTTCTCGCCCCTTATGCTTCCTTTACTGACGCACCTGAGTTACTGGAGGTTATCCTCGCCACCCGCCCAGCCGTCGTCAGTTTTCACTTTGGTTTACCGCCTAAGTTTATTCTACAAGCCTTACAGCATGCGAAGATTCCTTACTGGGTGAGTGTCACACGACTCAGTGAGGCGCTTTATGCCCAACAGCAGGGATGTTCAGCGATCATTGCGCAAGGGGTTGAAGCGGGAGGGCACCGTGCGACGTTCGACCCACTGTGTGATGCGGGACTGAGTACAGAGGAATTATTACAGCAGTTAGCGCCGCACATCTCGCTACCGATTATTAGCGCGGGAGGCGTGATGACGGGTGGGAAAATTACTCAGCTGTTAACGCAAGGGGCGAGCGCTGCACAATTGGGAACCGCCTTTATTGCTTGCCGGGAGTCTGCCGTCAGCGATCAGCTAAGACAACGTTTATTCACGGCGAATGGCACGCAAATTACTGATGTGATTTCTGGCCGCCCCGCCCGTGGGGTTATGGGGCGTTGGCAGCAAGAGATCGATCGCCCGCTACGCCCAGCACATGCCGACTATCCTTATAGTTACGCTCTAGCCAAGCAGTTGGATAAGGTCGCCAGTGCGCAAGGCGTCACCGATTACCAAGTCTGTTGGGCGGGCACGGGGGTAACGGCATTACGGCCCTTGGATGCGATCCCCTTAATGCAAACACTTATTGCTGAACTCAATTAGGCCTCTTACTTTACCCAGGGTAAGTCTTGGTAACGGGTGGTGTAAGCGGGGGATAATTTTTCTCGCTTCATCGCCCAAGGTTTCTGAATTCCTTGTCCTGCAAACCAAATCGTTCCTTTACCACGTTGATTGATCCCATCAACAACTTGCATTAATGCGTCGCTATTTGCGTAAGGGGCTCGTGGGTCAAAAAGATTAAGCTGCGCGACACCGTGCTGAAAAAAATCACCTAAGATAATCCCTGCCTTCATATAGCGAGGTCCTTCCCGCCAAATTTGGTCAAGTAAATAGAGCGCTAGCCGCACGATATCGCGCGTATCTTGGGAAGGGGTAAGGAGTTGACCGGTGAGTTGATTGGCATAATACACTTCGCCCACAGCATGTGGGCTGGTACGGATAAAGACGCCCACCTGGCGGCAATACTGTTTTTCACCGCGTAATTTTTCGGCAGCCCGCACCGCATAATTACAGACTGCCTCACGCATCTGCACGTAGTCAGTGATGCGCTGGGAAAATGAGCGGGAACAGAGGATCTGCTGCTTGACTGGCGCAAACTCTTCTAGGGCCAAACAGGGCTCGCCGCGCAGTTCGCGCACTGTCCGTTCAACAATGACAGAGAAAGATTTACGGATAAACTGGGTATCTTGTTGGGCAAGATCCGCGGCAGTATAAATACCGAGCTGTGCGAGTTTTTTACTGAGCCGACGGCCAATGCCCCAGACTTCCTCTACCGGCACCAGCGGCAGCAATTTGTTTTGCCGTTGTGGCGAAGAGAGGTCAACCACACCTGCAGTTTTAACCCATTTCTTCGCGGCATAATTGGCGAGTTTTGCCAAGGTCTTAGTGGGGGCAATGCCGACACCTACCATCAGGTGTGCTTCATTTTTGATGCGCTGGCGCACCTGCTGACCATACTGTTCCAGCGAGCAACATGCCGCCATACCGGTAAGGTTAAGAAAAGCCTCATCGATTGAATAGATTTCGACATATGGAGCCATCTCTTCGAGGAGTGTCATCACGCGATGGCTCATGTCCGCGTATAAGGCGTAATTGGAGCTAAAGACCGCTATTTTTTGTGGGAAACTTTGCTGTGTCAGTTTGAAATAGGGTTCTCCCATCCGAATATTCAGCGCTTTGGCTTCCGCGGAGCGAGCGATAACACAGCCATCGTTGTTACTCAGCACCACCACCGGCTTACCGCGAAGATCGGGGCGAAAGATCGTTTCGCAGGAAGCATAGAACGCGTTGACATCCACTAACGCAAACATTAGGGATTCAGCGTTTTGATAACATGCTTTACGACACCAAAAATATCGAATTGGTCGGCATCATCGATAGGAATGGCGGCGTAGGCGGAGTTTAATGGTAAGAGGTGCAGGGTGGGCTTTAGCATCAGTTGCTTGACAGTAAACTCTCCCGCTAAGGAGGCAACGATAATATCGCCCTGCTTGGCGGTTAATGCACTGTCGACCACCAGCATATCTCCCTCGCTAATCCCGCCATCAATCATCGAGTCACCGCTGACTTTAACAAAGTAGGTTGCGCTGGGATGGCTGATAAGAAGTTGGTTGAGATCAATTCGTTGCTCAACATAGTCCAGAGCAGGGGAGGGAAAGCCGCAAGGAATACGACTAATAAATAAAGGGAGCTCAAGGAGCGCACGAATACGTGCAGGTTGATAACATAGCATTGTCATCCCTCAGATTAATACTGTAAATATATACAGTATCGGTATTTTACTGAAAGGTGCAAGACCCAATCGTACAGATTTCGGTAACGTTATGATGAGAATGAATATTTAGGAGATCTCGGACGCAGAGGGAAGAAAAAGAGATAAAAAAAACCCAGTGCGAGTAGCACTGGGTCTGGTCATTAGCAGGGAAGTGCTAATGGGGAAAAGAGTCATCGTCACTCTTTTACAGAATATGGCGGTGAGGGAGGGATTCGAACCCTCGATACGTTGCCGTATACACACTTTCCAGGCGTGCTCCTTCAGCCACTCGGACACCTCACCAAATTGTTTGTTACGCTTTGCAGCCCTAACGGGGCGCTACTATAGGGAGTCGCCCCGCAGCGGTCAAGTACTATTTCACGCTTTTTACTTATCCGCTCAAGAGCTGAGCGACTCGGCGGAATGTCGTGCTTTTTCAGCTTAATCCTTAACCCGATCTGCAAATTTCTTGCGTAACTTCTGTAGTTTAGGTGGGATCACCGCCATACAGAAACCATTGTTTGCCCCAACGCGATCCCAATAATCTTGATGATAATCTTCAGCGGGGTACCACACCGTAAAGATTTCAATCGTCGTAACGATAGGTTGCGAGTGATCCTGCTGGGCGAGTTCAATCGCCTGTTCAGCGGTCTGCCGTTGTGCTGCATCCAGCGGAAAAATAGCGGAACGGTATTGTGTACCGATATCGTTACCTTGGCGATTAAGCTGGGTCGGATCGTGGGTCGCGAAACTCACTGCGAGGAGATCGGCATAGCTAATCTGCTCGGGATCAAACCCAATACGTATAGCCTCGGCATGGCCAGTCGACCCGCTACAGACTTGTTCATACGTTGGATCTGCTGATGCGCCGCCGGTATAACCACTTTCGACAGACGATACCCCTTTCAAGTTTTGAAAGACGGCTTCCGTACACCAAAAACAGCCGCCTGCAATGATTGCATATTCAGTTGCCATATAGACCTCATAATTAACGTCATTTTTCACGTCCCTAGAGTAGCGGAATGTGTTCACGGTGACCATGAGCAGATTGTGCAGTCGGATCAGTTCTACCGTATTACTTAGGTAACTTTCTGAGTCGCCGCGCAATCGTCGAGATTGAGTCTATACTTAGTAACATTAATGAATCACATAATATTCTTAATTATTACATTTCTATAACCGAGTGAGGGTAGCCATATGGCACACTGCGTGTGCTCCTCACCGCGATGCGCAACCAGAAAAAGCGAGTATTTATGAATGAATTGCGGCAACCATGCCGACAAAACGACTACGCATTTTTTTTCGATATCGATGGTACGCTAGCCAGCCTTCAAGCAACGCCAGAAGCCGTCTCAATACCGGTTTCGGTCATTACTGATCTTAAGCAATTAACCCAGCAATTAGGGGGGGCCGTCGCCTTTGTATCGGGGCGGCCGTTAAGTCAAATTGATGCGTTAACGCAACCGCTGCGCGGGGCGGCGGCCGGTATTCACGGCGCGGAAATCCGTGCATTCAACGGTGAACTGACGACCACGCATACTGACGCACAGCAGCTTGGTGAGATCGAACAGCAACTGTCGCGTGAAATCGCCGCATTGCCTGGCGTGCGATTGGAAAAGAAAGGCATCGCATTTGCCTTACATTATCGGCAAGTGCCTAGCGCCCAGCAGGCATTACAACACCTTGCGGATGACATAGTTAAGCGTTATCCCGATTTTAAAGTTCAAGCAGGAAAATGTGTGTGGGAAATTAAACCGCGCGCATGTGATAAAGGCAAGGCGATAGATTTCCTTATGCAAACCCCTCCTTTCAAGGGCCGTATTCCGGTTTTTTTGGGTGACGATGTCACGGACGAAGCCGGTTTCCAATTTGTCAATCGGCAACAGGGGATTTCTATCAAAATCGGTAGCGGCGAGAGCGAAGCGACCCAACGAATTAATAATGTAACAGCGCTATATCAATGGCTAGGAAAGCTCGCAAACAATAACGTTAACTTAGATAAAATGAGGAGTGTATAGCATGGGTAGATTAGTTGTTGTCTCTAACCGTATCGCACTCCCTGACCACAGCAAAAATGGAGCCGGTGGGCTGGCCGTCGGGCTACTGGATGCTCTGCAAGAGCAGGGCGGGCTCTGGTTCGGATGGAATGGAGAGATCAGCAAGATCACGGGAGAGGAGGAACCTCTACAGATCGAGCAAGATAAAAATATCACCTATGCGGCCTGCTCACTGACTCAGAACAATTACGACCTATATTACAGTCAGTTCTCGAATACAGTGATTTGGCCCGCCTTCCATTATCGCCTTGATCTTGTTGAATATCAGCGTGAGGCTTGGGAAGGCTACTTACACGTCAACGAACTGTTAGCGACTAAACTTTTCCCGCTGCTGCAACAAGATGATGTGGTATGGGTACACGACTACCATTTACTCCCTTTTGCTGCAGCACTGCGTGAGCAGGGTAGCCAGCATCCGCTGGGATTTTTCCTGCATATTCCTTTTCCTGCCCCTGAAGTATTGATGGCGCTGCCGGACTACCAAGAAATATTACGCTTAATGACCGCCTATAATTTATTAGGCTTCCAAACCGAGCGTGATGCGAAAGCGTTCTTAGCCGCAATTGCCCATGAAACGGAATTAGTGACGCAAGAAGAGGGGGTCTATCAGGCCTACGGTAATACCTTCCATGTCCACGATTACCCAATTGGTATTGATCCCGAGAGTATTCGTAAACTGGCAGAAGGACCCTTACCACCGAAAATGCAGGCGATTCGACAAGAGTTGGGCGATGCCAAAAATATCATTGCGTGCGAGCGTTTGGACTATTCCAAAGGGATCCCAGAGCGCTTTCTTGCGTACGAAAGCTTTTTAGAAAAATACCCCGAGCACCGCGGGAATATCCGCTACACGCAGATCGCGCCGACCTCACGCGGCGAGGTGCAAGCCTATCAAGCGATACGCCATCAGCTTGAAACAGAAGCAGGAAGGATAAACGGGAAATACGGCACTATGAGCTGGACGCCACTCTATTATCTCAACCAGCACTTTGACCGCCGTCTATTAATGAAGATTTTCCGCCTGACCGATATTGCATTGATCACGCCGCTACGTGATGGGATGAACTTGGTGGCCAAAGAGTATTTGGCTGCGCAAGACCCGGCAAACCCCGGTGTACTGATTCTATCGAAATTCGCTGGTGCAGCTTGTGAGCTGACCGAGGCGTTATTAGTGAATCCTTATGATCGCGATGAAGTCGCGAAGGCTATTTTACATGCGACGACCATGAGCAAAGAAGAACGGGTTCAGCGGCACGCTATCATGATGGACACCCTCAGTCATCAGACGATTACCCGTTGGCGTGAGACATTTTTAGACGATCTATACAAAATATCGGAATAAAAAATCAGCTATTTTCCTCTTCCTCTCTCACTTAGGGAGGAGAGAAATCAGAAGAGGTAAGTTGAAAAAATCTTAATGATTTTGAGGCAGAGAGATAATTAACATAACTTTTACTTTATAGTTTTAAGCGTTATGGTCACCAGGCTATTTTTTCAAAAACCTGAGTCCGATAATTCGTCATGTTATAAATAAAATAGAAATATAAAAGTTATCCAGTTCATATGATTGGTTGTTTAATATAAAGCATTTTCAGCCATAAAATAACCCTACATAAATCATGTGTTTTCACATATTAAAAATAATTTAATGTGAACTCACTATAAATGATCAGTTATTTTTTACTTATCGTTTATTTTTAGACATTTTTTTAATGTTAGCGATTTTTCAAAGCTTTAATACCACTCATTGCCTATATGATCTAAATCAATATGAAACTTAAATGTTTAATAATGTGTATTGTGAAATTATAAATAACAAGGTAACTTCTAATAATATTATGAAGACTAATAGAAAATTCTTTATACTAAAAACCTTGTTCTATTTATAATAAAATAATCAATTGAGGTCGTCGTGGATAATTCAGATATTGTCAAACAAATCTATGGAATTAATTTATCATATCTCCTTCTGGCGCAAAGGATGCTAAAGGAAGATAAATATGCAGCATTTTATCGACTAGGGATGGAAGAGAGTTTAGCTGAAAAAATAATGGAATTAAGTCTGCATGAATTAGTGAAGCTCGCAGAAACGAATCAACTTATTTGTAAATTACGATTTGAAAAAACAGAGGTGATTGAGAAATTAACGCAAGATTCGCGCGTGGATGATTTGCAGCAAATTCATACGGGTATCATGTTAGCCAGTCATTTATTACAAGCGCGTACCGACAGTAAGCGACTCAGACAATAGTGGGGAAGTCATGAAAGAGAAAAGCGTGTTAAGAGAGGGGCACGATATTCGTGTTGCGATGGACCTGATCCGACTGGGGGCAAGATTACAGCTTTTAGAGAATGAGACCGTATTGAGTAGAGGGCGCTTAATTCGGCTCTATAAGGAGATTAAAGGCTCTCCTCCTCCTAAGGGAATGCTTCCTTTTTCAACAGATTGGTTTATGACCTGGGAGCATAATATTCACGCGACAGTCTTTTATCATGCTTGGCAATTTCTAAGAAAGACGACAGAGAAAACCGATGTTGATTGTCTTATCCTTGCCTACCGCTTGTACCTGGAGCAATGCCCTGCCGAGGAGGAGGGTAGTGAACCCCTATTAGGCCTAACACGTGCATGGACGTTAATCCGTTTTGCTGAGAGTGGCATGATTGAGCTTTCGGCCTGTCGGCAGTGCCAAGGACAGTTTATTAATCATGCACACCAGCCGAAAGGAAGCTTTGTGTGCAGTCTATGCCAACCGCCTTCAAGGGCAATAAAAAAACGTAAACTTTATTATTCCGAAGCCGATAAAGGGTATGAAGAGAATAAGGGGTTACGTTATGGAATATTATGAATAACTAAATTCACGTTTCAACAATATATCTATCAGTAACTCCTTTATTTAAAAATATCAGGGATGTACCTTGTTAGGGAGTGACTGTGTTTATAATTATTGGTTATATTATAGTGACTGCATCGATTCTCGGTGGCTACGCAATGGTAGGTGGCCATATGGGAGCATTATACCAACCCTCAGAATTGGTAATAATTGGCGGCGCAGGAGTAGGGGCTTTATTTGTTGGTAACAATGGTAAAGCCTTAAAAAAGACACTTACCTCAATACCCATCTTATTTCGTGGTTCTAACTACACTAAGCAACATTATCTGTCATTGATGAGCCTGTTATTCAACATTATGTCTAAATCGAGGCAGCAGGGCTTGTTATCAATAGAAAAAGATATTGAAGATCCTAGTGTAAGCGAACTCTTTAACCAATATCCCAAACTCACGGCCGATCCCTTACTGATGCATTTTTTAACCGATTATTTGCGGCTGATGATTAGCGGCAATATGAGCGCCTTAGAAATTGAATCGCTGATGGATGAGGAAATTGAAACCTGTGAACATGAAAGCGATATTCCCGCACAGAGTATCGCGGCAGTGGGGGATGCCTTACCCGCTTTTGGTATTGTTGCCGCGGTCATGGGTGTCGTCCATGCGCTCGCTTCTGCGGATAGACCTCCCGCCGAATTGGGTGAACTTATCGCGCATGCGATGGTGGGCACTTTTTTAGGGATATTACTTTCGTACGGTTTTGTCTCGCCACTGGCAACGGTGCTGCGACAGAAATCGGCAGAAAAAATTAAGATGCTGCAGTGTATTAAAGTGACTTTATTGGCCAATCTGCATGGTTATGCACCACAGGTGGCGGTGGAGTTTGGTCGTAAAGTACTCTATACCACCGAACGTCCGGCGTTCACTGAGCTCGAGGATTTTGTGCGTAACAATAAACCGGGCACCCGTAGCGCGGAGGCCAGCGAAGAATGAAAGACTCTAGGCCGCCGATTATCGTTATCAAGAAGAAGAAGAAACATGCTCGGCATGATAGTCATGGTGCGTGGAAGATTGCTTATGCTGACTTTATGACGTCGATGATGGCTTTCTTTATGGTCATGTGGTTGATCTCCATTGCCGACCCACAAAAATTAGAATCGTTAGCCGACTATTTTCGTATGCCTTTGCGGGTCGCGCTCTCACCTGGAAAACATCAAAGTGATGCGACCTCGATTATTCCTGGTGGTGAGGCGGGACAGAAAACAAACGCTATTGAAAGTTTACCTAACCCGTCGCGGAGCGATAAGGATAAAGACCGCGACCGTAAAGCCTTACAAGGGATTAAAAATAGAATCGAACAATTACTGATCACCGATCCGCGATTGAAATCCTTACGGCCGCATCTATTTATCACCATGATTAATCGGGGATTGCGAATACAAATTATCGACAGTCAGCAACGCCCCATGTTTCTGAAAGGCAGTGCCAGTATCGAGCCTTATATGGCCGAAATTCTGCAGGCCTTGGCACCTATTCTCAATGATGTACCGAATAAAATCAGTATTGCAGGTCATACTGATAATTCACCCTATGCGACCGGCGATCACGGGTTTAGTAACTGGGAATTATCGACTCAGCGAGCTAATGCATCGCGGCGGGAGCTAGTGAAAGCCGGATTGGTTGAGGGGAAGGTGCTGAGAATTATCGGGATGTCAGACACCATGAATATGAAGGGCGTTGACTCCGATGCACCGGAAAACCGCCGGATTAGTTTGCTGCTCTTAACCCATGATGCCGAAAAAGAAGTGGAAAAGGAGAACCATGAAGGCCAAGCGTTGGTCATCACTGCGGCAGGTGAATTGCAGCGTGCGGTGACACCACAGAGTACGGAACAGGATAATAACGACCCACAGCCGACGGAGAGGAAAGAGTAAAGAATGGACATCTCTGATTTTTCTCAAACATTTTTTGATGAAGCAGATGAATTGTTGGCTGACATGGAACAGCACTTGCTGGCGCTGGAACCCTCCAATCCTGATTCAGAACAACTTAATGCAATATTTCGAGCAGCGCATTCCATTAAGGGCGGCGCGGGAACCTTTGGTTTTAGCATTCTGCAAGAAACCACACATATTTTAGAAAATATTCTAGACAATGCGCGACGCGGCGAATTGTCATTAACCAGTCAGCTTATTGATCTCTTTTTGGAAACCAAAGATATCATGCAAGACCAACTCAATGCCTATAAAAGCTCTGCACAACCGGATGAAGCGACCTTTCAGTATATTTGTGAAATGTTACGGAAAATTGCGCTGAACCAGCCCGCGACAGCCACGGCAACCCCCGTAGTCAGTGATGTTATAGAGGCTGCCCCCCCACCCCAGACAGAGCAGACAGTCAGGATAAAACTGTCGCGTCTAAAGCGTGCGGAAGCCGATCTACTGCTGCAAGAAATTAACCATCTTGGCTCGGTCACGTTGCTCGATCAGGACGCCGAGAGCTTGGATTTGCAGGTCAATGGCGTCAGTCGAGAGGCGTTGATTGCGGTACTCTGCTTTATCATTAATGAAGATCAAATTAGCTTTCCTGAAATAGAACCTTCGCCATCATTACCCAACGAGGAGGCTAGTGCTAAGGCGATCTCGCCACCACCGACTCCGCCAACAGCCAGTAAACCTGCGGCGGCGAAAGCACCAGATAGCGGCAGTATTCGGGTTGCGGTAGAGAAAGTGGATCAGCTTATTAACTTGGTCGGGGAGTTAGTCATCACCCAATCAATGCTTTTACAGCACGTTTCAGAATTAGAGCCGACCCTGCACGGAGCCTTGTTTAATACGGTGAATCAACTTGAGCGTAACGCTCGCGATTTACAAGAGTCGGTCATGTCGATACGTATGATGCCGATGGAGTATGTTTTTAGCCGTTTTCCTCGACTCGTTCGAGACTTAGCGGCGAAGCTGGGTAAAAAAGTGGAGCTTACACTGCAAGGCGGCTCGACGGAATTGGATAAGAGCCTGATTGAACGGATTATCGATCCATTAACCCATCTGGTGCGTAATAGCTTGGATCATGGTGTGGAATCGGCAGAAAAACGTCGCGCAGCGGGAAAATCGGCGGAAGGAAACCTCGTTCTGTCGGCAGAACATCGCGGCGGCAGCATCTGTATTGAGGTTACCGACGACGGTGCGGGATTAGATGTGGATCGGATCTATCAAAAAGCCCTCAGTTCAGGTATTGCGGTACATGACTCGATGAGCCCCGAGGAAATCGCACAACTTATTTTTGCCCCCGGTTTTTCGACCGCAGAACACGTTACCGATGTTTCAGGTCGTGGCGTCGGGATGGATGTGGTCAAACGTAATATCCAAGATATGGGCGGCCATGTCGAGATAGCGACCCAACCCGGTAAAGGGACGACCATCCGTATTTTATTACCCCTGACATTGGCCATACTGGATGGGATGTCAGTCAAAAGTGGCAATGAAGTCTTTATTGTACCGGTCAATGCTGTGATGGAATCCTTACAGCCTCGTAAGAGTGAATTAAAATATTTGGCGGGTGGCGAACGTGTCTTGGAAGTCCGTGGCGAATATCTTCCTCTTATTTCGCTTGCGAATATCTTTGATATTGATAGCGCTCGTGAAGATCCGACCGAAGGTATTGTGATTATTTTACAAAATGCCGGTAAACGCTTTGCATTATTGGTCGATTATTTAATGGGACAGCATCAAGTTGTTGTGAAGAACTTAGAAAGTAATTATCGACGAGTTCAGGGGATCTCTGCGGCAACCATTATGGGGGATGGTAGTGTTGCGTTTATTGTCGACGTCCCCGTATTGCAAGCGGTTAATCGTGAAAAGATTTCATCACAAAGCGACAATTAATTTTCAGGGAAAGCTATGGAAAGTAAAAATGAAGAGAGCCAGAGCCAAGAGTATCTTATTTTTACCTTGGGTAAGGAAGAATATGGCATTGATATTTTAAAGGTGCAAGAAATTCGCGGTTATGATCAGGTAACGCGAATAGCCAATACGCCAAAATTCATTAAAGGGGTGACTAATTTACGGGGTGTAATCGTACCGATTATTGATCTAAGAATTAAGTTTGCCCAAGAAAATATTGCCTATAACGATAACACGGTGGTGATCGTGCTGAATTTAGCGGAACGCATTGTCGGCATTGTGGTGGATGGGGTATCCGATGTTCTCGCGTTGACAGCCGATGATATCCGGGCTGCACCGGAATTTAGCGTCACCTTGTCCACAGAGTATCTCACCGGGCTTGGCGCCCATGGCGAGAGGATGTTGATTCTGGTTGATATTCAGAAGTTACTCAATAGTGAAGAAATGGCGTTAGTCGATCGACTGCATGCCGGTTAACGCGTCGTCGTTGGCTTTATAAAGAAAAGGATGCGATTACCGATAAGGTAATTATATAAAAGGACAATAGGGGACCCTATGTTACGCAAGCTTAAAGTTGTCACCAGTTTATTATTAATTCTTTGTATTATGGGCGTGCTACAGATTGTCAGTAGTGCACTTTTTTTAGAAATGTCGAAAGGTAACCAAACGATATTTTCGCAAAACCAAAAATTGAGAGTGCAACAGCAAAGTATTTCTGATGCGACCTCCTTTTTATTAGAAGCACGATCGAATATTAACTTTGGCATGATCTATTCGTTACAAGGTGCCAAGGAAGAGGGCTTTGATGAAAAGATTAAAAAGTTTTTAAGTAGCGCAGAAGAGAATATTCAGCAAGCAGACGATGAATATAAAGTTTTCTGGAACACCTTCAGTGATAAAGAAAAAGAAGATTCTAAACTCGATGCCATGGGGCGGGCGTTTATTGATTATCGTAACGGACTGAATACATTATTAGCCTTACTGCGCGAAGGGAAAGTGAAAGAGTTTATGACCACCCCGGTTATGGATAAGCAAAAAAACTTCGATAGCAAAATGAATCAATGGTATGACAAAAATGAGAAAGAAGTAGAAATTGGTATCGACCACAGTCGCGAGCAATATGATCATGCATTAATTTTAACCGGTATTTTTATCGCGATTACGCTATTTGTTATCTTTCTGGCTTGGGTGGGGATCCACCGCGTATTACTTAAACCGTTACATGCGTGTATCCATCATATTCAAAATGTGGCGCGCGGTGACCTGACGCAATCGATCGAGATCGTCAGTCAAAACGAGATGGGCGATTTACTTACAACGGTAAGGCATATGCAGGATGAGTTAAAACACACCGTCGGATTGGTGCGGGATAGCTCTGAATCAATATTCAGTGGTGCCAGCGAAATAGCGAATGGCAGTAACGATTTATCGGCCCGTACCGAACAGCAAGCGGCTTCGCTTGAAGAGACGGCCTCCAGTATGGAGCAGCTGACCGCGACCGTAAAACAGAATGCCGAGAATGCTCGCCAAGCCTCGCAATTAGCCTTGAATGCGTCAGAAACGGCGCGCCATGGTGGCAATGTTGTCGATAACGTGGTGACTACCATGAAAGATATTGCCGACAGCTCTAAGAAAATATCAGATATCACCAGCGTGATCGATGGGATTGCTTTCCAAACCAATATCCTGGCCCTCAATGCGGCGGTCGAAGCTGCCCGTGCCGGCGAGCAGGGGCGTGGATTCGCCGTGGTAGCAGGAGAAGTTCGTAACCTCGCCCAACGCAGTGCCCAAGCGGCAAAAGAGATCAAAATTCTCATTGAAGACTCTGTTAATCGTATCGATTCAGGCTCGCAGTTAGTCGAAAATGCTGGGGTGACGATGGGCGAAATCGTCAATGCCGTTACGCGTGTCACCGATATTATGGGGGAGATTGCTTCAGCCTCTGAAGAGCAAAGTCGCGGTATCGATCTGGTGAGTACGGCGGTGACAGAGATGGACCAAGTCACTCAGCAAAATGCCACCCTAGTCGAAGAGTCTGCCACGGCAGCGGCAACCTTAGAAGAGCAAGCCGGACTCCTTAAACAAGCCGTCGCAGTGTTCCGTGTCGGGCAGGCTTCCTCCTCTCTGCCGGTCAGTCACGGGACACCGAAACACGCCTCAGCGACCGCGAACACTAGCAGTGCGAGCCAAATATCAAATAACGATTGGGAAACATTTTAATTTATCCACTCACTCGGGAAGTCCGCCTTTGAGGGGGCTGCCCGCCTTGAGTCAATAAGCGAAGGGATCATGCATAAACAACCCCCCAATACTCCGTCCACTTCCGCTGCGACGCAAAGTGGGCGTTATGAATTATCGGCACAAGATTTTCAGAAAATATCGGCATTAATTTATCAGCGGGCCGGTATTGTACTGGCCGCCCACAAGCAAGAAATGGTCTATAACCGACTGTTAAGGCGAGTGAGGGCGCTGAATCTGGCTAATTTTAGTCAATATATTCAATTTTTAGAGAAAAATCCGCAGAGCAGTGAGTGGCAAGAGTTCACCAATGCATTAACCACTAATCTCACGGCTTTTTTTCGCGAGGCGCACCATTTTCCCATTCTCGCTCAGCGCGCTCGGCAACATAAAGGCTGCTTTACGCTATGGTGCTGCGCAGCCTCTACTGGCGAAGAGCCTTGGTCACTGGCGATCACCTTAGCGGAATCATTGGGGCTGGGACCTGGGCGTTTTCAGATCTATGCCAGCGATATCGATACGCATGTCCTAGAGAAGGGTAAGCAGGGGATCTATCGTCAAGAGAACTTGTCGATGCTTACTCCTGAGCAGTTACAGCGCTACTTCTTTAAAGGGACGGGTGAACACAGTGGCTTGGTTAGGGTAAGGCCTGAACTGGCCGCCACCGTCAGTTTTTATCCGCTCAATTTATTGTCTCCCGAGTGGAAACTGAAAGAGAAAGTCGATGCAATTTTCTGCCGTAACGTAATGATATATTTCGATAAAAAAACACAACAGACTATTCTAAGCCGGATGGCCAGCGTCCTTCAGCCTGATGGGTTACTGTTTGCTGGCCATTCAGAAAATTTAAGTCAACTCAGTACTGACTTTTTACTGCAGGGGCAAACCGTTTACCGACTTGCGGAGAAGAAAAAATGAGCAAGATAAGCGTGCTGTGTGTTGATGACTCTGCGTTAATACGCCAGCTAATGACCGAGATTGTTAACAGTCAGAAAGATATGGTTATGGTCGCCACGGCACCTGACCCCTTAGTGGCCCGTGAGCTTATCAAGCAACATAACCCGATGGTCCTGACGTTAGATGTGGAAATGCCTAAGATGGATGGTCTCGATTTCTTGGAGAAGTTGATGCGCTTGAGACCTATGCCAGTGGTGATGATCTCTTCGCTAACCGATCGGGGATCTGAGGTCACGTTGCGTGCACTTGAG
>Ga0308162_1000164_pt1 | contig 84577 bp, 76 predicted proteins | sample PhySR2_FD_201370 | JGI IMG/M metagenome (GOLD analysis project Ga0308162, IMG submission 201370) | Phyllosphere microbial communities from UC Gill Tract Community Farm, Albany, California, United States - DLSLS.R2 | ecosystem: Host-associated > Plants > Phyllosphere > Unclassified | place: USA... | reverse complement strand
AATTTAGTGTGCGGCTTGATTGTACCTGGTTTAGCCAGTACCTGACCACGCTGAACGTCTTCACGTTTAGTACCACGTAGCAGAACACCACAGTTCTCGCCTGCACGACCTTCGTCAAGCAGTTTACGGAACATTTCTACACCCGTTACAGTCGTTTTAACTGTATCTTTGATACCAACGATTTCAACTTCTTCGCCGACTTTAACAATACCAGACTCAACACGGCCCGTAACTACTGTACCACGACCTGAAATTGAGAATACGTCTTCGATTGGCATCAGGAATGCTTTGTCGATTGCACGTTCTGGTTCTGGAATGTAAGTGTCAAGCGCTTCAACCAGAGCAAGAACTGCAGACTCGCCATACTGACCGTCGTTGCCGTTCAGTGCTTGAAGAGCTGAACCACGGATGATTGGAGTGTCATCACCTGGGAAGTCATAAGTAGACAGAAGTTCACGAACTTCCATTTCTACCAGTTCAAGTAACTCTTCGTCATCAACAAGGTCACATTTGTTCAGGAACACGATGATGTAAGGTACACCAACCTGACGAGAAAGCAGGATGTGTTCACGAGTCTGTGGCATTGGGCCATCAGTTGCTGCACATACAAGGATCGCGCCGTCCATCTGAGCAGCACCAGTGATCATGTTTTTAACATAGTCAGCGTGGCCCGGGCAGTCTACGTGAGCGTAGTGACGAGTTGGAGAGTCATATTCTACGTGTGAAGTATTAATGGTAATACCACGCGCTTTTTCTTCTGGTGCAGAGTCAATTGCTGCGTAATCTTTCGCTTCACCGCCGTAAGTTTTTGCACAGATTGTTGCAATCGCAGCGGTTAAAGTTGTTTTACCATGGTCAACGTGACCGATTGTGCCCACGTTTACGTGTGGCTTATTACGTTCAAACTTGGCTTTAGCCATGATGATCTTCCTCGTTTACGTCGAAACCAGCTTAAGAAAACAGCCCTGAGATAACTCAGCTCATCGACCCATCGTCTAAAAACAGACACCCAATACTTGAAAAGCAGACTTAAAAGCCTGCTTTTTAAAAACTTTGTAGAAAAATCTACTAAACTGTATCTGGAGCTCTTATCCAGATTTGAACTGGAGACCTCTCCCTTACCAAGGGAGTGCTCTACCACTGAGCTATAAGAGCGAAATTTAGCTTTAAATGGAGCGGGAGACGAGGTTCGAACTCGCGACATGCAGCTTGGAAGGCTACCGCTCTACCAACTGAGCTACTCCCGCATTGTTGGTAATTGACCACTACATTTAAAGTAAAAGTTGGTGGTGGGAGAAGGATTCGAACCTTCGAAGCTTACGCGGCAGAGTTACAGTCTGCTCCCTTTGACCGCTCGGGAATCCCACCAATCGCACTTATTTCAGTGCTTTCCTCTACAAACTTACACACTTTAGATGGTGCCGGCACACGGATTCGAACTGTGGACCTACTGATTACAAGTCAGTTGCTCTACCAACTGAGCTATGCCGGCGCTTCTTAGTGTTTCGTACGTTTCGTATCGGAACGGTGTGCAGTTTAGCAAAACTTCGCAGGCATGCAACAGTTTTTTTTAAAAAAAACCCTCAAAAACTCATAAAATCAACCCGTTTGATGATAATTCAACCGCTTTGATCACTGCGCGAGCTTTTATTTGAGTTTCATTCCATTCAGTTTCAGGATTCGAGTCAGCAACCAGCCCCGCTCCAGCCTGCACATAAACCTTATTTTCACGAATCACACAAGTTCGAATGGCAATCGACATATCCATTTCACCATGCCATCCCAAATAACCTACAGCCCCACCGAAAATCCCACGTTTAACTGGCTCGACTTCATCAATAATTTGCATTGCACGAATTTTAGGGGCGCCAGAAAGTGTTCCAGCCGGAAAAGTAGCTTTAAATACATCTAGTGCATCAATACCTTCACTTACTTCACCTTGCACATTTGAAACAATATGCATGACGTGTGAATAGCGTTCAATAACCATGCGGTCCGTCACCTGTACCTTACCAATTTGTGAGACTCGACCGATATCGTTACGCCCCAGATCAATCAGCATTAAATGTTCGGCAATCTCTTTTTCATCAGATAAAAGGTCCTGTTCAAGCGCCAAGTCCTCTTCCTTGGTTTTACCACGCGGACGGGTTCCTGCAAGTGGCCTTACAGTTGCTATCCCATTTTCCAGACGAGAAAGAATTTCAGGCGATGAACCTACAATATGAAAGGGCTTGCCATCAGTTAAAGTTTGACCTTGTACTAAAAATAAATAAGGTGACGGATTAAGGTGACGTAATGCACGATAAACCTGCAATGCCTCTCCATCAAACTCAGATACCATACGGTGGCCTGGCACTACCTGCATTACATCACCAGCCCGGATATACTCCTTAACTGTCTCAATCGACTCAAGGAATCTATCTTTCCCGGTAAGAGACTCAAAATGTGGTGGAGTGTGTGGATAAGCCTGCAAGCTGATTGGTGTATTCAGTGTCTGTTCCAGATGATCGAGTTGTAACTGCGCACACTGATAGGCTTCAGGATCATTGATATCTGTATGTACAATCAGAAACAGCGTATCTTTAAGATTGTCAAAAATAATGACTGTTTTTGAAAGCATCATCCATATATCTGGCAAGCCCACTGGATCTCCTTGCGGCATATTATTGAGCTTGGGTTCAATATAGCGCACTGCATCATAGCCAAAATAACCGACCAGCCCTCCTGTAAAACCGGGCAATCCGGGTAACAACTGCGCATCAGGTACTTTAAACTGAGCCTGGAAGTCTCGAATAAACTGGAACGGGTCATCACACAGCTGGGTGGTAAGCTGGCCATCAGCAGCTTTTACAGTGAGTTCTCCCTCATTACAAGAAAATACTACAGATTCACCCAAGCCAATCATTGAATATCTGGCCCAGTTTTCACCCCCCTCAACCGATTCAAACAGATAAGCTTGACTATGGTGTTTTAAACGCGCAAATACGGACAGTGGAGTTTCGGTATCTGCCAGGCGCTGACGGTAAACAGGGATCAGGTTATAGCCGGCATGTTTAAGTGATTCAAACTGGTTTAGGGTGGTCATACAGGGACTCTTGATTGTTTTTCGTTAAGTTAGGCATCAGGCTTTAAAGCTATGTTATGTCGCCATCGAAAAACCATACTGTTGTCCATTGTTGTATCCTTCACTTTCCAAACTTTTTCAATGATCAATTAATTCTCTTAAATCATCTACGACCTGCTGTGGAGCCGAGTCATGAATATCTTCACCATGATTATAACCATAGCTTACGACAATACAATCAACCCCTGCACGGCGCGCTGCCTCAATATCATTACTTGAATCACCAATTAATAGCGTCTGTTTCGTATTACTCTTGAGAACATCCATACAGTGCAGTAGAGGTAGAGGATGCGGTTTTTTATGTTCCAAGCTATCACCACCGACCACCAGTTTAAAATACTGGTCCAGTCTTAATTCATAGAGTAAGGCTTCAGCCAGTTTTTGTGGTTTATTGGTCACACAAGCCAAAGTAATATTTTGCCGGACGGCATAGTCAAGAAAATCAATTACCCCAGGAAATGGCTTACTGTCCACACAAATACCAGCAGCGTATACTTCTAAAAATTCTGCGTAGAGCTGCTGATGCTGACTCGGTTCAACTTCACCCAGAAGATTAAGTAATACGTCTTCACATAGTTTAGATGCACCTTTACCTACCCATTGCCGAATCTGTTGTTCTGTAACCATCGGGAGTTGCAGGGTATTTAAGCTAATATTCATCGCTCTAAACAGATCAGTGGCTGAGTCTACCAGCGTTCCATCCAGATCAAACAGGATTAAATTGCGTGTTGTAAGTTGAGCAACTGTCATATTTTTTATCCGGATAAAAAGGCATGCGAGCATGCCCATGAATGTGACTATATAATTATTTAAAGAATACCCATGCAATCACTGCCAGAATAATCAGCACGATCACTGTCATTAAGCCTACTGATGCATTTTTCTGTTGCTCTTTTTCTTCAGCAACACGTGATACAGGCTGTTCCAGTGGCACGGACTGAGGTTCCGGCTGCACTTTAGGCTGGACAGTTTCAGGAATTGGCGCTGGCTTAGGAATATCTACTCGCTGCGGCATCCCTTCTCGGCTAACCGGAACTTCTGCACGTTCAGTCAGGCTCGGCATACCTTGCTCGTTCATCTGCTCTGCAGCAGTTTTTTCAACCACAACTGACTCAGTGGACTCAACCACTGGCTCCATTTCCACTTTTGGCTCATCATCCTGCACTGCATCTGCTACAGGTGCCAAAATTGAAAACTTAAGACTGGCAAATTGCAGAATGTCACCATCTTTTAGCAAGGTTTCATGGTCAATCCTGACATTATTAACAAAAGTGCCATTGGATGAATTAAGGTCTTGTACCCAAAGTCCCTGATCTTTTAATAGCAGGGCAGCATGGCGGCGGGAGATTTCCGCAGACTGTAACAATACATCAGCGTCCTGATGCCGGCCCACCAGCATGTCATGGGTAATACTGATTTCCTGCCCCGTAATATCACCTGTAATTGCTTGTAATTTCCAAGTCATAAACTCATCTCTTGTGATTTTTTTATATCATAACATGCCTTATTTCATGTTCCGTGCCTTGTCTGTTAAGAAGCCGGACGCAGAGTAGTTGTAGTTACTGTATTTTTAGTACGTTCTACCTCCGGTTGAGGCAAAGCTACACTACGTTGTCCAATAGCAGATTCAATCGCTACAGGAGTCGTTGTTACCACAGGAGTAACACCCCCTGAAGAAAGCTGCTTGTACACATTAGGTTTATCAGAGGTAGCAGGAACCGGCAAACGTTGCTGATAGACATCCTCTACATTTTCAGGCAATTTGGCAAAGTTTCCATCTTTATCCATAGCCAGCTGTAAGCTATAAAGCTGATCATAACGGCGTTGCGTTAATCGGCGTACATCATTAGCATCGCCGACAATGGTCGGATGGATAAATACCAACAGGTTTCGCTTTTCATTACTGTTGCTGTCAGACCGGAACAGGCGGCCTATGCCCGGGATAGCCCCCAAACCTGGTACAGCCTGTCGACTGTAAATAGAATTATCTGAGATTAGTCCACCGAGTACGACTGTTTGACCATGTTCAGCCAAGACTGCTGTTTTAATTGCACGTTTACTGGTAACCAAGTCTGTAGCCTGTCCTTTATTAGGCTGTACATTTGATACTTCCTGCTCCACCTCCAGCCGGACAGTACCATTTTCACCAATATGTGGAATAACTTTTAGAGTCACACCAACATCTTTACGTTCCACAGTTGTATAAGGATTTACACCATTTGCATTTGTTGTCACTGAACCGGTAACAAATGGGACATTTTGGCCGACAACGATATAAGCCTCTTCATTATCCATGGTAACAATAGAGGGTGTGGACAACAGATTAGACTTGGTATTGTCCTTTAAGGCCTGAATCAGGGCGCCATACAAACGTCGTGAGCCATCAGCACCTTCACGGTAGTCACCTAAAAGAAGTGATGAACCTCTTAAATTACTGGCTGCATTAGCAAGTGCTGAACCACCAGCCAGATAGCCAGCAGCAAGACTGGCGAGACTGCTTCCTACATTTGTAAAATTAACCAAGCCAATTCCACTGCTGATATCACCGAGTGCCCACTGCACTCCAAGCTGATCTGCATCATCACCAGCAACTTCAATAATTGCGGCTTCAATCAGAACCTGCTGGCGACGTATATCCAGTTGCTGAATTGCTGATTCGATTTCACGCATCAGCTGGGGATCAGCCTTAACCACCAGAGCATTCTGATTAGTATCTGCAATAATACTAACCCCATTCGCATTAAAACTACTGATCGGATTTTGCCCAGAATTAGTATTAGCGTTGAGGTTAATACCCGGTGTAGAAATTCCAGAGCCGGTGCTACCCTGATTATTATTGGCAGTATTATTAATCAGGTTATTAATAGAATTACTGGAACCAGAATTATTTGAATTACTGTTGCTATTTACTGCCTGCCCGGTCACCAGTCCTTGCAGGATCTCGGACAGGTTCTGGGCACTGGCATATTTCAAGCGGAATACTTTAAGTCCCCCCAGACGGTCTGCTGAGGGTACATCCAGCATCTCAATCATATGCCGGATACGTTTACGTGTTGCCGGATCGCCTTTTATCAAAATACGGTTAGTCCGGTTATCTGCCATAATTCTTACCCGTGCCCCACTAAAATCTTTAGCAGCGCCCGTTGAACTCATGGACTCCAACAGTCCAATCACTTCTTCTGCCTGGCTCGACTGCAAGGTAATTGCTTCAATATCATTTTGCCCGGTACCATCGAGATTGCGGACAATTGTTTCTAATTGCGCAATATTACTGGCACGATCAGAGACAATGAGAGCATTTGTTCCTGCCACTGCAGCAAGATGTGCAAACTGTGGCATTAATGGACGTAAAGCCGGTATCAGGTCATTGGGATTGGTATTTTCCAGCCAGATTACCCGGGTGACCACCTGATCACCACGTGCATTACGTCGTGCATCATAAGGAACACCTGAGCTTTTTACATTACTATCTGGAACCAGTTTAATAGTATTCCCTGATGGAATTGCCACTACACCGTTGACATTTAATACACCCAAGAACAGATCATAAACTTCATTTTTATTGAGTGGCTTATTAGAGATGACCGTCACATTTCCGCGGACCCGTGGATCAACTGCAAAATTTTTCCCTGTAATATCGGCGACTTCATTGATAAAAGCAGTCAGGTCTGCATCACGCAGATTAATTTTCCAGGTTTGTGCATAGGCTGCAGTGCTTATAGCAGCGATGACTGGTGCTGCAGCCACTAAAGCCCAAAGTGGACGATGATGTTGTAATAAAGCCATAGCCTGTTATTTTTCCTAACACTACTGTGAGGTATTCCCACTTAAAAACTTTGTTGGATGGTCATCACCTGATCACCACGTTTTATTTCTATTTTGACTTGCCCTTCACGTCTGGCTTGTTCAAGTAACTGAATATCACTTTGTCCCTGGCCGACAGGCTGACCGTTTAAAGACATAATCCGGTCACCTGGGCGTAAACCCAGCTTACTGCGCAGTGCGGCCGGTGTACGGCTGGTGACCTCATAACCGTTACCGGTCGAGCTTACACCCATTTCCTGCAAATATTGTTCACGGTCTTCCTGAATTTTTTGTATCGCCTGTCCTAAAGCAGATTGAGAAGAATTTGCAGGTGATGGCGAAGGAGCTGCCGAAGTGGCAGAGTCAGCAGGTGGCACAATCGGCTGGTTCAGGCCATTTTCAATTCCTTTAAACTGAACTTCACGAGATGTACCATTGGGTTGACGCAATATCACCCGGTCCCAGTAAACCTCTGCCAATTGAAATGAAGAATTAGCAATGGTTTCCCCAACCCGATAACGCTCTGCCATCTGGTCTACTTTAATTACAGCTGAGGAATAACGGTTTGGATAACCAATGACCACACCCTGCAATTCTATATTTAAACTTTCAGCAGATGTATTCGCCGCAGCACTTTGACCTGGCTCGTAAAACAGGGAAAATGAAGAAATATTTGGAATTTGTGGCTGCTGTGAGCCCAGCATGACGCGCTCAAACTGTATGCCTTGTGGCGGTGCTACCCCCCACCAGAACAACGCTGCCAGCTTCCAGCAAAAGATCAGAATTAATAATGCCAGCACGAACGGTCCAGCCCGGTCCAGTTTAGACCAGGAAATATCCTGGAGTTTATTCAGATAGGTTTTCATCACCAGTTGCCCCGTAATAGAGGCTGACGGGAGCTAATCACATAGGTATCGAGTCCAGCTTTACCGTCATAAGAAGGGACATTCAAGAGTAGACGCTGGGTTAGTTGCACATCCAGCATCATGTCCGGGTCAAGAACCAGATTTGCCATTTTCTGTCCACGCTGATCTTGTATATTAAAGATGAGCTTTCCACCGTCGTCTTGAATCTCTCCTTTTAAAGAGGGTATATTCATTCGGTCCTGCCGTGAGCCCAAGCTATACAGGAGTTGTCCGCCTGCCCATTGCAGCTGGCCAGTTGCATTGCTAAAGCCATCATTTTTCTGATAACGTAAATTAATATTTTGAAGCTGAATACTATTGGCTGGCCATTGCCAGTCTACTAAGGTCTTTAAGGTTTCTGGCGTTATCTGGCCTTTCATCTCTTGAATAATTATTTTTTTACCTAAACCATAGGCCACTGTACTATTTAGCTTTGTATTGGCACTATGAATTTCCAGGTCTGCTCCCAAGCGTAATAGCAATAAGTCGAGAGGCCTGGTTTTCCAGCTGACTGATCCACGCAATTTATCTTTATGCCAGTCTGCCTGGCCCTGCCAGATATTACCGCTGACATTTTGCAAGGTTTGATTATCTTTTGAAAATTTTGAAATAATCCAGGCAGCAGGTATCTGTAACACTACAAATAATAAAAATGCCAGGACTGCAAATATCCACCACGTTAATTGCTTCGTTCTTTTATTCATTCAGCAATAACCAACATTTAATTTTTTTCCTATAACTATATTTCTCCCCTGCGTCCCATTATGCATAATTTTTCTACCTCGCCAATTCACTGCTATAAAAAAACCAAGCATTCATGCTTGGCTTTTTTAACATTCTAAGGCAGTCGAATGACAGTTCGATGAAACTTAGATCAGAAAATCTTCAAGTTTTGCACCTTTTTCAAGAGCTGCTACTAACCAGCGTGGCTGCTTACCACGTCCTGTCCAAGTTTCTTCAGGATTTTCAGTATTACGATAACGTGGCTCTACTGATTTACGTGTTGTTTTCTTGCGCTTTTGCGCTCCAAATTCTAGCAACTGTTCAATAGTCAGACCCACATTTTCAGCAATTTCTAAAACCTGTTCATAAGCTTCATCTACTGCTTGATCTTTTTTGCTGGCGATTAATGCTTCGGCTTCAAGCTGTAATCTTTTGAGATCTTCTACCGAAAGTTCACTAATATCTGGCTTCATTAATATTGGCTCCGCAACACAGGTTAATCATATTTATTTGAATTAATATTCAAACTCATATTATGTATTTTAAATACAATTATCAAGACTATTTAATTAAATTAATAACAATAACTCAACATAGCCAAATTAATATGAAATAGGAGGTTTTATTTAATAAAACTAATTATCGGTTATTTAAATCATGCTTAACAGTTTTTTCAATCTTAATGATTTCTTCTCTTATTATTTCAGGAATGAGTGTCTTTTGCATATTCTCTTTATCTACACAAACAATTACTGCTTCTCCTAAAGCGACATTTTGTTGTTGGGCACTACTCCATATCAGGTAATTCATGCGAAAGGCACTATTCCTAATCTCTTCAACCCTGACGCCAATTTTCAACTGATCTGGATAAAATACCGGTTTAAGGTATTTACACTGGCTTGAAGCCACAACAGTATTAATATCAAGCTTGAATATATTCAAGCTATCAAGATAACAAATACGGGCACTTTCTATATAACGGTAATAAATTACATTATTGACATGCCCAAATGCATCCATATCTCCCCAAGCAACATTCTGTTCATAAATTACTGGGTAATCTGTTAACTTGGTCATATTAATTCCTTAAATCTTTAACTGCATAAAATTAGCGTCATTTTCAAAAATCAGATTTAATTGCTGAATTAAATCCTCATTTCCTTTAAATACTGTTTTGATCCTTAAATAAATCATCAATATATTATCTGGATAGAGTTCAAGTAACTGCTCTGCCTCCAATGCACGGTCAGTTGCTTGATATATGTGCCATTTTGCAAAACTTAATATAGGGATACTTGGGTACTTGTTTTCTAAAAATAAAATACGCTGCTCGACATATTCATAGTCAGGTTGCTGCTTAAGTAATTGTTGCTGAAACCATAAATAGAAAACATCTTGATCAAAATTATCAGCCAGCAGTAAATTGGCTAGTGATTCATGCTGCTGACTCATTTCAGGCATACGTGCCAGTAACTTAAGCCATAGAATCTGAATATCAGGTGTACGGTTCTGTATCTGACCTGCCATGTCCAAATAACGTTGCTGCAATGCTTGCAGATCATCAAGAGTTGCTTGGTCAAACTGGCCCAGCAGTTGCTGTAGCCACTGTTCTTTATAGTCGTGACTTAAGTGACCATATTTGCTGGAGCGCAAGTAGAGCCATGGATACTGAACTGCGAATTCCCCCCAGAGCTCATTAATCCTGTATTGATAGGCACTTTCCACTTGTTGTAACCAGGGAGACAAAGCATGTTGACTCAGAAATTCAAGATGAGTTAATGCCTGTTCAGGATCTTGCTGATGCAAAAAGATTTCAATCCGTTGTAGCTCTGCCAGTTCAAATGCATGGGGAGATGCCTGATTCAAGCTTTTCAATGCAAGGTCTGTCTCGGCATTACCTAAGAATAAGCGTGATTCAATCACTCCTCTTAATAGACCTGATTGAGAAAAGACCCGTTGAATAAATAACTGCTGATCCTGTTCCGCTTGTAACAGCCAAATCACTCCCAACTGCTCGTAAGGATGTAAGGTTTTGAAGTCAAGTACAGTTTCTGTTTTACGCTGTTCCCGAGCCAGATAACGTTTTAGTTGTAGCCAGACCAGCTGGATAATCAAACCGAATATTGCCAGTAAAGCTAGCCATATCCATAAATTAGTCTGCATTTGCCAGTTGCGCCATTGCACATAAACATAACCAGCACCGTAGCCATAACTTAGTACACTTAATAAGGCCAAAACCAGTAAGCTAACCAGTGTATAAGCAAGAAAAATCTGTTTCATACTGCCCCCTTAACCCAGTAATGTCATAGCACCAAGTTTCGGATTTGGTATGACTGGCAGATACTTCATATTCATTAAACGTTTTTTTAACTGCTGGCTGTCATAGTCGGGTAGCTGATTCAGCTGTTTAATTACATCATCCAGGCCCTGCTGGTATTCTGCATATTGCCCCTGCATAAGTGACTGTCTTACCAGTAACAGCCTTAGCTGTACCTCTTTGAGAACCAGTTGCCGATTCATCAATATAGCTCCTGGACGCTGAACTGGTTCAATCTGCAACCAGCGCTGCCAGAAATGTTGCGGCTGAATCTTGGCAGGACTTAAATTATTTTGCTGTATGGCCTGCTTCAGTAACTGGTCAGTTTCTAACAACAGTGCATCTAAAGATTCTTGTTGCCGAGTTTTAGCCTGCACGAACTGTTGAATCGCTAACTGATCTGTATGAATCACCTGATGTAGACTTTGTTTGAGTTCAGGTGCCAGTACATAGCCATGTAAATCACGATCCAGTTCTGATAATTTTTCCAGCGCATACACATACTGCTGCTGCCGGACAGCAAACTGAACCAGCTCTAAACGTTCACCAATTAATGCGACCGGGCTAAATTCTGCTAAAACGTCTGGACTTGACTGCTGCTGGGGAGACTGAGAGGGATTAGTGGAGGTAGTCACTGCTATCTGGCTAATCTGGCGCTGCAGAGCTACTACCTGGTCGTTGAGGCTTGCATTGAGCTGCTCAGTTCGATGCAAACTAACTTCTACTTCCGGTAATTGGCGGGAAACCTGAAACAGGTCATAACTAATTTTTGCCAACCAAGCCAACGCCAGAATGATTATACAGAATAAAAACTTTCTCATAATTTCCCTTGCAACTCTGCAATATACTGGAGTATGACCTCAGGTTTTAAATATTCTATTTTTGAAACCTGAAATTTGGCCTGATGCTGGATTTTATAACCGTGTATCAACTGATATAAACGCTCTCCCAGCACCAGATAATGACATAGCTGCAAAACAGACTGCTGATTCTGGCATAAATCCAGCCAGTTAGACCAGCTGGCTTCACTAGTAATAGGGACCAGCACCTGATTTCCGTATTGTATAATCTGTGCTGCAACTTTAGAAAAATCATGAATGCTTTGTGTCGGGCAGGACCGTTCGTATAAAATAAAGTTTAAAACCTTTATTCCCTGCTGATGCAGATTTTGCATCATAAACTGGCGCCCCCCCTCTCCGCGCCAGAATGCTACACTGTGCAGGTCATTAAATTGTCTGAATACATCAAGCTCAAGCATCCCCTCTGAGGTCTCAAGTTTAGGGACCTGACTGGAAATACTGTAATGCTTCAGGTGTTCAGCTGTAGTTTGGCCTACCGCTATCCATTGTAATTGTCTTAAATCGTTCAGGCTGATGCCACTTTGCTGAAGATACTGCATCCCAACATCTGCTGCTGCAGGACTCACTACCACAATTACCTGACAGAATGGCAGATTCTGATAGAGTTGTTGTAGCTGGAGTGAGTAAGCAGTTGGTGTCAGTTCAAGTAAAGGCAACTCAAGTACTTGATGACCTGCTTGCAGTAAGGCAAGACTTAATGCCTGACTGCGTTCTTGCGGGCGGGTATTAATAAATAGCATAAAACTTACTTATAAAGGGCTTTCAACAGCTCGCCAGCACCTTGTGACAATAAATTTTCTGCCAATTCGATCCCCAACTGTTCAGCATGTTCCGGCTGTCCTGAAACTTGAGATGAAAGTAATATTAAGCCATCCACACTTCCTACACGGCCTTCAAGCTGGAGCTGGCCATTTTCCAGAGTCGCGTAAGCAGCAATCGGAACCTGACACCCTCCTTCCAAATGACTATTAAATGCTCTTTCTGCCCGTACACATATACTTGTCTGCTCATGCTGAAGTGGAGAAATCAGATCAAGTATGGCCTGATCATCTGTACGGCATTCTAGTCCCAGCGCACCTTGGCCAACAGCGGGCAGACTTAATTCCGGAGACAGGGTATGTTTAATGCGCTCACTCAATCCCAGACGTTTCAAACCAGCACTAGCCAGAATAATCGCATCATATTCACCTGCATCAAGTTTAGACAGACGGGTACCCACGTTACCACGTAAATCAAGAATATTCAGATCTGGACGGGCTTTCAAAATCTGGGTTTTACGGCGTAAACTTGACGTTCCGACTGTTGCCCCCTTTGGTAACTGCTCAAAGCCTTCAAAACGATTTGAAACAAAAGCATCACATGGATCTTCACGTTCACAGATCACAGGTAACGATAACCCTGTTGGCAAATGCATAGGCACATCTTTCATCGAGTGCACTGCCAAATCAGCACGTCCATCCAGCAAGGCAGCTTCAAGTTCTTTTACAAACAGGCCCTTACCCCCAATTTTTGCCAGAGGAGTATCAAGAATCTTATCGCCCTGGGTTACAAACGTGACCAGTTCTACCGTCAAGCCAGGGTGAAGTTCCTGCAAACAGGCACGAATATGTTCAGCTTGCCAGAGCGCTAGAGGGCTTTTACGGGTTGCAATTTTTAAGGTCATCATCATAATTCAGGCGTTAAAAAGTCCCTTTAAACTTAACGTGATCCCCTAAAAATGCAAGTAAATTATCGTCCAAAGCCGATAAAACCGTCCTATTTTAGTTCTTTAAAGCTTTTGTATCCGCTCACGCAGACCAGGTAAATGGCGACGGCTTACGGCCAGCCGCTCGTCAAGTTCACGGCAGCGCACCTGATACTGTCCGGAAGTCACAACCTCAAGCCCATCCAGATAGTCAACAGATACCAGTGCATTACGATGGATCCGGATAAACTTCTCCGAAAATTCCTGTTCAAGTTCTTTTAAGGTCTCATCAATCAAAATGCTGCCATGTTTATGACGTACTGTGACATATTTCTGGTCAGCTAAGAAATAGTAAATATTCTCCACAGGCACCAGCTCAACACCCCGATAACTTTTTGCAGTAATTTGCTGACGCTGTAATTTTGCCGTATCTATATCTTTCTGCTTCAGGCCCGACATTTGTGCCTGGTTCAAACGGGTCAGCCTGTCCAGAACCTGCTGCAGCTCACTGACCTCTATGGGCTTGAGCAGATAACCTTCCGCACTTGATTTAAAAGCTTCCAATGCATGATCTTCATAAGCCGTACAAAAGACAATCGCCGGCATAAGGTCCAGCTGGTTTAGCTGTTCAGCACATTGCAAACCATCCATTTCCGGCATTTGAATATCAAGCAATACAACATCAGGCTGATACTGCTGGACCAGTTCAATCGTATGCTGACCACTTGATGTTGTAGCGACTACATGATGCCCGAGCTGGGTAACCAGACGAGATAAGCGTTCGACAGCCAATGGCTCATCATCACAAATCAGGATATCCATTTCTTCTCCTTGTCTAGATCAACTTCATTTAATTTATATATGTTGATCTGGACTCTGGTTTTATTCTTTTATTTATAATGGTACTGCACGATAGTGGTATAAATCCCCTCACCGGCAAAAGTTTGAAACTGTACAGACTGTCCAAAATAGGCCTGTAACCGTTCCCGTACACTTTCTATAGCAATACCATGACCTTTACGTAATGTTATTTTATCTAAAGAGTAAGGATTGGTAATGACTATAGTAACTTGATTTTGAAGTATTTCAACCAGTATACCGATGGTACCTTGAGTATAGACACTTTCAACTCCATGGAAAATACTATTTTCAATCAAAGGCTGTAAGGTCAGAAGTGGAATATAAACCTGATTTAAAGAGTGAGTATTTTCTATTTTCCACTCTACCTGGAGACGTTCACCCAGACGCATCTGCTCAATTGAAAGGTAATGCCGGCACAAGTCAATTTCCTGCTGTAAGCTGACCAGCTTGAGGTCTTGCAGGCTGGCACGAAAAAGTTTGGACAAGCTGATCAGCATTGTTTCAGCCCTGTCAGGGTCTGTACTGATGAGACTTACTACACTATTTATACTATTAAATAAAAAATGCGGATGAATACGTGCCTGCATGGCCTGTATACGGGCATTTAATCCACTACTTTGCTGTCTGAACCATTGTTCCCGCATATACAGATAACGTAGAAAGATAACTCCCATCAATATCCCAAAATTGAGATTTAAACCTATATCTTTAAATAAAATATCGGAATCTATTCCCGTCCAGCTCAAATGACTGCCCCAATAGTTCAGTATATTCAGACTGAAGGTAGATACCAGAACAATGCACTGAAGTAACAGAAAACCGAACAGTAAGGCATAAAAATGGCTGAGCTGTCTGAACTGGTTTTGCCAAGTATCTACCAAAGCAGTAAAACACAATACTACCCATTGAATAAAAAAAATGTACTGTGCCAATTGGCCAAGCTGAAGGTTTTGCCATGTCCCCGCTTTTGCCAGAATAAGGATCAGTGATAATAACGTACTGACCAGAAATAATTCGATTAAATATTGCCAGCGTCCACGCTTTGTAAAAGAATATAAATTATTCCGGTTATTTATTGATGGTATTGCGGAATTATCACGCTGTGCTTCGGCAAGCGCTGTTGAATTTGCTATACTCTTTTTTATTTTGCTGAGCCGACATGACCACATCTTCTCATTCCTCCAATACGCCTGCCCAGAATCAGACTTCCGGTATGTGGGGCGGCCGTTTTTCCGAAGCTACCGATGCTTTTGTGGCTGAATTTACCGCATCTGTACAATTTGACCAACGTTTTTATAAACAGGATATTGCCGGTTCAATTGCTCATGCGACCATGCTTGCCAAAGTAGGGGTACTGACCGAACAGGAACGTGATGACATTATTGAAGGTCTAACTGCCATTAAAGCAGATATTGAGGCAGGAAATTTTGAGTGGCGCATTGACCTTGAAGATGTACATATGAACATCGAGTCACGCCTGACCCAGCGTATCGGCATTACAGGTAAAAAACTCCATACCGGCCGTAGCCGTAATGACCAGGTCGCAACTGATATCCGTCTTTATGTCCGTGATGAAATTGATGCCATTTTAGATCTGCTGGAAAAATTACAAAAAGGTATTTTGGGTTTGGCAGCTAAAAATACCCAAACCATCATGCCCGGTTTTACCCATCTACAAACCGCACAGCCTGTGACTTTTGGTCATCATTTATTGGCCTGGTTTGAGATGCTGGTTCGTGACTCTGAACGTCTTATTGATTGCCGCAAGCGCGTTAATCGCATGCCATTAGGTTCTGCGGCACTTGCTGGTACAACTTATCCAATTGACCGTGCATATACGGCTGAACTTTTGGGTTTTGAAACAGTTGCTGAAAACTCGTTAGATGCCGTATCGGATCGTGACTTTGCGATTGAATTTAATGCTGCTGCATCTTTAATCATGATGCATTTATCACGCATGTCCGAAGAACTGATTCTATGGACTTCAGCGCAGTTCAAATTCGTTAATATCCCGGATCGTTTCTGTACGGGTTCTTCAATCATGCCACAAAAGAAAAATCCCGATGTCCCTGAACTGGTACGTGGTAAAACCGGTCGTGTCTATGGCGACCTGATGAGCCTGTTGACCCTAATGAAAGGCCAACCATTAGCATACAACAAGGATAATCAGGAAGATAAAGAGCCATTATTTGATGCAATTGATACCGTACGTGGTTCATTGATGGCATTTGCTGACATGATTCCAGCTCTGGTACCCAATATCGATATCATGCGTGAAGCAGCCCTTCGCGGTTTTTCTACTGCAACAGACCTTGCGGACTACTTGGTAAAAAATGGAGTCGCTTTTCGCGATGCACATGAAATCGTAGGTAAAGCAGTGGCTCTGGGCGTTCAGGAAGGTAAAGATCTCTCTGAACTTAGCCTTGAACAGCTTCAACAGTTCTCTGACCTGATTCAGGCAGATGTATTTGAAAAAGCACTAACTCTGGAAGCTTCAGTAAATGCGCGTAACCATATTGGCGGTACGGCCCCGGCTCAAGTAGAAGCAGCTATTGATCGTGCGCATGCGCGTTTAGAAAAGCTTTATGCTTAAACGCTATATCTTAACTTTGGAGTATTGATATGTCTCGACAGGTGTTTTGCCGTAAATATCAAAAAGAAATGGAAGGGTTAGAATTTGCGCCCTTCCCCGGCGCTAGAGGTCAGGAACTATTTGACACGGTTTCTAAACAGGCTTGGCAGGAATGGTTACAGCACCAGACCACCCTCATTAATGAAAAGCGTTTGAATGTATTTGAACCCGACGCAAAAAAATTTCTTGAAGAGCAACGTGAAAAATTTTTCAGTAATGATGCAAGTGTAGAAAAAGCTGAGGGCTGGAAACCAGAAAATTAATCTTTGTTTTGACCCACTTTAGAGTGGGTCAAGATATTGTTGTTCAATTTATACTTTTAATAAATAAAGACAAAGCTTATTTTTAAAGCAATTAATTACACTATATTAACTTAATTTACATGCCCTTCACATCAAAACACATGAACTATAATGAGTAATAAACCTGAACTTCTTATACTGATTTTAAGAAAACTTATATAAAGCTCTGATGAATTCTGCATAAGTGAAATTTTGAATGAGCTCCTCTTTCGTTCCCAGATTTCCCCCAAAGTCTGGGACTTTTTTTATTCTATATTTAATTTTTTGCTTACTCTTGTATAAGCTTTAGCTTACAGTGATATCAGATTTTTACTTCTACGATATTTACTTAATTCCATTAGACTAAAGTTGTAGCCAAGCAGGAAGCTAGGTGAGCATAGAAAAATAATTAAAAATTGCAATGGGTACAGGATGTGATGATTTTTCCTTACTCTTGACTCAAAGGTCCGGGAAACTTTCCCCGGGCCTTTTCACTTTTTAAAACGTCTGTTTAGCGGCGTTGTACGTGTTCTTCAATTTCATCTAGGCTGGTATGACGTACATCAAGTCCTTTTGCAATATAAATTACTTGTTCCGAAATATTACGGGCATGATCACCAATACGTTCAAGTGAGCGCAATACCCACATCACGTTCAGTACCCGGGAAATATGGCGTGGATCTTCAATCATATAAGTCATTAGGGTACGGGTGGCTGACTGGTATTCACGATCGATATCGGCATCGGCTAAAAGTACTTTAAGCGCCTGCTCAGCATCGACCCGAGCAAAAGCATCCAGTGCATCATGGATCATAACCCGCACCTGATTGCCAATATGCCGGGTTTCCATATAACCCCGTGGCGATCCGCCTTCTTCACATAAGTTTTGGGCAATACGGGCGATTTTTGCGGCTTCGTCTCCAATCCGTTCCAAGTCAGTATTTGCTTTGCTCATCGCGATCACCATACGCAGGTCAATCGCAGCCGGATGACGGCGTGCCAGAATCAGGGTTAACCCTTCATCAATTTCCCGTTCATAACGGTTTACTACGTTATCCTGAAACTGTACGTCGATAGCCATATTGGTATCTGTATCCAGCAAAGCCCGTATTGCATTGGCCACCTGCTGCTCGACCAGACCGCCCATAGTCATAAATTTAGTCGTAACACCTTGCAGTTCTTCATTAAACTGTGAAGAAATATGGTGACTTAATACAGGGTTATTCAAGCTCAAGATAAAGACTCCAGCCAGCTAAAAAGAAAATTCTGATGCATCTTGTATTAAAGCATAGCTATGATGAAACTTTGATGACAGTTCATTTATGAATAGCTGTCAAAACTTTTCAACCAGCCAGCTGTTCATTTCCTGCAAATCCTGTTCATTGAGCTGACCTGCGGCGGCTTTCAAACGCAATATATTAATCAGATGATCATACTGTGCATTTACATAATCCTGCCGGGCAGAAAAAGCATTACGCTGAGCCAGCAATACATCTACTATAGTTTTTAAACCTTCATTATATTGAGCACGTGAAGCGCGTGATACCAGCTCGGATGATTGCATCGCGGCCTTACGGGCCTCTAATTTATTCTGGTCAGTTTCAACTTGCAGGTAGGCCTGTTTGGCATCAGTTGTACTTTTACGGACAGCAGCTTCCAGCTCTGCTTCAGCACGCCGGATATCGACTGTAGCCTTTCGTATATTTTGTTGTGTGCGTCCCCCATTAAAAAGATTCCAGTTCATTTCCACGCCAATCTGGTCAAACTGACCATCACCAGAGATAAGTGTTTCCGGTGACTGTTTGGTATAGCCATAGGTAGCTACTGCTTCAAGCTGCGGATATAAGGCTGCCCGTTCAATCCGGCGTTGGTCATCATTATATTTTTGTTGCAAACGTGCCTGCTGTACTGAAAGATTCTGATTTTGTGCCAAGGTAGTCCATTCTTGCAAATTAGCCGGATAAGGTTGCTGATAGCTAAAATTTTCTTGAAGCACCGCCAGACTTTCCTGATATGGCCCAATTAGTTGTGCAAGCTGTTCCTGCGCCAGAAGCAACTGTACATTACTTGAAATCCGGTTGGCCCGGGCATTTTGGTACTGGGCATTGGCTTCACTGACATCACTACGGGCAACCAGTCCTTCACGTAACTTGGCGTTCATCATTTCCAGCTGCTCTAATAATGCTTTCTCTTCCTGTAAATGGGAACTGGTCAATGTCTGCTGACGTAAGACATTAAAATAACTCTCAGCCACATTGAGAATATGGTCCTGCTGGCGCTGGCGTAACTGTACTTCACTCAGCAGTACGGAGGTTTGTACCTGTTTATAACCCTCCCAGGCATCTTTACGGAATAAGGGCTGACGTGCCGTAATCGAAATTTGCTTCGTGGTAGAGGTCGATGACATCAAGGCATCACCAAAATTTTCAAAACCTGGAATGGTCACACTATTGCTTTGGTCACTTCCCTGATGTTTACGGGTAATATTACCGCTGACACTGACTGTCGGCAAAAAATTAGTACGCGCAATACCCAGATTAAGCTGATCTGCCTGATACTGGTAAAGATTAGCCTGCCAGCTTGGGTCTGACTGTTTGGCACGCTGATAAGCCTCTACCAGATCAAGCGCATAAAGCTGTGAACTTGTAGCTAGAAAAAACAGGCTCAGGAAAATTTTTTTCTTCATTTTTTTAAATGCCCATCTACACCGCAAAAAACCGAACTATCTTTTTCAGGACAGTTTTCAGGTATGCCATATTACTCATGAATAGCCAAGTTTAAGTATGATTTTTATTAAATTTTCCCAGTTCTTGACTTCAGGCAGTTTCAATAGGGTAAGAATATAGTAAAATCCAGCTATCTTGCCTAAATCCATACTACATATTGCTTACAAATAATTTAAACAATACTACAGCTTTTACTGGGTTTTTAAAGATAATCATCATCAACCATATTCTGCTAGTTTGCTCGCTCTTAGTACGCTGTTGTCTTGCTCACGCATCATACAACCTGAGTCAAGTAGTCCCCCGCCTTGGAGGAAAAAACGTATGAAGCCTCTTGCTTATCTTTCTCTATCCCTGCTGGTGTTAGCTATGGCTGGCTGCCAGAAGCCCGAAATGGAGAAAACAGCCAAGCAAGAAACGCCGCCTCCTACCCGTATTGCTCCACAACAGGATGATACCCGCTGCCTGAACCTGGCAGAACAGATGCAGAAAATTAATTCGGAAAGTACAGTAGAGTCCTTAGATCAAGTCAATGCACAAATTAAAACCTGTTTGCCACAGCTAAAATTTGAACAGCAAAAACAGATTCTCAAAGCCTCGAATGCCATGTATCAGCGCTTTTTGACAGTTAAGCGTACTCCTGAACAGCAGACAGCATTTGAAGACTATGCTTTTAACCAGTCCCCTCATCCGACGTTACAGCAAAGTTATACCGAAAAATTTTCACCGCGTGATCAGTACCTGCTCAAGCATCAGGGCAAAGTATATTATGAGCTATATGATGGTGGAGAAGGCATGTTCAGTTATCGCCGCCAGCCACAATATCTGGCACAGATTTTTGCCCCCTATTTACCGACTGCCGAGCGAATCTTTATTGAAAAACTGGCTAGCCAGAACCAGCAGAGTCCTCTGCGTGATGGCGCACTGACAATTTCTTGGGATGAAATCGCACAGCGTGCACAGTTCTGGGAAAGCTATGTCAAGCAATATCCGAATAGCAGCTTTATAGATGATGCCAGACTGCTGCTTTCACTTTATACCTCATTTCTGTTTAAAGGTATGAATAACACCCCAATCTCTGATACCTATACTGGTGAGCTTTCTATACGGCCAGATGCACTGACTGTGATTCAGCAAGTTGCTAAACAGCGCGACTCGGAACTGGCCGCCCAGTCCAAACGCTTTTTAGAATTTGTAGAGATGTCACCCGCCCAGCGTAATCAGAAAATAAAAGTTCAGCTGACTGCGCCGGAACGTCTTTCAGGACAGGAAAATATTTTGACCTTACGGCAGCTGGAAAAATATGTTCAGTTACGTGACCCGTATGCCAACTCCCCACGTGACCAATATCGTGACTGTTTTAGTGATGCTGTCTGTATAAGTTATTAAGACCAAAGAACTACATTGTTACTTCAAGCATGGCTGTTCATTCTGAAAATCCATGCTAAGATCTTTACATGCTTGACGGAGCGCGAGTAATTACTCGCTGAGATCATGTAATTCCTTTTTTCAGGAATTGATCATGAGTACCGTTGAACCTGATCAGGTTAAGACCTGCGTAGGAATCAAGCCATCTAAAAACTGAAGCTCTTCTTTTATTCTTACAGGATAAATCTGCCACCGTTTTTGGTCGTGCTTGATTCGTTGATATCATTCATAAGGATCATGTACATGAACCAGTTAACGAATCATTCTTCTTTACCTTTATCTAGTCAGCATGAGCAAGAAGCCAAAGAACTGACCCGTATTTTGCCTGCTTCAAGAAAAGTCTATATACAGGGTTCACGTCCCGACATTCAGGTTCCCATGCGTGAAATCAGTCTGACCGACACCCCAACCGGTCTAGGCGGTGAACACAACCCACCAGTTATGGTCTACGATACATCGGGTGTTTATACCGATCCGAGAATCAAGATTGACCTGAAGCAGGGCCTGCCAGATGTACGTAAACGATGGATTGAAGAGCGTGCAGACACCGAAGTCCTGAACCAGCTTTCTTCAGAGTTCGGACAGGCGCGCTTAAAAGATATTACTACTGCCGAAATCCGCTTTGCCCATATCTCACAGCCCCGTCGTGCCAAAGCAGGTAAAAATGTTACCCAGATGCACTATGCAAAACAGGGTATTATTACGCCAGAAATGGAATATATTGCTATTCGTGAAAATCAGCGTCAGTGTCATGGCGTTGACACCCGACAGCATAGTGGCCAGAACTTCGGTGCACAGAATTTACGTGAAATCACGCCAGAGTTCGTGCGTCAGGAGGTAGCAGCAGGTCGGGCCATTATTCCTGCCAATATTAATCATCCAGAAATTGAACCGATGATCATCGGTCGTAACTTTCTGGTCAAAATCAATGCCAATATCGGGAATTCGGCTCTGGGCTCATCAATTGATGAAGAAGTTTCTAAAATGACATGGGCAACCCGCTGGGGCGCCGATACCATTATGGATCTGTCGACTGGTAAAAACATACATGAAACCCGGGAATGGATTATCCGTAACTCACCGGTACCGATTGGAACTGTTCCAATTTATCAGGCGCTGGAGAAAGTAAATGGAGTAGCCGAAGACCTGACTTGGGAAATTTTTAAAGACACCTTGATTGAACAGGCTGAACAGGGTGTTGATTACTTTACTATTCATGCTGGCGTATTACTGCGATATGTTCCACTGACTGCTCAGCGTCTGACCGGTATTGTATCGCGTGGCGGCTCGATTATGGCACAGTGGTGCCTGGCCCATCATCAGGAAAATTTTCTGTATACCCATTTCGATGAAATTTGTGAAATCATGAAAGCCTATGATGTTTCTTTCAGTCTGGGAGATGGCTTGCGTCCGGGGTGTATTCAGGATGCAAATGATGAAGCGCAGTTTAATGAACTACGAACTCTAGGCGAGCTGACTCAACGTGCCTGGGAGCATGATGTGCAGGTCATGATTGAAGGCCCGGGTCATGTACCTATGCATATGATCAAGGAAAACATGGATTTGCAGCTTGAAGTATGTAAGGAGGCGCCATTTTATACATTAGGGCCGCTGACTACCGATATTGCTCCGGGATATGACCATATTACCTCGGCTATTGGAGCTGCCATGATTGGTTGGTACGGTACTGCCATGTTGTGTTATGTCACGCCAAAAGAACACTTGGGGCTTCCAAATAAAAAAGATGTAAAAGACGGGATTATCACTTACAAGATTGCAGCGCATGCAGCAGATCTGGCTAAGGGCCATCCCGGAGCCCAAGTGCGTGATAACGCGCTGTCCAAAGCCCGCTTTGAATTTCGCTGGGATGACCAGTTTAATCTGAGTCTGGACCCTGATACTGCCCGCAGTATGCATGACGAAACCCTACCCAAAGAGGCACATAAATCAGCTCATTTTTGCTCAATGTGTGGTCCAAAATTCTGCTCAATGAAAATTACCCAGAATGTCCGGGATTATGCTCAGAATCAGGCAAAGAACCAGGAACTCGAAATAGCACAGCAGGTAGAAGAAGGCTTTGAAACGATGAAGGCGGCTTACCATGAGGCAGGCCAGAAGCTTTATCATAAAGTCTAAATTTCTAAAAAAACATTTGAGTAAGTCTTAATCTCAGTTAGGATGAAGTAAACATTTCTTCATCCTGATTGAACGTATGACCATCATTGAACAGGCCAGCTATTCTGCAACCGATGTTAAGATTGAAGCACGTGAAAGTGTGTACCAAGGTTTTATACAGATCGAGAAAGTCGCCTTGCGTCATCGCCTGTTTGGCGAGAATACCTACACTCCTGTATTACAGCGCGAGCTGATTCATCGTCCAGAGGCGGCAGGTGTCCTGATTTATAATGATGAACAGCAGAAATTTGCTTTGATTGAGCAGTTCCGTATTGGTGCTGTCGATGACCATGAATCACCATGGCAGCTTGAAGTAATTGCGGGTGTTCTTGATGCAGGTGAATCTGCTGAACAGTGTCTGTACCGTGAGAGTCTTGAAGAATCAGGTTGCGAAATTCACACCCTGCAACATCTTTTTAGCTTTTACCCTTCTGCAGGGGCCTGCTCCGAGTTATTTCATCTATATACAGCCCAAGCAAAGCTCGATCTAAATGGAGGAATCTTTGGTATGCCCGATGAAGGCGAAAATATTCGTCTTCATATTTTGGACTATCAGGACATTGACCCGCTATTTCAGCAGAATCGGTTATGTAATGCCCCAGTCATCATGGCCTTGCAATGGCTTAGGCAGCATGTAGTCACAATAATAAAGAACTGAAGGATAACGATGATAGTCTCTCATTCAATGGAGCATCGAGATACTTGGGTGATCATACAAATCACCGATACGCATCTGATGGGGCAAGCTGAAAAAGAATTTGTACAGATGAACCCCGAACAAAGCTTTCATGCAGTCATACAGCAGATTCTTCTCCAGCATCCCCACATTGATGCGATTATTCATACAGGAGACTTGGCCCAGGAACCCGAACACATCACATACCAGCGTTATCTCAGCTATATGCAGGGTTTAGGAATACCCTTTTTTCAGATTCCAGGCAATCATGATGATCTTGATTATTTTCCGTTTCAGCAGAGTTATCATGAACCGGGTATTGTCGAGCTTGGAAACTGGTGCTTGTTTTTATTAAATAGTGCAGTGGATGGCCGAGTAGATGGCCACATTAGCCAGACACAGCTTAAGGCACTTGAACAGCAACTTCAGCAACATGCGCATCAGCATGTCTTAATTGCCTGCCATCATCACCCTTTCGAGATGCGATCCCGATGGATCGACCAGCATAAACTCAAGAATACCCCGGAATTGACAGAAATATTGGCTCAGCATAGTAATATACAGGCTGTAATTTGTGGTCATGTACATCAGGACTCCATCCATATCTGGAATAATATCCAGTTTTTATCGACCCCATCTACCTCTGTTCAGTTTAAGCCACTCAGTGACCAGTTTGCGCTAGATGAGCAGGCTCCAGGCTACCGGATACTCAAGCTGCACAGCAGTGGCCAGTTAGATACGCAAGTACATCGCTTAAAAGATTTTCATCACAGAATTGAGACAGAAATTTCAGGCTATTAACTTTTCATTTCTTAAATTTTGGGCTAATTTAAGACCCTTAAATTTAGTATTAAGCCGATAGTCTGAGAGAGTGTGACTATCATCTTAATTAAAATATCTATATGATGACCGCCCCTGATGGGAAAATTCACCCTAGGGGGATGGATATAATACTTGCATATCACCATATTTTTTGCGTATAGATATACGTATATGATGAGGAATGCCCTATATGGCGAATGACAACCAGAATCAAGTCTTAGACGAACATACAGAAGCTGCAGATAGTGAAAAAACTGCTGCAAAACGTACCCGTAAGCCGAAAGCTAAAACTTCAGAGGCAGGTACAACAGCAAGCTTGTTTGGTATAGCGCCTTATCAGCCTAAAAAAAATGAAGAATACATGTCTGAAGGGCAGCTTGAGCATTTCCGCCAGATTCTAGAAGCGTGGAAAGCTGAATTGATGTCGGAAGTAGACCGTACTCTAAACACCATGCAAGATGAGAATACTGCCCTGCCTGATGTAAATGACCGCGCTACCCAAGAAGAAGAATTTGCAATCGAGTTACGGACCCGTGACCGCGAACGTAAACTGATCCGCAAGATTGAACAGTCTTTACAGACCATTAAAGATGAAGACTATGGTTTCTGTGAAACCTGCGGGATTGAGATCGGTTTACGCCGCTTAGAAGCGCGTCCGACTGCTACGTTATGTATTGATTGCAAAACACTGGCGGAAATCAAAGAGAAGCAGAATAACGGCTAATTCTGTGAGCAGTGATTCCTTTCTGATCTCTTCTTTACAAAGGAAAATGTCAATTCAAGAGCATTACGTGGGTCGGTTTGCGCCATCGCCAACCGGCCCTTTACATTTCGGCTCACTTATTACAGCGGTGGCCAGTTACTGTGATGCCAAAGCCCGACAGGGTAAATGGCTGGTCCGGATTGAAGATACAGACATCCCGAGAATCTCTCTTGGTAGTGAACAGCATATCCTTTGTGCCGTTGAGGCCTTTGGTTTCGAAGTAGATTCACATATTATTTTCCAGAAAGACCGCCTTGATATTTATGAGTCGGTTTTGACACAATTGCGAAAGCAGGGCCTAGTTTATGCCTGCCAGTGTACCCGTAAAATATTAGGCTCCAATCATATCTATACAGGTACCTGCCGCCATCTCAATCTGCCATTTGAGCATCAGGCCATCCGTATTAAGGTAAGTGACGAAGAACTGTGCTTTACAGATCGACTGCAAGGCAAGCATTGTTCTAACTTGGCTTATGATTTGGGTGATTTTGTGCTCAAACGTCGTGATGGGATTATTAACTATCAACTGGCTGTAGTAGTGGATGACTACTTACAGGGCGTTACTCACGTGGTACGCGGTGCCGATTTGCTCGACAATACGGTCCGGCAAATGTGGCTGGGTTCAGTGCTGGGTTATCCTGTACTGCATTATATGCACCTTCCGCTTGCAATGAATAGTCAAGGACAAAAGCTCTCCAAACAGAATCTGGCATTAGCACTGGATTTAAGCCAGCCCTCTGTCTTACTACAAAAAGCTTTAAATGCTCTAAATCAGCCTGCTGTTGATTTGGATACGCCTTCTTTAATGCTCAAACAGGCAATTAGCCAGTGGAGTGTTGAGGCCATACCTCACAGCTTGATGCTAAATGGTCACTATCTGTAACATGAAAAGATTGCTTGAATCTGAAAAGTAAGCTGCAATGGAGCAGAACAGATCAGTGGAGCAGCAAGATGTTTTTTATTTTCGGTATCGGGCCCAAAACAAAAACAGTTGAAAATGGACAGTTTGTGTGTCCAGTTTGCCGGACACGCAGCGCTTATGAACTGAAGCAGCAACGTCAGTATTTTTCCTTATTTTTTATACCTCTCCTGCCCCTGTCAAAGGCTAAAGGAGAACTTGTAAAATGCCTGCATTGTGGCCATGAAATGCCGGGCATGGTACTGGAGCATGCCCGGATTTAGAAAATTTAAAAGCTGGATTCTTCACGGTTTGGATTGAGGACCTGAGTAGAGGCATCAATTTTTAAAATCAGGCTGATCATTACAGCACACATCATGAGTGAGGTTCCTCCATAACTAATGAAAGGCAGCGTTAGTCCTTTGGTTGGCATAAGGCCCATGTTCATGCCAGCATTAACCAGAATCTGCAGCAGAAAAATAATACTGATACCATAAGCCAGATAGCCTGCACGCAGGTATTGATGTTGCAGTGCACGATGGCCAATTTTGATACAGCAGGCAAGCATGGTAAAAGAAAGGCCAATGACTACAAAAATACCAAAAAAGCCCAGTTCTTCACCCAAGACGGCCAGCATGAAGTCAGTATGCGCTTCTGGTAGATAAGACAGTTTTTGTACACTATGCCCAAGTCCGGTTCCAAACCACTCCCCCCGGCCAAATGCCATTAATGCATTAGACAACTGATAACCGGCACCGAGCGGATCTGCCCAAGGGTCGGCGAAAGAAATCAGTCGCTGGAATCGATAAGGCTCAAACAGGATCAGGAATACGATTGCTGCAACTACGGCGCCTAAAAAGATCAGGAAGGTTCGTGGCGGTGCACCGGCCAAGAAGAAAATACCCAGCATCATCATGACAATAACCACCGTAGCGCCGAGGTCTGGCTCTGCCACAATCAGGCCTACAGTAATAGCCATGATTGCACCTAAACGCACCAGACCTTTCCAGTGATTTCGCACTTCTTCAGCACGGCGCACCACATAGTCTGCGGTAAAAATTGCCATCATTACCTTTGCAATTTCGGTGGGTTGCAAAGTAAAACCGCCCAGCCTGATCCAGCGGGTAGAACCATTTACCTCAGTCCCGATGACCAGCACGGCGGCTAGTAATACAATAGTAATGAGCCATAATGGGAATGTATTTTTAAACCAGACATTCAGGGCAATTTTATAAGTCAGAAATGCTGCAATCGCTGCAACTACAATTGAAAGAGCGTGACGTATAATATAATGAAACGGATTTTCATGCAGATACTCGGCATAGGGCATCGAGGCGGATGCAACCATCACCGACCCGAGACATAGCAATGCCACAACACAGAAAATCAGAACATTACGCGCTGTAATTTCAGCCGGTATTCGTGGTGCACAACGCTCATACCACTGCTGGACCTTGTTAATGGTTGTCTGAGCAAACCCAGCCATAGACCTTTCCTTATCTTTCTTCTTTTAGACCAATGCTTTTACACAAGCAACAAACTGATGACCTCGATCATCATAACCTTTAAACATATCAAAGCTGGCACATGCAGGAGACAGCACGACCACATCCTCTGCATCTGCCTTGGCATGGCATAGCTGTACCGCCTCTTGTAAAGTTGCAACTTTTAGAATTTCAGTACTGCCTTTAATTGACTGTTCAATCTTCAGTGCATCTTCACCAATCAGTACCACTGTTTTGACATATTGCTGAACTGCTGCGCGAAGAGCCTTAAAATCCTGCCCTTTGCCCTGTCCGCCTAAGATGACCACAACCTTACCTTTACGGGGTGCTATGGCTGCGCCTAAGCCCTCAATTGCCGCTAGAGTTGCACCGATATTGGTTCCCTTAGAATCATTGTAATAGCGTACGTTATTCACCGTATCGACATATTCACAGCGATGAGCCAAGCCTTTAAAGCTTTTTAATGTTTCTAGCATAGAATTTAAAGGTAAACCGATAGCTTCACCTAAAGCCAGACAGGCGAGTGCATTTGCAATATTATGCGTACCCTGGATATACATTTCTGTGCTGTTCAGCAGGCGCTCGCGGCCACGAGCTAGCCAGAGTGTACCGTCTGTATCACGCAGTACACCATACTGGTTCATATCTGGCGCATTCAGCCCAAAACTTTGTACTGGCACAACATCAGGAACTAAAGGGCGGCTCAAGGCATCATCACGGTTAAAGACGACTTTTTTAACGCCCTGAAAAATCCGGTGTTTGGCTGCATGATAACCCAGCATATCACCATGACGGTCCAGATGATCTTCACTCATGTTAAGCACGACTGCCACCTCGGCATTTAACAGTGAAGTGGTTTCTAACTGAAAACTTGATAGTTCCAGAATAATCAGTTCTGGCTGATCTTTAAGTAAATCAAGCGCCGGACGACCCAAATTCCCGCCCACTGCGACTTTTTTCCCAGCCTCTTTTGCCATTAAACCAATCAGTGTGGTCACGGTACTTTTAGCGTTCGATCCGGTAATCGCTACAATTGGCACCTCGGTGGCGCGGCGCAACAACTGGATGTCACCTACTACTGGAATTCCTTTTGCTGTAGCTTGCTGAATTTCAGGAAGCTGTGGCGCGAGACCGGGGCTTAAAATGATTTCTTCAGCCTGTAGCAGTAACTCGGTATCTAGTTGTCCGAAACTGGTCTGGATACCTGCAGGAATCTGGTCATGTCCTGGTGGATGGGTCCGTGAGTCTGTCACAGCCACCTGATAACCACGCTCATGAAGAAAATTCACGGCAGATACGCCCGAGATGCCCAAACCGGCCACGACTTTTAATCCGCCACGCTGTATTAACATTTTTGCCCCGCATCTATGTGTATTTAGAAACTGACGAAATGGTAGCACTTTGAGATTTTGAAAGCTTTTTCTGTTTTGCTTTTAACCTCATTTTTTTTGTGTCAGCGCGTAAAAAAGCCGTCATCTTGGACGGCTTTTTATAGTTTCAGTTATTGTTATTTAAAGATTAGTGCCATTTTACAGGCTTTACCTCATCATTTTTTATCTGTTTCATATCTGGTTTGGCCTCACAACCACAGCTTCCTCCACAGCCACTACTGGTCGACTTTGGTTTTAACCATTTTGCCAGTGTATGCCACTGTTTCTGCTCACAGAAACGAGAAAGGCTGAGGAAGACCGAATTGGCAGTTTTTGGGAAGACCTTTTTGAAGACAACCACTGCGCTCCAGATCACTACCAGCGCGACTATAATCATTTCAATCATCTCAACCTCCTCTCTTCACTTAAGCAAAATAATGTGAAGCAATTTGATAGGTCAGGAATGACATAAAATATGCCAGACCAAACAGATATGTGGTCATAAAGGCCACTGTTTTCCATAAACCGGTTTCACGGCGTACTGTTGCCAGTGTTGCCAGACAGTGCGGGGCATAAATAAACCATACCAGAAGAGACAGACCGGTGGCCAGTGACCAGCCACTACCATCTGCACTGATGAGCTGTGAAAGTCCCTGTGATACCGCATCTTCATCGGTTGCAGACAGGGCATAAACAGTTCCAAGAGCTGCAACCACTACTTCACGCGCAGCCATGGCCGGAATCAGGGCAATACAAATCTGCCAGTTAAAGCCAAGTGGGGCAAAGATTGGCTGCATCAAGTGGCCAAGCATCCCGGCAAAACTATAGTCAATATCTGGCATAGTCGCGCCTGCTGGTGGCTGCGGAAATGTACAGAGAAACCAGAGCAGAACCGACAGTGCAAAGATAATGCCACCCACGCGTTTCAAGAAAATCTTGCCACGGTCCAGCAGGCCAATCCAGATATTTTTAATATCCGGAAAGCGATAACTTGGTAACTCCATTAGCAAGGTATGCTGAGATTTATCTTTATAGAAGAACTTCATGATGGTCGCCACCAAGAGCGCACTAACAATACCAGCCATATATAAAGCAAACAGGACCAGGCCCTGCAAATTCATAAAGCCCCAGACTGTCTGCTCCGGAATAAAGGCAGCAATTAACAATGCATAAACTGGCAGTCGCGCCGAGCAGGTCATCAGTGGCGCCACCAGAATAGTGGTTAAACGGTCACGTGGATCACTAATACTGCGGGTTGCCATAATACCGGGAACTGCACAGGCGAAGCTGGACAGTAAAGGAATAAATGCCCGGCCACTCAGTCCTGCCTTGAACATCAGTTTATCTAGCAAAAATGCTGCTCTAGGTAAATATCCAGACTCTTCCAGTACTAAAATAAAGAAAAACAGAATCAGAATCTGTGGCAAGAACACCACAACCCCGCCTGCGCCGGCAATAATACCGTCAACCACCAAACTGTTGAGAAGTGGCTGAGAAATATAAGGACTGATAGTTTCACCCAGCCAGCCAAAGAAAGTTTCGATCCCGTCCATAAAGGGCGCAGCCCAGGCAAAAACCGCCTGAAAAATCACAAACATCATCAAGGCAAGACTCAGCAGCCCCAAGACTGGATGCAAGAAGATCTTGTCAAAAAAGTCGGTACGTTTATCTTCCTCATCAATATAGTTCACCACATCTTTTAAAATATGGGTGATCTTTTGATGAGTACTGCCTGATAAGCCGCTGAGTTCGGTATGTGGCACATCAAACTTGCGCTGATCCAGTGAATTGATCAGGCTTTCAACCCCGGCATTACGTACAGCCACAGTTTCAACCACATTTACACCCAGGCGTTCAGAGAGCTTTTGTGTGTTGATCTGCATGCCGCGACGACGTGCTTCATCCATCATGTTTAGAACCAGCAGAATCGGACGGCCAAGCTCGATCATTTCCATGACCAGTCCTAAATGCAATTTCAGATTGGTTGCATCCACCACACACAGAAATACATCCTGCTGGCCTTCTTCGGTAATTTTGCCTTGCACTACATCGCGGGTAATGGCTTCATCCGGACTGGTGGCATTTAAACTGTAGGTTCCAGGTAAATCCAGTACACGCACCTGCTGACCCGAAGGCAGCTCGAAAAACCCGGTTTTCCGTTCAACCGTTACCCCGGCATAATTGGCTACTTTCTGGCGGGTACCGGTCAAATGATTAAATAAAGAAGTTTTTCCGCAGTTAGGATTTCCCACAAGGGCAACACGTAAGGGCTCACTCATGCAGGTGTTCCTTCTTTACTGATTTCAATTTTCTCTGCTTCGGCTCTACGCAGGGCAAAACGGGTAAAACCAATCTGGATCAGGATTGGATCACCACCGAATAGCCCTTTAGTAATGACCTGAACCTGAGTTCCCGGAACAAAGCCCAAGGTTTCCAATCGGCTTGCTACAAGGTCAGACTGCTCTGAAGTGCCATCCAAAGTCCGGTTGACCTTGGTAATGATGGCAGTTTGCTTAACTTTTAGCTCTGATAAACGCACCGCATCTAATCCTAATATTTTTTGCCCGGCCAGTATAACAAACAAATGAGAATAATTAACAAATAGGGATCGATTTCAATTCTATTTTTCTGCACAAATCGACAATCACCCTGTTTTAAACTACAGTTTGACAAGTAATAAAGAGATGGATTGGAACAGATTAAATGCTCAATAAAAAACCACGTATCCCCTCTCCGGTGCAGATTCCGGAACATTTAAGTTTTTTACAGGGTTTTCGTGATTTTTTAATTGCACAGACTGTTAGTCCGCATACCCGGAATGCTTATTTATCCGATCTGATCCAGTGTAGTGAATATTGTCCCTCTACTCCGCTACCGCTCTGGAACAGTGAAGATATTGCCGATGTTCTGTTTGAACTCACCAAACAGGGCAAAAGTCCCCGTTCAATTGCACGGACACTGTCGGCCTTACGTTCATTTTTCAAATTTATGCGTGAACAGCAATTACGAAGCGATAATCCGGTTGCTACACACAAAACGCCTAAGCTTGGCCGTGCGCTTCCTAAAGATCTGTCTGAACTCGATGTTGAACACCTGCTACATGCACCTGACATCAATACTGCACTAGGACTGCGAGACCGGGCTATGCTGGAAGTTCTATATGCCTGCGGACTGCGGGTCACCGAACTGTTAAATTTAAGGCTGGAGCTGATTAATCTGAAACAGGGCTATCTACGTATTACCGGTAAAGGCAACAAAGAACGTTTAGTTCCTTTGGGACAGGTCGCCATTGAATGGGTCGAGAAATATCTCAATGAAGCACGGCCACAACTCTATAAAAGTGCAACAGACTATCTGTTTTTAACTCAGCATGGCGGAATTATGAGCCGGCAAAATTTCTGGTATGCCATTAAGCGTTATGCTCTTCAGGCCGGTATACAGGCAGAGCTTTCCCCACATACATTAAGACATGCTTTTGCCACACATTTACTTAATCATGGTGCTGATCTTCGTGTAGTACAGATGTTGCTGGGCCATAGTGATTTATCCACTACCCAGATTTATACTCATGTAGCTCAGATCCGTATGCAGCAATTGCATGCAGCTCATCATCCTAGGGCTTGAGAATAAGCTGGTAAAACAGCACATGAAGATTGAACTCACGCCCCATATTTTTGTTATGCTAAACATCTTCAAATAACACAATGTTTAAAATAAGGGTTGTCTATGTTATTTACCCGTTCGAAAATTTTTATGGCGTGTGCCATGAGTACTACTCTCCTGCTAGGCGCCTGTTCTAATGACAAGAATAACCAAGGCAATACCAATACCTTAACTGCAACTGCTCCTGCAACAGGTGAAGCATCCAACCTATCCGAGCGTAATGCCCAGCAACGTCTGATCAAGACACTGCAACAGCATTTCAAGAAGGCCAACATTAATGCCAAAGTGGTTGATGTCAAGGCAACAGAAGTGCCAAACCTGTACTGGGTTTCACTCGAGGGAATGCCGTCAGTTTATGCCACCAGTGATGGTAAATATCTGATTCAAGGTGATGTGATCCGTCTAGGGGACAAGGAGTTGCATAGTGTGAGTGAAAACCTGCAATCAGTTGAGAATAAACGCTATCTACAGGAACTGAAAACTGAAGATCTGATCGTTTACCCCGCTAAAAATAAAACCCAGCACATAATTTACGTATTTACCGATGTTAGCTGTCCATACTGCCAGAAACTGCATGCGCATATGGATGAAATCACCGCCAAGGGCATCGAAGTACGTTATATTGCCTGGCCACGTGGAGATCAGCTTTTCCCTGCGATGGAAAGTATCTGGTGCAGTAAAGACCGCGCTGCTGCATTTGAGCAGGCTATTCAGGGAGTACAGCTTCCTGCTGCAACCTGTAAAACTCCAGTTCGTGCACAGTATGAATTGGGCCACCGTATGGGAGTTAATGGAACACCAGCGATTTATAACAGTGAGGGTGAATACTTAGGAGGTTACCTTGCACCAGACGAACTGTTAAAACGCTTAAATAATTAATTTTTATATAAAACCTAAATATTTTTTATAGGTGAAGATAATCAATCTTCACCCTAGAGTCTGGCGGTTTTTTTAGCTATGATCTAGGCCTATTCAAGTTTTTAATGATGTATGGAGTGTGACGTGAAACCAGTTCGTCTGGCGATACTCGGTCTTGGGACCGTGGGTGGTGGAGCCCTTAAACTATTAGAACAAAACGCTGCTGAAATTAAACGTCGCACCGGTCGAGAAATTCAAATTACCCACGTCGGTACCCGCCGTCCACGTCCTGACCTGGATTTACCGGCTACAGTCAAGCAAAGCGCTGATCTGCTTGAAATTGTACGTCAGCCTGATGTTGATGTAGTGGTAGAGCTTATGGGCGGTATTCATCCGGCCTATGAAGTCATCATGGAAGCCATTAAACATGGCAAACAGGTGGTTACTGCCAATAAGGCGCTACTGGCCGAACATGGCAATGAGCTGTTCAAGGCAGCCGATGATCATGCAGTACAGATTGCTTATGAAGCTGCGGTTGCGGGCGGTATTCCGATTATTAAGGTAATTCGTGAAGGTTTGGCTGCTAACCGTATTGACTGGCTGGCTGGCATCATCAACGGTACAGGCAACTTTATCCTGACCGAGATGCGTGAAAAAGGCCGTGCTTTTGCTGATGTACTGAAAGAAGCCCAAGATCTGGGCTATGCAGAAGCTGACCCGACCTTTGATGTCGAAGGGATCGATGCTGCACACAAGCTGACGTTACTGGCCTCAATTGCATTCGGTATCCCACTGCAGTTTGATAAGGTGTATACCGAAGGTATCAGCAAGATTACTGCTCAAGATGTCAAATATGCTGAAGAACTAGGTTTCCGTATCAAACATCTAGGTATTGCCCGCCGTACCAGTGCTGGTATCGAGTTACGGGTACACCCAACCCTGATACCTCAGGAACAGCTTATTGCAAATGTAAATGGTGTGAAAAACGCTGTACTGGTTCAGGCCAATGCTGTTGGCCCTACCCTGTACTATGGTGCCGGTGCCGGTGCCGGACCAACAGCCTCTGCAGTAGTGGCTGATGTAGTTGATATCGTGCGGGACATTTCCTATACCGAAGATGGTGCAGGTACTATTCCGCAGCTGGCTTTTGAGGCATTGACTGACCTGCCAATCCTGAGCCGCGAAGAAATGACTACAGGCTATTATATCCGTGTTGATGCTGAAGACCAGACTGGTGTTCTAGCCGATATCACCACCATATTAAGTCGTGACGGTATTAGTATTGATGCCATCATGCAGCAACCGCGCCTTAAAGATATTATTCCAATCGTCATCATGACTGATCCGATTGTAGAATCAAAAATGGATGAAGCTCTTGCAAAAATTCAGGCTTTATCTGCCGTTCGTGGCGAAATCGTGCGAATTCGTTTAGAATCGCTTGATAGTTAATCAGGTGGAGAGGGTTTAACCCTCTCACCAGCTCTACCTCATATTTGGAACATAATCATGTCTAATGCCAATCGTTATACCGGTCTTGTAGACCGTTATCGTGACCGTTTGCCCGTTTCAGCAACGACTCGTGCTATTTCTCTGGGCGAAGGTAATACGCCGCTGATCAAGCTTGAGAATATTCCACGTATTATTGGTAAAGATGTTGAAATTTATGTGAAGTATGAAGGTCTTAATCCGACTGGTTCATTTAAAGACCGTGGCATGACCATGGCAGTAACCAAAGCGGTTGAGGAAGGCTCTAAAGCAATTATCTGTGCATCTACAGGCAATACTTCGGCAGCTGCGGCTGCTTATGCAGCACGTGCCGGTATCAAAGCTTTTGTTTTGATTCCTGAAGGCAAAATTGCGATGGGTAAAATGGCTCAGGCTATGATGTATGGTGCAATCACTATGCAAATCCGTGGTAATTTTGATGATGGTATGCGTCTGGTGAAAGAAGTTGCCGATCAGGCACCAGTAACTATTGTTAACTCAATTAATCCATTCCGCTTACAGGGCCAGAAAACGATTGCTTATGAAATTGTAGAAGCTCTTGGCCGCGCACCGGATTATCACTGCCTGCCTGTAGGTAATGCCGGAAATATTACTGCGCACTGGATGGGCTATACTGAAGCTGTTGCTAATCAGCCTGCTGACCAGTTCGAGCAAGTGATTTATGATGCCGTAACAGATACCTTTACTGGACCTAAGCCTGAAGGCCTACCTGTTATGGTGGGTTATCAGGCTTCAGGTGCTGCTCCTTTCCTGCGTGGTGCTCCCGTAGCTGCGCCAGAGACTGTGGCTACAGCCATCCGCATTGGTAATCCACAAAGCTGGAACCATGCTAAAGCAGTTGTACGTGATTCTGAAGGCTGGTTTGATGAACTGCAAGATAGCGAAATTCTAGACGCACAGCGTATGTTATCGATGTATGAAGGTGTATTTGTAGAACCTGCTTCAGCCGCTTCAATTGGCGGTGCGATCCGTGATATTAAGGCGGGTAAAATTGCTGAAGGTTCAGTTATTGTCTGCACAGTCACAGGAAACGGTTTGAAAGATCCAGATACAGCAATCAAGCAATGTGCTGATGCGGTCATGCTGACGATTGACGCCACAATGAATGATGTTAAGACCTCTATTCTCTCCAATATGGAAAAATAATCTGGTCTGAATATAAAAAGCCCTGTTTCTACAGGGCTTTTTATATGCTTAAGAGCTAAATTCTATCATCAGCTCGTGAGGTTTGGGTTAAATATTCTTAGGAAGCTGATTAAGCCAGCTAAATAAACGGGTTGCATCATTATTACGAGACTGGGTATCTGACGCACCTAATAGCACCACAATAGCCGGACGCTGATTTACAGTTGCATGCATAACTACACAGCGGCCTGCTTCATTAATAAATCCGGTTTTAGACAGGTTAATATTCCAGCCCCCGTTACGTACCAGTGCATTGGTATTATTCGATTTAAGCACACGGTAGCCTAGATTAAAATCATAGGTGGGTGTTGTTGAAAACTGGCGGATCAGGCCGTACTGAGAAGCAGCACTTACCAGAATACCCAAGTCACGGGCAGATGCGACATTACGTGCATCCAGACCCGTAGATTCATAAAACTTGGCACTATGCATGCCAAGCTTGCGTGCCTTGGCATTCATTGCTGCTACAAATGCCGGTTTTCCGCCTGGATAGGTCCGTGCGAGAGCCGCCGCTGCCGGGTTTTCAGACTTCATTAAAGCAAAAAGCAGAACTTCTGCACGGTTCATTTTGTCACCGGCACGCAGAGTAGAACTGGCTTTTTTAGGACCAATAAAATCAATAGGTTGCAAAGTAATTTCTTCTGACATATTTAGACGTGCATCAGAAGTCACTACGGCAGTCATCAATTTAGTGATTGATGCAATCGGTAATGCTGTGTTGGTGTTTTTACTGAACAACACCTCACCTGTTTGTGCATCCATGACCAGTGCTGCACGGGCATTCACTGAAGGTTGGTTCACATACGAGGTTGAGTTAATAATCTGAACCGTTTTAGGTTTCAGAGTGGCTGCTGGACTATTTTGCTGACGAATAGTGGTAGTAACGCTGGTAGAACCTTGTGGGGATGGTTCATCAGCATTCATAAACTGGCTGACATCTTCTGATGACCAGTTAAGTGATGCAGAGTTACTGCCTCCCGGAGAGGAGTTCACAATGAGTTCTGCAAAGCTCGTTGAACTCAGGCCAAGCAGGACAGACATGCTTAGCACATGCATTAAAGACTTTTTAGAATTTTTCACGGCGGTATACTCGTCTTGGAGAGGCAAAACGCGATTTGCTAATTACCTCAAATATGCCTTACATTTGTACAAAACCCGTAGCTTTTTATCGCTTAGGTAATTGTGCATATCTATTCGTTCAATTTTAGAGATAGGATTGCTAATTTTGTCGTTTCATTGCAAGCTAATTTTGCTTTATGTAACAAAAATCATGATTTTTTAGTTTAAGGAGAGCCAAGTTGATCACTATTTTAGTCGTCGATGACCATGAATTGGTACGTACTGGCATTTGTCGTATGTTAGAAGATCATGCAGATGTACAGGTGATCGGGCAAGCAGAGTCTGGAGAAGAAGCCATTGCTTTGGTCCGGCAGCTTCATCCTAATGTAGTTTTACTTGATGTGAACATGCCAGGTATTGGCGGAGTAGAAACGACCCGTCGTCTTTTACAGACTGCCCCTGAAACCAAGGTTCTGGCGGTCAGCGGTTTAGCTGAGGAACCTTACCCGTCTTTGTTACTTAAAGCTGGTGCCAAAGGTTATATCACTAAAGGTGCACCTATTACAGAAATGGTACGTGCTATTAATAAGGTCATGCAAGGAGGCAAGTATTTTAGTGCTGATATTGCCGAACAGTTGGCCAGTTCTTATCTTTCTGATACACAGCAGTCTCCTTTTGATGCCTTGTCTGAACGGGAAATGCAGGTCGCCATGATGGTAGTGAACTGTATCAGTGCTCAGGAAATTGCAGACAAGCTCTTTGTCAGTGTTAAAACAGTCAATACTTACCGTTATCGTATATTTGAAAAACTTGATATTGATAGTGACGTGAAACTCACCCATCTGGCGATCCGCTATGGCTTGATTAAACCTTAAGTATAGGCGTAAAGATGGCCCCTCTACGCCCCGCCTCACTGCTTCAGACCATCTACCGTCTGGGAGAGTGGTACAGTGCTTATCGTCTTGTTTTAGCACTTAGTCTTAATATTATTTTTGCACTAACCCTTGAGACTGTTGCTCAAGACTACCAGCATCCTGACCTGTACTTTTATAGTATTGTCGGTTATGCCCTGATCAGCTGTATCCAGCTGATTTTTTATAAAATTCTACCTTTTGAAATTTCGAAGCAGCTTATTTTACTGTTTATAGTAGATGTATGCTGTTTTAGCCTGCTAAATTTTGCACTGGGTGGACCCAATCTGCACTTAAGTCTACTTTTTGTGGTGACGGTCTTTGCCGCAACAATTTTACTCAGGCCGCAGCTTGCTTTAATTATCACACTGGTTGCTGTAATTAGTGTGATTTACCAGCAGGTAGTAGGAAGCTTTTTTAACAGCTCCCATCTCAACAGTATCAGTAATAGTGCTTTATTAGCTTTTTTATTTTTTGTGATGTATGGCATTGGACAGATTGCTGTACAGCGGTTTCGCCTTTTGGAAAATCTGAATTTTTATCAGTCTATTGAGCTTAACCAGCTACAGAATATTAACCGGGCTATTTTGGAGCAAATTGAGGTAGGCTATTTAGTTTTAGATGAGCAGCAGCAGGTGATTTTAAATAATCCGGCAGCCTGTTCATTACTAGGTATTCCACCGATTTTTACTGATGAAAAGTATTTTCTACGTAAACTCCAGCCAGACCTGTATACGCTTATCCGGTTTAGTGACTTAAAAGATGGTGAAAGATTCTTGTTTGAATCGCAGCTTTCACCTTACAGTGTCGATATACAGGTTCAGAAACTTCTTGTGCCTCATCAAGCTTTAACCTTGTTGATATTGCAGGATGCCCAGAAAATCAAGCAGCAGGTACAACAATTAAAACTGATGGCACTGGGACAGCTTTCGGCCAGTATTGCCCATGAAATTCGTAATCCTTTGGCAGCTATTGTTCAGGCTAATGAATTATTAGCTGACAGCCAGCCAGAACAGTTGCAGATGCTCACTGGCATGATTGACCGGCAGTCACAACGTATTGACAAGATTATCCATGATACCTTGAATATGGCACGTAACAGTCCGACTGAGCCTGCTAAAATCAGATTATCAGGTTTTCTTGCCCAAGTTTTAAATGAAGACCTGATCGATATAAAACAGGCTGTACAGCTACAGATTGAGCAGGATATCTGGATTTATTTTGATGAACTCCAGCTACGTCAAGTGCTTATTAATCTGATCCGTAATGCATTAAGGCATAATTCAGCAGAGCAGTCTTTTATTATTATACGGGTACATGGCACAGAAGAACGCGGCTGGATTGATGTCATTGATTTTGGTCAAGGCGTAGCAGAGCGCGATATTTCACAATTGTTTAAACCCTTTTTTAGTACCGAAATCAATGGAACTGGTTTAGGATTATATTTATCTCACAGTTTTTGTGAGGCTAATCATGCAAAACTTACTTATGTTAAGCAACAACAAGGCGCATGTTTTCGAATCGAATGCTCCATTATTTATTAGAATTAACCAGGTTTTTCGAACATCATGACAAATCAGCAGGCACTTATATTATTGGTCGATGATGAGGAAGACCTTTGTACTTTAATGCAAATGTCTTTGGCCAAAATCAATATCAGGACCCACATTGCACATGGACTGGAGCAGGCAAAGAAACTTTTTCAGCAACATGCTTATGATGCCTGCCTGACTGATCTGAATTTGCCAGATGGCAATGGGCTGGAATTAGTCCATTATGTTTCACAACTTTATCCTTGTACACCGATCGCCGTTTTGACCGCCTATGGCAATATGGAAATTGCTATTTCAGCACTCAAGGCTGGAGCTTTTGATTTTGTCAGTAAACCTGTCAATCAGGCCCATCTACAGCAACTGGTTCAAAAAGCACTCAATACGCCTCAATCGGCTCAGCAACTGGTTCAAGATGCTTTGGAAAATCGGATGTTGATTGGCACTTCTTTGCCAATCCAGCAGCTCAAAATTGCCTTGAAAAAAATTGCCCGCTCACAGGCACCGGTTTTTATTACTGGTGAATCCGGTACAGGCAAGGAAGTAGTGGCTAATCTGGTGCATCGCTTAAGTAACCGCAGTGACGGGCCATTTATTGCTATTAACTGTGGCGCTATTCCAGGCGATCTCATGGAAAGTGAGCTGTTTGGACACAAAAAGGGAAGTTTTACCGGCGCAAGTCAGGACAAACAGGGACTAATTTATTCTGCCCATGGCGGTAGCTTGTTTCTGGATGAAATTGCTGAACTGCCTCTGGCCATGCAGGTTAAATTACTCCGTGCCGTACAGGAAAAGAAAATCCGTCCGATTGGTAGTGATCAGGAAATTGATGTGGATTTTCGTGTAATTAGTGCCAGTCATCAGGACCTGGAAATACTAGTACAGCAAGGTAAGTTCCGGCAGGATCTCTTCTTTCGGATTCATGTCATGGATATTGTTCTGCCCCCCCTGCGTGAACGTGAAGATGACATTCTTCTGCTGGCTAAACATTTTATTCAGGAAGTATGTAAGGAGTGGGATATTCCCAATAAAATTCTGACCGAGCGCGGCCAGCAATTTCTGATGCAGCAATATTTTCCGGGGAATGTGCGTGAACTGCGTAATATTATCGAACGTGCGATCACATTAAGTGATAATGAATATATTGATTTACCCCAACTACAAAGTGCACCTTTGCGCAATGTCCAAAATTTTGTAGCAGGCCAAATTAATCATGAACCGCTAACGGACCAAGTCATTCCGTTGAGCCCTCACAGGAAAATTCCTGCCGAAGGCCTGGAGCAATATCTGGAAAATATTGAAAAAGAAGTTCTGCTCACTGCACTGAACCAGACACACTGGAACCGGACTTTGGCTGCTAAAAAACTTGGAATGAGTTTTCGCTCTTTACGTTATCGACTTAAAAAATTTGGGCTGGATACCGATGATGAGTAGTCAGGGATATTTCTTTAATAGTAATTCTGCCACATTGTCCAGATAAGTTTCTTCTTTAATACTTGGGCTCATCGGAAATAGCTGATCCGGTTGAATACCACGGCCTTCAATCATGTTGCCGTCTGGAGTGTAATAATGTGACACCGTCATCTGTAGTGCTGCACCATTAGGTAAGGGAAATAACTTCTGGACTACACCTTTACCATAGCTTTTTTCACCAATAACCCAAGCTCGTTTCTGAGCTTTTAGAGCTCCTGTAAACACCTCAGCCGCAGAAGCAGAACGGTTATTGATGAGAATACCCATTTTCAGGTTCTGGAACTCATTGCCCGGTAAAGCCTGAAACTGCTGGCTGCCTTCTGAACGACTTTTGGTGGAAACAATAACGCCCTGATTCAGGAATAGATCTGCAGTCTCAACCGCAGCCGAGAGTAATCCACCCGGGTTATTGCGCAGATCAATCAGGACTGTTTTCAAACGTGGTGACTGGTTCTCTTCAATAAGTGATTTAATCTGGTTAGCAGTATCCTGCTGGAATACATGTACCTTGAGTACCAAAACCTGCTGGTTATGAATCAATATCGGCTCAATATCGGCTTCAATCTTCTTGTTACGGACCAAACTGATCGGTGTGGCGTTATTGCCCAGCTGCATTTCTAGCGTTGAACCGACAGTACCATATAACAGGTTATTGACCTGGCTATGGTTCAGACTCTTAAGTTCCTGGTTATCAATACGCGAGACGGATACACCGTTGCGTAATCCCAGTTTGGAAGAGTCCGAGCCATCTTTTAAATCACGGATCCGCCACTGGCGATCATGCGCATCATAATTTAAATTAAAATCAATTGAAGCAATATCTCCTTCAGTATATTGAATCAGTTCACGGTAATCCTCTGCTGAAAGATAGCGTGAGTAACGGTCCAGCCCACTGACCAATCCTCTAATTGCCTGTTGGAACAGTTCATCATCAGTCTTATCGGAAACATAGTTATCTTTTACAATTCCATAAATCTCGACAAACTGCTGAATGGACTCAACCGGAATTTCAGCAAAATCTTCTTGCGTCACTGGTGAATTTAACTCAGGCACAAATGCATCATTAGCCGTATTGGCAGCCAGAATAGTACTACTCCAACACCCTAATAGGCCGGCAATTATTGCCCTGTATTTCCAGTGCTGGAGCATATGATTCACCTATCGTTGTTTAAGAGGTACTTAACTGAATCAGATTACGTCCCTGCATTTCTGCCGGTACAGGTAATTTCATAAGATTTAGCAAAGTAGGTGCAACATCGGCAAGTACTCCCCCTTCGATAATCTCTGCAGAGGTCGGTCCGACATAGATGAAAGGAACCAGTTCAGTGGTATGCTGGGTATGGACCTGACCACTTTGGTAATCTTGCATTTGTTCAACATTACCATGATCGGCTGTTACCAGCATGTGTCCATGCTTGGCCATTACTGCTTCATAGACCCGACCAAGACAAGTATCTACTGCTTCAACCGCTTTTACTGCGGCATCAAATATACCGGTATGGCCGACCATGTCACCATTTGCATAGTTTACTACCAGCAGATCATATTCACCTGAATGAATAGCCTTGACCAGTTCATCCGTGACTTCATAGGCACTCATTTCAGGCTTAAGGTCATAAGTTGCCACATTTGGAGAAGGTATCAGGATGCGCTTTTCACCCGGATATTCTTCTTCACGGCCGCCACTAAAAAAGAAAGTCACATGAGCATATTTTTCAGTTTCGGCAATACGGAGCTGGGTTTTGCCCAGATTGGACAGGTACTCGCCCAGAGAGTTAACCAGAGCATCCGGCATATAGGCAACCGGTGCATCAATAGTGGCCTGATAACGGGTCAGCATCACAAATTTGGATAATGCTGGCACAACCTTCCGTTCAAACCCCTGAAAATTCTTTTCCACGAAAGCACGGGTCAGTTCGCGTGCGCGGTCTGCACGGAAGTTCATAAAGACCACTGCATCGCCATCCTGAATTTTTACAGGCTCACCAATACGAGTAGCTTTTACAAACTCATCTGTCTCATTTGCTGCATAGGCCTGCTCTAGCCCTTCAGTTGCAGTCATTGCTACGCGCAGTGCTTCACTTTCAGTTAACAGCCGATAGGCCTGCTCTAAACGATCCCAGCGGTTATCACGGTCCATAGCATAATAGCGGCCAATCAGGCTAGCAATACGCCCCTGACCCGGGTATTGGGCAAATAAGGCATCCAGCTTCTGCAAAGATGACTCGGCACTTTTTGGTGGCGTGTCGCGGCCATCTAGAAAAGCATGCAGATAGACCTGTGCACCACGTTTAAGCGCCAGTTCACACATGGCCATAATATGGTCCTGATGTGAATGCACTCCGCCTTCGGATAGCAGCCCCATAATGTGTACTGCACCGTTAGCTGTCTTCGCTTTCTCTACGGCATCAACCAGCACTTCATGTTCAAAGAATGCTCCGGTACGGATTTCCTTGGTAATACGAGTAAAGTCCTGATATAGCACTCGACCAGCACCCAAATTCATATGGCCCACTTCTGAATTACCCATTTGTCCATCTGGAAGCCCCACGTCCTCTCCAGATCCAGAAATCAGACCATGCGGATGCTTTTGCTTCATAGCGGTCAGATTGGGTGTTTTTGCCGCAAGAAAGGCATTGTCCTTAACCGCTTCACGATGACCTATGCCATCCATGATGACCAGTACGTGTGGAATTTTGCCTGTTGTCGCATCCGTCATGTTTTTACACTCTTTTCTGTTTGCAAATTCATCAGGCTATCTTAACCAATTTTGGCTCAAGACTCTATGTAGTCGAGATGAGTTTAGACGATCCCGTCTATCAGTTCCTTCAATTGGTCTAGCGTGCCCGATATAACAAATAACTACCACCGATAAACATCAGCAGAATCGGGAAAAAGACAAACCAGACTGGAGAAGGTGAATAGACCAGACTGGCATAGCCAAGAAAATCCTGCAGATAGTAAAAGCCGAGACCGATAAACAGCGCAATAACCAGCCGGAAGCCCATCGATTGCTGACGTAAAGGACCGAAAATAAATGAGCAGGCAATCAGTACCAAGGTAATCAGGGCAAATGGTGAAGCCAGTTTCTGCCAGAAGGCCAATTGATAGGTTTTGGGTACTTGACTGTATTCTTCCATATAACGCATGAAGCTTATTAGTTGACTTGGAGATAAATCTTCTGGGTCTAGTGTTACCATATGGACATATTTAGGTTTTAACGCCAGTGCGAGAGGCTGCTGTTCAGCAATATGCTGTACTGCATTACCAGCTTCCAGAATGTCTACCTGTACAGAATTCTGTAAACGCCATTGGCCATCTTGTTCAAACTGGCCAGAGTCAGCATTCAGTAAAGCCTGCAAGCGGTAATCCTGATCGAAGTCGACTACCTGTACATTACGCAGATTTCCTTGCGAGTTAGCATAATCAATATAAATAAAGCGCTGGCCTTCCCGGCTCCAGTAGCCTTTGACTTCACCCAGCTGTGCAACTGAACGGTGACTTTTTACACTTTCGGCACGCTCATTAGTTACAGGAATAACCCATTCACTCAAGGCAAAAGATAAAATCACCAGTAATAAGGCTGAACGCATTACCCAGCTAACAATCCGCCAGAGACTGATACCGGCGGCACGCATGATAATTAATTCACTGTTTGAAGCTAGCGTCCCTAAACCTAAAACTGCACCGATCAATGCCGAAATCGGTAGAATTTCATAAATATAACGTGGTGCGCTCCATAACACATACAATAGTGCCTGCCAGGCATTATAGCCTTCTTTCAGATTTCCCAGCTCCCCCAGATAAGTAAACAGGACCTGCAAAATAGACAGCACGACGGTTGCCCCCAGCATGGCGAGCGCTGTGGTTTTGGTAACATGTTTTGCAACAATTCTACGTGCCAGCATTAGGATCTTACTCGCTTGATCTGTTTCTTAAGTTTAGGGGCCAGTTTCTGCTTTCTGGAAAAGAGAGCGCCAGCAACAGCATATACCAGCAAAACTGCCGGATAGGCCCAGATTCCGATTTCATCCTTACTGGCCCGGGTTTTAATGGCCATCAGCGCTACAATCAGACTGGCAAAAATAAGCAAAGCCGGAAATAACTTCATGTAGCGTCCCTGGCGTGGGCTGACCTCAGAAAGCGCCATCGCCAGAATTAATGCGACCATAATGGCAAACGGTACAAATATCCGCCACCCCAGTTCACTTGCCACCACCGGGTCAGCCCGCTGTTCCCAGAGTTTACTGGTGGTAAGTGCAGCAACATCATCACTTTCAAAATTTGCAGTCTTGTCATTTTCCAAACGTAACCGGTAACTTTCAAACTCTGCCTGTGAATAGCGCGGTTGACCCGGATAAATCTCGTAACGGCGGCCCTGCACCAGATCAACAACATTGGCGCTGTCATCCATCATTTCTACCCGGGTAGCTTCTTTGGCCAGAATCATGACATCAGGTTTACCCGGCTTTTCTGCCCGTTGATAAAAAAATATCTCTTTTAAGTTTTTATGATCTTCCGAAAGTGAACCGGCATAAATCGTATAAGGACCTGAAGAAATAAATTCTTTAGGCCTGACCAGATCAAAACCGGTACGCACAGCCTGACTGGTGGTCAACTGCTCAAACTGGCGGATTCCCCATGGCGACATCCACAGCATCAATATGCTCTGTACCAGCATATAAACCAGTGTCAGGGGAATTAGAAGACGTGCTAGCCGGTTACGGCTAATACCACTTCCGTTCAGCACTGCCATTTCATGGTCAACATAAAGACGGCCAAAAACCAGCATTAAACCGATAAAAAATCCCAGTGGAAGAATCAGGGTCAAGAATTCCGGTAAACGGTAGCCAATAATACTCAGCAGAATACTGGCATCAAGCCGTCCTTGCGCTGCGACGCCGAAATACTTGATCAGACGCCCGCCCATCATGATCAGGGTCAATAAGGCAATGACCACCAGTGAAGTCGAAACTACTTGCTTGACGAGATAACGCCGGATAATCAAAGTTAATCTTCCAAAAAGGCCAATCGGAACTAGCGCTAGTTTACCCGAATGTTAAAAATATAAAACCTATCACGGACTTGCTTATTGAAACGCTATCAAAGGAAATGTTTCAATGGTTTAATAAATCAAGCTATTGAATAGGCATGAAAGACATATGAAACTGACAATTAATACCTCTTCCTCTACTCTGACTTCCAGTCAACATCTGATCATTCTGACTGATGCTGAAAACCTTGAACAGCCTGCCACAGCCTACCAGTTCAATGAACTAAAGGCTTTAATAGACGCGACACAGTTCAAGGGTAGTTTGAATGAATGCCTGCCATTAATCGCTCAGACTTCAGCTCATCAGAATGCTGTACTGCTGGGGCTCGATAAGGTAAGTGAGTTTAAAACAGCCAAGTTAGCAAAAATTGCACAAACTGTTATTAAATCTACACAAAAAAAATTCAAGCACATCACTATTGATATTTCAGCACTACCTGATGAATTTCACTACCTGTTTGCTCTTGGACTGACTCAGGCGGCTTATCAGTTTGATGAATTTAAATCAAAGAAAAATGAGTTCCAGCTGGAACATATTGAACTGGTTGCACCTCAGAGCAGCCTGAGCCAGCAACAGCTAACGCTTTTACATGCCGTACAGTCGGGACAAAATTTTGCACGGGATTTAGGTAACCGTCCGGGCAATATCTGCTTTCCTGAATATCTGGCCGAACAGGCACAGGCACTGGCGGCTCAATATCCTGATCTGTTAAAAGTTACTGTACTTAATGAACAGCAGATGGCTGATCTGGGCATGAATGCTTTTCTGGCTGTAAGTAAAGGTTCAGACCGTCCGGGCCGTGTCATCACATTGGAATATAAAGTAAAAACCGAAGAGGCACCAGTAGTACTGGTGGGTAAAGGTGTTACCTTTGATACGGGCGGTATTTCACTTAAACCTGGTTTAGGCATGGATGAAATGAAATTTGATATGTGTGGTGCCGCTTCGGTATTAGGGACCATACGTGCACTGTGTGAAGCAAAACTGCCAATTCATGTTATTGGAGCAGTTGCGGCTGCTGAGAATATGCCTTCCGGACACGCTACCCGTCCGGGTGATATCGTTACCACCATGAGTGGCCAGACTGTCGAAATCCTGAATACTGATGCTGAAGGCCGTCTTGTACTCTGCGATACCCTCACTTATGTAAAACGTTTTAATCCTGCACTGGTGATTGATATTGCTACTTTAACCGGGGCATGTGTTGTAGCGCTGGGTAAAGTACTTTCTGGCCTGTTTACACCAGATGATGAACTGGCAGCCGAAATTACCCGTGCCGGAGAGCAGAGCCATGACCGTGTATGGCGTATGCCGGTTCTGGACGATTACCAGGAACAGCTTGACTCGCCATTTGCAGATATGGGCAATATTGGCGGGCCACAGGCCGGTTCAGTGACTGCAGCCTGCTTTTTGCAGCGCTTTACCACAGATTACCGCTGGGCACATCTTGATGTTGCCGGTACTGCGTGGTTATCTGGAGCAGCAAAAGGCGCAACTGGCCGCCCTGTTCCAATGCTGATGCAATTTTTAGCAAACCGTGCAGCGGCTAATGGCTAAGGTCAGTTTTTATCTGTTTGAAAAAAGTCAGGAACGGCAAGTAGAAAGTGCTTGCCGTTTATGCCGTAAGATCTTGCGGCAGCCTGCCAGAATCTGGCTATATTGCCCCGATCCAAGTATGCAGCAGCAGCTGGATGAAGCATTATGGAGTTTCGATACAGCCAGTTTTATTGGTCATGGCATTGACCAGGTTAATGCATCGGTGTGTATTTCTGCCGAGCTGCCTGCTGAATTAGACTGGCTGGTGTTTAATTTTTCTGACAAAGCGCTTGGTCCAGTTGAAGAATTTGGACATATAATTGAAATTATTGAAAACAATGAAACTGCCAAGCAAACTGGTCGGGAAAAATATAAAACTTACCGGCAACTGGGTATTCAACCCCGCACATTTAAACTGTAAATCAGCTTTATACCATATACATGAAATGATCTAGAGGAGAATCAGGTGGCCCTTAATATTGGTCAAGACTTTAAAAAGCGCTGGCTGGATACTCCGGAACCTGTCCGGCAAGTATATGAAGATGACCTCAAGCGAATCTGTGAATTACTGCGACCAGAAACTTCTATCCAGAACTGGCAGGCAAGGGAGCAGAGAGCTCAGCTTGAATCACACCAGAGAATTGAAACTGCTTACGCTGAACTCAAAGCAGAACTGCTGGAACAGGCCCGTATTCGCAAACAACGGGCTCTAGAAAAATCTCTGGCGAAAAAACGCGCTGACCAGGCTGCTTATAATGCCGGGCTATATGAAGATGAAGCTCATCAGTTTCATCAACAGACTGAGCAGCTGTATATTTTGAACCAGATGCTGAGTCAGGAAACACTAGAGTACAGTTCACGTTATCATAAAAATCCTGAGCTTCCAGCCATTGATTATGCCCAGAAATATTTTCTGAAAGTTCAGGATGAACAAATTCTCACTGAACTTGAAAGTGTACGCCTGCGTTTAGAGCTTGAAGCAGATACCCAGATCGAACAGGCGGTGAGTGCCTTTCGTGCCAGGTTACAGGCAGCAGCTCATGAAGAGATCGAATACATCCTGAAAAATACAAAGTTTAAGACATCTATCCAAGATTAGATGCTTAAAACCGGTAAGGCTGGTGAGCTCTCATAAAACTGGCATAGCAACAAGGTAGTGCAATAGATATATACTGCCGAAATCGTGCTCATTACAGCAGTAGGACCAGTTATCAGATGCTCAGGAAGAGTTATGGATACACTCAACCAGCCCGCTCTCTGCTCATATTTCACAACTTTCTATGGGTGAACAGTGGACTATCTCCACACAGAATTTATTGATTAGCCGTGCAGATTTTTCTCTATATCTGTATTTTTATCTCATGCCTCTGAAACAGGCTGATTTAGACTGAAAGAAACTGCCATTTTAAAAAGCCCAGCAGTATATCCTGCACTTACTATGATCAAATTTTAATATAAAAAACCGGTCATAATGGCCGGTTTTTTATATTAAAAGCAAATTATGAGGCTTATTTCAAGAAACCATTTTCTGCCAGAAATGCCATACTGATAGAAGACTCAGGTTTCTGTTCAGCAGCTTTATCACCTAGCAACAAACGTTCAATGTAGCGTGCCAACACATCTACTTCCAGATTAACTTTGCTGCCTGTTTTCCAGGTACTGATATTGGTGCGCTCGGCAGTATGCGGTATCAGATTCAGGCTTAAGATATTACCACGCAGATGATTAATGGTCAGGCTGATACCGTCTACAGTGATCGAGCCTTTTTCGGCCAAATACTTGGCAATTTCTTTTGGAGCAGTCACTTCATAGTAAACAGAACGCGCATCTTCACGGACTAGGGTGATTTCACCAATCGCATCAACATGGCCACTGACAATATGGCCACCGAAACGCGTAGTCGGTAGCATAGCCTTTTCAACATTGACCGGTTGTCCGACTTTCCATTGCCCTAATGTAGTACGGTTTAAACTTTCTCGTGAAACATCCGCTGCATACCAGTTCTCGCCCCATTCAATCACGGTCAGACAGATACCATTGGTCGCGATCGAGTCTCCCAAATTTACATCAGACATATCAAGGTCAGTCTGAATCCGTAACCGTACATCTCCGCCTACGCTCTGCAGGCTCTGTACTTTTCCAAGACTTTCAATAATGCCTGTAAACATAGATCTCTTCTCTTAAATAATTTACCACAGGGCTAATTGCGTACTGACGCCGGAGGTATCTACACCACCAAGTTCAGCAAAATGATAAAGCTGGCTGAGCAGCTGACGTAAAGGCGGACCGGATTTGGCATGGGTATCGGTAATGACAATAAACTCAAGTACACGTGCCCGCTCTGACTGACGCTGCTTGCTGACCCGATAGCGTGGTACATCCTGCGTGAGCAGTGTCACTTTGCCACGCTCCAGATTAGCCTTCAGCAAATCCTTGGCTTCTATATTACCATCAGTTGAATAACTGGTCAGAATATAGCGTGCATTAATCGTTGACAACAGCTTTTCATAAGCTTTTTTAGCATGTTTGGATGAATTGTATGGACTTGGACGTTCTTTGCGCCAGGCACGGTCAATCCCACTTTTATAGCCTTTGGTATCCGGGCTCGGCAAGTCCACCTGGTCCCATAAAGTTAATGCATTTAATACATGATAGTTACTGCTATAGGCATGCTGGTTATAAGGCGGGTCCAGATAGGCGACATCGACCTCGAAGCTACTCATCTGATTAGCCAGATGCTGGGCATCTACACACCACATTTCAGCAGCCGGCTTGTTCGGCTCACCTACTTCGCAGAAACGGCCAGGCGTTAGCCACAATAATGATTCAATTCGTTCCAGGGCTGTTTGGGTCTTTCCTCCCCAGCCCTGATGAAAACTTTTAAATACACCACTGGTATTACTGACAAAACTGGCAGAATAAAGCAATGGCGCAAGCAGGGCACTCATCTCAACATCATCAATTGCACCTTGTGCCTGCCAGGTTGCAATCTGCTGGCGAATAGCGTCAATACGCATACCGTTGCGACGCTTAAAGAACAGTCTATCACGAGTCGGATCATAAACTTCGTCATTACGCGGACACAGATTATGGGTCACCCAGCCTTTGACTTCAGGCAAACGGTTTAAATAATCAATTGCTTTTTGATAGCCGCCCAGCTCTTTAAAAGCAGGCGCCTCTACACAGGACAAGATTGCATGATTCAGTGCATGACTATAAGGTTCCCAGTCATTGGCAATCACACGATAGCCATTTTGTCGGGCCAGACGTGAAACCACTCCGCTGCCAGCGAAGAAATCAGCAAAAATCGGGGCACGTTTATTACCCTGATTCAGGGTACCAGTAATTTCAAGTGCTTCTAAAATCAGGTGGAGTAGTCGGCGCTTGTTACCCAGATAAGGAACCAGCTGATGAAAAAGATATTCATCTGTCGTGCGGGCGGCATGACGACGCTTATGATAAACCGAAGACTCTGAATTCATACTGTCTCTTGAGTAGGGATTAACCTTAAGCGGAGATCATCACCTACAATTGTAGCATCTTCCAGCTTAAAACGAAGTTGCTCAGCCATACTGATAAATTCAGCATTAAACATCGCACGGGCAGATTGCCCCAAAAAAGTGGGTGCAACATAGCTGATCATCTCATCAACCAGTTTTTCCTGCAAGAAGGCCGAAGAAAGCGTTGCTCCCGCTTCAACCAGCACATCAAAAATCTGATACTGGTTACATAAGGTCTGTAATAGCCCTTTTAAAGGCTGTAACGGTAATTGTATCACGCCTAAGTCGGCAAGTTCCTGCCGGAAGGGTCCCATTACCATAAGCTGTTCCGGACTAGCCAATATTCTGGCCGTTAACGGTAACTGCCCCTGACGGTCCAGTACCAGCCGTTTGGGCTGCACAACGGTCTGCAAATCAGTCCCGGATAAACAACGTACATTTAGCTGGCAGTCATCAGTCAGCACGGTCTGTATACCGGTAATCACTACTCCTGAAATTGCACGCCAATGTTGCACATCCTGCCGGGCAGCTTTACCTGTGATCCATTTTGACTCACCTGAAGCCATTGCTGTACGACCATCGAGACTGGAAGCTACTTTAAGACGTACATAAGGCATGCCTACAGCCATGGCTTTCAAAAAGCCGCAGTTAAGCTGTGCCGCTTCATTTTCACAGATACCACTCTCCACCTCGATACCAGCTTGTTTTAAAATGGCTATACCCTTACCTGCGACCAGCGGATTCGGATCAGGGCAGGCAATTACTACTTTTTTTAATTGATGTTTGACCAATGCTTCTGCACATGGAGGAGTACGGCCATAATGTGCACAGGGTTCCAACGTGACATATGCAGTTGCGTCTTGAGCCTGCTCACCCGCCTGACGCAACGCAAATACCTCGGCATGAGGCTGTCCCGCGCGTGGATGATAGCCTTCACCAATAATTTGGCCATCCTTGACAATTACACAGCCAACATTCGGATTGGGCTTGGTTGAATACTGACCGAGACGCGCAAGCTCAATGGCACGCCGCATATAAAAATAGTCTTGGTCAAGTCCACTATTCACTACCTTTCTCCGCTTCTGTTAACGTTGTTGCATCTGTTCAATTTGGCGCCGAAATGCCTCAACATCCTGAAAGTCCTGATATACCGATGCAAACCTTACATAGGCCACATGGTCCAGTGCAAACAGAGACTGCATGACGATTTCACCGATAGTCTGCGATTTAACATCACGTTCACCCAAGCGACGGATCTGAAGCTGAATATCGCTCAGTACCGTTTCAATCTGCTCTTGAGTCACCGGGCGTTTTTGCAAGGCATGCATCAGGGAACGACGAAGCTTGGCCTCATCAAACGGTTCATTTTTTCCATTGGATTTAATGACACGCGGCATGACGACTTCATAACTTTCGAACGTCGTAAAGCGCTCACCGCAATTGATGCACTCTCTTCGCCGGCGGATCTGGCAGCCCTCGGCAGCAAGACGCGAATCAATGACTTTACTGTCTGCGGCATTACAAAATGGACAATGCATAGACTTGAATAGAAATGATCAACTTAACCTAGTGTAGCAAAAATTCTGCATATTGCTGCACTTTCGCCAGTTCTGCCATAAAAAAACAGCCCCGTAGGGCTGCCTGTCATCAGGTTCCCGCTTATTCGATGCGTTCCCCATGCTGGCTTAAATCCAGACCCATACGTTCATCGTCAGAAGAGACACGCAGGCCAATCACCAGATCAATAATTTTTAGAATCACGAAGGTCAAGATGCCGCTATAAGCAATAGTCGCCAGCACACCCTCTACTTGTACCCACAACTGTTTCATCATGTCGGTAGGAACTGCATCACCCATAATCAGTTCACTGGCAAATACACCGGTTAAAATTGCCCCGACAATACCGCCTACTCCATGCAGGCCAAAGGCATCCAGCGAGTCATCGGCTTTGAGTAACCGTTTAAGAGCTGTAGTGCCCCAGAAACATGATACTCCACCAATCAGCCCCATAATTAATGCGCCACTTACTGTCACAAAACCTGCGGCCGGAGTAATAACCACCAGACCAGCTACCGCTCCTGAAACAGCACCCAGTACTGAGGCCTTGCCACGTACAAATTTTTCTGCCACCAGCCAGGCGATTGTAGCTGCGGCTGCTGCCACCTGAGTCACGATCATAGCGTAGCTTGCTGCTCCATTTGCACCCAGTGCAGAGCCGGCATTGAAACCAAACCAGCCTACCCACAACAGGCTGGCGCCCAGAATAGTGAGAGTCAGATTATGTGGCGCCATAGATTCACGGCCTAATCCCATCCGTTTACCCAGCATATAGGCAGCCACCAGACCTGCTACACCAGCATTGATATGAACTACAGTACCACCAGCAAAGTCCAGCGCACCATCATTGGCTAACCAGCCACCACCCCATACCCAATGGGTAATCGGGGCATAGACCAGCACCACCCAGAATGCGACAAAAGTAATAAATGCGCCAAATTTCATCCGCTCGGCAATCGAACCACTGATGATAGCTACCGTAATAATGGCAAAGGTCATCTGGAATACAATAAACAGAATTTCCGGGATGGTGCCTTGCACAGCAGACGGCCCGATTCCCATAAGCATGAGCTTGTCCAGTCCACCAACAAAGGCATTACCTTCGCTGAATGCCAGACTATAACCAATCACAATCCAGACTATACTTACTACGGCAGTAGCCACAAAGCTGTGTGCCATCGTACTTAAAACATTTTTCTTGCGGACCATACCGCCATAGAATAGAGCCAAGCCTGGAATTGTCATTAGCAGAACGAGTGCGGTAGAGATAAGCACCCAAGCGGTATCACCTGAATCGGCCTGCGCCTCTTCTTCGGCAGGAGCTATATTAGCCGGCTGTTCGGCCGGAGTTATTATTGTAGAGTCAGATGAAGTTGAAACCACAGTTTCAGTAACGGCGGAATCAGCTGGTGTTGGTTCGGCCCAAGCCGCTGATCCACCTAAAAGTGCGCCCGACAGACTGAGCGCAAGCAGCATTTTTTTCATTTGTGTCCCCCAACCTTTATTTCTGAGTTATCAGTTACTCAGCAAACTTTATGCCAACTTAGACAGCATCCGGTCCTGTTTCGCCAGTACGAATACGGATGACCTGTTCCAGATTGGTCACAAAAATTTTCCCGTCGCCAATTTTTCCTGTGCTGGCAACACGGGTAATAGATTCAATCACTGAATCCACCAGATCATCACTGATCGCAATTTCGATTTTTACTTTTGGCAAGAAATCAACAACATATTCTGCACCACGGTATAGTTCAGTGTGGCCTTTTTGACGTCCAAAGCCTTTGACTTCAGTTACAGTAATACCTTGAACACCGATGTCAGACAGGGCTTCACGCACGTCATCCAATTTAAATGGTTTTACAATTGCAGTTACGAGCTTCATTTCAGTTTCCTTCGGCTTGTTTCACCAGTAAGGTTTTATGTTCAATTTTCATGCCAAGAATCTCTAAAGGTTGGGGAAAATAGAATTTTTTGGCATGAGACGTACGCTTGATTATACTTGATCAGCTTGACTAAACTTTAAAAAATAAACATTTTTATATGTAATTTTAACTCGTTCAATATATAAAATTTTATATGTACTCAACAGGCTAGGGTATACCCCTCAGCAGTGTTAAAGTATGCCCATATTTATAATTTTCTGGATTCCCTATGCTTGAAACCCTATTACAGGCCATTCTTGAGCAGATAGACCAACCTAAAAAAGATATTGAGAAAAATCTAAGGGCTTTATTAAATGAAGCTGTAGAAAAAATGGATCTGGTTTCTAAACAGGAAATGGAGCGGCAGCGTGTTGCTCTACAAAATGCCACTTTGCGTCTCGAACAGCTTACGCAACAGGTCAATATGCTGGAAGAGACTTTAAAGAACAAAAAATAAGCACCTTAACAGTGCACTTGAAGACCATAATCAACAAAAATAAGATCATAACGGAACAATAAAATGTCTTTTGCCAAAATTTACACCCGGGGGGTGCTGGGACTACATGCGCCTTCTATTGAAGTTGAAGTTCATGTGAGTCAGGGGCTTCCCTCCCTGACTATTGTAGGGCTTCCTGAAGCCGCGGTACGTGAAAGTAAAGATCGGGTTCGCTCGGCGATCATTAATAGCGGCTTTCAGTTTCCCACCAAACGCCTTACTATTAACCTGGCTCCTGCCGATTTGCCCAAAGATGGATCACGTCTGGATCTACCAATTGCCTTGGGGATTTTGGTTGCTTCGGGCCAGCTCCCTGAACAAAGTACAGAACAGATTGAATTTATTGGTGAACTGGCTCTAGATGGCTGCTTGCGTCCGGTAAGCGGCACACTGGCAATTGCCATGGCGTGTCAAAAAGTACGGCATCAGCTGATACTGGCAGAAGCAAATGCAATGGAAGCAGCGCAGCTCCCTGACTTTCAGGTCTACGGAGCACAGCACCTAAAACAGGTTTGCCAGCATTTACTACAGCAACAGCCATTATTACCGGTTAAAAGGAAACTATCTAAAGCTGCTCAAGATTATAAACTGGATTTGGCAGATATTAAGGGACAACTGCGCCCACGGCGTGCTTTGGAAATTGCAGCAGCAGGCGGTCACTCTCTACTTTTTAAGGGCCCTCCTGGAACTGGAAAGACCCTGCTGGCTTCAAGGTTACCCAGCATTTTACCTCCGCCCAATGCCCAGGAAAATCTTGAAGTTGCCAGTATCTATTCAATTGCCAATGTTCAGCATCCCTTTGGACAACGGCCTTTTCGGGCTCCACACCATACTGCATCTGCTATTGCGCTGGTCGGCGGCGGCTCGCAACCCAAGCCTGGTGAAATCACTCTGGCACATTTAGGTGTTTTATTTCTAGATGAGCTTCCTGAATTTGACCGCAAAGTACTGGAAGTTTTACGTCAGCCACTCGAGTCTAAGGAAATTGTTATTTCTCGGGCTTCCCGGCAAATGACTTTTCCGGCCAACTTCCAGTTGGTAGCAGCTATGAATCCTTGTCCATGTGGTTATGCATTTAATCAGGATAACCGTTGCCAGTGTTCAGCCGATGCAATCAAGCGCTATCAGAACCGTATTTCCGGTCCATTGCTGGACCGGATTGATCTGCATATTGATGTGCCACCCTTGCAGGCACATGAACTCCAGCAAACCACACCTGCTGAGAATTCAGACACAGTCAGGAAACGTGTCATTTTAGCTTATAAACAGCAGCTCCAACGCCAGAGTTGCCTTAACCAGCTGCTTTCCCCTAAACAGCTCGAACTGCATGCACAGCTGGACCAAAGCTCACTACGTATAATTGAAATGGCACAGCAACGACTCAATCTCTCTGCCCGTGCTTATCATCGGGTTTTACGTGTAGCCAGAACAATTGCTGATCTGGCACTTTCCAAAGAAATCCAGACAAGTCATTTAAGTGAAGCGCTTTCTTACCGCAGTCAGTCCTGAACTAAAAAAGCCAAGACAGATTCAGATCAGCTTGGCTTTTATTTCTGAGAATGCTTAAAAACTGTATTTTAAGCCAAGTACCACTTTATTCTTTTGTTTATCATCCATACGGTCATATCCACCAATAATATAATCCAGACTCATATTGGCTCCGGTATCTCCTAAAGGGTGACTTAAACCGACAGTAAAATGTCTGAAATTGAAATCTTCTGTCGTCGTAATAAATTCGTCATCATCACCATAGTAATAAGCGCCCAGAGCAAAATTTGCAGTAAAAGCTTGTGGTAAAGCCCGACTGTAAGTGGCTAGCAGATAGGTATCACCCTGATTACCCCAAGTGGTATTTTGGGTCAGCGTCTGGGCAGTAATACCAAAATCTTTATAATTTAAGCCAAGCAGTGTTTCAAAGCCGTCAGAGTCAACATCTGAGTTATAGTAATAATAGTAAGTACCGCCTATCGTGAAGCCAGTATCTTCATTGATTGAACCTTTATAACCCAGATAAAAATCATGCTCAAAGGAGTCACCACCCTTATAGCTTTCAGTCAGTGGATCGTAATCAGCCAAAGAATAGTCCAGACTGGAACCCCAATACCCCGCATAAAACCCAGATGGATGGCTATAATCCAGCCCACCTTGTATAGTTGCATCCGAGTTCTCAGGAACATTCGTTAGACCACGCAGGTTATAGCTGGAAAATACTCCGATATTTCCGGTAACCTCTCCCGGAAAAGGAAAAGGCCGGGTTTCTTCTGCGAGACTTAAGCCAGAAACTCCACTGATAACTGTAAAAAGAGCAGCTTTAAGAATATTTTTTGACATCTTGTATCCCCTTTAGAGAGTGGCGTGTATTGTTTGGTTTGTTTTTAAAATTCACGCCTAAGACTTAGCAATAGTTATGCCAATTTATTGTTTTTAGAATGATCAAATAATAATAAATTAAAGTTTGCTATTCGACTGGGACCTACTTAAAAAATCAAATAAATGTCTAAATAACAAAATTTACTTCAGTGGGCCTTATTATTTTTAATAATGTAAACAGAATACTGCGACTTTGGTTTTGAATTTTAATTCAGATAAAGCGATACACTTTTTATTCAAGACCATAATTCAAGTTAGTAATAATGATTATTATTATATAAAAGTACTTTTATTTAACTCTCTTCTTAAAATAATATTCTGATTTGAAAGTAAATTTTAAAATAAAACATCTTATAATGAGTTTTTTAAAAGATTACTTAAATTATTATAAATGTAAATATTGCATAACTTTAGTGTAATAAAGATAATAAAAACGTTATTTTTTTATAAACTTTATATAAAATCTAACCTGATTTTGTGTTTTTTCTAAACAAAATAGTAATTTATCTTATTTATGAGGCTCCAATGCTAAAAGTCCAAAAACTTACTTTAGCAGTTCTAATTCATGCTATTGGCCTAACCTCAGTCTACGCTAGCGAACAAAGTGAAGCGAAAGGATTTGTCGAAGATGCTGAAGGATCAGTTTTATTCCGCAACGGTTATCTTTACCGTGATAAAAAAAATGGTGTTCATGACACAAGTTCATGGGCACAAACAGCCATTTTTAATTTAGAGTCTGGTTTTACTAAAGGTATCGTTGGCTTCGGGGTAGGAGCTGTCGGTGATTTATCATTTAAAATCGGGGATAATAAAAACTCTGCTAACAATATGATTCCTCGTGACAGTAATGGGGAACCTTATGACCACTGGGCTCGTGGTGGCGCAAGTGTGAAAGCTCGTATGTCTAACACCACAGTCCGCTATGGTACTCAAGTTCTGGATTTGCCCGTACTGGCAAGTAACACTGCACGCTTGGTCCCTGAATACTTTACAGGTGTACTGGCAAACAGCCGTGAAATTGAAAATCTGGAACTGATTGCCGGTAAATTTACTAAAGACCAGATGTCGGATCAGATTTCTACAGACGGAAACAACCTTGATCGTGCAGTAGTTTGGGGCGCCAAGTACAAGTTTAATGACCAGCTCAATGCTTCATATTACGGTTTAGACTCTAAGGATAAATTAGAGCGTCACTATGTAAATGCTAATTACAAGTTGCCTTTAACTAATGACAGTTCTATTACTTATGACTTCAGTGGTTATCATACTGAATGGGATAGAGATGCATTAACTGGTTATACGACAGCAAGTAATCCGGCAGACCGTTCAAATAATATTTGGGCAATTTCTGGAACTTATAACCAGAACGCGCATACGGTAATGCTCGCCTATCAGCAAAATACAGGCAATACTGGTTATGACTATGCTTATAATGCTGATGGTTTCCAAAGTATCTATTTGCCAAACTCATACCTTTCTGACTTCATTGGAAACCATGAAAAGTCAGCTCAAGTTCAATACAATCTTAACTTCAATGACTACGGTATACCGGGCTTAAACTGGACGACTGCATTTGTTTATGGCTGGGATATCAAAACTCCGACTACGGATGATGCTCAAGAACGTGAATTCTTCAATCAGGTAAAATATACCGTTCAATCTGGTTTTGCTAAAGATGCAAGCCTTCGTATCCGTAACTCGTACTATCGAGCAAGTGATGCATACCAAGGTATGTACATTGGTGATACTAATGAATGGCGTATATTCTTAGATGTTCCTGTGAAATTATTTTAATTTTTAGAACTATTTAAGTGAAAAAAACCTGCACATTATGCAGGTTTTTTATTGCGTCCTTAATTATCAGAATAAGAACGCCGGGCCTAAGACAAATTATTTATTTGCTTCAGCATAGGCAGCAATTGAGCTCAACACTTCTTGTTTAGCTACATCTGCACCTTCCCAACCACTTAACTTAACCCACTTACCTGGTTCAAGATCTTTATAGTGCTGGAAGAAATGTTCAATTTGGCTGATCAATAAAGGTGGCAGATCGGTATATTCTTGAACGTCTTTATAAATTGGCGTTAACTTTTCGTGTGGTACAGCAACAAGTTTGGCATCTACACCGCCGTCATCTTCCATGTTCAATTTACCGACTGGACGGCAACGAATAACTGAACCTGGTTCAACCGGATATGGTGTAACAACCAAGACATCTAGTGGGTCACCATCCAACGATAAAGTATTTGGCACATAACCATAGTTCGCTGGATAGAACATGGCGGTACCCATAAAACGGTCTACAAATAGTGCATCAGAGTCTTTATCAATTTCATATTTGATCGGTGCTGCATTTGCAGGAATTTCAATAATTACATAGATGTCATTTGGTGCATCTTTACCCGCTGGGATATTGCTGTAGCTCATAGCCGTACTCTTTAACAGTGAAGTCTTCAGATCCTGTCACTATTACGGACAGGATCAAACCGATGAAATTATAACGCCAGCTCACTAAAAATGAAGATTTATCTGAGCAATGCTTTAATCAACTAATCTTGATGGTAATAATCAGCAGAAATATTGGACAGAGTAGTGAAAGGCACCAGATGATCGAGCGTAACATGGCCAGATTGGCCAGGTAACAAATACCATAGATGACCCGTAACACCAGATAGGCCAAACCTAAGGTCATAATAATGCCCTGTGGTACGACCATGTACTCTGCCATTAACACTGCCGCAATAAAAAGCGGTAAACTCTCAAAACTGTTCTGCTGTGCCGCATTGGCCCTGGCAGCAACACCTTTGGTCTGGGCAAGAAATTCACGTGGATTCTGGTTATCTCTGGCTTTAAATCCACCAGCCATCTTGGCAATGCCTGTAAATACATAGGGCAACAGACAAGCTGCTAAAATGATATAAATGATCCCGCTTATGCCATGCATGAATATTGTTCTCATCAATTCCCAGTGAAAGATATATCATAGCATGGTGTTTTAGCGACGAATTTTGTTAAATATAGTGTTTTTATAAATCTGATGAGTGAACACGGCATGTTAGCACCTGATGAAAAAGATATGTTTGAAGTGCTGGAGAAACAGCAGCAGCATCAGCGTCAAGTTGACCGCGTTTTTAAGATCGTACTGCCTATTACTGCATTTTTACTGAGTGTTATCTGCGCCAATATGAACTGGACATCCTGGTTGGGCACTTTTATTATCCTGACTATAGCCTTTTATGCAGTTGGTATTAAACGTTTACCACTCTGGCACTGGCTGGTCATTGTACTCATCTACTGTCTGATTGATAACTTTCTGACCTATAAAACTCTTCATATTTCAGGTTTAAGTCGTCAGTTTGGTACGATGTTTATTTTTCTCGGTATAGTGGGTATTGGACGGCCTTATTTTGACCGGTGGTTAATGAAAAAATAATTTTGGGGCAATAAAAAAGCGCCCGAAGGCGCTTTTATTTTAAGCAGTTTTTCGTAAATCTTTACGCAGGATTTTACCAACATTTGATTTTGGTAATTCTTCCATAAACTCCACATAACGCGGGCGTTTATAACCGGTCAGATTTTCTTTAGCAAATGCCAGAACTTCTTCAGTTGTTAAGGAAGGATCTTTTTTAACTACAAACAGTTTAGGCACTTCACCTGATTTCTCGTCTGCCACACCAATAGCAGCCACTTCCAGTACTTTAGGATGTTTAGCAATCACTTCTTCAATTTCAGATGGATAAACATTAAAGCCAGAAACCAGAATCATATCCTTTTTACGGTCTACAATTTTTACATAGCCCCGGTCATTCATGATGCCGATATCACCGGTGCGGAAAAAGCCGTCTTTAGTCATGACTTTTTCAGTTTCTTCCGGACGATTCCAGTAGCCTTTCATTACCTGTGGACCACGGATCGAGATTTCTCCCTGCTCACCCAAAGCAACTTCGTTACCATCATCATCCAGAATAGCCACTTCTGTTAATGGCAGTGGGATACCAATCGTGCCGCTAAATTCTGTAGAGGCTGGTGGATTAGCAGTTGCCACTGGTGAGGTTTCAGACAGGCCATAACCTTCAATGATAGTAGTTCCGGTAACCCGTTTCCAGGCTTCAGCCGTAGATGGCAGTACAGCCATACCGCCCCCCATAGCCATTTTCATTTTGCTATGGTCAAGCTGCTTGAACTCTTCGTTATGCACCAGTGCATTGAACAGTGTATTAACCGCCGGGAAGAATGATGGCTGATATTTACGCAGCTCTTTAATAACGCCTGGTAGATCACGCGGGTTAGGAATCAGAACGTTTGCTTGGCCTTTATACATGCCATACAGGGCACAAACCATAAATGCAAAGATATGATAAAGCGGTAGCGCACAGAAAATACGGTCATTTTTGTCCCCATCTGTTGCACCAAATTTGCTCTGAAAAATACCGTCACATTGCAACATGTTGGCAACCAGATTCCGATGTGTCAGTTCGGCGCCTTTGGATACCCCTGTAGTTCCGCCCGTATACTGAAGAACTGCAGTATCACTTAAGGTCAGATTGGGGCGCTTATAATTGCTTGGATTAGCTTTTGCCAGTGCTGCATTAAACTTGATATGCCCCGGAATATTCCATTCTGGAATCTGCTTGCGTACTTTGCGCAGGACAAAGTTTACCAGTGTGCCTTTCAAGGTACCCAGCATGTCGCCTACGGAAGCAACCACCACATGCTTGACTGGTGTTTTACCAATAATTGCCTGATAGACAGAAGCAAAGTTTTCTACAATAACCAATACTTCAGAACCTGAATCATTCAGCTGATGTTCAAGTTCACGCGCTGTATAAAGCGGGTTGACGTTGACTAATATGAGGCCGGCACGGAATACACCGAGTGCAACAACAGGATATTGCAGGACATTTGGCATCATAACCGCAACACGTGTGCCTTTTGCTAACCCCAAGCTTTGCAAATAGGCAGCAAACTTGCGGCTTGCTTCCTCAAGTTCATTAAAGGACATGGCTTTATCCATAAAGATAAAGGCGTCACGTGTACCAAACTTTTGGAAATTACGTTCGAAAATATCGACCAGCGAGGTATCTTCTGGGGGTAATTCTACAGTTTCCGGTATCCCTGTCTTTTGGTATTCAGCGAACCAAATCTTTTCCATAATGCCATTTTCTCCAATCAATATCCTTAGTCAAATATTTTTCAATGACGAGCCTATTTTTTAACTTGTTTATGCTCGATCATCGCATCCATCTTCACGAATACATTCACATATATAACGTATTTATGAACATGGATGCTAGTATTATCTTTGAATCAGGAGTCTATTTACTTTTTGATATCCTCTTGGCAGAAGTTGCCCTTTAGACGCTCTTTTTCCTAAGTATTTATCTAAATCGCCCGGTTTTATATTAAGAATTTTCTGACCTGCAATTACCTGAATTATTTCATTTAAATTCAAAGTTGTCATAGATAATAGCTGCTCGTCCTGCTCAAGTTGTATCAACTTGTTTCCTTTACCCTTGTTGAGAATTGGCAATTCTGACACGGGTAAGACCAGCAAGCGGCCTGTATCAGTTAATAAGGCCAGATGAGAGCAATCTGGATTTACCAGTAACGGTAAAGCTTTGCCACCTTCAGGAATACTGAGAAATGCCTTACCGGCTTTGGCATTAGTATCCAGCTGTTTTGCCTGGGTTTTAAAGCCATAACCCTTAGAACTAATCGCGATAATTTCCTGATCATCTTCTTCAACCAGTATCTGAATAAAGGAAACACCATTCGCTGGAGAAAGTTTAGAACTGAGCGGTTCTCCCAGACCTCTTGCAGAAGGCAGGCTGTTGATAGCCAGTGCATAACTCCGGCCGGTTTCATCCAGAATATAAACACGCTGGTTACTTTTACCAGAAGCATGACTTAAATACTGATCTCCAGCACGATAGTTAAGTTTTTCTGCATCGACATCTGCACCTTTAGCAGAGCGAATCCAGCCTGCTTCTGATAGAATTACAGTGACTGGTTCTGCCGGAATCAGGTCCTGTTCACGCATCTGAACCGCACCTTCACGCTCCACAATAGGAGAACGGCGCTCATCCCCAAATTTTTTGGCGTCTTCTTTTAATTCACCAATAATCAGATTCTTTAAAGACTCAGGATTAGCCAGCTGTTCACGAATAAGAGCAGCACGTGCCGAAAGCTCATCCTGTTCCTGACGGATTTCCATTTCCTGAAGCTTGGCCAAGTGCCGCAGTTTTAATTCAAGAATTGCCTCAGCCTGGGTTTCATCAATTTTAAAGGTCTGAATCAGTACGGCCTTGGGATGATCTTCTTCACGAATAATGTGGATTACAGTATCAATATCCAGATAAGCAATTAAAAGTCCGGCCAATATATGCAGACGTTTTTCAATCTTGTTGAGATGATACTGCAGTCGGCGGGTAACTGTCTCTTTACGGATTTCAATCCATTCCAGCAGGATTTTCCGGATAGATTTAACCTGTGGACGCCCATCGGCACCAATCATGTTCAGATTGACGCGGTAACTACTTTCCAAATCCGTAGTAGCAAACAGATGGCTCATCACGGTGTCGGCATCTACCCGGTTAGAGCGCAGGACAATGACCAGGCGGGTCGGATTGACATGATCAGACTCATCCCGAAGATCACTAACTAATGGCAGCTTTTTGGCCTGCATCTGGTCAGCAATCTGGGTAATAATTTTGGAGCCTGAAACCTGATAAGGCAGCTCGGTAATAATAATTTCATTTTTTTCGACCGTATACACTGCACGCATACGATAACTGCCACGCCCGGTAGACTGGATTTTTAGCAGTTCATCTTTTGAGGTGATAATTTCAGCTTTAGTCGGCAGGTCAGGCCCTGGAATATACTCGGCCAGTTTGGCCTCGCTGGTATTCGGATTACGGATTAATGCAATAGTTCCCTTAATGACTTCACGCAGGTTATGCGGCGGAATATCTGTTGCCATACCAACCGCGATGCCTGTAGTACCATTCATAAGAATATTAGGTACGCGGGCAGGCAAGGTTACCGGTTCTTTAAGCGAGCCATCAAAGTTATCCTGCCATTCTACTGTGCCCTGCCCAAGTTCAGATAATAATACTTCACTATACTGGGACAGCTTCGCTTCGGTATAACGCATGGCTGCAAATGATTTTGGATCATCCGGTGAACCCCAGTTACCTTGGCCTTCAATAAACGGATAACGGTAGCTGAACGGCTGTGCCATCAATACCATAGCTTCATAACAGGCCGAGTCACCATGCGGATGATATTTACCCAGCACATCACCCACTGTACGCGCGGATTTTTTTGGCTTGCCACTGTGTTTCAGACCAAGTTCACTCATAGCATAAACGATACGGCGTTGAACAGGTTTAAGGCCATCACTAATATGCGGCAAGGCACGATCCATGATTACATACATGGCATAGTTCAGGTAAGCCTGTTCGGTAAATTCTGCTACTGAGCGGTTTTCTGTCGCATGATGCGCAAGGCTTGTCATAACAACCTATAATCCTAAATCAATCGTTTTTATCTGGGTTCTTATGCTATGCCGCACCTGCCAGATACACAAGAGTATGCCGGAATACAGTGCGACAATTTATGTCTTATGATGTGAAACTAAACGTTTTAGAATTTTTAGGCAACCGGAAAACCATGAGATAGCCCAACTTTACAGGCCAATTGACTCCAGTGTTTTACCCTTGGTTTCTTCACCCAGAATAATGATCACCAGCGCTACAGTAACCAGGACCAATGTAAACATCAGGAACACATGGCTAAAGCCATGGTCTGCTACCATCATTTGTGTCACTACCAGTGGCGCCAGTATGCCGCCCATGCGGCCAACGGCTGAAGCCCAGCCTGAACCAAAAGCCCGGATATTGGCCGGATACTGTTCCGGGGTATATGTATAGAGTACGCCCCATGCGCCGAGGTTGAAGAAAGACATCAGACAGCCCCAGAACATGATCATACTGACACTAGAAGCCTGACCGAAGAAATAGGCCGAGACTGCACAAAACCCAATAAAACCCGCCAGAGTGATTTTACGGCCTAATTTCTCGACCAGCCAGGCTGCCACAATATAACCTGGAAGCTGGGCCAGAATCATAATCAGGACATATTCAAAGGACTGGACAATACTATAACCCTGTTTAACCAGCAGGCTAGGTAACCAGGTAAAAATTCCATAATAAGAGTAGACGATCCCAAACCAGATTAGCCATAACATCAGACTGCGACGCGCAAACTGCCCTGACCAGAGCTGTTTGAACGAAACACTTTTCTGGCTAGCAACCGGTTGAACCTCTAGTGTTTCTATTACCTCTACACCACACTGGCGTTCCAGTTGCTGTACTAATATATGCGCCTCATTAATCCGGCCACGGTTAATCAGATAAGGGACAGACTCCGGTACTTTTTTAAGAATAATAAAAATATATAAAGCAGGCAGTCCACCAATTAAGAAAGCCACATGCCAGCCAAAGCTGGGAATAATAAAATAGGATATCAGAGCTGCTACCAGCCAACCTAAACCCCAAAAGCTTTCCAGCAGTACAATAAAACGGCCACGCACATGTGCCGGTACATATTCACTGACCAGTGTTACTGCAACCGGTAACTGCCCTCCCAGCCCCAAGCCCACAATAAAACGAAAAATCAGCAACCAGGTAAGATTCGGTGCTACAGCACAAAGTGCGGTAGCCACGCTATAAACTCCCAGCGTAGTCGCGAATACTGTACGTCGTCCGAAACGGTCAGCCAGCCCTCCTGAAAAGACAGCACCAATAGCCATTCCTACAAAGCCGATACTGACAATCCAGCCACTCTGTACCGGTGTCAGTGCCCAGTCCTTGACCAGAGTTGCCATGATAAAAGCAATAATTCCGGTATCCATGGCATCAAACATCCAGCCCAGACCCACTACCCATAACAGGGTATAATGAAATCTGCCAATCGGCAGGCGCTGTACTCGTGAGACTAAATCCATGCTGCAGTACTCTGGTAATTCAAGTTTTGATTGATAGTCAGGACAAATCTTTAGAGGATGCTGAACTATCATCTTCATCTTTATAAATAAATTTTGGCATTTCCAGACCAAAATAAATAGCAATCAACCGCAAGGTAAAGCCAAATACCAGAGTTGCAATCACTGTCAATTCAAGCGATAAACCCAGATTCAGACAGCTCCAGTAGCAGATCACTGCCACAAAAGAGATACTGGCATACAGTTCACGGCGGAATACTAGAGGCACGTCGTTACATAGAATATCTCGCAAAATACCACCAGAGACCCCGGTAAGCACTCCTGCAACTGCCGAAACCACGAAACCATGTCCCATTTGCAGGGCAATCTGACAGCCAATAATAGTAAAACCAATAAGGCCCAAGGCATCCAGAACCAGAAAGATATTCCGTAAATGACGCATCCATTTAGCAATCAAAATAGTAAAAAAAGCTGCTGCACAGGTCAGCACCAAATATTCAGGATGTTTCACCCAAGTGAGAGGATAATGACCCAATAGCACATCCCGGACCGAACCTCCTCCTAATGCAGTCACGCAGGCAATCAGCACTACACCAAACCAGTCCATGCTGCGTCGCCCGGCAGATAAAGCGCCAGTCATGGCTTCGGCTGTAATTGCAATAATATAAATTATAGTGAGAAGCATTGCCCTGTGTTCCGTCCAGGCTAAAAATAGCGCTATTTTAAGTTAAAGTTGCCAGAAAAGGGGCACAGCATTGCTTAAATTTTTTACCTGAACCACAAATACATGGCTGTTTCATGGTAACCGGCATATCAACCGTCGGGTCCAGAAAAAACCATTGTCCAGCCTGCTGCACAAAATACGATATTTCATGATGAAGTTGTGGCTGCTCGCCATCATAATAATGAGCTCTAAATTCGACTTCAGCATGATGTTTGGTCAGCTTTTCTTTAAAGTTGATTACTTCAAGTCCTAACCAGCGATTTGTCTCACTCCACTGCTGTATAGCAGGTACTTCGAGATAAGGCTGTTGGCCAGATGCTGTAGTTTTTACGATATAGCCAATTTGCTGTAAAGCAAAAGCACTGTAGCGCGAACGCATCAGCTGTTCAGCATGTACCGCTCGGGTTTTGCCACTATGGAGAGGTTCACAGCAATCTTTATATAAGCCTTTACCACATGGACATGATGCGCCTGACATAAGCTGAATCCAAAAAAATAGCCCTTATGAAAGGGCTATTGTAGCGAATTTTCTAATACAGCTTCTAACGATATTCTTCATCAGATGCCGGCTGGTCACTGGTCATAATATGGATTTTCTCAATTTTATGACCGTCCATCGTGACCACTTCAAAGATATGCCCATCTGCCTGTAGCTTTTCACCATTTACAGGTAAGTGGCCCAAGTGATACAGCATATAACCCGATAACGTTGAATACTGCTCACTTTCGTCAACCAAATTACGGCCCAGCAATAAGGAAACATGTCGAATATCGGTTGAGCCTTCCAGCATCAGTGAACCATCCTCGAGGCTCTCTGCAGCCGCTTCCAGCTCATCTTCATCCGGAAATTCACCGGCGATGGCTTCAAGTACATCAATCGGTGTAGCGATACCTTCAATAGAACCATATTCATTTAAAACAATTGCCATCTGTAAGGGTGCCTGACGTAACTGTTCCATTACCATCAGAACCTGAGCATTTTCATGCACAATCACCGGTTCACGCAGATGTTTTTCGAAATTTAGAGTCCCGGTCTCAATGTATTCATTCAGGACTTTATGGGTCAATGCAATACCGGCAATATTATCAAGCTCTCCATGCGCCACAATCAGGCGGGAATGCGTCATGCTTAAGAGACGCTCTTTAATGACTTCAGTATCTTCATCCAGATCAATCCATTCAAGCTCTGGACGTGGAGTCATCACGGATTTGACCGGTCTTTCGGCAAGTCCAAGTACGCCCTGCACCATTACACTGTGGTATACACCATTTTTTTCATCAAAAACTTCATCGGCAAAAGCGCGTGTTGCCAGCACATCTTCCGGCTCGTTTGATGGTGACTCATTACTATTGGTGGTATTTTTACCGCCGAGCATCCGCATCACTGCTGAGGCAGTGCGATAACGTAAATCGGTGGTGGTTACCAGCTTTTCCTGGTTACGACGCATGGTCTGGTTGACCATTTCTACCAGCACCGAGAAGCCAATTGCAGCATACAGGTAGCCTTTTGGAATATGGAAGCCAAAGCCTTCAACCACCAGCGAGAAGCCGATCATCATCAAAAAGCCTAGACACAGGATCACTACGGTCGGGTGGCGATTGACAAACTCCATGAGTGGTTTAGATGCCCACAACATGATTCCCACAGCAATAATGACTGCAATCATCATGACCGAAAGTTCTTTCACCATGCCTACTGCCGTGATCACGCTGTCAAGCGAGAATACCGCATCAAGCACAACAATCTGGACAATAACCATCCAGAAGGCCGCATGTATCGGATTTTCTTCTTTATGTGCATGATTACTTTCAATCCGCTCATGCAGTTCCATTGTCCCCTTAAAGAGCAAGAATACCCCACCGAACAGCAGGATCAGGTCACGGCCGGAAAACGGATGATCAAAAATATGGAAGAGAGGATCAGTTAAGGTGACCACCCAGGCAATAGAAGCAAGCAGGACCAGCCGCATCCCCAGAGCCAGGATCAGACCCAAAATACGTGCGGTATTTCGCTGATGTGGCGGCAGTTTTTCAGCCAGAATGGCAATAAATACCAAGTTATCAATACCCAGTACAATTTCCAGAACGACCAGAGTAACCAGGCCTACCCAAGCAGAAGGATCAGACATCCATTCAAAAATCATTGAACATGCTCCTGCTGGCGACTTACACTTTCTCTTGGAGAACTGTTACTGAAGTCCCGGATTCGGGTCACTATTTTTTCTTTATAAAAGTCAGGATATTCGGAGCGACTACAACCACTGCCCATGTTGATCAATATGTTGTTTAACAGATTTTCAGTATAGGCAAGATTTTTTAGAAATTCATCTTTTTTGTTTTTCAATCTTGTGCTCTTCACCAACTTGATACAAACCCTATCTAAAACCATTATAGCCTTCTACTGAAGATGTCATATTTTTTACTTAAGCTAGAGCTAGAGCGAGAAAAAAGAACATGCTAAGGTAAAAATATAATGATGAATAGTGTACTAGAAATGAGAAATGCCCCAGTTAATCCTGAACCAAGAACAACTCAGCATTTGGTAGCTTTATATTGTGGTTCGCGTCCGGGCAACAATCCAATTTACCGTGAAAAAGCAATTGAACTTTCCCAAGGACTGGCACAACATGGGTTTGGCATCGTTTATGGCGGTGCCAGTATCGGCCTGATGGGTCAAGTGGCTGACAGCGTATTGGAAGCTGGCGGTGAAGTCGTAGGGGTAATTCCAGAATTTATGCTGGATTATGAAATTGCCCATAACCAGCTAACAGAGCTGCATATTGTTGCAAGCATGCATGAACGTAAAGCACTCATGGCAGAACGAGCCAGTGCTTTTGTTGCCCTGCCGGGTGGTTTGGGTACCTTTGAAGAGATTCTGGAAATTGCCACTTGGGGGCAGCTGAATCAGCACCAGAAGCCGATGATTTTATATAATGTAAATGGTTTTTATAATGCACTGATCAACCAGCTGGATCATGCAGTACAAGAAGGTTTTCTGCCTGCTCAGCATCGCGCCAAAATTGTAGTGTGTGAACACAGTAAAGCCATCTTTAATGCAATGAAGAACCTGAACAGTCCAAGCCGCTTTGCAATTTAGTCAACTAACTGTAAAAAACGGGCTTAGGCCCGTTTTTTTAATATTATGTCCCCGAAATGAGCTGATAGAGCCAAGGTAAGGTGGTTGCCAAAAGTACGCTTACAGCCAGTCCGAAGAGCAACTTCATGGCATCTTTACTGACATTGCGTGAAGTCCGGTGCCGGTTTACTTCAACCAGGTGCATTGACATGGCAAACTCACGTCCGGCCAGGAGACCCAAAAAGACCCAGGTGGTACTCATCGGAATATTGCTCCATTCCTTGAACACCAGCAGAATAAAGGCATAGATAAAATCAATAATGGTGGCTGAGCGAATATCTGCTACACCTGTTTTGGTATCAATAATATTCTGAATTTTCCCGCCGCGCTGGTAAAAAATGACGCCAAGCAAAATAATAAAGACTGAAATGGCAAATATCATAAAACCAAAAGGAACTACACGGGGAACATAAACGAAAATATTGGCCAGATCCTGAATCAGCCATTGGCTCCATAAAAATGCAGTCGAGACCCATTGCAGACCAACCCAGAATTTGGGGGTAGGATGATGCCGGGTCTGGCTAAAATAAACAGAGATTCTTTTAATGACAAATCGATAAACCAAAATTGCCACAATAAAAGCCACTGCATAACCCATCATCGATTTGGTCAGCATTGAACCCAGACTGCTTGGCGAGAAAATAGTAAGAACCAGAAAAGTAGTACTGACCGGAATACCGTAGCGCGTGAGCAGAATCAGTAATATGGGAGGAACTATATATAACCAGGTAATTCCTTCTTCAGGAAAAGGAATGGTTTCCAGACGTCCATAAGAAGCATCGCCGATACCCGAAGTCCACCAGCCATACATCAGCACTACCGCTAGAATACTGCTAGTATATAACCACAGTACCCACCAGGGACGATGTGTATTGGATGAAATAAACGTACCTAAGGTTTGCGGCACATCATTTCCGACAATTGAATAAGCTGCTAGACAGAAGCCTACAATCATAAAAATTTCGATTGTCATAGAGGTCAGGATTCTCTTGAAAAATAAGTATCACGACTGCCCCAAGCGGTCGGCTGTGACAAGATTATGACATTTTTATTGCAGCTTCATGACATTCTGATGACGAGAATTTTTTGAGAAATTTACCTTTAAAGAATAAATAAAATATTTTAATGTGAGGCTTATTTGCAAATTAATCATTACTGAGAAAGTACAGAGCACTACAGGACTTTTATTCTAGATTCGATAAACTATCAAAAAATATCATTATTTATAATATTATGGCTGTTACCGCTGAGCATCAACCTGTACAAGCTGAATACCGTCTTTTAGTTTTTTTGGTATCGATCGGCTTCTTCATGCAAGGTCTGGACACCACCATTGTCAATACGGCAATTGCGTCAATGGCCGAGCAGCTGAATGAAGACCCGCTCAAGATGCATAGTGTAGTGGTGGCCTATGTACTGGCCTCAGCAGCCTGTATTCCACTAAGTGGCTGGTTGGCTGACCGTTTTGGTGTGCGCAATACTTATCTTTCAGCCATTGTAATTTTTACCCTAGCTTCACTGGGCTGTGGTCTGTCTGAAAACTTGAACCAGCTGTTGTTTTTCCGGGTAATTCAGGGCGCTGGTGCTGCTTTACTTTTGCCCATCGGCCGGCTATCTATGCTGAAAATTATTCCGCGTACACAATTCCTCTCAGCCATGAGCCTGATGAGCTTGGCAGGGCTGCTTGGGCCATTGATGGGCCCTACTCTCGGTGGCTGGTTTGTTGAAGCATTTTCATGGCACTGGATTTTTCTGATTAATGTTCCGATTGGTCTGCTCGGCTGTATCATGACCTTTAAAGCCATGCCGAATGTCACCGAAGCCAATGTCAGTTCATTTGACTTTAGTGGTTTTATTCTGCTTGTGCTGAGTATGGTCGGTATATCACTGTCTATTGAAGTGATTTCTAATGAAAACTACTCCAATACCTTAGGCTGGATATTATTTGCTGTAGGAGCCATCGCTATGATGGCATATGCTACGCATGCACACTGGCATCAGAATGCCCTGTTCCGTAGCAGCCTGTTCCGAAAAAATCCTGTATTTTCAATTGGAATATTAGGTAACTTTTTTGCACGGCTCGGTGGAAATTCAATTCCCTTTGTATTGCCGTTAATGTTACAGGTTGCATTTGATATCAGTCCGCTACAGACCGGTCTGATGATGATTCCACTGGTTTTGGGTTCCCTGATTTCTAAACCACTGATCAGGCCGCTGATTTCAAGATTTGGTTATCGCCGTTTTCTTATTGCCAATACTTGTCTGGTCGGTTTAACTATTGCCAGTTTTGCCTTGACTACTGCCGATACACCCATCTGGTTAAGAACTTTACATTTTCTGGTAATGGGTCTGCTTAACTCCCTGCAGTTTGTATCAATGAATACTCTGACCCTAAAAGATTTGCCCCAGCAGGATGCCAGTAAAGGTAATAGCTTTCTTTCCATGATTCAGATGGTCTCCATGAGTATCGGGGTAGCGCTGGCTGGTACACTGATTAATATTTTTAGCAATTACTATGGTCCAGTTGATGTTAGCAAGGCCTTTCATTCTGCCTTGATCTGCCTGGGTCTGATCAATATCTTGGCAATGCTGATCTTTTGGCGGGTTCCAGATGAAAAGCAGATACAGCCGGAGTCCTGAATTTGACTCGAACTTTTAGTAGAAGCAGTTTATGCTTAAGCCTTCTGCCTATTACCTGCTAAGTTATGCCTCAGACTATTTCGCCAAAAATTGCCTGGTCATGGATGCTGGCCGTTGTTGGAAGCGTGCTGCTACTGGGTTTAATACTGCTGAGTGTATTTAGCAACCGGCCACAGGCGGGAGAAGAGTTCCCTGTTCAGGGTTTTGATGTTTCGCATCATCAGGGTGATATTGACTGGAAGCAAATTTCTCCCAAGCGCTATCAGTTTGTCTATTTAAAGGCGACAGAAGGAGGAGATTTTCAAGACCGTAAATTCCAGCACAACTGGCTGGCTGCACGCAAACAAGGCTTACGCGTAGGCGCCTATCATTTTTACCGCCTATGCCGTAATGGCGCAGTACAGGCCGATAATTTTATACAGACTGTACCGCATAAAGCAGACGCGCTTGCTCCGGTAATTGATCTTGAATACGACAGTAATTGTATTAATACCTATACCAAGGAGCAGTTACTTAAAGAAATCCAGCTGATGCATGACCGCCTGAAAACACACTATGGCAAGCCGCCCATATTTTATGTATCCAAAAACTTTTATCATCTGGTACTAACCGACAGTTTTCCACATACCTCACTCTGGATTCGTGATTACGACGGAATGCCTGAGCTGAAGGATAAACGTGCCTGGAGCTTTTGGCAGTACAGCCGTCAGGGGAAAATTAAGGGAATTCCTAAACCGGTAGATTTGAATGCCTACCGGGGCAGTCTCGCAGAATGGCAGCGTTATCTGAAAAATATCGGTCTGAGTCCTAAACTCTAATGCGCAAGATTATTCATATCGATATGGATGCATTCTATGCGTCAGTTGAGCTGCGGGAGCGGCCGGAACTAGTACATTTGCCTGTGGTCATCGCCTCCCACCACCCCCGTGCTGTAGTGGCGGCCGCTTCTTATCCAGCCCGCAGTTTTGGTCTGCGTTCAGCCATGTCGATGACTCAAGCAAGAAAATTATGTCCTGATGTGTATGTGATTGAGCCGGACTTTGCTAAATATCGGGCTATTTCAGCCCAGATACATCACATTTTTCAGCAATACACTACGGTAATTGAACCGGTTTCACTAGATGAAGCTTATCTGGATGTCACTGAAAATCTGAAAAACCTGCCTAGTGCTACGGCTGTAGCAATGCAGATTCGTGAAGATATTTTTAAAACACTTCATCTGACTGCTTCAGCTGGCGTCGCTCCTAACAAATTTCTGGCTAAAATTGCTTCCGACTGGCACAAGCCTAATGGCATTTGTGTAATTAAACCTCATCAGGTTCAGGCTTTTATTCAAGACCTGCCCCTAAAGAAAATCCCGGGCGTTGGTAAAGTCATGCAGCAAAAACTGCAGCAGTTAAAGCTAGATACCTTGGGAGACTTACAGCAGGTTGAAGAAAGTCTTCTTATTCAGCATTTTGGTAAATATGGCCGGCAGCTTTATCTCTATGGCCAAGGGATTGACCATCGTCCGGTAGAGGCCAATCGACAGCGCCAACAGATTTCCAAGGAAATTACCTTTGATCGAGACTTAAGTTTGCAGGAATGTAATTCTTACTGGCCAATACTGGTTGAAAAAGTCTGGCAATCCCTCATCAATAAGAATCTGGTTGCCTGCGGGATCAGTTTAAAACTGCGACTTAAAAACTTTCAGACCCTGCAACACAGTAAAAGCTTCCGCCTGCCACTACGCTCTGTACTAGAGTTTGCCCAAGCCGTAGAGCTGCTGCTACAAGAAATGCATATTGGTGAAAATTCACTGTTCCGTCTGGTTGGTGTAGGCGTATACCAGCTGCAACAAGCACAACAGGAAAACCAATTGAGTTTATGGTGAGGTCCATTTCTGGTTACTCTTTCATCAACCGGAGAAAAATCCAGCAACTTGTGCTCGCTTTTTCTATAGATTAAGGTACTCTAGACAGTGCAGTACATTTATCCATGTACTTTGAGATGCTAGAAATCACCTTTACTTTTAGCATGCTGTCCTGTGATTGGCGTGACGATCAAATCCGAATGTTACAGGGCAACTCGACAGTCAGGGTATAACATATAAAACTGCACAATATTTTCTTATAATTCCTCTCATTCATTTTTTGTTTTTAATAATTCGATTTTAGTTTACTTTTCATTTCCAATTTTACTGAGAAATAGCTGCATGTTATGGTAACTCATCATTCATGAATTAAATGTCGAGTAAAACATGCCTGTACAACGTCTGCATACCACTCCACGCTTTAGTGAGGTGACTATTAGTGGCCAACTGGTACATTTGGCCGGTCAGCTGGCTGAAGATACCCGTCTAGATATACAGGGACAAACACGCCAAACACTAGAGCTGATTGACAAGCTACTGGCTGAGGCAGGTACAGACAAATCCCATATTATGTCAGTACTTATATTTCTCAAAGATATTGAGCAGGATTATGCTGCCATGAATGAAGTATGGGATGCTTGGGTACCAGAGGGTGCCGCTCCACCACGAACCTGTGTTGAAGCTAAACTTTATGCTCCAGATGTATTGGTTGAAATGACTGTTACGGCAGTTTTACCCTAACCTCATGATCAGCACTACAGGCACCTGACGTCTGTCGGGTGTCTTAATAGATTTTTATAGAATTTATTAAAAATAACAGCTTAATTTTACTAATACTGTCTTACACAATCTCGGTAGTGCATAATATTTTCAAACCGGGGAGACCGGGAGGAAGCTACTCCTGTTAGCGGTAGCTTTCCCAAAAAATCAGAACGAAGCTGCTCATACTCAGGTACACCTTTATAACGCACCACCTTATAACCTGCCGTTTCAAGTAAACTACACTGATAATGCTGATATTTTAATTTTTTTAAACTCAATGCATCATCAATCTCAATAATTGCAAAAATCTGGCTTTCTCGATCTAAAATCACAAAGTCAGCAATCATATGCTGATATTTTATACGGGTATGATTATATTTAGTGGTGAGTAATGTATCGAAAGAAACTTGAGCCAGAATATAGTAGTCTGGTAATACCTGTTGCAGGCGGTTAAAAGTCAACTGTTGGGCAGGACTGAAAATTGCACGGCGTTTGAGCGCACTATCATATTTGTCACGGGGCTTGAGTCTGTTAAAGAGCATGACTGCTACAACACACAGTGCAATAAGGCCTGCTATAATCAGGTAAAACATAATAATATTAATCCTTTAATCTATTTTTATAATCAGCTCGGTTTATAACCGCTTTATTCTAGTTAAAAATTTAAAACTCACCGGCCCAACTTAAATGATTTTGGCAGTAAGAGCAAGTCAGTTGGTCATATTCCTGTCTATCTGTTTTATCTTAAATACATATAAACAGTAGGCAATCTATTTATACAGTTTTTTCTTTACCGAATGTTATCCGTATCGGAATTATCGAGTGTAAAAATAAAGGCACCGAAGTGCCTTGATCAATTAATGGGGAGTTTTAAATTTACCTTTACGCTTATTCCTGTTCAATTCAAAAGGGCGCTTCTCACCTGTTTCACGTGGCGGTAAACCTGTATGCTGGGTCAGCATCTGCCCTTTTTTCGGCCGCTGATTCTGCCCCTGATTTTGTCCTTGTCCTCTCACACCGGTAACACGTTTTTGTGAATCACCAGCTACTGTCGAGTTCTTTTTACGCGCCGATTTATATTCGCCCTCCGTCCCTTGCGGCTGATAGGTTGGAATCAAATGCTGTTTGGAATTACCAATCAGATCTTGACGTCCCATTTCTTTTAAAGCTTCACGAAGCATTGGCCAGTTATTTGGATCATGATAACGCAAGAAAGCCTTGTGTAAGCGGCGACGCTTTTCGCCTTTTACAATATCAACATCTTCAGTATAACGTGCCACTTTTGCCAGTGGATTCTTACTGGTGTGATACATAGTTGTTGCTGTCGCCATAGGTGACGGATAGAAGGTCTGGACCTGATCGGCACGGAAACCATTCTTTTTCAGCCAGACCGCCAGGTTCATCATGTCATAGTCAGTTGTACCCGGATGCGCAGCGATAAAGTAAGGTATCAGGTACTGTTCTTTACCTGCCTCTTTACTAAAGCGGTCAAACATCTGTTTAAAGCGGTCATAAGTACCAATACCAGGTTTCATCATCTTCGATAATGGACCTTTCTCAGTATGCTCTGGTGCGATTTTCAGATAGCCGCCCACATGGTGCTGTACCAGCTCTTTCACATATTCGGGATTGAGTACGGCAAGGTCATAGCGCAGTCCCGAACCGATAAGAATTTTTTTAATTCCTTTAATCGCCCGTGCTTTGCGGTAAAGCTGAGTCAATGGAGCATGGTCAGTATGCAGATTCTGACAAACGCCCGGATAGACACATGAAGGTTTACGGCAGTTTTTCTCAATTTCAGGGTCTTTACAGTGCAAACGGTACATATTTGCAGTAGGGCCACCTAAATCTGAAATAATACCTGTGAAGCCCGGCGCGGTATCCCGAATCTTTTCAACCTCACGCAGAATTGATTCTTCCGAACGGTTTTGAATAATCCGTCCTTCATGCTCTGTAATTGAGCAGAACGTACAACCCCCAAAACAGCCACGCATGATGTTTACCGAAAACTTGATCATATCAAAAGCCGGGAAGCGTGCATCGGCATAGGATGGATGTGGCAGACGTGCATATGGCAGGTCAAATACATAATCCATTTCTTCAGTAGTCAATGGAATCGGCGGCGGATTTAGCCATACGTCACGCTCACCATGCCGCTGCACTAGTGCACGCGCATTGCCAGGATTAGTTTCCAAGTGCAGAATCCGGTTAGCATGGGCATACAGCACCTGATCATTTGCAACTTGTTCAAATGAAGGCAAGCGAATTACTGCCAGCTCACGTGGAGGTAACTTGTGTTTAATGGCTTTGGATGCTGGCTGCAATTGCACAATTTGTGTATCCGGTTCAAGCTGGTCCCCTTCACGCACGATCGGATTATGAACAATTTCTTTCTGGAAATTCTGATATTGGGTTAGTGAATTCCCCTTATCTTTTTCAATTTCACAGCCATCAATATCTTCAGTCATTACATACGGGTTAATGATAGGATCAACACGACCCACCGTATCTACGTCATTCGAGGCAATTTCGATAAACTGGGCCTTGGAGGCACGATTATGTTTATTAATAATAAATGCTGTACCACGAACATCAGTAATCTCGTGAATCTTTTCGCCTTTGGCCAGACGATGCATTACTTCGATAATTGAACGCTCACCATTGCCGTACATGAGCAGGTCAGCTTTCGAATCCATTAAGATAGAGCGACGGACTTTATCTGACCAGTAATCATAATGTGCAATGCGGCGTAGTGACCCCTCAATTCCGCCTAACAGGACCGGAACATCTGGAAAAGCTTCACGGCAGCGCTGGCAATAAACAGTTGCTGCACGGTCTGGACGTTTGTTAGGTACATTGTCTGGAGAATAGGCGTCATCTGAACGGATTTTACGGTCAGCCGTATAGCGGTTGATCATGGAATCCATATTACCTGCTGTTACACCCCAGGCAATATTCGGTTTACCCAACGCGCGGAAGGCATCGACATTGGTCCAGTCTGGCTGCGCAATAATACCAACCCGAAAACCTTGTGCCTCTAATACGCGTCCGATAATTCCGGACACAAATGAAGGATGATCAATATAGGCATCGCCACAAACTAAAATAAAGTCGCAGCTATCCCAGCCGAGTTGATCCATTTCCTCGCGTGACATCGGCAAAAATGGCGCAGGTTCAAAACATGACGCCCAATATTTGTCGTAATCAAACAACGCTTTTGGCGCAGTCTGAGCGGTATAAGCAGTAGACATGGCTAGCAATTCTCGGCTGGCAGATGGAAGATCAAAAAAAAGATCAAAGATGAAAGCCGATCATTTTAACATGAAACCTGTTCATCTTTCTTGACTATAAGAATTTTATAAACAAGGAGATACAATTTATATCGGCTAATCTTTGTACAAAAACGATTTTTTGAAATTAAAATATTCATACCCGCAGTTTTAACAAGAATAATAAAAGAGGGTCAGCTGCGGTTTAAACGTAATGAGATGATGAGACCGAGACCGAGAAACAGGGTAATTATCACCGTTAAACCACCCCAGCCCCAGTTCTCCCAAACCAGCCCGCCACTACTGCCTAATACGCTTGAACCCAAATAGTAGCAGAACAGGTAAAGTGAAGAGCCGACTGCTCGATACTGTAAAGCCTGTACAGATACCCAGCTACTGGCTGTAGAATGTGCTGCAAAGAAAGAAAAGGTAAAAATCAGCAGACCCAGCAATATGCACCAGATTGAGGGAATCAGCATAATCCATAACCCCAAGATCATACAGATAAACATGGCTGGTAAAACTTTACCCCGACCATATCTACGACCCCAACCTGCGGCCCGCGGTGAACTATAGATGCCTGAAAGATAGGCAATTGAAATCAGGCCAATCCAGGCCTGAGAGAGTTCAAACGGTTTTTCCAGTAAATGATAGCTAATATAATTAAAGACCGTTACAAAACAGCCCATCAATAAAAAGCCTTCTGCAAACAGGAGCCTAAGTCTTGAGTCTGACAAATTTTTGGTGAATGACTGCTTAAACCTCGAAAAATTGATCGGATAAGGCTTGAAGTGCCGTGAAGCGGGCAAGGCAATATAAAATACAATAGCAATGATAAGGTTAAGCACACCAATGATCATTGTGGCAGTTTGCCAAGAAATAAAATCTAGTAGTACACCTGCAATGAGCCGACCACTCATGCCACCAATTGCTGTCCCTGAAATATATAGCCCCATGGCAAAGCCGACATCTTTTTGTGCAATTTCTTCACCGATATAAGTCATGGCTACTGAAGCAACACCACTTACAGCCAGGCCAATTAACATTCGGGTACTTAAAAAAACTTCCCAGTAAGGCAGAAAGGAACTGACCAGCAACAATATTGAGGTCGAAAATAGGGAAATTGCCATAACCTGCTTACGACCATAACGGTCTGAAATCAGTCCGGCAAACAACAAGCCAAGTGCCAGTGCAATAGTGGAGAATGAGAGCGGGAAACTGCTATGGGTCGGGCTGATAGCAAAGAACTTGGCAAGGAAAGGCATCATTGGCTGTACACAGTACAATGATGAAAATATGGCAAAGCCTGCCAGAAACAATGAAAGTAGAATAGCAAAAAAAGGTCGCGTCCCATACTCGATATAAGACTGCGACTCTACAAATTCAGACATAAAAGCTCCTTATGCCTGATGAGTATACGCCTGTTTAAATCAGTTTAAAGTGACTTGATTTTCACATAGACGAGCTTTACATATTTTTTCCAGACTAATATAAAGCTTTCGGCAACTGGATCTGGATAATTTCATTATCATCAGCAAGTTTAGCATTACGACCGCTCGACCCCGGAAAATTGTTATCATTTAATACGGTCAGGGTACGGCCATCTTCAATAACGACATCTTCTATAGTCTCAAATGGAAAAGCAAACTGTGTGCCTGTACCAATGTCTCCATCACGTACCGAAGTATAAAGCTGGTTCGGGTTTGCAATCTTAATTAAGTCCAGCAGTTCTTCACGCTCAATTACCTTGCCGGACTCACCCAGCTTGATCCTGATCAACTTCTTATAGCCACCGAGATTATTCTGGCTGGCATCGCGCTCAATAATGATGCCTTCCTGATTATTAAAGAGCTGAAAGTCTCCAATCGCTGAAGCCTTGCTATCCAGCGTGAACAGATAGTATTTTCCGGTATAGGATTTAGTCTTTAGATCAAACTGGGAAATAATCAATTGGCCGCTGGCATCACCTTTTAATGGTTTTTCCAGTAATGGATAAAGATATTGGCCATCCTTAGAAAGTGCCATGCCTTCAAATCCGCCACTTTGCTGAATCAATGGTTCGATATAGTTAATTCCTGCCTTGTTGAGCTGATTCTGTGGTGATCGTAGCTCCTGTCCTTTAACTAAAGGATGCGGAAGAGGAATAGGGGCATCAAGCAGTACGCCTTCTGCAGAAAAATGCAGTAAATAAGGTCCGAACTCATCACCAATCCAGTAAGTCCCATCGGCTACTCGCTGCATTGATTCCGGATCAAAATCCGCCCCAGTTAAAAGACGATCTGGTGTATTATTATTTACAATTTCAAAGGGAACCAACTTATTCGGATCACGTAGCTGGATAAAATCCTGAACAGACACCTGCCCTGTTCCCTTGGTCTTGGTTTTAAAATCAGGCTTAATTTTATAAATTCTTAGCAAATAGTCAGCTGAATTATTTTGAGTCCCAAAACCATTATCTGACATGGCCATATAACTGCCATCATTATTTTTAACTGCAGCTGAGAAACCCTGTACAGGCTGCCCTTTAAAGGGCGGATAAATTTCATTAGCCCCCGATACGGCAGCGCCTGAGTCGGGGCCTTCTGCATAAGTTGAAACTGGAAGTTTGGCAAATGAGATCAGGGTGGGTACTGTAAGGGTTTCTGGTGAAGAGAACTGATCATGATCATCATCATTACAGGCGCTTAAACTGAGAGCTGTAAAACAAAGCAGAGATAGAAGTTTCTTATTCATCATATGTACTTATAAAAATTTTTATTCAATTAAAGCAATCAATTATGAAAATCTAACGACAATAAGATGAAAAGTTAATGACGATCTTATTACAGAAAATGAAATAGAGAAAATTATCTCCAGTCACATAAAAACTTGAGTATCTTTAAAATAATAAATTTCTGTCGTCTCTGGCTTAGAGGGAATAAGGCTTTCTACCGCTATAGTCTTTATCAGCTTTAAACTGATATAAAAATATATAGAGACAGAATATCTCTAATGTATAAAACAACAGTTATAAAGTAATAGACAGGAAACTTTTCCGGTTGTACCGAATGAGACTATCTAAACAGATAGGTAGAGCGGCCCGGTCAGGATGATCGGGCCGCTCTATTTTATTCTAAATATTTAATAAAAATAAAAAGCCTCAGTTGAGGCTTTTTAATCACAGTTTTAGAGCTCTACAATGCGACGCGGTTTTTTAACCGGAATAACAGGCTCCGTTACCTCATCACTCATCGGTACAACTTTAATTAAAGCCACTGCTATTGCTCCAATGACTGCCGGTATAGCAACTGCAAGAAAATTCATTTTATGTGGTAATTCCATACCCAATAGGAAACCAATCAAAATCGGACCAACAATTGCACCAATCCGCCCAACTGCTGAAGCCCAGCCGATTCCAGTCGAACGTACTGCTAACGGATAGTACTGAGCAACATAACTATAGAGAAGAATACTGCTGCCAATTGCTGAAGCGCCCGCTAATGCTACCAGTAAATAAATTACGGCTGGTGGTGAATTAAATCCTAATCCAACCAAAGCCAGTGCCCCCATCAAGAACATTCCGATGATCACCGGTTTCAGATGGAATTTATCTGCCAGAATTCCCCCGCCAATCGTACCAATTACTGCCCCAATGTTCATAGACATCAGAAATATTAAACTGCTTCCCAGAGAGTAACCAGCAGCCATCATTAGTTTCGGTAACCAGCTACCTAATGCATATACCATAAGCAGGCACATGAAAAAACAGCTCCAGAACAGTAGTGTACTCATACCACGTCCCTGTCTAAATAAAGCTGCAACTGAGGCATCTGGAACTTTAACTTCATTTAAGACCAGCTGGGTCTGTAAGGTCATACTTTCCTGAGGCATAATCTTTTGAACAATCTTACGGGCTTTATCCTGCTGTTGTTTTTTAACCAGAAAAGTTAAAGATTCAGGCAAAAACTTCCATATGATTGGTAAAATCAGTAAAGGAATACCTGCAATATAGAACATGATCTCCCAACCAAAGGTCGGCGTAAACTGAGCCCCCAATAATGCCGCCATAATGCCGCCCATGGCATAGCCACTGAACATGGTAGTAACCAGAGTACTTCTTAATTTTTGAGGCGCATATTCTGATGTAAGCGCAACCAAGTTGGGTAGTACTCCGCCTATACCCAGCCCGGCAATAAAACGTAAAATACCAAATTCAGTCGGGTTTGAAGCAAAACCACCTAAAAAAGTAAATCCGCTAAATAAAGTGACACAGATCAAAATAACTTTTTTTCGGCCAATCTTATCGGCTAGCATTCCAAACAGCATTGCACCAAACATCATCCCCGCTAAAGCAGTACTGGCCAGCATGCCTGCCTGTACAGCAGTCATATTCCACTCTTGCATTAATAAAGGTAGAGCAACACCATTAATTGCCAGATCATAACCATCAAAAATGACAATAAATAAGCACCACAATACTATAGTCATATGAAAGGGCTTAAATTTGGCATGATCAATAACCGTATTGACATTTATTATGTTAGTTGACATTAGTTCTCACCTCCACTGTGAGTTTATAATTTCAACTAAAATGAATTATGATTCACTTTTTGTCTAAAACCCTAAAGGTATAAATACATACCCTAAAGGCATTAAAACGAAGATATGATATAAAATGTCAGCTTGACTTGAATAAAAAATCAACATTTAAATCAAAAAATTTAAAAAACTACCCAGTCTATATTTAAATTTATGAATTTTAACAGTTACTTAAGGATATAAGCCAAATTTATAAGACTAAAGAGATATTGAACTGAAAAATGATATCTCAAATTAACTATTATTTTATATAAACCCTCTAAGTATAAAAAAAGCCCCCTCGATGAGGGGGCTTTTTTAGAATAATGAGCTGGCGATGACTTACTCTCACATGGGTAACCCCACACTACCATCAGCGCTAAGAGGTTTCACTTCTGAGTTCGGGAAGGGATCAGGTGGTTCACTCTTGCTATGGTCGCCA